>Ga0335075_10003856_pt1 | contig 23526 bp, 18 predicted proteins | sample Lox_Sample_24_FD_206723 | JGI IMG/M metagenome (GOLD analysis project Ga0335075, IMG submission 206723) | Soil microbial communities from Loxahatchee National Wildlife Refuge, Florida, United States - Lox_Sample_2.4 | ecosystem: Environmental > Terrestrial > Soil > Wetlands | place: USA...
GCTTTCTCATCGAGATCACCGCAGAGGTGCTGCGCCAGACCGACGCCAGGACCGGCAAGCCGCTGGTGGACGTCATCCTCGACGAGGCCGAGCAGAAAGGCACCGGCCGCTGGACGGTGAAGTCGGCCCTGGACCTCGGCGTCCCGGTCACCGGTATCGCCGAGGCGGTCTTCGCCCGCGCACTGTCGGGCTCGGCGGCCCAGCGGAAGGCTACGACCGGCCTGGCCTCCGGTCACCTAGGGGAAAAGCCAAGCGATGCAGAGCAATTCATCGAAGATGTCAGCAGAGCGCTTTACGCGTCGAAGATCATCGCCTACGCCCAGGGCTTCAACCAGATCCAGGCCGGCAGCGCCGAATACGACTGGGGCATCACGCCGGGCGACATGGCCACGATCTGGCGGGGTGGCTGCATCATCCGGGCGAAGTTCCTCAACCGGATCAAAGAGGCGTTCGATGACGACCCCGACCTGCCGACCCTGATCGTCGCGCCGTATTTCCGCCGCGCCATCGAGGCGGCGATCGACAGCTGGCGCCGCGTCGTGGTCACGGCCACGCAGCTGGGCATCCCGATCCCGGGCTTCTCCTCCGCGCTGTCGTACTACGACGCGCTGCGTACCGAGCGGCTACCGGCCGCGCTGACCCAGGGTCTGCGGGACTTCTTCGGCGCGCACACCTACGGGCGCATTGACGAGGACCCGAGCAATAAATTCCACACATTATGGAGTGGGGACCGCAGCGAAGTGCCGGCCTAACGCGGCCGAATAACGGGTAAATCGAAAACCGATGAGGTTTCTGGACGGGCACCGTCCCGCATACGACCTGACTTACGACGACGTCTTCATCGTGCCGAACCGATCGGACGTTGCGTCACGCTTCGACGTCGATTTGGCCACCGACGACGGCTCCGGCACCACCATCCCGGTGGTGGTCGCCAACATGACCGCGGTGGCGGGACGGCGGATGGCCGAGACGGTGGCCCGCCGCGGCGGGATTGTGGTGCTGCCGCAAGACCTTCCGATCACCGTGGTACAGCGCACGGTGAACTTCGTCAAAAGCCGTGACCTGGTTGTCGACACCCCGGTGATACTGGCGCCCGACGATTCCGTGTCGGATGCGATGGCACTGATTCACAAGCGCGCACACGGCGCCGCGGTGGTGACCTTCGAGGGCCGCCCGATCGGGCTGGTCACCGAATCATGCTGTGACGGTGTGGACCGTTTCGCCCGGGTACGCGACATCGCAATCACCGACTTCGTCAACGCGCCGGTGGGAACCGACCCGCGTGAGGTGTTCGATCTGCTAGAGCACGCCACGGTCGATGTGGCGGTGCTGACCGGGCCTGACGGCACGCTGGCCGGCGTGCTCACCCGCACCGGAGCGATCCGCGCGGGCATCTACACCCCCGCCACCGACACGAAAGGCCGACTGCGTATCGGTGCAGCAGTCGGTATCAACCGTGACGTCGCCGCCAAGGCCCAGGCGTTGACCGAGGCTGGCGTCGACCTGGTCGTCATCGACACTGCGCATGGCCATCAGGAGAAGGCTCTGGATGCCATCAAGTGGATTTCGTCGCTGAACCTCGGTGTGCCATTGGTCGCAGGCAATGTGGTCTCGGCGGACGGCACCCGCGACCTGATCGGCGCCGGAGCGTCCATCGTCAAAGTCGGTGTAGGCCCGGGCGCGATGTGTACCACCCGGATGATGACCGGGGTCGGCCGGCCCCAGTTCTCCGCAGTGCTGGAATGCGCCTCGGCGGCAAAGCAACTCGGCGCACACGTGTGGGCTGATGGAGGGGTGCGCCACCCGCGGGACGTGGCCTTGGCGTTGGCGGCCGGCGCGTCGAACGTCATGATCGGATCGTGGTTCGCCGGCACTTACGAATCCCCCGGTGACCTGATGCGTGACCGCGACGATCAGCCCTATAAGGAGAGCTACGGGATGGCGTCCAAACGCGCCGTGGTTGCCCGCACCACGGCCGACAGCGCTTTCGAGCGGGCCCGCAAAGCGTTGTTCGAGGAAGGCATCTCGACCTCGCGGATGGGGCTGGATCCCCACCGCGGCGGCGTCGAGGATCTGCTCGACCACATCACGTCCGGGGTGCGCAGTACGTGCACCTATCTCGGTGCGTCCACGCTGGCGGATCTGCATGAGCGAGCGGTCATCGGGATCCAATCCGCAGCGGGCTTCGCCGAAGGTCATCCGCTGCCGTTCGGCTGGTAGATCCAGACCGGTTGCGTGTCGTCGCCGCAACCAGGGCGGTGCCAGGTTGCGCCTTCGTTACCATGGGAATCTCACATAGCCATGGACAGATCAAGGGAAAGGTTGACCGTGCCGCAGGCACCCGGCGCGGCCGTTGGCTTTCGGGCCGGGCGGTCGCCGCGGCGCGCTTGCCCTGATGGCCCGCAACAGCGGCGGCATCGATGAATCTCGCCGTCATCCTGCTCAGCCTGCTGGCGATCGTGCTGCTCACCACCGGCAACGCACTGTTCACCGCCGCCGAGTTCGCACTGACCACCCTTGAGCGCAGCACCGTCGAGGCCAACGCGCGCGATGGTGGCCGTCGCGACCGCTACGTGCGCCGCGCCCACCACACGCTTTCGTTCCAGCTGTCCGGAGCGCAGCTGGGCATCTCGATTACCACGCTGGTCACCGGCTATCTCACCGAGCCGCTGGTGGCGAGGCTGCCGCACCCGGCCTTGGATGCGCTCGGGGTGCCTGACCGAATCGCCGACGCGATCGTCGCATTCGTGACTTTGGTGATCGTCACATCGCTGTCGATGGTCTTCGGTGAGCTGGTGCCCAAGAATCTGGCCGTGGCCCGGCCACTGCCGACCGCCCGCGCCGTCGCCGGCCCGCAGCTGTTGTTCTCCTTCGTGATGACCTTCGCGATCCGGCTGACAAATGGCGCGGCGAACTGGATCCTGCGCAAGCTGGGCATCGAGCCCGCGCAGGAGCTGCGGTCGGCCCGCTCGCCGCAAGAACTGGTTTCGCTGGTGCGCACGTCTGCTCGCAGCGGTTCGCTGGACCCGGCTACCGCGGCGTTACTGCATCGATCACTGCAGTTCGGCACGCTCACCGCCGAGGAGCTGATGACGCCGCGATCGAAGATCGTTGCGCTGCAAACGGATAACACCGTCGCAGACCTGGTCGCAACGGCCACCGAGAGCGGGTTCTCCCGGTTTCCGATCGTCGACGGCGACCTCGATGAGACCGTCGGTATCGTGCACGTCAAACAGGTCTTCCAGGTTCCGCCCGCCGAGCGGGAGCACACCCTGCTGACCGCCGTCGCGCAGCCGGTCGCGGTGGTGCCGTCCACGCTGGACGGCGACGCGCTGATGGGAGAGATCCGCGCCAACGGGTTGCAGACCGCCATGGTCGTCGACGAGTACGGGGGTACCGCGGGGATGGTGACCGTCGAGGATCTGATCGAAGAGATCGTCGGCGACGTCCGCGACGAGCACGACGACACCACTCCGGATGTGATGGCATCCGGCAATGGTTGGCGGGTATCAGGTCTGCTGCGCATCGACGAGGTGGCGGCGGCGACTGGTTATCACGCGCCGGAGGGTGAATACGAGACGATCGGCGGGCTGGTGCTCCAAGAGCTCGGTCGCATTCCGGTCAGCGGGGACACGGTGCAGCTGAGCGGATATGAAGCCGACGGCATACCGGAAGGCCCGCGCCGCTGGCAGGCCAGGGTGATCGGGATGGACGGCCGGCGTATCGACCTGCTGGAGCTGACCCAAGTCGATGGACGGGGCGATTCCGGTGAAGCAAGGGGCCGTTGATGGGGGGTGAGCTGCGCGACCTGCTGGGAGTGGTGGCGACCCTCCTGCTGATCGCCACCAACGCGTTTTTCGTCGGCGCGGAATTTTCGCTGATCTCGGCGCGTCGCGACCGGCTCGAAGCACTGGCCGAACAGGGCAGATCAAGCGCGTTCACCGCAATTCGGGCGGGAGAACAGCTGCCGCTGATGTTCGCGGGGGCCCAGCTGGGTATCACGGTGTCGTCGATCCTGCTCGGCCGGCTCGGGGAACCCGCAGTCGCCGACCTGTTGCGACGGCCGTTCGATGTCGTCGGCGGCATCTCCCCGGCCCTGCTGCACACCGTGTCATTCGCGGGTGCGCTCGCGATTGTGGTGACGCTACATGTGCTGCTCGGCGAGATGGTCCCGAAGAACATCGCGATAGCCGGCCCGGAGAAGGCGGCAATGCTGCTGATCCCGGCTTACCTGATGTATGTGCGCACCGTGCGTCCGATCATCGCGTTCTACAACCGCTGCACCAACGCCACCCTGCGGGCACTGAGGGTTCAGCCCCGAGACGAGCTGGACGTCACGGTCTCCACCGTCGAGCTCAGCGAGATGATCGCCGAATCGGTGTCGGTGGGCCTGCTGGATCCCGAGGAGCACACCAGGCTGACCCGGGCGCTGCAGATCCGCAACCGGATGGTCGCCGACGTGGCGGTGCCGGTGAGCCAGATCCGTGCGGTGTCGGTCGCCGGGTCGGGGTCCGGGCCGACGGTCGAGGCGGTGGAGAAGGCGCTGGCCGCAACCGGCTACTCCCGGTTCCCGATTGTCGATGTCGACCGCCGGTTCATCGGCTATCTGCACATCAAAGATGTGCTGCCACTGGGTGACAACCCCCGCGCGGTGGTCGACCGGGCGCGGGTTCGACCGCTCCCGCAGATTCCCGAGTCGCTGTCGGTGCCCGAAGCGTTGTCGCGGATGCGCCGCAGCAAGAGCCATTTGGCGCTGGTGACCGGCGAGGACGGGACAGTGGTCGCGATGGTGGCCCTAGAAGACCTGGTCAGAGACCTCGTCGGCGTCGTACGGGACGGCATGCAGCGTGTCTGACGGCCGCGTCTGGCTGGATCCTGAGCAATGGATGGCGCGCGCCGAGGAGTACACCGAACGCGCCGAGACCTTCGTCGCCCCACACCTCAAGCGGGCCGGGGCCGGCCAGCCACATCCGGTGTGGGACTTCCTCTTCAGCTATTACAGCCTGAGGCCGGGGCAGCTGCGCTGCTGGCACCCAGGTTACGGGGTGTTGCTGGCAGGTGGCGAAGCGGTTCGTCGCTACCGTGCCCGCCGCGGCTACACCGTTGACGAGGCCGGTGTCAGGGTCGGCCGCGCTTACCTGCGCAGCCGGCTGGACACCATCTCGTTCGTGGCCCGCCTGCTGGCGGCGACCGCGCGGCGCCCGGCGCGGCTGAACTGCTTCGGTCTGCACGAATGGGCGATGGTGTACCACGACAGCGCCGTGCGCCACCAGCGTGTCCCGCTCCGGTTGGGCGCCGCGGGGACCGACGCCGTCGTCGAAGCCGAGGTTGCCGGGCCGCTGCGGTGCAGCCATTTCGACGCGTTTCGCTTCTTCAGCGTCGACGCGGCACCACGAAACCTGGGCTCACCTACCCGCGCCACCCAACCGGACTGGGAGCAGCCCGGTTGCTTGCACGCCAACATGGACCTGTACAAATGGTCTTACAAGTTGAGCCCGCTGATCGACTCCGGGTTGTTGCTGGACTGTTTGGAACTGGCCGCAGCCGCGCGTGAAATCGACATGCGAGCCAGCCCGTATGATCTCAGCGACTACGGGTACTCGCCTATTGCCGTGGAACACGGCACCGGCCGCGCCGAGTATGTGCGTTGCCAGCAGGCCATAGCTGCACGTGCTGCGCCGCTACGGGCTGAGCTGCTGGCCCGGTGTGACCTGCTGCTGCAGGTTGCCGGGTACCGGCTTTCGGACTACTGGCCGGTAGGCTGAATACAACTTCATGCAGGCCAAAGTGGAGGAGAATGATGACGGATCGCGTGTCGGTGGGAAACCTGCGCGTCGCTCGGGTGCTGTATGACTTCATCAACACCGAGGCTTTGCCCGGCACCGACATCGACCCCGACAGCTTTTGGGCGGGCGTCGACAAGGTGGTCACCGACCTGGCGCCGCAAAACCAGGATCTCCTCGCCCGCCGCGACCAGCTGCAAGCGCAGATCGACAAGTGGCACCGGCATCACGTCATCGAGCCGCTAGACCCGGAAACGTACCGCCAGTTTCTGACCGAAATCGGCTATCTGCTCCCCGAACCCGCCGACTTTGCTATCAGCACGGCGGGCGTCGACCCCGAAATCACCACGACGGCCGGCCCGCAGCTGGTGGTACCTGTTCTGAACGCGCGGTTCGCGCTGAACGCCGCCAACGCCCGGTGGGGCTCGCTGTATGACGCCCTGTACGGCACCGACGTGATCCCGGAAACCGATGGCGCCGACAAGGGCACCAGCTATAACAAGGTGCGCGGCGACAAGGTGATCGCCTATGCGCGCAAGTTTCTCGATGACGCGGTTCCGCTGTCGTCCGGCTCGTGGGCCGATGCGACGGGAATCAGCGTCGAAGACGGTCGGCTGCTGGTCGGCCTGAAAGACGAACAGTTGTCCAGAGGGCTGGCCAACCCGGGCCAGTTCGCCGGCTACACCGGGGAACTCGGCTCCCCCGACTGGTCGGTCTTGCTGGTCAACCATGGGCTGCACATCGAGATCCTGATTGACCCGGAATCGCCGATCGGTAAGACGGACGCCGCCGGGATCAAGGATGTGATCTTGGAATCGGCGATCACCACGATCATGGACTTCGAGGACTCGGTGGCAGCAGTCGACGCCGACGACAAGGTGCTGGGCTACCGCAACTGGCTCGGATTGAACAAGGGTGACTTGGCCGAGGAGGTCGAGAAGGCCGGCAAAACTTTCACCCGCGTGCTCAATCAGGACCGCACGTACAAGACGCCCGAAGGCGGCGAGCTGACCCTGCCAGGTCGCAGCCTGCTGTTCGTGCGCAACGTCGGCCATCTGATGACCAACGACGCGATCGTCAGCGTTGCCGACGCCAACGGGGAAGAAAAAGAGGTGTTCGAGGGCATCATGGATGCCTTGTTCACCGGTGTGACCGCGATCCACGGGCTGAAAACCGGCGACGGCAACGGACCGCTGACGAATAGCCGCACCGGGTCCATCTACATCGTCAAGCCGAAGATGCATGGGCCGGACGAGGTTGCGTTCACCTGCGAGCTGTTCAGTCGCGTCGAGGACGTCCTCGGCCTGCCGCAGGCCACGCTGAAGGTCGGCATCATGGACGAGGAACGTCGCACCACCGTCAACCTCAAGGCGTGCATCAAGGCCGCGGCGGACCGGGTGGTGTTCATCAACACCGGTTTCCTGGATCGCACCGGCGACGAGATCCACACCTCGATGGAAGCGGGTCCGATGATCCGCAAGGGCGCGATGAAGAGCACCACCTGGATCAAGGCCTACGAGGACAACAATGTCGACACCGGGCTTGCCGCCGGCTTCAAGGGCAAGGCGCAGATCGGCAAGGGCATGTGGGCGATGACCGAGCTGATGGCCGACATGGTCGAGCAGAAGATCGGCCAGCCCAAGGCCGGCGCCACCACCGCATGGGTGCCCTCGCCGACGGCGGCCACCCTGCATGCGATGCACTACCACTACGTGGACGTGGCGGCCGTGCAAAAGGAACTCGAGGGCAAGAAGCGCACCACCATCGACGAGCTACTGACTGTCCCGCTGGCCAAGGAACTGGCCTGGGCGCCCGAGGAGATCCGCGAGGAGGTCGACAACAACTGCCAGTCGATCCTGGGCTATGTGGTGCGCTGGATCGACCATGGTGTCGGCTGCTCGAAGGTTCCCGACATCCACAACATTGCGTTGATGGAAGACCGTGCCACACTGCGGATTTCCAGCCAGCTACTGGCCAACTGGCTACGGCATGGCGTCATCACCGAAGAGGATGTGCGGGCTAGCCTGGAGCGGATGGCTCCACTGGTGGATGAGCAGAACGCCGGAGACTCGGCGTACCTACCGATGGCGCCCAACTTTGACGACAGCATCGCCTTCCTGGCTGCCCAGGAGTTGATTTTGACCGGCACCCAGCAGCCAAGCGGCTACACCGAACCGATCCTGCATCGGCGCCGTCGCGAATTTAAGGCCCGCGGCGGTGCCTGATTTCGGCCCGGGGCGCATTTACCATCCCAATGACTAGAAGACGCTGCTGGGGGTACGCCCCGCTTGCGGCGGAGTATTCCTGGCCCGCGGGAGAGCATCGGCATGGGTAGGCACAGAGCTCCGGATCCGGATGAGCCCACCGGCGAACCGTCGGATGACTTTTCCGAACCGCACGATTTAGGCGACCTCGGTGGCTATCGGGAGCCCGACGACTTGCCGGACGAGTTTCCCGACGATCCAGGGTATTTCGACTACACCGATCCCTCCGATCGGCACGAGCACGGCGAGGAGGATCGGCACCCCTCCGACGTGGAGGCGCCGGATGATTTCCCCGACTTCCCGGCACGACGGCCCGAGCCGCCCGCCCCGCCTCCACCGCCGCCGTCCGGCGGTCATCGAGGCCTTGGCGACTGGCGCGGCGGTCACCGCAGTGACGGGGGGCGACGCGGCGTCAGCATCGGCGTGATCGCGGCGTTGGTCGCGGTCGTCGTGGTGGTGGCCGGGGTCATTCTGTGGCGGTTCTTCGGCGATGCGTTGTCCAACCGCTCGCACACTGCCGCCGCATGCTCCGGCAGCAAGGAAACCGTCGCTGTGGTCGCCGATCCGTCGATCGCCGATCATCTGCAGCAATTCGCTGAGCGGTACAACGGATCTGCCGCCCCGGTCGGCGACCATTGTGTGGCAGTTAGCGTGAAGTCCGCCGGCTCCGACGCCGTCGTCGACGGTTTCATCGGGAACTGGCCCGCAGACCTTGGCCAGCGACCCGCGCTGTGGATACCGGGCAGCTCGGTGTCGGCGGCGCGGCTGACGGCCGCTGCAGGCAAGGAGACCGTCACCGACAGCCGGTCGCTGGTCACCTCGCCGGTCCTGCTGGCGGTGCGACCCGAACTGCAACGTGCTCTCGGCGACCAGAAATGGTCGACGCTGCCGGGGCTGCAGACCAAACCCGATTCGATGGCCCGGTTGAACCTGCCGTCATGGGGGTCGCTGCGGTTGGCGCTGCCGCTCAGCGGCAACGGCGACGCCACGTATCTGGCCGGCGAGGCGGTGGCGGCGGGCTCCGCGCCGCCCGGTGCACCGCCGACCGATGGTAGCGGCGCGGTCCGCACGCTGATCGCCGGTCAGCCCAAGCTGGCCGACAACTCCCTGGCCGAGGCGATGAATGCGCTGCTGCAGCCTGGTGATCCGGCGACCGCGCCGGTGCACGCGGTGGTCACCACCGAGCAGCAACTGTTCCAGCGCGGCCAGTCCTTACCCGACGCCGGCAGCACGCTGAGTTCCTGGCTGCCGCCGGGACCGGCGGCAGTCGCCGACTACCCCACCGTGCTGCTCAAGGGGTCGTGGCTGTCACAGGACCAAGTGACCGCGGCCAGCGGGTTCGCCCAGTTCATGCATAAACCCAATCAGCTGGCCGAACTGGCCAAAGCCGGTTTCCGGGTCGACGGCGTCAAGCCGCCCAGCAGCGACGTCACCAGTTTCGCCGCACTGCCCTCGACGCTCTCGGTGGGTGACGATGCGATGCGCGCCACGCTGGCGAACACCGTGACCACACCGTCGAGCGGGCCGGCGGCCATCATCATGCTCGAGCAATCGATGACCACCGACGAAGGCGGCAAGACGCGGTTGGCCAATGTTGTTGCCGCGCTCGATAACCGGATCAAAGCGTTGCCGCCCAACTCGGTGATCGGGCTCTGGACGTTCGACGGTAAAGAAGGCCGGTCGGAAGTCTCGGCGGGTCCGCTGGCCGACGTTGTCGACGGCAAACCCCGGTCGGACGCGCTGACAGCTGTGTTGGACAGGCAGCACGCGTCGTCTGGCGGCGCGGTGTCGTTCACCACGCTGCGGATAATCTACAAGGACGCGTTATCCAATTACCGCCCCGGACAAACGAATTCGGTACTAGTCATCACCGCCGGGCCGCACACCGACCAGAGCCTCGGCGGCCAGGGCCTGCAGGACTTCATCAAGGAGAGCGCCGACCCGGCCAGGCCGGTGGCCGTCAACGTCATCGACTTCGGCGCCGATTCCGACCGGGCGACCTGGGAAGCCGTCGCGAAGCTATCCGGCGGTAGCTACCAGAACCTGTCGACGTCGACGTCGCCGGAGCTGGCCACTGCGGTGACCAACTTTTTGAGCTGACCGGCCGCCTACTCAGTGAGCAGCCGCAGTGCGGCATCGGTGAAGGCGTCTGGGTCCTCGATCTGCGGGTAGTGGCCCAATCCCGGCAGCTCGACGACGGGGGCACCGGGACGTAGTTCGCGCAAGCCGGTCAGCACGTTGGTGGTGGCCACCGGATCTTGCAGGCCCCAGGCGAATCCGAGGGGCTTGGGCCAGTCGCGAATTGCGCCATGCCAGCGGGGGGCATATCGCACCCGCTCGTCGAGGTAAGCGGACAGCCGATGAGGGATTCGATGACCGCCGTTATGGAAGACCAGCGCCCACTGCGCGGCGGCCTCCTCGGCAGTCAGCGGATGGCCGGCAGTAAAAAGCCGGCTGAACTCGCGGGTGAACATGCGCCGGTTCGCCAGCCGCGCGGCGATCGGGCCCAGCGGACTGCGCAGCACCTTCTGGATAGGTCGCAGGCTGGCCCGCTCCAGGATCACGCTGCCGTTGCTCAGCACGGCGCGCCGCAGGTCGAACGGGAGGGTGCCGTCGATATCCCGGGCCAGTAGCTCGGTCGTCACCGAGGTGCCCATGTCATGGGCGATCACCACCACCGGGCTTGCGCCCGCGTCGGCCACTATCTGCTGGACGATGTCGGCCTGTTCCAAGAGGCTGTAATTGTGCCGCGGCGGTTTGTCCGATAATCCGAAACCCAGGAAGTCCAGGGTCAGCCAGGCGCGCTGGCCCAGGCGGGCGATCACCGACCGGAAGTCGTAGGAGCTTGACGGAAACCCGTGCAGCAGCAGCAGTGTGGGTCCATCGCCGGATCCCGATCGGACGAAAACGTTTCCGCCGGCTGTCGGTAGCCAGCGGCCACCGTGGCGCCACTCGCGCACCGTCGCCGGTGTCACAGGTCTCCCATAACGTTCTCCCCGTCCAGCCATCGACGGGATGCACTTCGAAGTTTCGGTCAGGCGGACGCATTCCCCGGGTTGATCCGCAGATCCCCTTAATCCACTTTTCCGGAATGTAATTCCGTTAGGTCGGACACCGGAGATCATTATTGGGCGCATGGGGAATTTTTGGTTGTTTCTTAGCTGTATCTCAGCTATTGTCCAGAGCAGCTGTGAGATGCATCACAGGGTGGGGCCAGATACTTGAGGAGATGCCGGCCATGCAGCACCTACTACGTCCTTACGCCACCGCCAGCATCGCCCTGGTGGGCGCCAGCATGATTGCGGTGACTCCGTTGGCGGCGCCGCCGACCGGTGTGCAGGTGCGGCCGGTCAAACTGGTCGACGCGTGGTCAGACCTCTTGACCGACACGACTGCCAACCTGGACAACATCGTCAGCAACGCCAACTCGGCGGACATCTCCGAGGTCTTTAGCGCGCTGCTCACGAACCCGCTCGGCGTGATCGATGCGCTGACCAACCTCGACCCCACCGTTACCACTACCGCGGACACCTCTCCGCTTCTGCAGGTCGCGGTGGAGTTGACGCCGGCGCTGGAATACATGCTCGGACAACTCGGGTCAGAGGGCGCCACGATCGAGGCGATCAACAGCGTCGCTTCACAGCTGCAGAGCGATCCGTCAAACGCGTTCTCCATCCTTTACGAAGGCACCGCTTCCGTCCTGAACGCCTACCTCAACGGCGCGGACAACGTCAGCCTGCTGGGCGGCATCATCGACATCCCGCTCTACAACGGCGTCCTCGCCCCCGAACAAACCGCGACCATCGACATTAACCTGACCGACCTGGTCAACGCTTTGGGGCTGGGCAACCTGGACCTGAGCAACCTGGACCTGAGTAATCTGTTGAGCCAGCTCGGGCTGGGCGACCTGACTCTCGGCACATTGGTCAGCGACCTGAATCTGGGCGACGAAGGCCTCGGCACACTGCTGGCAGACAGCAACATCACCACGACCAGTGGTTTGTTGACCGTTCTCGGCCTGGGCTCCCTGTCCGACGAAACACTGATATCCGCATTGACCAACGCCGGCCTGCTCAGCGGGCTCGACAGCACCGTCCTTGCTGCGCTCGATTCAGCGTTGGGCACTACCACGGTGGGCGCACTGCTGGACGGCGGCAGCGCCAACTTCACCGACTTGTTGAACACCGCCGTCCCGAATTTGAGTACGCTGCTCACCGACTTGGACCTTTCCAACCTGCCCATAGACCTGACCAGCTTGACCGGACTCACCATCCCGACTCTGGACGACCTGCTCGGCGATCTCGGCCTGGGCAACCTGGCCGACGTCACCGTGAGCCCACTCGGTGGCTTGATCACCGAAGTGGTGGACACCATGCCGCAACAGATCCTGGCGGCGCTGGGGATGTAGCGTCAGGCTGCGCCTAGGTGTAGGCCTCCACCGGCGGGCAGGAGCAGACCAGGTTGCGGTCGCCGTAGGCGCCGTCGACGCGGCGCACCGGCGGCCACACCTTGGGCCGGAAGGCTTTCCCGAGCGGGTAGGCGGCCACTTCGCGGGTGTACGGGTGCTCCCACTTGTCGACCACCAGGCACTCCGCGGTATGCGGCGCGCCGCGCAGCGGATTGTCGTCGACCGGCCACTCCCCTGCTCCGACCCGGTCGATCTCGGCGCGGATGGCGATCATCGCCTCGCAAAACGCGTCGATCTCGGCCAGGCTCTCGCTCTCGGTGGGCTCCACCATCAGCGTGCCGGCCACCGGGAAGCTCATTGTCGGTGCGTGGAAGCCGTAGTCCGCCAACCGTTTTGCGACATCGTCGACCGTCACCCCGGTCGACTTGGTGATCGGCCGCAGATCCAGGATGCATTCGTGGGCGACCATGCCGTTCTCGCCGGTGTAGAGCACCGGGAAGTACTCGTCGAGCCGGCGGGCGATGTAGTTGGCCGACGCGATCGCCGTCAACGACGCGGCCCGCAAGCCGTCCGCACCCATCATTCGGATGTAGGCCCAGGTGATCGGCAGAATCGATGCCGATCCATACGGCGCCGATGACACCGGCGGACCCTGAGGCAGGTCGGCGGCCAGCGGATGCCCGGGCAGGAACGGCGCCAGGTGCGAGCGCGCCACTACCGGGCCGACGCCCGGGCCGCCGCCGCCGTGCGGGATGCAGAACGTCTTGTGCAAGTTCAGGTGGCTGACGTCGCCGCCGAACTTGCCCGGCCGGGCCAGGCCGACCAGCGCGTTGAGGTTGGCGCCGTCGACGTACACCTGCCCGCCCGCGTCGTGTACGGCGGCGCAGATCTCGGCGATGTCGTGCTCGTACACGCCGTGCGTGGACGGATAGGTGACCATCAGCGCCGACAGCCTCTCGGCGTGCTCGCCGACCTTGGCGCGCAGGTCGTCAAGGTCGACGTCACCGTTATCGCGGCAGGCCACCACCACTACCCGCATGCCGGCCAATGCGGCGGACGCGGCGTTGGTGCCGTGTGCGCTGGACGGGATCAGGCAGATGTCGCGCTCGGGTTCGCCGCGGCTGGCGTGGTAGGCGTGAATCGCCAGCAGGCCCGCGTATTCACCCTGCGATCCCGCGTTGGGTTGCAGCGAGACCGCGTCGTAGCCGGTCATTTGCACCAGCCAGGTCTCCAGTTCGGCGATCAGACGCCGCAGACCCGGGGTGTCGGATGCCGGGGCGAAGGGATGCTGATGCGCGAACTCCGGCCAGGTGATCGGTTCCATCTCGGCGGCGGCGTTGAGCTTCATCGTGCAGGAGCCCAGTGGAATCATGCTGCGGTCCAACGCCAGATCTTTGTCGGCCAGCGAACGCAGGTAGCGCATCATCGACGTCTCGGTGCGGTACCGGGTGAACGCCGGATGGGTGAGGAACTCCGAGGTGCGGGTCGCAATGTCGGCACCGCTGGGTTCGGCCGACGACAGGCCGAAGGCCGCGATGACCGCTGCGACGTGCTCGTCGGTGGTCGCTTCGTCGCAAGCCACCGACACATGGTCGTCGTCGACGCGCCACACGTTGATGCCGTTGGCCTTAGCGGCCGCGACCACCTCGTCGGCGTGCCCGCGCACCCGGGCCAGCACGGTGTCGAAGAACGTGTCGTGCACCAACGCGTCACCGAGTGCGGCGGCGATCGTCTCGGCATGCGCGTGCACCCGCCGGGCGATGCCGGTCAGTCCGTCGGCGCCGTGGTAGCTGGCATACATCGCAGCCATCACCGCCAACAGCACCTGAGCGGTGCAGATGTTGCTGGTCGCCTTGTCCCGGCGGATGTGCTGTTCGCGGGTCTGCAAGGCCAGCCGGAACGCCGGCGACCCATCCGTGTCACGGGAAACACCGACCAGCCGACCGGGCAGTTGACGGGCATGCTTGGTGTGCACCACCAGGTATCCGGCATGTGGACCGCCGAATCCCATTGGCACGCCGAAACGTTGGGTGTTGCCGAACGCCACGTCGGCGCCGAGCTCGCCCGGCGGGGTGAGCAATGTCAACGCCAGTAGATCCGCCCCGATGGCCACCAATGCACCGCGGTCGTGCGCCTCCGACACCAGCGCAGACCAGTCGGTGATTCGGCCGCTGGCGCCGGGCAGCTGCGCAATGACGCCGAAGAACTCGCCGTCCGGCAGGCCATCCCGCAGGTCGGCGGTGACGATCTCGATGCCCAGCGGCTCGGCGCGGGTGGCTAGCACAGCGGCGGTCTGCGCGAACAGGTCAACATCGACCGCCAGCCGGTTCGCGCCGCCCTTCACCGCGCGGTGCATCAGCGTCATCGCCTCAGCGGCCGCAGTACCCTCGTCGAGCATCGAGGCGTTGGCCACTTCGAGGCCGGTCAGGTCGGCCACCATGGTCTGGAAATTCAGCAGCGCTTCCAGCCGGCCCTGGCTGATCTCCGGCTGATAGGGCGTGTAGGCGGTGTACCAGGCGGGGTTTTCCATGATGTTGCGCAGCAATACCGGCGGCGTGAGCGTGTCGTAGTAACCCTGCCCGATCATCGACACCGCGTCGGTGTTGGCGTCGGCCAGCGCCCGCAGCTCAGCGAGCGCCTGGGCCTCGGTGGCCGGGGGCGGCAGTTGATCCAGGCCGGGCGCGACGCCAGTGGCGGCCAGCTTGTCGAGGATCCCGGCGGGCACCGCGCGACGTGCCAACTCTTCCAGGGAGTCGACACCGATGACCTCGAGCATCGCGGCGATGGCGACGCTATCCGGCCCGATGTGCCGGTCAACGAAAAGCGGGTTGGTGTAGTCGGACATCGGCGAGCTCCTGACAATCGGCAGAGGAACGTGAGGTCCTCTCCCTCTGTCGTCTACCCGAACCGGGCGCCTGAGAGATTCGACATCCGCATGTCTTTCCCCATGGGCGGGTGGCCCAAGTCGAAGGTCACCGCTTTCCAGAGGCATCGGGGTCTGGCGCGGTCCGGGTGCCTGAGAGGTTGACGGAGAGGTGTTGCTCCTTCGGCGTCCGTGGCTGGCAGCCACGAAACTCTCCCGCGCAAGGACGATGCAGCGTCGAGTTTACCGACTCGCTGCCATCGGCACAGCCGACAACCCAGATCAGGAAATCCTGGAATCAGCCGATCTTGCGATCGCGGTGTTTACGGCGCGAGGCCAGTTCGTCTTCCGGCGCGGCGATCGACTCGCCGCCGTCAGCGCGTTCGCCGGGGAAGTCTGCGATAGCGCCGGTCAACTCGCGCATCGCTCCGGAGACGGCGATTCCGAAGACGCCCTGCCCGCCCTGCAGCAGGTCGACGACCTCTTCGGCCGAGGTGCACTCGTAGACGGTGGTGCCATCGGAGAACAGCGTGATGTTGGCCAGGTCCTGTACTCCGCGCTGACGCAGGTGGTCGACTGCGACGCGGATGTTGTGCAACGAGATGCCGGTGTCAAGCAACCGCTTGACGATCTTGAGCACCAGGATGTCTTTGAACGAATACAGCCGCTGGCTGCCGGATCCGGCCGCGCTGCGAATCGACGGCACCACAAGCGACGTGCGTGCCCAGTAATCCAGTTGGCGGTAGGTGATGCCGGCGATTTGGCACGCGCTCGGGCCCCGATAGCCGACCAGTTCGTCGGGCACCGAGTCGTCGGGGAACAAACCGGCTTGCACGGGTTCGCGGACGGCTGGTTCGGGGCGGCTTGCTGCGGTGTCGTCGATCGCGGTGACGGACTCGAGGTCCAATTGGTCGGGGCGTGGTTGGTCTCCCACGGTGTTTCCTCTCGCCGATCACGCTCGTTACGGGCTGCCGGTAGCCGCGATTGCTCAGTCGAGTGCTTGTGAGCATACGCTTTTCGACACGCTGTGGTGTTCCTAGAACTAATCAGGCACTAATCAGGTCGAGATCAAAGTATGGCGGCCCGCAGCGATGACTCGACGCCATCCGACGGGCGTGTCGAGGTCGAACTCGCAGATGAGACGGATCCGTGATGTTGCGCCATTGCCGCGCCGCGAAGAATTGCCCGGTCAGGTGGCCTTGAAGTCGTCCGGCGAAACGCTGTCCAGAAATTCTTTGAACTTCTCCACCTCGTCCTCTCGGACGGCACTGGAGGGCTCGTCGTCGCTCTCGTCGGGAATCAGCAGGCCCGCCTCCGCGAGAACCGCTTCCTCGACGTAAATCGGCACGCCGACCCGCAAAGCGATGGCAACCGAGTCCGAGGGCCGAGCCGAGACAGTGATGTTGCGGTCAAAAATCAGATCGGCGTAGAACGTGCCTTCTTGCAAGTCGACGATCCGCACCTCCTTTAGCGAATGACCAAGTGCGGCAATGAGATCGCGGATCAGGTCATGCGTCAGTGGACGTGGCGGCTCAACTCCCTGCTGTTCAAGGGCGATCGCGGCGGCCTCGGATTGGCCGATCCAGATCGGCAGGTAGCGGTCACCGTTGGCCTCGCGCAGCAACAGGACCGGCTGGTTCTGCGGCTGCTCGACGCGAATGCCGACGACGCGAACTTCACCCATCTGTGTCTGCCCTCCGCGCGTGCTGCCGTGTCCGTACCCGACCTGGCCCGACGTCGCGGTGGAAGACCAAGCCGCCGAACACAAGCTGTCGTCCGAAGTCTAGTCCTTCAACGGTGCAGTACGTCGCGCACTGCCGACTTGATCAACGACGTATGCAACGTGATTGCCAGCGCTGCGACTTCCCGTGCCAGGTCATCGGCGCGGTCGCGGGCGCCGGTCTTGCCGGCCTTGACGAGCGGGCCGGCGATTTGCGCGATCAGATCAGACTGCCGATCAGCCGCCGAACGGAATGCCCTCAGGTGACGCGGCTCGACCCCATACTCGGCGAGCGCCCGGGCGCACTGCAGGATCACCACCGCATGCTCGTCAAAAAACCCCCCCGGCCCAGTGGTGATCACCCCCGCTTTGAGCAGCGCTGTCAACAGCTCGGCGTCCACCCCCGAGCGATCTAGGAGATCCTCGCGGCTCAGCCGGACGCGGGTGGGCGCCACCGCCGCCGGGTCCGAGCCTGAATGACCCGCCTGCCCGTTGCCGACCGACACCAATCGCGGTACCCCATAAGGCGATCCGGCGAGCGGCAACTCACCATCCGGCTGGGCGTCTAGCTGCGCTTTGATCACCTTCAGCGGCAGGTATTGGTCCCGTTGGGCAGTCAGGATGAAACGCAGGCGTGCGCAGTCGTACGCGGTGAACCGGCGATAGCCTGACGCCGCGCGCTGCGGTGTGACGAGACCCTCGGCCTCCAAGAAGCGAATCTTGGAGATCGTCACGTCCGGGAAGTCTGGCCTTAGCAGGTCGAGGACCGCTCCGATCGACATCCCGGCCAGCCCGGGGGTCTCGGGCGCGGTCACTAGCTTCCGGGCCCTCCGTTGTCCTCGCCGACCTTGGGACCGGTCAGAAAGACCAGGCGGAATTTTCCGATCTGCACCTCGTCGCCGTTTGCCAGGACGGCTGAATCGACCGGCTCCCGGTTGACGTAGGTCCCGTTGAGGCTACCGACGTCTACGACTTGAAACTCGTCGGATTCCAACCGGAATTCCGCGTGCCGCCGGCTGACGGTGACGTCGTCGAGGAAGATGTCGCTGTCGGGATGACGGCCGGCCGAGGTGGTCGGCTGGTCGAGCAGGAAGCGGGACCCAGCATTGGGCCCCCGTTTGACGACCAGCAACGCCGAACCGACCGGCAGGCCCTCGACACCCGAGACCGAAGTCTCGGTACCCGCTTGCGCGGGAGCGTCCAGTTCGTTGAGGAAGTCGGCGCGGAAGACCGACGTCGTCTCCACGGTGACTTCGTCAGAGGTCTGGTCGTTGTCCTTCTCCGTCACCCGCTGCTCCTCACTGGCCGCTGCTGCGTTGTCTGGTTGGGCCCGCTCGACCGGCTTTCCCACCCGCCTTGACCGTCGATGTGTCGACCGTACCGCGCACGACACCCCAATGTGCCCTCCCCCGCCGGATCGACGCATGCATCTGCCCACCGCAGCGCATCGTCGCCGGCGCAGGGAACCATAACAAGGGTCATTCGGCCAGCGTGGCGCGGTAGGCCTCGGCACCCAGCAGCGCCGCGAAGTCCTGCTCGAAAGACTCGCCGCCGACTTCGAGCTCAATCAACCAACCGGCACCATAGGGATCGGAGTTGACCAGCTGCGAGTTGCTATCCAGATCGCGGTTCACGGCAACGACTTTCGCCGAAACGGGTGCGAACAGATCCGACACCGACTTGGTCGACTCCACCTCGCCGAAGGACTCGCCCGCGGTCAGCTCGGTACCCACATCGGGCAGCTGGACAAACACGACGTCGCCAAGCGCCGACTGCGCGAAGTCCGTGATCCCTACCCGCACGGTGTTGTCCCCGGTACGGCGCACCCACTCGTGTTCGGGGGTGTAGTGCAAATCAGGCGGAATTTCGCTCACGGTGTTCCTGTTCTTCCTCAGTTGCTCACTTGACTGGCTGAGCGTATTGGCGGGCTTTTGGTTGCCGCAAGGCGGTGATGTCCACTTTGTCACCCTGCTGGACGGACATGGTGCCACCGACGCGTTTGACGCTGTCCACCGCGCCGCCGGGAATGTTCATCGCCGCTGCGAGCGTCGGCGGATCACCAATGGCCAGAACCGAATACGGCGGCATCAGCGTTTTGCCGTCGACGGTCAGCGCGCCGGGAGCCCCGACGATCCAGGTGTCGACGACCACTCGCACCACCTGGTGGCCATCGCCGATCTGGATGGCTTCGGCCCCCGCCGCCCGTAGCTCGTTGATCACGTCGAGCATCGCCTCGGGTGCCACCCCCGGCCCGGGGTCCTCGATGCGCACGGTGACCCCCGGGCCGGTGGCCCCGACGGTACCGATCAGGATCGACAGCGCGGCCAGCCGGGCCTGGGCATTCTGGATGGCCGCCTGGTCGCTGCTGCCCGACGCCTGCAGCGCAGACAACGTGCGCTGCAGCTCAGCGACTTCGGTGCTGAGCGTCGCCTCACGCTGATGTAGCGAGTCCAGCAGCACCAGCAGATCCGCCGGACGGGCGGTATCCAGCGAGTCACCGGAATTGTTCTGGCGGACCTGGGTAGCGATAGCGACGCCAAGCAGCAAGCACAGCACGACCGCCAGCGTGCCGAAGATCGTGCGGCCGCGCCGCAGCAGGCCGAGAAATCCCCGCGGCTGCAGCTCGCCTATCTCGCGGCCCGGCTGGTGTGGCGGCAGTTCATGGCGGCCGTGCTGCGCAGTGTCCTTGGCGTCATGTTCTTGCTGCTGCGCCGTGGTGTCCTCGGTTTTCGCCTCGGACTCGGTGGATTCGTTGCCCTGTGGTGCGCCTTCGGAATTGGGGTCGCTCATGTCGGCCTCATGCGTGTTAGGCCCCGAACAGCCGGCGCCGCAGGGCGGCCGCGTTACCGAAGATGCGGATACCGAGCACGACGATGATCGCTGTCGACAACTGCGTGCCGACCCCCAACTGGTCGCCGACGTAGACGATCAGCGCGGCGACCAAAACGTTGAAGACGAAGGACACCACGAAAACCTTCGGGTCGAAAATCCGCTCCAGATAGGCACGTAACCCGCCGAACACCGCGTCGAGCGCGGCGACGACTGCGATCGGCAAGTACGGTTGGACGACCTCCGGCACGCTGGGATGAAACACCAGGCCCAGCACGATCCCGACAACCAGCGCCGCAATACCGATCATCGGTACTCTGCTCCCCTCACCGGAACTTTCGACGCTGCGCGTCCTGCCAGTCGCATTTTCAACACTAGGGCCCAATCTTCTTGGCGAACTTGACATCTCGCACTGCCCCGGCGGGAAGTGTGAGGCTGTCGCGGGCGCTGACCTCGACACCGATGCCGTAGGACGCCTCCAAGAGCCGTAGTCGGCGCAGGCCCGGGCTGCTGTCGAAGACATCCTGCATCGAATGCGGGGGTCCGACCGCAAGGACCGAATATGGGCTGCTGATCGGGTTATTGTCAACCAGAATCGCCCCGCCGGCCTGCCGGATGGTCACGTTTGGCCCGATCCGGACACCGCCGACCGAGATGGCTTCAGCGCCGCTGGCCCATAGCGAATTGACCACCAGCTGCAGGTCCCGGTCCAAGATGATCTGTCGACTGCCGGCCACCCGCTGCTTGGAGACGTCGGACAGGTTCGGGCCCAGTCCGGGATCGGTCACCGTCACGCTCAAACCCGGACCGGTGACCCGGGTGCTCGCCGCCGCCAGGCTGAGCCTGTCGAGGTCGGCGAGCAGCCGCCGGCCCTCGGCATCGTCGGTCAACGCCTGCCGCTGAACGTCATCCCGTTGCGTGGTGAGCGCATTCCGGCGTGCGGTTAAGCCGCTTGTCGCTGCCTCCTCGGATCGCACACTGCTCGCCAGCGCCCGCTGCGCCGCGCTGACGCCCGGCGCAACCAGCCGAGCCTGGGCGACAGCGGCGGCGAACACCGTGGCTACCAGCAACGCCGCCAAGGCCTGCCATACCCACTTGACAACCCTGCCCCGCCCAGCCTGCGGCGCGCCGGAGCGGTCCCGCCTGGCGGCCGCGGCCGCATATCCGGGGTCCAAGTGCTCGGAAAGCAAGGCACGCAGCAGCGACGGCACCGGGATGAACTGCGGTTGCCCCGCTTCGTGCGCGCTGAGGCCCGCGTGGGGATCGTAGCCACCAAGCGCCTGGTCAGCCATCGGCCTCTGCCCCGCTCGCCAGCGGTTTTTCGCTGCGGATGCGCACCGGCGGCAATCGGCGCATCACCAGCACCACCTGCACCGCATACAACACGAACGACCACAGGTAGAAGTACGTGCCCCAGATCAAAAAGGCCCAGCCGCAGGCCAGGATGACGCGACTCCAGGTGGTGTCGTAATGGCCCAGCAAAATAAGCGGAAAGGCCCACATCAGAGCGAAAGTCGCGGCCTTGCCGATATAGATCACCGGCAGTGCGGTGAACCCACGAGTGCGCAGCAGCGGCAGCTCCGCGGCCAGCAGCACGTCGCGGGCCAGCAAGACAACGATGATCCACCACGGCACGATGCCCCGCAGCCCGAGAGCGATAGGGACGGTGACCATGTAGAGCCGGTCGACGGCCGGATCCAGATACTCACCAATTTTCGATGACTGGTTCAGCAGTCGGGCGATCTTCCCGTCGGCCCAGTCGGATGCGCCGCTGAACGTCAGTACGGCCACCGCCCAACCGTCGGAATGGGCCGCCAGCAGCAGGTAGATGAACACCGGGATCAGCCCCAGGCGGATCCCGCTCAGCAGATTGGGCACCGTCAGGAGCCGGTCGTGTGCTGATCCCTGGCTCATTAGCGCCGCTCGCCCTCAGCGGAAGATGCCGGGCAGGCTCAGTGCGGAAAGCGAGTCGTCGGCCAACGGGTTGTCGTGCACCATGTACGTCCACGTCGACGTCGGACGGGCCAGCTTGGACAGGTCCACCCCCGGCTCCTCCTCGATCGCCGGAGAGGTCTCGAAGGTCTGCTGGGCCGCTTCGATCGCGTCGGCCGCCAGCGATGCGAACGCGTCCACGGCCATCCGGTGAAACTCGTCCAGCGGGTTCTGCCGACCGAGCGCGCGCAGATGGATGCTTTCTCGGATGTCGGCCAGATAGGCCAGGTGGTCGGCCCAGCCGCGGTCGAGGTGATACAGCATGATCAGTCGGCAGATCTTCTCCAGGTCGTCTTCCGACAGCTTCTCCGCGAGCTCCTCGTAGCGTTCGGGCGCCAGCTCGGCCAGCTCCTCGCGGGCGGCCGCGGTGCTCAGCAGCGTGTTGCGCCGCTCGACGAGGATGGCGCGCTGCTGAGCGATCAACTGGTTGTAGCGCCAGGTGTTCGCGTGTACGTCGAGCAGCCGTCCCTCGGCGACCCGCTGGGCGTGCTCCAGCAGTCCGGTCACTTTATTGCTGGCGATGCGGCCGTCCTCGTCGGTCTGCGTCGGCAGCTTGTTGGGTTCGAGGTTGGCCGCAACCACATCGTCTTCCCAGCTGGAGAAGAACACCGACGACCCCGGATCGCCCTGGCGGCCGGCGCGTCCGCGCAGCTGGTTGTCCAGCCGCTCGGTGTTGTGCCGGCCGGTCCCGATCACGTGCAACCCGCCCAGCTCGACCACCTCTTTTTTCTTAGCATCGTCGTCGCCTACATCGGAGCCGCCAAGCCGGATGTCGGTGCCGCGGCCGGCCATCTGGGTCGACACGGTAACCGCCCCGAGCTTGCCGGCCTCGGCGATCACCGCGGCCTCTTCGGCGTCATTCTTGGCGTTGAGCACCACCGCCGGCACACCCCGACGCTGCAGCCGCTCGTGCAGCTCTTCGGACTCGGCCACATCGTGGGTGCCGACTAGCACCGGCTGTCCGGTTTCGTGCACCTCGATGATGTGGGCGATGATCGCGTCGGTTTTTGCCGCGGCGGTGATGTAGACCCGGTCGGTTTCGTCCTCGCGGATGTTCGGTGTGTTCGGCGGTATTTGGGAAACACCGAGTTTGTAGAACTGGCGCAGCTGCTCGCCGGCGGCCAGCGCGGTCCCCGTCATGCCGCAGACCGTCGGATACCGGTTGATCAGTGCCTGCACCGTGATGGTGTCGAGCACCTCACCGGTTTCGGTGGTCTCGATCCCCTCCTTGGCTTCGACCGCTGCCTGCAGACCGTCCGGCCAGCGTTGCAGCTGCGCTATCCGGCCGCGGGAGGCGTTGATCAGGTGCACGGCGTCGTCGCGGACGATGTAGTGCACGTCGCGGTGCAGCAGGACATGCGCGTGCAGCGCGACGTTGACCTCGGTCAGTGTGGTGCCGACATGCTCTTCGGAGTACAAATCGATTCCGCCGAGCTGCTTTTCGACTCTATGCGCGCCGGCCTCGGTCAGGTGGACGTTGCGGCCGTCGGCGTCGGTGTCGTAATCCTCGCCGGCCTGCAGCTCACCAACCAGCCGAATGATCTCCAGCCGCGGGGTCTCGCGGTGGCTGGTTCCGGCCAGCACCAGCGGAACCAACGCCTCGTCGACCAGCACCGAGTCGGCCTCGTCGATCAGGGCCACGTCCGGGTTCGGCGAAACCAGGTCGG
>Ga0335075_10003857_pt1 | contig 23525 bp, 22 predicted proteins | sample Lox_Sample_24_FD_206723 | JGI IMG/M metagenome (GOLD analysis project Ga0335075, IMG submission 206723) | Soil microbial communities from Loxahatchee National Wildlife Refuge, Florida, United States - Lox_Sample_2.4 | ecosystem: Environmental > Terrestrial > Soil > Wetlands | place: USA...
GTTCTGTAAGCGGTATGAGTTTAGTTTCTTGGCAGCAGCATCAACACTCTACTTCTGTACTGCCGTTTTGTAAGATACAATACTAGAGAAGGAAAAAAAACTTGCAAGAAATCGATGAAGGCAGTAACAATTACAGGCTTTAACATAGTTGGTTGTTGAAATGCCTAGCTCCACTTTTTACCTCACAAGGGATATTGCCGGTCGCTCCTCGCCGTTGATAATACCTTACAACATAGCTTTAGTTACATTAAGTAATTGTTTCTTGTCTCACATTTCCTTGTAAGTCTACTTATACATATAAGGTAGGCTCTCAAAGTTGATTTAGTTTATGTGCTACTAAGTGTCCCCAACTTGCATATACTTGTTACTATCTAGCAATTCTTCTATAAACTTTATGTATAACATTAAAGCTTAACAGTTAGTTTATACTCTGTTTTAACAATATTCTACACAGATTCTTTTACTTGCTTACTTACTAACGCTATCCATGCGCATTGCGTACAAGGTATTGTGGTATGTAGATTCTTATAGAGACTGTTTCGTCTAGCGATATTATACACTAAAGTTCTTGCAAAGTGCAGTATAGCTTGGAAATAGCAAAGCGGATAGTCTATTGTAAACTTTATAGTAGTATTATTATCTTCTTATCTCAAGAAGTATTGTATTGCGGTGTTGTGCCGCATACGGCAGAATATACAGAACAGGCTTAGAACGGACTGCCCCAAGCCACTAGCGCGGACTGCCCCGAGCCTGCCTGCTCCTGTGCGATAAAGAAAGAACTCCTTCACACTTACCCAGGCATGGCAATCAGGCTAAGTGAACGAATCTGGTGCTATCATACGATCATAAGACAAGAATTATTATTCCCATTTGCTGTTTCTGTGGCGCTGCTGCAATGTGACTCCTGCACACCTTCTTATCGGATGGCGAGGCTCTCTCCTAGGCACTCTTAAGGTATGGCGTGTTGTGGTCGGCGCACAGACGATTTAACCTGTAGGAATCCACACACTAATACTAGCCTATGCGTATCGTGTTTAGTTAGGTTGCTGATTTTGTGCAAAGAACATAGCAGACTGCCTGTCACGTGAAACAAATTGGCGGTTTTTGAGAACAACTTCAGTCCTGAATCTGACTGCATTCTCATTGAGTCCTTGAAAACACCTCCCAATCCCTATGAAGACTCGTTGCATTCTTCCTAAGCGTATAATGTTAGCTATGGCTGAGCGAAATAACGAGGAATCACCCCCAAGCTTTAGAGAATGGTAGTTGATGGATTAGAGTAATGAGAGAGGAATTTAGCCCTAGTTGGGGCTTCAGCCTTGGTGTCCCTTTAAAATTTATAGGTCTGTGTGCTCGACTCAGCTTCTCTTCTCGATGCGTTCCTCCATGGCAGATGGCTTTTCAGGAACGTGTTCTAAAGAAGCCATGCACGTACCAGCACTGTGGCAAGGCTTGGGAGGAGTGCGTTGCTCGTCATATAACTGCTTCTTGTATCTGTGTTGAGAAGCATAGTTGGCGGCAGTTTCTTTTCTTGGCGGCGATCTAGTTCTTGCCATTGCATTGTTTCTGGTTGTTTCAAACTCTTGTCATTACTATGATTTCCACAACTTCCCTTTCCTCGGAAGTATCATATCCCACTCAGCGAGCGTGTCCATGAAGATTCCGGACGTAAAAGAATCTGTCGTCTTCCTACTTGTCCTTTGTCGTCTTCCATCTTATTTGGGAGAGCAATATTGTGGAGCTTAATAACTGTGATCATTTTACAGAGGACGATTAGATCTGGGGGCTATCGAGAATTGAGCCAGAAGGATTGGTTCGCTCTGAGCGGACTCGGCTCCAATGCCGGAGTCGGAAGGAGGAAAACCCTGTCAGATAGAGCTGGTGGATTGATATGAGCAGAACTTTTAGAGATTTTGTTTGAACTGATGAATAGTAAAAACCTTTATCTCAACTCTGTTGAAAGATATGTTAGGTACAATGGTCGCAATTTTGATATCTTGTAGGGGTTGAAAAAGAGGAGCCACGTTGGGCTTCTATCTATTATACATCCAAAACAATCTTTGCGAAATTAAGTGAAAGTGTAACTATATCTACCGGAGGAGAACTTAGCTAGTGAAGTGGATGGCGTATAAAGTGTGAGGTTCATGAGTAATGGAGACGACTTGGATAATGAGGAAGAAGCTAGATGCGGAAGCAAGCTATGCAATAGCTAAGAAGTTAGATGAATCTCCCTTGTCTGACTCTATTTCTACCTGGAAGGTGTGCAAGGGGTAAATTCGTGCTGTAGTGTAACATCTGACGAGCCAGCTCGGCCCAGGCTTCCCTAGCGATTCAGGCACCAGGTCCTTTAGCGTGGCCAATCCCTGTCATGCGCGTCCCCAGATTACATGTCTCGCGATACTTTGACATAAAATGTCTGCTTGTGGAACATACGACCCACGCAACTGCCGTATATAAGAGAACCAGAATGGTTGCTTGCCCTATATGCAATAAGTCGGTCAAGACGAAAGACATCAACAACCATATCGATTCTGGATGCGAATCCTTCATTGACACTGACTCGCCGCCACTCGCCCAAGGCCATGGAAATTTATCCTAGAAGCCTATAACGTCGCAGAAGGCCTCTTTACCCGTCTCAAGCTTCTTCCAAGCACCTGCAGCAAAGCGAGAATCATTATCATTGAACTCCAGAGACGAAAGCAAGCCCGATCATGCTCGAACCCCAAGTGGCAATCTAAGCCTATTACAGCGGAAGCGGTCTATTGACAATCTCGAGAAGGATGCTGTCATCAAGCAGGAGCATCCTACAGCGGAGTATGCAAATAACACACACCTACTTGCTCCCTATAGAAACCTATTAGAAGAGCCTCGCGATAAGAAAGTAAAAGTGAATCTATTTCTAAGAGTCGTACCTCTAGCGGAGCGTATGCGCCCTCATACTCTTAATAATATATATGGCCAGGAAATCGTTGGCCTACAAGGTGTGCTTTAAGGCCTTATAGAGTAAGAGCGTGTTCCTTTAATAATATTATAAGGAGGAGCTGGTACAAGCAAAACCATAATTGCACGATGTATAGCCTTAATAGTTGGCAGCTGTTTCGTTAAGATTAGTAGTACTAGTATGGGAGTTGCTGAATGCAAGAAGCTATTTAAGGAGTTAAAAGCAGATTTGGCATTTGGGAGACCACCTATAATTTTATTCTGCGATGAGATTTATAGGTTTTTAAAGTCTTAGCAGGACATCTTTCTTGGCCCTATAGAGTTAGGTTAGATAACTCTAATTAGAGCTATAACGGAAAATCTATTATTCAAAGTATAAAATTCACTCTTATTATAATGTTAGACTCTTACCTTGAAAAAGCTTTTAGACGAAGATGTACGTCAGATTTTAGAGCGTGCTGTTTTTATGGAAGTAGAGTATAATAAAGATTATTAATTTGCAGTAGCAAATAGCAGTTTTTTAAGGCTAGTCATATAGAGCTTATAAAATACCTTGCTGCTTTCTCTAATAGTAACGCTTGTATGGCACTAAATCTTCTTGAATTAGCTATAAGCCTTTCTACTTGTAAAGGAATAACAAAAGATGAAATTAAATCCTTAGTAACTAAAACCCTAATGTATAACCGAGCTGGCAACTAGCAATACAAAACCATCTCCGTCTTCTACAAATCAATTCGAGGCAGCAATCCGGACGCTGCTCTTTACTATCTGGCACGTATGCTGCAGTCCGGCGAGGACCTATTATATATTAATAGAAGGCTTTGCATTGTAGCTTTAGAAGACGTCGGCCTAGCAGATAATCGCATGCTCACCCTTACCACATCAGCCTACACAGTCGCCGAGAAAATCGGCATGCTAGAATGCCGGATCGCGCTCGCCCATGCAACAGTAGCCTTATGCTTAGCTCCTAAGAGCACACGATCCTACAGAGGCCTTAATAATGCCATCGCAGCGTTGCAGGAGCCGGGCGTGGCTGGCCTACTAATTCTAATACATTTGAGAAATGCGCCTACAAAGTTGATGAAGGAGTTGGGCTATGGTGATTCTTATAAATATAATCCTAACTATAAGGAGGGCAGGGTGGTGTAGGAGTATTTGCCGGAGCAGCTGAAGGGGAGAAAGTTTTTGGAGGATAGAGATTTAGGGACGGAGATTGATCTGGAGGCTTAGGTGTGAATATTTGTTGATAAACTGCTTGATTGGGTAGTCAGAATTTTAGCGGGTTTGGAAGCATAACTGCTTTGAAATTAAGTTGGATATAAGGCTGGAATTTTGTAGGGTGAGAAAGGCGGTATTTTCTGTTGTAGATATGGACTAGATCTTGAACAATTTGTATTAACTCTACGCGAATCTTGCGCCGTACGAATCGCCGGCGCCAAGCTAGCGCACAGCCAGCTACTACACTAGAGGTAGAACGGAAGCTACGGGTTGTGGAATGGATTAACTGCCGCTGAACCAATGGGACTGGCGGGAAAAGAAATTGGCCCTCTAGGACTGGGAGAAGCGGCGGCACACAGAGAATAGGAGGCTAGGTCGCGCCGTACGACCAGGGACAGACCCAGGGGGTCGTAGGGTAGTCCCTGAAGACACACCACCAACAAAACGAACGCTAAAGCTCCACGAGGGGATCCGGAAGGCTGAGAGCGCATTACTGACTCAAGCCCGTAAGGTGGGGATAGGGCTAGCTAAGTTCCTTTACGGACGAAGCGTCCCTGGCTTTACCACAGCTATTTGCCAGTGCGGGGCTGGGCAGGAGACGCCACGCCACATGGCCCTGTATTGTACGTACTAAGCAGATAGGAGGCACTACTTACACGCAGGCCAGAACCGGACATACCCCCAAATGATACGCACAAACGACTCTTACACAACACTCCCCCTCCGCCCCACCTCCCCTCTTTCAAGCCTTAAAGGATGCAGTCCAAGCGGCTAGCAAGAAAGCCAAAGAGGGCTAGAGGATCTTTAGCCCTATCGCAGCCCTCTAGGACGAATACTAACAGTCCGATACGATCCGCAAACTCCCCTTCCAACTCTATAAACCCATCCTAGCCTTATACTAAGAGATTTCACGGACTGCAACAATATACTTTAACGCCTATATTAAAGGCTCTAAGCCTACCCAGGCCCTTCCCATATACGCCTAGAAAGCGGCTACACCCCCTCCCCTTCAACCATTAAAGGCCACAAATCCCAAGCCCCTTGCTAAGGAGTCTCTCCTAGCCCGCTTAAACACCTAGCTCTTTATACAGATCAGCCTGGATTACATCTCCTATAAGGCCAGCTCGTTCGCTGTCCTTACAGCCCTTAAAAATCTCCTTAGATAAGACTCTTTACTCTTATAAGAGGTGTAAGAGACTAAATTAGGATTCGCCCTTTATACTAAGTCCCTTAAGGCTATCTTATAGTCCTTTAATAGTGCTACAGTTAAAAGACAACTATAGTAAACCTCGTACCAACTTCTTAATGTCTCTTAAACTGTAAATACTATTAACAGACTAAGTGAAATCATTAAAAACCAAGTTATAAGCCTAATCCCTATAGAGTCAATCTATAAGATAACCAATTAAACCCTAATTAGGGCTGTAAAAACTAAGGATAGTATCTAAAAGAACCTCTATAACACCTCTTAAATCGCAAGCTTCCCTATAAAAGCCTACTCCCCCCTCCTACAAAGTCTATAGATTTTAAGGACTACTATTACAGCTGCTATAATTAAGATTAAACTAAAAACAGTTTAATGTACTAAGTGCTACTATTAGTATAACACTTATAGCTGTACTTAGCTACAATGCTACTATTTTTACAAGTTGAAACAACACTAAGAAGAAAACTATGTTACTTAATATACAACTAAATGCTTGCACTCTTACCTTGCAAGGTGCTTGTACTACAAAGGCCCTTATGTTACGGACCGCAAACCAGGCAACGGTCCGCAACGGCCCGAGCGGGGGCCCAAAGCTGCCTTTACGGATGGGGGTTTACGGGCGGTTAGCTATGGCCCGTTAGCACTTGGTTTACGGACGGTCTGTAAGCGACACGTGACCAGTAAGGGACATATAAACCCGCCCGTAAACCAGTGTCTTCTTCTTCTTCTTCCCTCAGCTTTAGATTCTTGTATTATAGGACTACCAATAGCATCGGCTTCACCCATTCGCGGCGTCCCGGTGCCACTTATTGACTGAGTTCGTGACAAGAAGGACAGAACGGAGCTGGTAGAACACTAGGACAAGAACGCTAGCAAAGCTTAAGGGCAGGCTTTTTTTTCTAGAAGGGGGATGATGTTACAGCTTTAACCTGTAAGGCCCTATCTGGGCCTGGGACACCCTCATTATAGACTGTAAGCTATATATGTAACCTGTAAGGGTTAGTTAAGTCTGTCTGTAAACCTTAGATTCTCTTCTTTCTTCCTTAGCTTTAGATTCTTATATATAAGACCACTAATTCTACGAGTTTATCGCTATATATGTGACTCGCATTGTGATTGATTAGGGCCGCTATAAGAGGTTTGGAAAATGTGCCTAAGGACGTTGTGCACTTGAGCTGTAATATAAGATTCCGGGTTGCCCTATTTTCTCAAGTTTTTAGCTTATTAGTATTTCATTATTACCAATTAATCAATCAACTGGGCCACCGGAACGCTTCTATCCTAACTTTGTTTATTTAAATAAGGTGAAATTATTACAACCTGTTTCGCTTAATGCCTTAGATTTCAGGCTCCCATTATTCCCATCATTTCCAGCCTAATGACCCACCAGCGCGCCGTAGGCGCGCCCACCCCCTTGTAAATATCAACTTCAATGTCTCACGAGGCTGTAAACCCTGACTTTCTCATCACCTCAAAATGACACAAATACGACAACAGTTATGACAACCACTACAGCTTCTACAGGCCCACCAGGTCTTTCCTTCTCCCCCGGAACCTTCGCAAAGCTCTCTCCACACCCCTACCTCCTTGCCCACCTCTCATCACAACCTACGAGCGGAACAGCGAGCTCGAAGAGCCCAACACCCTCTGTCCGACCCAATGGCCGCTTGCCGTCCGAATTTCGCATCCCACATGTTAATACAGGCAGTCTGACGCATGCCGAGGGCAGCTCCGTTGTCCGCCTCGGCGACACAACCGCGGTCTGCGGCGTGCGCGGCGAGATCTTGCTCGCGAGCGATGTCGCGGGGCATCGCGGTGACCTCGGCGCTCGCAACGACAGCACGGCAGGCACCGCGGACGACGGCGCCAAACGGCTCAAAGAGCTCGAACTCCTCGTGCCGAACATCGAGCTCGCGACGGGGTGTTCGCCGGCGTTTTTACCCGGGCAGCCGCCGAGCACGCTGGCGCAGGGGTTGAGTACGAGGGTTTATTCGCTTCTGCATGAGAGTCGGCTTGTCGACATTGAGGATTTGAAGATTTGGTATACGCCGCCTGGTGGCGGTGTTGGCGATGAGATGGAGGAGGATGTTGGGGATGGCGACAGCGATGGGGATGAGGAGGAAAGATCGGTGGTGAAAGCTTACTGGACCCTCTATATCGATATACTCTTCATCTCTTTTGATGGCAACCCTTTCGACGCCGCATGGGCCGCTGCGCTCGCCGCTTTGCGAAACGTTCGCCTGCCGCGCGCATGCTGGGATGTCGATGCTGAGATGGTGCTTTGCTCGGATGAGCTATCGGAAGCAAAGACGTTGAGTTTGAGGGGTTTGCCGGTTGCGTGTACGTTTGCGGTCTTTAAAGCGAAGGAGGCACAGGCTGGGAATGATGGAAGAGATGCCAAGAGGCAATGGATACTAGCAGACCCGGATACATTTGAAGAGGGACTTTGTGACGAGTCTGTTACTGTGGTGGTGGATTGCTCCCGACGCTCTCAAGGACAAGGTCATGGGCAAAAGCACGGTACGAGACTCTTGGGGATATCGAAAGTTGGAGGCACGGGCGTTGGTAAGGGTGAGATGAGGGAATTGGTTGGGTTGGGGGAGAAGAGGTGGGTGGAGTGGGACGGGCTTCTTGGGTCTGGAAAGGATGGGAAGACTTGAGGATCGACAAAGTAGTGGAGCGAAAACAACATCCCAAGGATCAGATGGCACGATCCTGCTATAATAAATTGCAGACTTAGGAAGCTCCTCTCTCCGCAGGCAGCTCATCAACCTAGGAAGCCCCCGCCTCTACAACTCTGTGTGTGCCAATAATTTCTGCTGCAGCTTTCTGGCACTGGGATGAAAGCCATAGAGGGAGGGCAGGCGAGTAGTCGACAGTCGATGCCATAGAAGAATAGATGAAATGTACTCCACAGATAATCTATGATGGGCTGTGGTGCCTTTCGTGAAATATGAGGATCTGTCAGACGTCATGGTTCATCACCATCGCGGGCGTGGCATATCAACTATCTCGCAGTGCCTCATAAAGAAGGGCTTAAAGCGCCGCGTCAAAGCACGTGCTACGGAACCCTCTGTTATCTGGTTGCGCTCTTGTTGCCTGACAACTGCCTTCTCAAGTTGCTCATAACGGAAGAATTACTTGCAATCAAAACCCTCTGAGCCTGCTGCCCGAGATCGTAAATCCAGAATGGTGCATTGTGACAGTTTCGAGAGGACTATGCTATCCACTAACGTCTGGTCATCCAATCAACGCTCGATCGAGACGATAATGCTCATGATTCAGCTACATCTGAAGTTCTAAAATAAAAGCTGAATGCGAACTACAGAGTGCCTGCAGTCACGGCCAAGCTATACGTGAGAGTTCCGGGTTCCTCAAATCTTTGACGAGTCAGCCGGTTGGACACTAACCAAAAACTAGGAACTCTTCATTATAGCATCTTTAACCACCATGCTCGTGGATATTCTGAGGCGGGAGTTACTTTTAGGTTCAGAAGGATTGCCCTTTGGCCTTGTCTCAGCTCCAAGTCGCTTCCAAGAACTCTCTTTCTGGCGTTCATCAGATTTCTGGTTCGGGCAAGCGAGGCTTCCGAATCTACCAAAACGCTTCAAGATCATTTTACTCCTCCTTGTATGCAGTCTTATAGCATTATTTGCCGGGCCCTCTTCCGCTTTGTTAATGTTACCACAAGAGTTCACTGACTGGCCAGGTGGAGGAGCTACATTTCTTCATGATCGGAACGGACGACACATTGTGGCCAAATCAGCTCTTAACAGGGCCTTCACTTTGCAACGCAAGCACTGGTGATTCGGAGTTACTGTCACTGAAAAACAGGAATTGCTTATCCAGCAGCTCCTTACCACTGTCGCAGATTCTAAAAGGCTGGCAATTCGGTAATGACTAACTACACCATTGATGTCACCGAGGGACTTGTCCACCGACAAATCAACATAATAGTACCACCACTGGGCAATGACACAGATACATTGGCAATCACAGCGCATATGGCATCGTGTGTTTATTCGGACCTTTTGACTGACATGTGGCACAACCTAGCCATATTCGAGGCACCAATGGCTCAGGGGCTTGGGTCATACGCAAAGTACCGCGATCGGTCATTTCTCGAAACTACTGCGACCATTCAAAGCCAGGTGCCTGTTGTTCGTGTTAACTGTGAGGTTGACAGCTCGATGTCTTCATTCTCGGAAGCCTCTCAACCTCTAGTATGCTCTTCGTCTCCAAATCCCACTGGAAGCACATGATATAACTAACACAATAAAGGCACGTTACCCAATCCAACCAGAGTACGGACCCTCTTGGGGAAGCATATCCTTCGTCGCACTGTCGACGTCGCTTCCGTTTGACACCTACGTCAACTCGTCGAGAATAGCGACAATCTGGCTGCCAACCCCTGAAAACGAAACCAGTCGGCGTCGTTATTGATGAAGATGGGAGTATATCAGGTCTTTCGAGTGTATTTCTCACCATTCAAATTCCCTACCCAAACTCTTCTACAGCAGGAGTTTTGGTTACTTGCTCCATCGATGGACGGTGGGCTGTTGGAAATATTGACGGATCCAACTTGGCTTGGTGGCCCGGAGCTGAGTCGTATAGCGCCACAGTCCAGGCAGGCGCGTACACCTACCCAGGGAGCGGATACCAGTTCCCAGCTATATCTGATGTCCCGTGGCGCAGGGTACGCCTAGGCTCAGACTGGCTGAGCATCTTAACGCCTGCTTTGGACATCGATAATTCAGGATACACCAGCCTCAGCCTAACCCTACAGTCATTAGGCATAGACAACAGTACCGGTGCCGTATCTACCTGGCCTGGCATTCAGCGTGTGATCGAGGCTACCAACATCATCATTAGGAGACAACTAGTAACAGACGAAGACGATGAGTTTCATTGAGTTCTAGGAATATACTACGTTCGTTACAGTGCTGGCCACTTCTTGAGAGCACTACGCTCATTGATTGTGTGTGTTTTCCACCTATCGCTGCCTGCTTTCCAGAGCCTACGCCGACTTGTCCTACTGTCCTAACGATCGTGCACTCCGACGGCACATCCATTCTATCCCTCCACAATACTGAAATGGAAGGGGCGAGAGAGTTGGTGGATGAGTCTAAAGCACAACTCCACGTGCTGCGTAAGAATAAGAACGAGCAAGTGGAGACTGATACTGCGGGCAAGGCAAAGCTAAAGAGACGCTGAGGGCAACATTGGAAGCTATTGTAAAACATATCTTTCTCAGGAGGACGACACGAGGCTGGTTAATCTGAAGGAGAAGAAAGGCTGGTCGTGGAAGAAGATTGAAGGGGGGCCTTTCTAGGACAGAGCAAGAGGTCGTTACAGGTGCACTATTGTATAAAATTAGAGGGCAGAGTGTCTATTTAGGGAAACTAGAGCAAGTAAATAAGCCATAGAGGCACTTTGTCAACAATCTCTGCTAGTCAAGCTAAGCATGTTATGGAGATTTCAACCTTATAATACATTGAAGGTCTACTTAAGCCTTGATTGTCTCTACATCTATATTCCATTAGTCGACTATCTCTTAAGAGGTTATTATTGAGATGAGTTTGACTCACATTAGGACTAATTGCTTATGGTTCTTTGAACTGCTTCATAGGCTGCAAAAACCTTGATCTTGAGGTCGTCCATCAACTTATACTCTAAGTTCCATCCCTTCTAGATAATGAGTGTCAAGCATTCGAAGCACTTGAAATTTTCGCTACAGATAGAGGGAAATTGCTCGTCATCGATTAAATCGAAGATATCATAGGCCTCTGCGTCCGAGAAGGGTGCCGATCTTGTAATTATGTTGTAGAACAACGAAGCAAGCGCGAATTGCTCGCTTTCAATGCCTGCTTCTTCGCAGTGGCCAGCCCAAAAAGGAATATGTCTAACAGCCAGCAGTGCTCCAATCTTCACTGTCCCTCCGAAGTCACATAACTTAAGGAGGCCTTCATCGATGAAAAGTATATTTGGAGGTCGAAGATCACCATGGATGTATCCAAGATTCCATAGGTGGATTACTGCGCGCATAATGTCCTCAATTCAGCAGATCTGTTGGAAACCAGAGATGAAAAGCGAGTGATTAACGAGTTGTGATTCCAGGCTTCTACCTGTCATCTCTTCCATGTGTAGCCCATCCATTGCCATAAGATTCAGGATTCGAACGAGGTGGTCGTTAGAGTGATTTACGATCATCTCACAAAAGAGTTTCTCTCTCTTGTTGTTTTCTGCTGTCAAAATTGCAAGCTGAGGATCATCCCGGTTGTGCTGAAACTTTACAACCTCTCTAGGCCTACTTTGTATATATCACCATCACCTCCCCCACTGATGAAATCCATTGAGGACGTGTCGAAGTAAGGATTCAGAACGCGTTTGAGGAAATTATAGTTGAAACCGTGGCCGTGGCCCTAAAATTTATTAGTCACCCTTCCGTAGGCGTTCAAATCACGTGCATTGAATTGTGACCTGATATATGGCACAGGCGAGCGTGAAGACGGATTTACTATTTAATTATCTGAATTGTCTCGTATTTGTGTTCTTGTTATGCCAGAATTATGATTAAAGCTCTTAGAGGATCATAATAGTTGAAAGGTGATTCGAGATTTTAAGCACGCGTGCTGTTGTGTCGTGACTTTTGTGCCCATGGCCACCGCCCTTGCCTTCTCCCGTCCCATTGTTATTTAAGCGAGCTGATAGACCAGCGAAAACACATGAGCCAAAAGGTCATATTCGTTTACTATCAGCAGTTAAATAGCTTTTAAACCAAGCTAGTCATCCGAAAATGACACCATCCTTCCTTTTTGTCACCTGCACAGCAGGACCCATGCAAGTTGACGCTTTGACCAATTTGCCTGTACTTAGCTCTGCCCCTTTTTGTTTAATAGAATAATCAATCTTGTGCACGCGACAGTTATGAGCCCAGGCTGCCACCGCCTACAGATAACTCGGACTTGATTCCTTTGCTACGGGTGGACCGGACGCAAAGTAGGATTTTCTGGATTTTGGAGTCCTTTGATGGAATAGAGGACAGTTCTCTGATGGAATGGAGAACAAAACGACAGTTCTGCTGAAGACCTAGGAGGACTGGGAAGAATGGATCGAGTTAATTAAGACTGCAGCGCTTGCACTTGATATCTGGAACTTAATTGACCCTGCTGGAGCCTGTATAGCACTTATAGAGCCTGTACAATCTACTCCAAATGATATTAGACCTTCATCGACACGTCACCCTACACCCTTTTCTACCTTGACCCGAGACGAAGCTGAAGAGTACCGTGATCAAAAACGGGAATACCGACGACAGCTTGATCGATACAACCGCCGTACGCTTGCGCTAGCTAAGATTCGGGTGAAGATACAAGAAACTATTGCTTGAGAAAACCTCCAATATACTTTCAACTGCCCTACTCCATATGACATGCTTGTTAAGCTACGAAAGCGGTTTGCACCTACAGACGAAACATGAGAGCGGGAACTCCTTTGCAAATACAACAAGCTACGGACTGAACCTCTACGAAACAGAGGCATTGATGCCTGGTTATAGGAGTGGGAGAGAGTCTACGGACGGTGCCAGACCGCAAAGCTTCCAGAAATCAGCGGAACCCGTGGACATCGTGACTTTTTATCTATGTCTAGCGCTGTTCAACCAGGCTTCGCGGATTATTAGTTGAACCATCTCAACCAAGACGGAGTTACAGTTGATTTTTATGATCTTGTACAGAAGTTTCGGGATTTTCGGACGGACAGATTAGACCTTGCAGATAGAGGTTCTCACGGGGCATACTACTTTACAAGGCCGGACAGCTGATGGAAAGAGACTGTGCTTGTGCGGGGAGGACCACCGATTTGCTGCTTGTCCATACTTGATTGAAAGGAACAGGCCAACTAGAGAAAGATTATTGAATATAAGTAAATGTCTTGGTCTAGCACCTGAACCATTAAATCGGACTTTGCACTTTTAGCTCCCACACATATTGCGAAGGCATCATGTTCCTTACAACTAATCGGGTGTCCGAGTTTGATGAAGCAATCCTCACTAGGATTCATCTTATGTTGAGATATGACGACTTGGATCAAGCGGCGATAACAACGATCTGAGGACATTTTCTTAACAGAGCGTTTACATCTGGAGGACCAGCGGAGATCAAACCTGAAGATTTCAGCCGCTTGGTTACTGGCAAGTTTAATGGTCGGCAGGTAAGCTTACGTATAGTATATCTGGAGTCTCTTTAACTAATAGTCTGCTTCAGATCAAGAACATCGTCGCTACAGCGCACGCTTAGGTCACGAGGAGAAAATGCAACGTGCTTTTCTCACACCTCCGAGAGGCAGTCACCGCGAGCGAGAAATTCCTCCGCGAGTTCAATGGTGGTGTTGATGCTACTAGGATGTTCATGTAGTAGTAGAAAAATAGGGTGAGTTGGGTGCCTTTTGGAAAATCGAAGACCTCCCTCTTCCAATCATGCATGCTCCACCAGACGGCATAGATGTCACGGGACAACAAGTGCAGTCTAATGCCATCTCAAGTATGGATTTTTCATACTACATTGGCGGCAACCTCTACCTCCGGAACCCTGAAACATGCCACCTGAATGGAGAAAAACTAACATGGGCTCGTGAATTGCAGCCTTTGCTTGAACAGCTTGACGCCCGTAACCTTAGCCATAAGTCAAGAAACTGGCCTTAGTTCGCCGAAGTGCTCTAACATATAATTTAATATAAGCAGAAGTCCCAAAGACCATCTTGAATATGAACAACGCGTTTTCAAAATTTGTCGGAAGTCAGCAGCCTACAGTGACAACGGACCTAGTAGGGACTTGCTGGTCAGAGTATCAGGATCACTTCAATCTCCAATCGCTCACCACGCCCACTAACCTTCCTTTACAGCTCTCTAGCCGCGTAACAGCGAAATGGCAGATAAAACAAATCCCTGTATAGCCATGATGATGGGGAATGCGTTCGAGTTAGAGCCTTGTCGATTTGGTAGATACTGTTATTATTATTCCTGTCGTCGTCACAATTCCTGACGCCATTTCCATCTCCGTCGCCTTCCTCATCTATGCTTCTGTTGTCTCTCGTCTCCTCCCTCCCAGCATGTCTTCAAGATTTCATGCATGCAATTTCTGATATAAAATGTCCTCCCTTTGAGTGTCAAGTTGTTTCAAAAATCGCTTGTTTTCTCATGGTGCTGTGGAGCAGAGGGCGTGACTCCTCAAAGACTTTAAGGAATTTCACTTGGGCTCCTCCATTCAGCCAGAAACATGCCAAATATGGGCATGGCCAGATGGATGCACCTGCTCTTCCGCCATCACCCCCGTCTCCCCTTTATCATCGCAACATCAAGTCGCACGCCCATTTGGCCTTGGGGAACAGGCTATAATATCGGCCACTGATGCTCGCCTCTCTTTAAACAGCTCTTTGACTCGCTCACATTGATCCGTCCGAATGTAAAACAAATAGGTCTGCATCCGGCGAATAGAATTTCGGGAAGGAAAAGATGACACAAGACAGAGTGTTAATAAGATTGAGATTCAAGGCACCGATATTGAACCACCACGGAAAAATAGTACTCCATTGAGACTGCAGGGACAGAACGCTTTATGCACATGCGTTCGGGGCAACTAATGGAACAAAAGGCTGCCCTGTGCATCCGATGAAGAAGGAACCGACAAATCCATTCCGCAGGCTCATATTTCGGAAAGTCCGACTATTGCAACTGCACCTGCAAGCCATATCGCAGATTGAATCCGCAAGAGAGACAGCTGGGTTACGTGTGCTTTGCAGCACATTCAAGGGTGTGATTCCAATCCCATCCATGGCATTGTTAGGTTCCCCGCGTGGTCGCCTGAAAGATGGCGCTGGTAGAGTGCTGCTGCCCTATGAAAGCCTTGAGATCGTTACGGCACTGGTAATGGCTCAGAAAAAGGACATCGGATCATGTGCATAGGTTACAGATGAGCTTGGGGATTAGAAAGTAAGTAGGAAATACACTAGGTGTAGGACTCCTATGTGCAAGGTATTCGCAGTAATGTACGACTTACCAAACTGAGAATAGCTTCAAAAAAAAAAAAAAAAAAAAAAAAAATTGGGTGGTAGTCTAGGTATGTTAGAGGTTTGGGTGATAGGCCAGACATTTTAATAAATTTTGGGTGGTAGTCTTAAAAGTAGGATGGTAGTTCAGTCATTTGCCGTTTTAATTTAGATATTGATTCTCAATTATAGGACTCAGTGAAGCTCACAAAATCTAAAAAGAGAAAGAGGTATAATAAATAATGCCAAAAATACAAATTAAAAGCAAAATCATAAATGATGAAGAGTTTGCTTCTAATGCTTTAGGTTCGGATTCGACAGTGATTCTAAGTCCAAGGATATAGAGCAGCCAGACAGAATGGATTTCTACAAGAAAGCAACCTCAGCAGTGAAAAAAAATGCTATCAAATCCTAAACATAAAGGCAGTCTATCAAATTGGGAAAATAAGAGAGATAGGGGACTAAATCGTAGAAGAGGGATATAACTAAATCGCGTTCCTTATAAGAATGCCCTAGTTGAGATCGGAAAGTATGCGCGCAACAACCTCTAGCGGAAAATCCTAATGACAAGTGCGCAAAAAGGACGTTGAAACACACAGCAAAGCAGCTTCAGGCAGTAATACCAAAATTTTTTTCATATCCTAGCGAGTCGTTCCCCAGCGAGTGGTTGGACTTTCTCACAATGGAGAAAAGAAAAAAGTCGTCCTCTTCTAGATCAAAGCGCCTCCCGCAAGAAATTTCTATTAGTAAGGTTAAATCGTGACCTGGTCTGACCAAAAATGGAGTATTGGGTTACATACCATACGTTAGACGTTATGGTAATTATGATTTCAACACCAGAAAATTTGTGCATCCAATCATAAAAGTCGATTCAATTTATTGAGAAATTGGGGTAGCGTAACCCCGTAGCATTAATAACTTATAAAGAACATAGGGGAAAAATCGTGTGAGGCGTACATGAAACCCCAAAAGGCACAAAGAAATGATCTTCGGTGGACGGAGTGGAAGCACGCAGATGAGCACCCTGATAATTTCGACGAGGAAGATGGTTAGAAGCTAATAGCATTTGCGTCATTCAATACAACCTCTGATTATTATCCAAAAGGGTACGGGACGTATAAGAGAAAAGAGGGATCAAAACTTATCATTAGCAGAACAAGTGCGCGATAGCTATTTGGGCATGAGGAGGCAGATAGAAAGATACAGAAGCTTTTCGAACGCATACATAAGCCTATACCATAGAGGAAGCGCATCGAGTCAAGCTCCTCTAAGCGGATTGGTCGAAGAAAAGAGAATAGGTTGGCTAAAGCAACTCAATACGACTCTGATATCTCTACGAGTTCGAGCATTGAAAACTCGGAAAGCGAGCTAGAAGCAAGCCGCCGATCACTCATAAAGCCAGATCGCAAAGGCAGGCGCCGTGGAAGAAACGTCGAACTTAGCGGAGACAGCAATGACAGCCCCGAAAGTGAGCTAGAAAGAGGTCGGTTGCTCCGTAGAATGCAGTTCGATGGCCATTTACTAATTTCCGAGGCGTTTCAACTAAGCTTGGGCTTTCTGTTGAGCACAGCCTATTTCTAGGAAATTTATGGAATTCTTAAGGGTTATTGCTTGGGCAGTAGAATTGTATATTTCTTCTTTACTATAATCTCTTCCTCCCTTCTTTCCTTCCTCCTCTAAGATCGATTGAGGATCCTGCAATAATGTGGATAGTGAAAGTTAACTCCTGCCATCGTTATAGTTTTGTCGTCGTTGAAGCTCCTGCGGCCATTCACATTCCTGTTGAAAACAATCGGCCACAGGATGGATGATCCCACTATTCCAATGTTAATGAGATCCATATCCATGAAGTACCGGTACACCCAGTCTAACATGTAAATGGACGCTGTACCTAGCCAAGCTTATAGAAGAGCTTGGATTTCTGGTCGATGTAGTCCTATTTATATAAAGAGTATCCAGCTCAAAGCTTCCAGATTGTTAGAATTCACTTCAAATTCCCAAGCTGCATTTTATCATCCAACCAGTCAACAGTCAGTCACTAAGCTTAAGAGAAAAGAGGGAGGGGACATTGTACCCCAAGTCGATACTAATTTGACGGAAGCAGAAAGGAGTGGGGACATTGTTCCCCATATCTCAACTTCAGAAGTTTAAGATCATCTCACGGCTATAGACAAATTCCTTGCAACGGCGTGAGTAGGCCAGACCAAGATGTTACCATTTTCACGACACCCAAGACTCTTCAGCTTTCACGATTGAATCTTCCGCATTGGGGCCTCAGATATCGTTCGTGTTGAGCGAGGAGTTACTAGTTGTAAAGCACTTCCACCTCTTTTGCGTTTATATGTAGTGGACAGCAGTTTAGAAGGGGATTGTCATAGGATCGAAACTACAATAGGAAAAATATGACAGGATGATCGAAACGACAGAAAGAATCACAGCGAGAGGAATCATACTAATGACTTAGCTTAATTCATATCATGGCCTAGCGTGAGATGTCCTTTCTTCTCCCGCCCCCTGCCGGTTGATTCCCTGCACATTTGGGGACTATATCACCGGCCTTGAGCCCGTGGCTGATACTACTGTTGATGATTTTGTCGAGAAGAGACTCATGGTTCACTGTATGACGGCTATTTATACTACTGCCGCTTCTGGAGGCTGGTTTGGCAGAGCATTTGAATGGTGATTCCGCGGGGCATCCTCCCGGTATCACTGTGAATCTATGTTCGCTGTGGAGCTTTCTGACTTACTAAAACCGATTGAGAACCCATCCGTTTATAAGGATGAGGCCCCAATGTTGTTGAATTGAAGGAGAAATGGAAAGAGTGATGAGAGAAAGTTAGCAAGGAAACCTTGAATAGCAAAAGAAGAAACTAACAGTATTAAAAGCCGGAGCAACCTTCCAAGTGACTCACCTGAGAAGTTCAGCTGGGCTAGACCTCCAGGAGCTCCTCTTCCTCCTCCGCCACCGCCTTCTGCAACATTCAACTTACGCTGTAAGGTATGACCCAAAGGGCAACAGGAATTGTAACGACGAGGAGAACAGTGATGATGGCATGAATTAAATGAACGACGGGAAATATAGCAACGATAACAAGAACAAGAACCCACAAACTACGAAAATAAACAACAGGTCTGCATCTCCCCTCCTTCCTCTCCGTCGCTCCATAACAGAGCCACTTCTGGACTTCTTGATCTCGCTCTCTCGCCTTCCTGAAATCTCAAGATCAGGTATTCATGAGACGAGATGCGCAGCGCGTCATAAGTGTGACGAGGCACGAATCCCATGAGTTCCAGGCCGGATCCGTCGTTTAGATTTCGCGCCTTGGATTATTCCTTGATGGTTTCGATAGACGGAGGGGAGGCGAGTGTAGCGTGCTTGGTTTATGGTGCAGAGAAGGAGGATGAGGAGGGTGAGGAGAAGGATGGGAATTACGGGTTTGCGGGAAGCGGGTGGTTGTACGAGGGTTCAGGAAGGCTTGGGGATTACGGCAGGGGGAAATGAATGTTGCAAGATAGGTTTGGTGGTAGCCAACGAATAACAGTTCAGTGCTAGTAGATGCAATGTGGCCCAGTATATGAATTGTGATGAGATCTTTGTGTATAATATTTCAACATTTATCAAAGACGGCCCTCCCAAACCGTCGCGCGCATTCAGGTGCGGTAATCTGTCATGTCTCATCCATCATCTATGTACAATTAATTTACAACGAGATCGACGCCTTGAGCGCCGCGAAGACCGACGGGCTGGCATACCCCAGCCATGCATCGTCATATGGAACGCCGAAATATGCCCCCCCGAACACCAAGAATGGTGAAATAGAAATTACAGTGACGTTCCTTCGAATGTGTGACATCCTCGCTCGTGTCTCTTCATATTACTTCGCACGCTGAATGCCTTGCCGCATCCTTGGTGGGGGCATTTGAAGGGCTTTTCGCCGGTGTGACTATGGCTGTGAATGCGCAAGCTGCTGGGCCGCGAAAATGCTTTATTGCATGTTTGGCAGATATAGCGATCTTGCGATTGAGGGAAGCTGGCTTGTGATGATGGAGAGATGTAATGATGATGTTGCCAAGGATTGGTACTACTCGAGGGCTCGAGGGTGACTGCTACTGGGATGAGTGGAGGTGGGAAATTCTGATAATATTAGCTAGGCTCTAAAATCGGTACGAATGATATACTTGAGGCAAAGGTCTTTGGTAGTACATGCCCGGGAACTGTTGCTGTGGAGGAGTGGGCTGTGTCGGTGATGAATAGTAGGAGCTCATTGATTGAGGTGATGCGGTGAATGACGATGGAGAGTACGCCGGCGTAGGATAAGGTATAGTGACTCGCCGTTGAACAGAATGCGACAGCTGGCGTTGCGCATGAGGCTCTACGTTGTTGATGGCACTTGAGGGATAGTAATAGTTGGGAGCGGGAGCCGTGACAATAGAGAACTGTGACATTGATGAGATGGAAGGCGATTGTCGACCATCAAAACCAGAGTCCGCTTGCATAGGCGGCGTCGGAGGGAGGATTATTCTGGAGTGATTCACAGTTTGAGGTGTACACTGTGATGATGGCCGTTGCTCTACCGGTGAAGCTACATCTTTGTCAGCCGTATACTCTCCATATTTGAGTTTTACATACGTTGCGACTGCTCTTGTGTGGTTGGACTATCTGCTAGACCCAACAAACTCGATATAGATGGCAAAGAGCACTTCGGCGCCTCCTCGATAGGCGGAGATGGAGGTGCTTGAGGGGTAGAGATATATGAATATGGATGGGAGACATGAGCCGTATAAGGCATGCCCACCATTGCGGAAGCCATTGCCACTTGTGTGTGCCTCGAGGGAGTATAAGATGTGGTAAAGTTGTTTCGCGCTTGCTCTTGTCTTACTCTACTGGTGTGAACCAGACTGGAGAGGTTCATGACCATATCGAGCGCAGCGTAGGCAGGCGTATGTAGGTTCAAGTCGCAACGAGGACGATGGGGACGATTATGGTATATTTCCAGGACATAGAAGCGGCGAGCATAGGCGTAGGTATATGGATCCGACGGACACGGAGTGGAGGGCAGGGTATATATCAGATGGTGGTCGTGCTTCGGATGTTGGCAGGAGGGGACGATCAGCTGCAAATCACTGCACGAAGTGCCGCAACGGCGGTCGAGGTACCCCAAGGACTGTACCGTTTGCCTTCCTGACACAAATTGGGTGTGGGTCTTTCGGATAGTGGAGCGGTGGGTTTAGAGATGGCAGACCAGGGAGTATAGGACAGGGCATGCCAAAGCAGTAGAGTATGTAATTTGAATACGACTCTGCTTGGCCCAGAAGAGACATCACTGGCACCGCGTTTGTATAGTGGAGCGATGGCGGTGGAGAGGGAGGAGGCTTGGCCGTTGAGTGAAAAGAGGCATGGCATCCATGCTGCACCCGGAGCATGCGAGGGTCAAAAGATCAGGGTAGGGGTCTGTTGATGGTGGTCGTCGAACTCGGCTGTGGTTGGTAAAACCGGTCCTGCGAGTTTGGGACAGGCCTTGCCGCTTCGCTACGACAGAGCAGACCGACCCACTAAGGGATCCGACAGGGGCCTCTATGCCTGCAACCTCATGCTGCAGCACCGTTACCATCTCCCACGTTATGCAATACTCTTAAGGCAAGGAAGGTCTATAGCGGGCGTCATATTGTCAGCGATCCTTTCCATCCCTGTCTGCCAATACCACCCATCAGTTAATATTGATCGTCTTATCCGGACTGCCCTCCAGATGCGTCTGGGACGGGGGATACAAATACCCACGCGATGTCACGTCGTTTTGAGAAGGTATGGCCCAGCGGCGATGCGCCAGGGAAACATCGGGGCAAGTATCTACAACTCAAATCGTTCTTTGCTTTGCCTGCCCCTCCACACCTTCCGAGTCCCAATGTCCGTTTGCTTACCAGAAGGAGCACGAAATGCAGCATAATTAATCAATTTCCAAGCCCCATCCTGATTACAGTCAAACTCGAACTTGGCCATTCTGGGAACACAAGATTCCTATGGCCCCACATCTGCATTGAAGATCATCTTGTTCTCTGCTTACAGCTTACGAATTTGACAGGTCCTGGCGTGTGTGAATGTGTCACAACCGGCAAGCATTGATCGATCCCTAACACGGGTTGCAAGCGCTCGGGCGATCAGCATTAGAGATGGTTTTTGGGATGATTTCCAGAAGGCCGGGGGGGTCTAGGGAGACGAGGTAGGATTTGCAGGCAGGACCCCCGAATGATCACCACGCCCATCTGCACATCGCTTCGATGGTCAGAGGTCCGTGATGGCGCCCCTTGGGTTCAGTCTTAAGGCATGGATATTTATAAGTGAGCGGACGAGGCGCTGCCTTCTGCATAGCCTGAGAACTTGTCCGTCTCGCCGAAGCATATTGAAACGAACCGCTTCTATATTCGTCTCGAGGACATCCGATCTAAGACATTGATTCGTATGCTTTGATGAGAGCATGATTATTTTAATTGCGACCACGGTAAGAAAGTTCCGCAGGCAAATCAAAGTCAATTGGTAGCGAGGGCTGTATTTAGGAATGTGGGATCGTCCAACGGCGGGAGCTGATGGACGTGGTCCATTCCCAAATTGGCGTGCCGGGCCGTTTTTAGGTGGAAGAATGATAGACAGGTCGCTTCCGCGCCTGGGCTCGACTTTCCCCAAAATGCGACGTCTCTCGGTTCCAGCGCTGTCAGATCTTATCCACTAACACGTCGAGTCCCACCACCACTCTATCCCACCTTGAGGTTAGTAGGTCAGCCCGTCAATCGACACCTTTCAGCACTTCTTGCCAGATGAAAAAAGAACAACGTGACTAGAACGCCTTCATAATGACGTGAAATTACACACCTTACTTGGCTGCATACTTCAACTCTATTCCAGGATCGTCGGCCCTTCTGGCGGAAGAACTGCCACCACCATCTATGATTGGCGTTCCTCATGCCGGAGTGTCGGCTTTCAGCGACTCTGCCATGCCTCACACTGCATCATGTCGCATTTGGGTTGACGGCCGGCCATTGCATTGCATCGATAGCCATTCTGCGGCCAGTGCATATCGCATGAGCATTATTGGTGACGACTTGTGCAGTGCATTGTGGGACAAGCCGAGTTATCGTGGTATTGTGTGCCAATTCTGGTATGAGTTGTGCGTCAATATTCGGTACCTGCCTCGGTTTCTGCCTGGGCAGACCGGATCATCAGATCCCACGTCGCATGATTGCCATGTGAAGCTCATAAACTAACGAACTCTCAGGGATATGGGGCCCTTGGAAGGATGTGCTCCACTACACCCCATGCGATGCGCCAAGGCCTGAATTCTGCCTTCGGGTAATGCAGATCCAGGCGCCATGACAGGTCATGATGATCGCACGTACCAAATTTGACTGGTAGCCACTTGGAATGCCACAAATGCAAGCCCCCAACAGCGATCCCAAAAGCTCCGATGGGCTTCTGAAGGTCTAGAAACATGTTTTCCCAATTAATCTCCTAAGATGTGTATCGTCATCAGCCTCCACGTCGTTGCCTTGAATATATTGCGGCGTAATCCAGGGCACTTTCCATTCCTTGGATTCAGCTGGCTTTGTCGCTGTGTTCTTAGACTGCCGACCCGCCTTTGCATGCGAGCCTGCAAATGGTTGCTGAACATACAGATTAGCCATTGGTGGGAGGTTTCCGCTATAGCTCCCATGCGAATAATGGGTTTCTTGTGCACAAGGTATTTCTGAGTCCTGTACAGTACGTTTCCTCGGACGCTCGGAAGCAGATGAACGCATGGAGATCAACCTGTTACTCGTTGGATAAGGTGACGTGGACAGCCTCAAACTTCGCTCATGGTCTGTCAATTGTGATACAGCAAGAGACTTCCTGATACATTCTCCGTGCCGTTTGTCATGGATCCGATGCCATGCACTCCGGATATGATCCATCCCATCGAGGAAATAATAAAACAATTGTGTTCTGAGGAGGCAGCTTCGTCTGATGACAATCTTTGTGACTTGTTTCATCCTTAACGACATGACTCGTCCGGCTTCCAACCGAAAACAAAGCAAGAGTTACAGAAACGTCACTGAGTACATACATTAGACTACACGCCAACAAACA
>Ga0335075_10003859_pt1 | contig 23515 bp, 28 predicted proteins | sample Lox_Sample_24_FD_206723 | JGI IMG/M metagenome (GOLD analysis project Ga0335075, IMG submission 206723) | Soil microbial communities from Loxahatchee National Wildlife Refuge, Florida, United States - Lox_Sample_2.4 | ecosystem: Environmental > Terrestrial > Soil > Wetlands | place: USA...
CTAGAAAGGAGAAGGCCGAGAAGAAGCCACGAGGCGCTAAAGCGGCTAAATCTTCTCCAGCAGAGACACCACCCGCTGGCGCTGCCGGCCGGAAGAAGCGTGTCGTAGCAGAGAACGGAAAGATCCTTGTTGTCGACGCTGTTGGCAATGTATATCTTGAGCAAACAGACGCAGACGGCGAGACACATGAATTCCTGCTTGATGTAAGCTCCTCAGTTCCCCTTGCCACAAAGCACGTACTTACTCTACGCAGCCCACCGAGCTCCCAAAGCCAACCTTGAAAGACACCGCCCTCTACCGCGTCCCAATATGGGTCTACAACCTCACCGCAGGCCGGTTCCTACATAAAGCCAACGAAGACCCCAAGCACGATGAAACATCCTCCGACGAGGAGGACGAGCCAGCCCCCGAAGCGGATGATGGAGACGGTACTGACGGCGTGGAAGACTTCGAGATTCTGGATAAGGTCAGGACCACAACGCCGAACGGAGTAATTACCGGGAAAGCAGTCAAGAGGAACAAGAAAAGTGTGAAGGGACGGTAGGCCTTTTTCCCTGTCGTCTTAGAATGATTGGCTTGGGCAAGGAACACTTTGTATAATATACGATGGAAAAAGGGACTTGTACATGACAGGTCTGGCAGTAAAAAGTGTGCATATGAAAAATATTTCAAGATTCTCTTTAACTTATGTGTGCGTGCATGCTTGCTGCTTGAGATATGTGCCTGCTATATATAGGTGCTTCCTTACATGCACAGGAACAGAGCTATCCTACCCCTGCCGCTAACCCTTCCGGGTTTTCACGGCAGCATCATACTCCTGAAAAGGACTGATTCCTGGTGTCGTTGCGGCCATTCGCGCCACTAATCTCCCACCTTTTGCAAGTCCAGCTCTTCATAACGAGACCTTTGGCGCTCCACAGACAGCGTCTCTCGTGACATGGGAATTTTCACGTTTTCACCTTGGACTGTCGCATTAAGTATACATGGTTCAAACAAATTCTTACTTTGATTTGTCTAGGCTGTCGGAGCTACGCTTGCCATTGATGCTAGGAATGTTATGTTTGATTGTCTGGCGCTCCCCCTTCCCACATATAGCGAAGAGAGCGCTTTCTCTGATGATGCACAGAGCTTTGGACATCTTGGATATAGGGGCTGAAATACGGAGGGCTAGCCTGTGGAATTGTATGGCAAGGGGTGAAGCTATATGCTAAAGTCATGATGGAAGCCATTATCACCAATACATGTTCTTTTCATAACTCCTATCCAGTCTAGTCTCCACAGAGGTAAATCAACCACTCATGCTATACAAGGGCCGACTGAGCACCCGAACAAAAGCGAGTCGCTCCATCCTCCTCTACTCTTCACTATTATTCCCCCAAAAGTCAACCTCTCTCCCCACCATTCCTCCCCGCCAATCCCCCTCCATCTCCTCCCAATCCCATACACCACCCCTCTCAAAACCCTCCTCACCAGCCTCATCATCTTCATCGTCCTCCTCCTCGTCCCAACACTTATAAAAGAAAACGCCTCCGCGCCCTCAAGGGCATTGCGCAAAACGGCAATATAGCACACGACAGTCTGCGCACGAATAAGCAGCGTACTGCCGTCGAGACAAGGGTGGGGAGCCGTAAACCTGTACATAGGACCCATGATTCTAAATATTCCACCGGTACGAAATGAATGAGACGCAAAAGCATACAATATCGTATATCACAAGCGCAACGGCTACCTTAGTGTCGAAAAGCAGAAGAAGCAGAAGATAGAGTATCAGATATATGTACAGCTTTGTGCTTTGTTTTGAACTTCTGCTGTTTGGCGTCTCAGGTTCCAGAGATTGTTGTTGTCGTCCATGTCCGGGAGGTTCTGCGTGTAGCCGTTGGAGTGCGATCCAGGAAGGGCGACGATGCTGCACCTTATGTTGACCATAAGCTCTTGCTGCGTTGACTTTGAATCCTTCGCAGCAGAAAGAGCTCTTGATGGGGTGGGGGGATGCTATGGCGGAAGGTTCTGTAGCTGGGTTTTGTTTTTCTGCTTCCTACTCAAAACATGCTTGTAAGAATCCATGTATATTACATTCATTAAAAAAAAGGGGGGGATCATGACCCGAATGCATGAAAAAGGGGAAAGATCAGTAGTGATTGAATCTGCTTGGAGTAAAGCTTGTACGAGATTTCTACTCTTGTAAAGCAGCAAGAAATGTGCTAAGTGTCTCCACAAGAGTGAATGATAGTTATTGATTTTGTTGTGATGATCCTCACTGCGCGCCAATTTCAGCTCAACTCTAGTACCATCCTGCACTTTCTCTTCCTCAGGTCTTCTAGGTTGCCTGAGTCTTCAGTAGCTTTGATCGACGCACTTGGCAATTTAGAACTAGCTTTGGTTAGAAGCGCAATCTTCCCCAGACCATATTACTTAACAAACTGTTCGGGATTACCTTGAACGGAAGCAAATGTTCTCTAACGGTTAGCTTAATGTCCGTCTAAAGGCTGATACTGTTTGTTGCGAATAGGAACTCTCACACGAGGAGAGGCTGCCAGAGACCTCTGTTAAAAATAGGAGCAAGAGCAATAGCTAGCAATTCATGCATTCACTAGAAGCAATTTCAAGAAGTAAAGCGATCTTTGCTGATTATAAATGATTTGATTTCTTAATTATTGGTGATATAAAAAGGGAATAATCAAGATAGGAAAGGCAGAACATTTCAACATCCAGGATCCATGTCCAGTAGCCGGCGGTCCAGTGCTTAGAAATGGCCCCGGTTGAGGTGGAACAGTTGCGTCGTCCAACAGATATCCTTGGACTGCCGAAGGAATAGCTTTATTGGTAAGTAGTGAGAGAGTCGATGAAGTGATGTGGAAGATAGGGTATAGGGAAGAGGTCCTCGATGCAGTCGGGAATTGGACGTACGTACCTCACGCTAATGAAAACCAGTCAACAAGTACATAAGTGCCGTGCCAAATCATCCGTCAAAGCCCCATATAGAGATTGAAGAAAGTAAGTGCCTATGGCCCGAAACCAAAATCAAACAGTCCTCCCATGCCATGCCATGCACTAAATACAGAAGAGGCGAATTAATATAAATATCTACAACATCTCCTCATCCTCACCTCCATATCCCCCAATCATTACTCCAGAGCCATACTGGTGATTCTGAGCGAATGCACCGTACTGATCCTCCATCACTCGTTGCTGTTCTTCCTGAGTGCGCATTGCCCAACCGTCACCAACGTTGGGATTGTGGCTATTATAGACAGGGTCAGTAGACGGAGTGTAAGAGGCACCGCCGACTGCCATGCCAAAGTGCGAATAAACGTCCTTCGAAGGTTTTCTTGCCGATAGCTCATACTCCCGCTGTGCCAAACTCTCATACCCGGACATCATGTACGGCTCCGTGGTATGATTAACATATGTGGCTCCTATCCAACGACCATCACCACCTTGGATCGGTGTTATAGGCGCGTTGCTTTGTTCTCCATCGCTCATCACATCTTCGCCGCCATCGAAGTGTTCCTGCTGATCCTCAGTCATCTGAGTCCGTGAAGCTCTTTCCTCTAGCATTTGTCGCTCGTAGCGGAGCTTTGCCATAGCCTCTTCCTGCTGAAAGCTGGTTGGAGGCCAAGCACCTAAATCTTGTGCGAGGGCATGCCCTCCATAGTTTGGTGGTGAGATGCGCCAAAGCTCTACCAACCTCATCTGCTGGCTAGGGTCTGCAGTCTTGAAAAGCTCGATCTGGGAGGGGAATAAGGTTGTCACATCTACGCCATGTCTACCAAGAATAATCTCTGTTGTTTCCTGGTCGGTGGGAGGGGGTGTGGAGACCGGTCTAGAAGGCTTCTGCGATGCAATATGAGCAGAGTGATGATAATGCTGTGTAATGGAATACGTGATGGCTGCTTCAGGTTGAGTTTTCTGGTCGACTTGACCAGGAGCCGTTGCTGCTGTGTAGGGCCTGTTCTGGAGGGAGAGGTTGCGGGAAAAGAGAGTAGCAAGATCCTCATGCATCTGCATGATGGGCGAGTTCTTCGGCCCCCAAGATCTTATATGCACAAAGGCACTGCTTTGACGCACAATAACAAGCTCAAGCTCAAGCTGTCGTAGAAGCTATGGAGTAAGACTTGCTCTTGCAGAGTACCAGCGGTGGTAGAGTCTAGTCTTGAGAGAAGTTAGCACCGCAAAACTGTGAGGTGTGCAGCTTACCAGCTGCAGAGAAAGACTCGAAAATAGACTTGTATACTTGGTCCGAAACAGCCCCCTCGATGAACAAAGAAACCTGCAACGGGGTCTGGGAACCGATGAATGCTAGAGTCAGATATGCAATATGCGAAGAGAGGCAAAAGAGCTGAGCAGACTTGGGAACATGCAATATCTTTGCTTTGTATTCACTATGCTATGTAGGTAGGTACTTAAAAAGGTATTGTAAAATTGGACGGTGAATCCGGATGCGGGTGACGTAGCGGTGGACGCTACGAGAGATATGCCTAAAGCACGGGTCGCGATTGAGCAGATTGTAGAACGAAGAGCAGAAGTAGCTGCCGGTGCTATTATCTCTTCTATTTAGAGATAATTCGAGGATACAAAGAAAAAGGGAAGTGGGTAGTGGTGGTGTTGAAATAAGGAAGGATGCAGGTCAAATCCTCGTCTAGGGAGTTCGAGAGGCAGACACGCACGCACCTGAAACACATTTGCCCTGTTTAGCGCTCCGCTATTCGGCGTGACTCCCAATAACACGGCGACAAATTTAAAGAAAGCTGCAAGAATCTCCATCCCGCGTCACTTTGGGCAGCATTTTATCTTTCAATCCAGCCATATTGGTATCTGATAGGGTATATGCGTTATTTGAGTACAGGTGCAACTGTAGATCCTTTCACAAACCCAGGCTTCGTATGTGGGGAAGCATCCACGAGACCTGCAAATTGCTTGCAAACCCACGTGAGCCACGTCGAGTCCGTTTAGACATTAGCGCAATTTTTGTCGGTGCCTGATTCCCAAGGTTAACGATGCGTAAGAACGCGGTGCCTGAATGTAGCTCCGAATCAGTATTCGACCTTGCAAACTCCTTGATCTTCAGCTTCGTTTTCATATATATCGAAGCGTTGAAGTAGTTAAGCACCCGTCTCACCCATCATGGTAAGCTTCAGATATTGTCTTTCTAAGCTGAATCCCTGAAAGTCAATTTTCAGTTCTACCCTTGCTAACCAAGCCTCATTTTAGACGTCAATAGGTACTGGATATGATCTCACAAACTCTGTCTTCTCCCCAGACGGCCGAAATTTCCAGGTCGAATATGCTGTGAAGGCTGTTGAAAATGGAGGTACCTCGATAGGCATACGGTGTAAAGATGGAGTGGTTCTGGCCGTTGAGAAAATCATCACCAGTAAACTACTAAAGCCTGGCGCAAACAAACGTATTGCCACGATTGATAGACATATTGGAGTGGTGAGTTCCTCCGAATACTCTGAGACATTTAGTTACTAACAGGAATAATCCCAGGTCTCGTCGGGTCTTGTACCAGATGGCAGACATTTCGTTTCGAGAGCCCGGGACGAGGCATCTTCATGGCGCAAGATCTACAAAACACCTATCTCCACCACTGATCTCGCAAGCCGAATGGGCGGCTATCTGCAAGCATACACACTCTATTCCTCGGTGCGACCTTTCGGCATCACCGCCATAGTGGGAGGCTGGGATTCGGAACTGGAGTTGCCAGTAGATGCTGAAGTCGGTAGCGGGCCAAGCATCGGCGCCGGAGGGAAGGTGGAAGGCAAGACATACGGAGGTCCAGGGCTCTATATGATCGAGCCAAGCGGATTATATTGGGGCTACTACGGCGCAGCAACGGGCAAGGGACGGCAAAGTGCCAAGGCTGAGCTAGAGAAGCTGGATCTGGCAGCAGGAACCTTAAGCCTGTTAGATGGCGTTAAAGAGGCGGCACGAATTATCTACGTCGCACATGACGACAACAAGGACAAAGACTTCGAACTAGAAATGACCTGGATTAGCAATTTGGAAGGACCTACGAAAGGTCGCCATATGGAAGTACCAAAAGAACTTCTTGAAGAGGCCGAGATATTAGCCAAGAAGGCCTTGGAAGGCGAAGATGATGAGGACGAGAAGAAGGATGAAGAGAAGCCGGCGGAGGGTGATAAGATGGAAGAGTAGAGGACTATGGACGAAGAAAGACCTGTATACTAATACTGCGGAAATGGAGTAAGATAGAAAGAATTGAGCTACATGACCTCGCCAGATTGATGCTTGAGGTGCTGGTCAACTATGTTGACTGTGAGCAAATTTCATTTCGGTAGTCCCTCCATCCGTCTTCCACGCATCCTCATATGGATCTCCAATCCTAACCATCAATAGTAAATGCTTCGCAATCATCCTTCCCCCACCACAAGCCGCACCACCATACCCATCACCCCTCCTAACTCCCAACCGATCTAGCGGCCCCGCACTCCCCATCCTACCCCTCAAAGATCGAGAAGCACGTCGTGAGCACTAACAGCACCAGGCATTAGCAAAGACCAGAGGTGACCAGAGCTAGGAAGACATACTAACTCATGGAGCAGAAGCTCGCCGCCAAGCAAAGTAGAAAATCCCCGCCGTAATGAGAGCGCCCGCTGATCCCTTGCCAGAACCACGTCTCTGCAGCCGACTTCTTGACCTCCTCCGCCTACCAGAGACCGATTACCGTGTTATTGTACCTGATGTAGCTACATGTGAGACAGGGACACCAGAGATGTGCCATGTCGTCGAGGTCGTGCTGGGCCGGCTGGTTAAGGCGTACGGTGTAATGATTAGGCATTTTGATGAGAGGTTGGCTTTGGGAGTGTGTGAAAGGGGTCTGTGCTGTTGGTGTGGTTTTTGTGTTGTCGACAGTTGTGATGCTGTCGATTGGGGTTCGTGTCGGCGTGTAAGAGAGAAGATTGTACGAGAGAAGGACTTACTTAAATACTAAAGGATCGAGTGCCTCGCGGCCTCAAGGACGACGACTGAGCATGAGTTGACGTTGGCGATGCGCGAGAGATTGTTACGGCGAAGGAGATTCATCTGGTGGTTGTTGGTTTCATTTATCTCCCAAAGCGGTGGATTGTTGAGAAACGCACAAGCTGGGCAGATAATTAACGCCATGTCACCTGCTTGGCCATCATGAACATGAAATTCCTACTCTACCAGTGTAAATCACATCCTAACGTTAAGCGTTGCGTTATATCACTATCATGGAAACATAACATTTGGCCAAATAGGTCTATCATTCAGATCTATATAAGTATTGGCTGCTAGTCAGGGATACCTATCCCGATGTCCCATATACAAATATTAACCGACAGCTTGCAAAGCCGTCATGCATATTGAAAAGCGCCAGCCAGTTGTTGAAAACAGGTCGACAGATTCTGTTCATCGTCGCGAGCCGGTAAAAGACTTGAAGAGAAGTAAACGCCATGTGCATGAAGAGAAGAGAGTTTTGAAACATTTTTAAGGGAAAAGACATGGACGGAAGGAATGCATGTGCTCTTTTCGTCATGGTCGTCGGTGGTGCTCTCGAGAGGAAGCTGTCAGCATCCGAAGTTCTAGGGCAAGATCAGATGATAACCTACCTACAAGCTCGCAAGGGCCTCAGCAGCTGCATTGGCGAGAGCATGCGCATCACGCTTGGCCTTTGAGCAAGGCTCACCAATTCTGTGGCAGAAAGCTTCAGCCTCAGCATTTGGATCACGCTTAGCCTTGGAGCAAGGTTCGCCGATACGGTGACAGAACGCCTCAGCATCACGCTTGGCTTTTGAGCAAGGCTCGCCGATTCTATGGCAGAATGGCTGAGGGTTGGCCATTGGCTCAGCGAACGCCTCGGCGATGGCCTCAGCGGCACGCTTGACTTTGGAGCAAGGCTCTCCAATGCGGTGGCAGAATGCTTCAGCGTCACGTCGAACCTTGGAGCAAGGCTCACCGATACGGTGGCAGAATGCCTCAGCATCTGTATCAGTAATGTTAGCATTAGTGTTCATACCGTGTTGAAAAGATAGGGATCCGACATACCTGCATCAGCTGATGCATAAGCCTCTGGGAAAGCGTCACGCATCTGAAGGGCCTCGAAAAATGCGACGGGGTTTGGCTGGGCTTCGGCTACGGCAGCTGCAAGAGCATCCGCGGCACGCCTGGCCTTGGAGCAGGGCTCACCAATGCGATAGCAGAAAGCTTCAGCATTAGCATCAGCATTTGCAGCTGCCTTTGGCTCAGCAAATGCTTCAGCCAGAGCATCAGCAGCACGCTTGACCTTAGAGCAGGGCTCTCCAATACGGTGGCAGAATGCCTCAGCTTCGGCCGCACGCTTGACTTTGGAGCAGGGCTCGCCGATTCGGTTGCAGAAAGGGTCAGCCTCTGGTTGTGGCATGGCAGCCACGCTGGCGGTGGATGCCAAGATGATGGCATATAATGCAAGTGTGAGCTTCATGGTGATTGACCTATAAACGATTGCTTTGAAATTTGTTGAAGAGGTGTTTGGTTTGAAGTTTGAAGTAAAGGATAGAGTGTCTTCAAATTTTTTGGAAAGAGTGGATGTGATCGACAGAAGGAATAATTCCGATATATCCAAAATGTGTCCGAGAAAAGGGCATCTTTATGTAGACATTGGTGTGCTGTTGTTCAATATACTGGCCGTTGTAGTCAAAAGACTCCATAACAGTTTAATAAACATCAATAAGCTAACGAAAGCTGTCAATAAGGGCATGAAGCGGATGACTCGATTTCAATAAAGATTCAAGAGAATGAGCTTACTTTAAATAACCAATAGGAGTGACTGTTATGTTTCATATTCCACCGTCAAGGCTTGTCTCAAAGGCATGCCAAGTCGAGGGTGTTGCTAGGCTCCAATCTGATTGACCTGAAAGATTTCATTGAGAGGCAGGTACTTAGCCAAAGGCTTCCAAACCACAAGTTGACCTCGAGGGTGCATCCCATATTCTGTTTCTGGTGGTGTAGGAGAGGTCTGCTGTTCGGAGGAGGCGTTCGATCCTTGCTTGCAGCCTAGGCGGATCTGAGCTCCACAACATTTCTTACTTAGTCTTGATTAGAATAAAGAGATTAGATAGAGGTTCAGATGATGAACAGAGGATTCTAGAAAATAGCCTTCATGTCCTGCTAAGAGGCGTCGTCATATTTCGCGCTGGTCCGAATTCTATTCAATACCCGATTAGGAAATCCTTTGACAGCCTCCAAAAAAACATTGGCAAGTCTACGCTAGAACAATTGCAATGAACATAAATTCCTCGTGGATGAGATCCTACTGCGAATTATTCTCTACCTAGATCGTGGACTGGCAGTGCGTGTAAAGTGAACCATTGATGCGAGTTTGGGTTCATGCCGACATTGGTAAACTCTAGGCTCACAGAGCCACAAGCAGGTATCAAAGGAAATAACAAGTTTGCCATAATATAATATGCAGAAATCAAAAGATCCCTTAGTGAAACCTAGGTAACTCGTTAGCCATTACAGACTAAATGAGTCCTCCATAACTGTCTCCTGACTGAATAATATTGGCCATAAGACTAAGCTCTTCAACGCATCACAAGTCACCCTCTTCCCTAACACCTTAGGTCGCTTAGTGTTCAAAGAAACCAGATGGCAAGAGAATAAGGTGAAATGATGGTGAGTTCTGACAAGAGCTTGTAAAAATGTCAACCTTATACATTTGGGGTGCCTCAATTAGATGGCAGAGAGTAGGACTTAGATGCGGTTTGACAGTGAGAGAAGAAGAAACTAGCGATTGACTGTATTTAGAAGCGCACAAGTACAGTTATGGAGTAGGCAGATAGCAATGCTTTCGGCTTGATGCAGAAAATATTTGATCCGCTGTAGAACGAGAAGTCCATTCACCAATAGGTCCAGTCGGCGACTGGACTAACAGAAGCGAGGGCGGGATTTGCTTTGCCTTGCCTTGCATCTCGATCAAACCTCACCATTGCAAGCTCCGTCCTCCCACCTACGAGTTCTCTTCTTCAAGCTGCCCAAGATGCTGGCACGCGGCTCTGTAAGGCCGGCGCAAGTAAGTTATCGTCATGTTGGAGCTTCGTTGTGCCTCAATGGCTTGCTCCGACGCAGCTAACAACATCCTTATCAGAGCCTGCTGCGAACTACTCAAGTTCCGTCACGATGCTATGTAAGTAATTCTAAGGCGCCTCCATGGAATAATGGTACTAATCAGATCTATAAGGCTACTGTTAAGGCTGATATCTTTAAACCTACGAAGTTCGGGGGTAAGAATAGCTTTTAGGGCTTATTTAAGACCTCAAGCAGCCTTTCTAGCTTTTTGGTTTATACTTGAAACTCTTCTGACATCCTGCACAGGCAAATATACTTGCACACTTATCCCTGGCGACGGAATTGGCGCTGAGGTTGCTGAATCGGTGAAAACTGTGTTCAAAGCCGACAATGTTCCAATTGAATGGGAACAAGTCGACGTTTCTGGTGTCGAGACTGGCGATAAGCATTCGGAGGTGCTCTTTCGAGAGTCAATTGCATCTTTGAGACGCAATAAGCTTGGCCTGAAGGGAATCCTGCACACGCCCGTCGAGCGCTCTGGCCATCAATCCTTTAACGTTGCTCTGAGACAGGAACTCGATATCTACGCCTCCATCGTCCTGATCAAGAACATACCTGGCTATAAAACTCGACACGATAACGTCGACTTGTGTATTATTCGCGAGAACACTGAAGGAGAATATTCCGGCTTGGAGCATCAATCTGTTTCCGGTGTTGTGGAGTCTCTCAAGATCATCACTCGGGAGAAGTCTGAGCGGATTGCCAAATTCGCTTTCAGCTTTGCATTGGCAAATAACCGCAAGAAGGTTACTTGTATTCACAAAGCTAACATTATGAAGTTGGCTGATGGCTTATTCCGCAACACGTTTAATGCCGTGGCAAAGGACTACCCCACCTTGGAGACGAACGACATGATTGTTGACAACGCTTCTATGCAATGTGTTTCGCGGCCGCAGCAATTCGATGTCATGGTTATGCCCAATCTTTACGGAGGTATCTTATCCAATGTCGGTGCAGCTCTTGTTGGTGGTCCAGGAATTGTCCCAGGTTGTAACATGGGCCGCGACGTTGCGGTCTTCGAGCCCGGTTGCCGTCACGTGGGTCTGGATATTAAGGGCAAGGATCAAGCTAACCCAACTGCTATGCTACTGTCTGGCTCTATGCTCTTAAGACATCTTGGTCTTGACGAGCATGCCAACCGTATCTCGAGGGCTGTTTATGATGTCATTGCTGCAGGGTAAGTAGTTATAGTTCATTGTACCACAGACCTTATGTTAACAGCCGAATAGAGAGGTCCGAACTCCCGATATGGGTGGTCAAAATTCTACACATGACTTTACGAGAGCGGTTTTGAATAAGATGGAGGCTGCATAGAGTGACCAGAATGTAAATACGGAAATGGACGACGAGCAAGAAGCGATTCCACGAGTTACTCAGGTGAGACCGTGTCTGTACTGTAGAAACATAGCAAGTGCAAATTTTCAATAACTGTGTTCCGATTGAAATCTATCCGCCCTTGATTCTATCCTTCGTCCCGGAAGACAACGTCCATGATCATTCAAATATCTGTTTGATACTCGGCTTTGAACTAACTGCAACTACAATTGAGAAGTTTCAATGATACTTTGAGAAGTAAAGTTTGTTTCTCAGTACTTTTCACCTGAATACCTTTCGCCCATTTGGCGCAATACACGATCTTGAACACTATCCTAAAGGCTTGTTAGCTATCCGTTTGCCGAACATATCCCAAAGAGCTACAACATACCTTATCCATGTACCTACTCATCTCACGCTTCCCGACATTTTCTAACGAAGCCCTAGCCTTCTCAGCCGCATGCCTCGTGCTCTCCACAGCCTGAGCCGGATCCCTCGGAATATCCGGTGTAGCCCACATCACCGGGCTCTGCAAGGCCCTCGCCGCCGGCGACAGTCCCTCCTTGTCATACAAGCCGTCGACATCGATATCCATAATGACGCCTGCAGCCTTGAGCATATCCTCTCTCTGGAATCCCAGCCAGGCCTTGGTGTCTTTCTCGACTTCGCGGAGGGCTTGCATGTACGAATCCTTGCAGAGCAACTTATATGCGACGAGCGCTTCCTTGCAGTACCTCTCGAACTGCTCACCGACATCAGGGTGTTCGCAGAATAGCTTATACATATCTTCATTGTTGAGGCCTCTGCTGCGCTCGAGAGCTTTCTCACTGACGCCGCGAGCGACGAGCTCGGCGATGATCTCCTTAGCTGGTCCGTGGCTAGTCATAAGATTGCGGAGTTCGATCTTGGTGAACATTCCGAAGTCTCGGAGCTTGTTTGCATTGACTTGCTTAGCCTCCGTAAGAAGAGTTTGGAGCTCACTTATTCTGGTGAGTAGGTAGGCGGTTGCTTCTTTTTCCATGCGCAGCCTTTCTTCCGCGATGCGTGTTTTGCCTTTGATGATGGAGGCCATAGGGTTGCTAGCTGCGAAGAGGCGCTGCTCGGCTTCGGGGAGGGCAGCGAGCATGGTTATCAAGGGCTGGTAGGAGGCTGGTGCGGGACCTGGTATATCAGCAACCTGTTTAATCCAGGCAGAACAAGGGAACTCACCTTCGACAAGCGTCTCAGCCGTATGTTTGGGGACCATCTTGTGGACAGCGAGGGGGACAGAGTTTTCGGCCATGGTTGGGCTCTCAACAGTAGTCTGAGAGGAAGATGACTTGGAGCGACTTATTTTATCGTGGTACTCGGCGAGCTTCTTGTCCAGAAGCGGCAGAGAGCTAGAAGTGACTTGGGCGAGGGGGTCAACTCTGACAGCTGCAAGTATGTATCAGCAAATGAAAGATAATGAATGCTCTACGGGTGATTATGTGAGAAGCAGTTATGCAAAACCACTTTATGAGCCCCTCAATTCGCTCGTGTTACCCGAGAAAAGGGAGCACCGAGAACGAAGACCGAAGCGACAGATGGTAGACGAACAACAACAGATCTCAAGAACGATGGCATGCCGAACGGCCATGAAAGCTTCTGTTATGGCGACAAAATACATGGCGACAAGAACGAGCCGAACGGCAAGCCCAGCTGCGATGACAACCTGGTGAAAATGGAGGAAACTCACCAGGAGGGGAGGGAGCGGCCGAACGGGACGGCGTGGACTCGTAGTCCGGCGGGTTACCAATGTGCTTTGATGAGCCGCAGAAGCGGCTGATTACAGGCATGTATGGCTCAAACTTTCTCTTTTTTGTTGCAAATGCTTTGGTAGCCATGATGGTGGTTTATGAAGGATGTTGTTTGAGGTTTGGTCACGTGCGATGCATGTGAGATATTCTGGACTGCGTTTAGATCTTAGCAGATCTGGAATGTCTCGGCGTCAGGCACTCGATTGTTGAATGAAAATTTTCCTCGGTGTTAGGTTAGGTTTGCAAGGCCTCATCATATCTTAGAGACATATAGATTGACATCGAAAAGCCTTGCGCTGTTTTCCATCGTTTTTAGCATATAATGAGATAGCACAATTATTAGTATGATTAATAAATCACCCTTAATCAGCTCTTTAAGAAGTTCAATAACAGCAACATTATTAGACAAGTTCAAAAGAAATCTATCAATTGAAAGACAGTCTGCCGTGAAAATAAAAGCTTCTGCATGATGCTCAAACAATCGTAATTGCCGTACTAGCAGCAATAGAGCAAACGCATTTCCTCAACAGTTTCTCCTTGCTATAGAACTCGATCAACTTCAAGGTGTCAAATCATGCTACCTCAACCATGATCGACCTGTGGATTTTTCCCCATCCCACACACTGTAAATCTATCCATAATATTTAACGTAAACCCTTCGCAAACAACCTGTAGACCACAGAATCAAGCCTAAGTGGTAGCTATGGCAGGAGTGCTTGCCCAGGAGACTACATCAGCCTGTGTTGCCTGAGGCTCCTTAGTCATCTCTACCAAGGAAACCTTGACAATTCCGCGCTTCTTTTGGTTGAAATTGAAGACGTGATATTCATTTCCTTGGTGGATCCTCAGGATTTCTAGGTGATGGCCGTGAGAGACTTTGAACCCATTCTTCTGATTCAAGAAGTCACTCGGTTGCGCTGAAATCGCCCGGATTACCACCCCAGGATAGTGCTTCGTAGTCTTGTACTCGCTCGTGCCCTGGATTTTAGATCGGAATTTAACAGTCTTCTCAGGGCCTGGGTCGTCTGATTCTCGAATGTAAAGAGCTTTGATGCCCTTGAATGGGGCTTTGGATCTACCCTTCGCAGCCTCGGCTTCGGCCTTATTCAGTTCCTCTGCGTGCTTTTTAGACGCAGCCCAGTCAGCAGCAAGTATGAACTGCTCAGCAGTCAATTCGATGGAATTCTCCCAGTCCGAATTTTCAGGGGCTTTCTCGCAGCCAGAATTGTCTGCAACTGCTAATCCCGAGCCGAGAGGGTTTCCTTCACCTTTAAGAAATCAAGTTAATGACCAACATTTTTTAAGCATAGCAGTGTTAGAAAGGACTTACCTGGCGTAGAATTAGGATTGTTTCCTGCCGCCGCTGCCGTCATGTTGCGTCCCGACTTGCGCTTCTTTTCATCCGATGAGCGAAGGCCAGCCTTAGTGTTCTTGACCACAAGAGTAATTGGCTCCAGTATTCCACCCTTCTCTTTGCCTAATCCGGTACCTTCGGACCAGCCCATTTTTTCCATCATCACTCTGCCTCTATTTTCGGATTCAATGGGTTTTGTTGAACCCCCTACGACAGAACCTTCCTTGTTTCTTCTTGGATCAGGTTTCATTGGCTTTCCCCAGGCATTAGTCTTCACCTCTTCTGCAATCTCTGCCGCTGGGTTTTGGTAAGCAATGGCATAGTCCCATTGATCGCTATTTTGATTTCGCTCTTTGCCATTAGTAGCATTGGCATCAGCAAGCTTTATTTTGGTGATACCATCATTGCTTGGCTCACTCTCAGGAAGTTTCAAGTCGGCTTGCTTGACCTTGGCAAAGTCAACCTTGATAGGCTTGGCGGCTGGCTCGGCATTGGTGGGCTGGACACTAGCAGCTCTGAATTCGACAGCCTTATTGTAGAGACTCTCGATTTTAGTAGGCTTAATGTCAGCAGCCTTATTAATAGTATGCTCGATCATATCTGGACTGAGATTGGCGAGAGTGTCCATATGTACAGTGGTTTCATAATCAATAGACTCAACATCCATGTCGCGAGTGAGGTTATTAGCACCATAGAGCATCATATTCGTATCGTGATTGACTGTGTCTGGAAGCTTGCCATCATGAACTATCATGTCGACTTTGCTTCCACCAGCTTTCACAGCACCCTCCGCAATAGGTTCTAGGGTTAAAATATGCTCAGAACCTTTCACTTTGCTCGTAGACTCCTTTCTGATATCGGTACCTCCGACTTTGACTGAAAAATTGCGCGCGCTGCAGCGCTTTAAGAACGTAGTCAAGCCATTCTCCTCAGACTTGAGCTGCTCTGTGACACTTCTCAGGCGAGGAAGAGCGCGAGATGTCACATTAGCGGCGCCATTTTCTGACTGTGATGGAGACGGCATGGTGAGGCTGTATTCCATGAGCAACTTGCCTTACATCAACGTAGAAATACTAATGTGAACTTACTTTGGATTGCTTTCCTCCGCAGAAGTCAACTTAGTGAGCAGCTCATCGCCACGAGAGCAGGCCGTAAGAGTCGCCGCGCGTAAAGCATCTTCACTCTTATAGAGGAACTTGTCAAGGAAAGCTCGCTGTTCTTTGGAGAGGTATCCAATCTGTTCCAGCTGGTCCAGATGCTTCAAAGCGTATCAGTGAGAGCTCGTTGAAGCCAGATCGGCGAACTCACAATGTCCACATCGAGAAGCAGACCTCTCACGATCTTCGAAAAATTTTCTTCAATTGCCGGCATTTTGAAGATGACACAACGTTGTCCGGCGTATTGACACAGTGCAGAGTGCGTAACTAGCGATGTGATCGCTCTGAGGTTGTTATGGGGTCAAGGATGGAAGTTGCGAGTTCCAGATTTGCAGCGCGAAGGCAAGTGAGAAAGACAAAGCAATTCACTCAAGCTCAAATTTTAGCCCTAACACCCTAAATTTCAAAGAACTTTACAGTGCTTAGGGTTCATAAGATTAGTTGAAGGGAACTCAGAAGATGTTTTGAAATACTCATGCAAGCCTTTGCAAAGACAAGGATATCTAGCGGTTTGAGACATCTAAAGAAGGTAGAAAGTTCTTTGATTGATTGAGCCAATGCCTTTGCTACTACAATGAACTCGCAGCTTGACTTCTCCTGCAATACAGATTGCACCTTTTCCCGCGAACGAAATGATGATCACTTTCGCAATCTTCCGATGTCTCATCTAGTCAACCTCCAAGTCTTTCGGTCCGACCTGAGAGCACATGTTGTACGGGACTGCAATACTAAGGCGTAGGTGTGAGTGCAACAACAGCGCAAGCTGCGGAGCATTGCCCAAAGGCTGTGTTGCACAGAATAACACTGGCTGGTGCGGTCACGGCCAGAGTCGCTCCCCATGTAAATCCAGCTGCAGCATAACAGGCCATCACGACGGTGGCACAACCACTTTGGCAGATACCATATGCCAACGGGCCTGCTGATGTAGTACCAATGAGAGAAGCAATGACGCCAAAAGCGATAAGAGGCTTGAGATGTGTGAACTTCATAGCTGGTGTGGACTTTCGGTCCAGGACAACTGTAGATTCGTAGACTTGTGGATATGGAGATGTGAATGTGTAGTATGTAAATTGTTTGGACTGACAGAGCGGGGTAATGAGCCCTTTCATGTAGAGCAGACATCCCATATGCAGGTGTCTGATAGGGTCGCTTCAGCATGAATCAGGCAATATGGAAGATGCTCGAAAGGTAAGGAAAGCATTGTCTGCCATGATGTCAAACTGTAACTTCATGATTTATGCATATACCGTACGCCTTCCTATGCCAATCCCATGCCATGGTTCTAGAATGTTGGGCCCCTCTTTCGCCCAGTGTATTTTGAGGACGCTTTCACGATCTTACCTTTCCTTTCCATCTGTTCTTTTTTACTTATAATCCAGGCTTTGGAGCCTTTCTTGGGGATTTTTCTACCCTTTTCACGATGCTTTTTTCTCGTATCCATAACATCAATGCCTTCCATACCTTTGACGACACCTGTGATATCTCCACCATTGCCCTCAGCAGCCGATCCTCCAACAGTTAAGACAAGATACAACTTGCTGTTCTTTGTTCCCGGATCATCCTCCAGTATTCCAGCACCAAAACCAGCTTTGATAGCCGCGCCACTGATCATGGTCCTTTGCTGATCATTCTTGGGGTAGAACTGACACACAGCCCTTCCTCCCCTCTTCAGGCTTGCATAAAGCCCATTGAAGAACCTTGATAGCCTCCCAGTTGGTGAAACATCGCTACTATCCGCATTACATAACCATTGTATAGCACTAATGGAGATTGCTGCATCGAAAGACCCAGCCCGAAATGGAACACCCTGGCCAATATCTGCAAGCATGAGATCCCCCTCGACGTCTCGCTGTAATGCTATATCCAGCATGGATGCAGAGATATCCATTCCAACCCATATGTGGGGGCCGCCATCTTCTGGGTCGACTGACGTGAGTATTTCACCAGAAAGTCCGGAGCCACATCCTATATCGAGTATCATAGATGGAGAGTCTAAATCTAGAAGCTCAAGCGCACGATTGGTCATAGAAGCTTGGACGGTTTGTATTCGGGAGGATGTGGTGTACTTCCGTGCTTCTATGTCATTGTAATGGAGATCCGGCGGTCTATGAGACTGCACAGTTAGTAAGGTCCCGCATTTGGCACAGGTGGGTAACAAACAGGGTATCTTCAGGGCGAGACATAATGAAGGTCTGATCTGCCGCAGCAGAAAGTCCCTTGTTATCTCATATAGCCTTAAAAGATGTCAGTTTATTCACTGTTCTCAGCAATCCATTTTTAAGTACAAAACATGTCGTCGCAAATCATCATAAGCATGGGAACTTTTTTTGAGTGCGCCGGCGATTGCCGTTAAATTTTCAGGGACAGATCACCTTTGTCTACCACTCGTACCACATTATGGAAAAAGTGCCTTGAGCTTCATTCTAAGCCGCAGAAAAGAATGGAAGTCTTATAACAATTCAAAATGTGGATCCTACCGCTCGTTGGTCACCTGGGCATGCTCCTAGGCTTTGCCTTCCTAACCCTCGCCATAGGTATAGTCTATCCTTCAACAATATTAGGGTTGAGCCAGACCTGACACTGGATATAGCTTCTGGTCTATATTATCTCTCTGAGCTCGTCGAGGAGCACACAGTGATCGCGAAGAAGCTCCTCACTCGTCTAATATACTCTGTTGTCGTCCTTCAATTTCTGCTTATGCTCTTCGATGGCTTCCCGTTTATGCTCTCCCTGTTGAGCATTGGTTCTCATATTGTCTATCTTTGGAACATGCGGCGATTCCCTGTTGTCAAGCTATCAGATCCGTTATTTCTGATTTCTTGTGGTACGGGCAACTCTGTCTTATTATTTCCAGTTGTATACAGCCTGAGTGCTTACGTGTCCTCCTTTGCTTAGTTCTCGTCCTGCTCAACCATTATCTTTGGTTCAGGCACTTCTCCGCTATTCCCAGAGTCCCTCCTCGCTCTCGATACGATCCTATTGACTTTCCAACGTTCACTGAGATTGCCTCATACTTCGGCCTGTGTGTTTGGCTGGTACCATTTGCCCTTTTCGTCAGTTTGTCGGCCAGCGATAATGTGCTTCCTACTATGAGTAGCGAGGAGCCAGGAGGAATGCTGGGCGGATCAGGAGAGCGGAAGAATAAACGACAGGGTATGGCAAAGGCTGTCGTAGACAGGTTCAGGGATTGGGTTGGCGACACGGGGAATGTCATGGGTTGGTGGAGAACGGACAGAGGCACTAGCTTCTGATGTACGATATACGATACACTCGCATGGAGGGTTTCGGCGTTAGGCATTGGGATCCAGGGTTCACATTCTCTTGTGGGTAATTGTGAGCAATAGTTCCGTATTATTTTGAGAGACTAAGCTGCTCACGTGAGTGACGTCTTTGCAGAGGTTTTATAACGTTGTAAAGACAAGCTCTATGGGTAGCTTTAGGCCGAATGACCTCCGTAGCGCCAGCTAAAATGTCGTTCAGTATAAATAGCAAAAAAAAGGTATAGCAATATCTTGTTTGCGTCGTTCGTAAGTTCATTCCTGGACTGTGTCTGACAAAGTTCTAGCGAGGTATGTCGATGGCCGACCTACTCTTAAGCTCTTTCCATTACCCTGCCAGTAGTGTCCATTTCCACTATGTCATCCAAACGAGCAGCGTACATAGCGTCAAGCTCGTTCGACATGTTCAGCGTCACTTGCTCGATAACGGTCACACTTTTGAGGATCGCCTTCTCGATAGATTTTCTAGTCTTTAGCAAAGCGCCGAGCTGTCCCCATTGCGTGTCTTGGATTTTGGTCCTACAGAAGAACTATCAGCTTCCGGAGTCTGAAAGGAGACCTTCTGAAATACGGTGCCACGAAAGTGCACAAGAGAACAGGTTTCATCAACTGGTCGAAGTGAAGCAGAGTAATTAGTGGTGTCTTTCCTCTAATTTATGAAATGGTTGTGATAGTAGTTAATCTCGTAAAGGATCGGAAATACAAGGGAAATATATCCATCCGGATGCCGATAAATTTGGAGGGTTGACTTACAATTTGGCCTTCCTGTCCTCATAAAAAGATTCGATCTTTGCGCGAGCTTCCTCAGCTCGTTGCTTGTGCTCGGTCTCAATGGCCTTGCGCTTAGCTTCGCGTCGTTTCCGACTCTGAATGCGTGTCATTACCTGGTTAATAAAGCTATAAAATTGGAACTGAAAAATGAAACTTACGGCGTTCAGTATATCCTCTGCTATTTGGAGATAGCTTGCGGCTCTATGGCCTTGTGGGCTGCTTTCATCTTGCTCCTCTTCAGGCAATAGGTTGTCTTGAAGAGCCACTGCTTTACCCTTCTTGGCTTTGCTTGTCCTTGCCATGATCAAATTTCTACGGCTTTCCTCTGAATTTTCGTATGATGGTTATAATTTTTTGGTACGAGTACAATGTGATAACTTGCTGCTCTGCTCCGCCAATAATCTTGGAGAATCTTGGGGTCGCAGCCGGGTGCGGTTTATCTATTTATCCGGCAAGACCTCCGAAATAATTTTGACGATACAGATTGATCACACACACCACAATTGGACAGCAGTCATAAAGATGGGATTAGCAGCGCCGCGGAAGTGAGTAACACAATCTAGCTGTTACACGCAATACATTTTTCATACTAATCAATTACCAGGCGTGTGAAGCTGTCTCATGATCCTAACAATACCAAATGGACCGAGGATACTGGTAGCTTTGGCCACAAAATCATGACCGCTCAAGGATGGCAACCTGGAGATATTCTTGGCGCGAAGAATGCTTCCTATGCCGAGTTTCATACTGCTGCCAATGCGTCGCACATCCGTGTCTTTGTGAAGGACGACAATCTCGGTCTGGGAGCAAAGAGGGGGAGTGGTCTGGCGGAAGGAGAGTGTACTGGATTGGACGTCTTCCAAAGCCTACTTGGGAGATTGAATGGAAAAGGTGAGGGTGAGCTGATTAAGGAGCAGAAGTCGAGGGAGGACTTGAAGAGGGTGATATACACTGAGCGACGATGGGGATCAGTCCGATTCGTGAGAGGTGGATTCTTAATTGGAGACAAGATACAGGAGTGGATCGACAATGAAGAGAATCGAACACGCCATCTTGATCAGAGCTCCTTTGGTGTAGTCGTTGATGCAATAGAGAGCGATTCGAGCCAATGCTCAAAACTACCAACTTCGGAGAGACTGATTGCGGAGAAAAAAAGGGATATAAAGGACAAAAAGGGCAAAAAGAGACGGCAAGCCATCGGGAAAGAACAAGAAGAATCTGCTGAAACGGATCTTAAGAAAAAGAGCAATTCAGACCAAGTCACAACATCAGCGCAAGGCGCTCTTCAAGATACCCTATCCACCAAGCCTAAGAAGTCGAAAAAGAAACGAAAAGAGCCTGAAGAAGCCGCAGAAAAGTCTAGCGCTTCAACTCCAGACGAACAAGACATAAGTCAGAAGTCCAAGAAGCAAAAAAGGGAAAAGCCGTCCGCAGATCCTAAGAATCTCGAGGAAGGTTGTGCCAAAAACGCTCACGCATCTATCTCTCAGTCTCCAGCCCCCACGACAAGATCGAGCACTCCACAGTCAATTCTTGGCGGTCGCCATGCCGTCCGCTCTCGAAATATTGAACAGAAGCGCCTTGCTGTTCTAGACACTGCCTCGCTCAATCAGGTCAGTGGACCAGTCCTGTTTTGTAATGAATTTGAGATACTAATAGCATATTAGATTTTCATGATTAAACAATGAGTCTGTTCGATACTTCTACGAGAGGCTCTTAGAGAGTTATCGAGCTCACACTTTATAAAAAACCTCTTCTAATATCCTCCGTGCAATGTGTGATGTCAATCTTGAAACAGAATTTAGCACACATTTAATTCCACACGTATCATCCTAACGACTATGTCTATACACCTAATGCTCACGCCCCTCCTTCATCCGTCATTCCAATTCTTGTCCTAGTAAATTTAGCCGTAGATGGCCTCTTATTCCATGGTTTTCATGGAATATATCACTCTAGGCATGCCTGCAGCCTGATAGTGATAGATCCAGTATTATGATAACGCGGCGGGTATGAATAAGGGGGGGGATATCTCTTTATACGACTAACGAGTCATAAATGTGTGCAAGAGAGTCGGGAATTGAAAGCTCTTAAGATCCGCAACAGCCCTGGCTTCGGCATTTGCCAAATGTTCCGGCGGGGTTGCTGATTTACCCCGCCAAAAAGGTACCGCGTTGTCATGCTTTCGTCTGCTTCGGCTTTTTAGGGCCAGAAGAGAAGACATGTTTGTGGAATTATACTCTTCCACAGCTGTAAAAACAAGGTGTCACGTTAGCTGCTCAGAGTGTGTGGGTGTTGGGAGCATAACTGCAGAGAGCTGTCAAACCTCATCTTAAGCAAAGGTACGTCGTCATTTTGCTACGGCCCATGCCATGCTGACAGTTCATTAAGCTTCAATGACCCCGCGCGACAATTCCATATGTTATTGGCAGATTGGCATTTACGGTTTCCTATTTGAGTAAGATATTTCAAATCCGGCGGATATAGCTGGACCGGCTATAAGGCGCCTCGCGCAATTAGAGATGTGTAATCAACCATGTACCCTGATTAGATGCGCCCTGGAACCTGCATCGGACATCCGGGCTTGCAGATAGTGGGGTCGCACGACAACATCACACCGTTATTTGATGAGGTTAATACAAATCATTGCATTCAGAGGTGACTAAGTAATCGCATAGCTGAGTAAGTACCGATATCAAGAACGGATTTAATAACCATTTGGAATTGATTTCATATAGAAAGTACATATAAGAAACCGCAAGGCTTTCAGATATTCGACAATTCAATCTAGTTGCTCACAAGTAATCTCTTTACCTGACTAGACCCAGTGACAATCATGCCTTTCCCTTCTGACGAGAAGATTATGAAGACCAGCCATGAGCTGCTGGCTCAATTCCATACGATGTTTGGAGTGCATCCAGGATTTCGCCCATGTCAGAATCCCAGCCAGCCTTGCAGAGTAGAGATATCTTAGCTAACCAATGTATCATTCTAGCCCACGCCAAAGGAATTCTGCTCAATGGCACTTTTACGCCTACCCCTGAGGCTGCGAAGCTCTCGGCCGCACCCCACTTCAATAACCCATCGACGCCGGTGATTGTCAGATTCTCAAACGCCACCGCCTTCCCGAATATTCCCGACACGGACCCAAACACCGAATCTCGCGGCATGGCTATTCGCTTCACCCTAGGAGATCACGTCCACACTGATATTGTCAACCAGTCGAGTCCCCTGTTCCCAGTAAAGACCGGGGAGGAACTTCTCGAGCTACTGAAAGCAGTGGCAGCATCTCCACCTGATGCCCCATCACCGAAGCCCATAGAAAAGTTCCTCGGTGCTCATCCTGCCGCTTTGAAGCAGGTGACAAGCCCAAAGCCGATCCCGACTAGTTTCGCCCGTGAGGCCTTCTGGGGGGTGACCGCGTACAAGTTCGTCGCTGCAGACGGCACGGAAACGTTCATCCGCTATCGTTTTGTTCCTGAGGCGGGCGTGGAGTCACTTGATGCAGAGGCGACAAAGGATAAAGATCCCGACTTCCTGCAAAAGGAGCTGGCAGGTCGCTTGAAGGAAGGTCCGGTGGTCTTCCGCATGGTAGCGCAGATCGCCGAGAAGGAAGACGTTACAGATGATGCGACAGATATTTGGCCTGAGAGTCGTCAATTGGTGGAATTAGGAGTAGTCAAATTGGACACCATAACGCCAGACAACGCCAAGGAGCAGCAGCGCCTCATTTTCGATCCCATACCACGAGTAAAAGGTATTGAGCCTTCT
>Ga0335075_10003860_pt1 | contig 23513 bp, 17 predicted proteins | sample Lox_Sample_24_FD_206723 | JGI IMG/M metagenome (GOLD analysis project Ga0335075, IMG submission 206723) | Soil microbial communities from Loxahatchee National Wildlife Refuge, Florida, United States - Lox_Sample_2.4 | ecosystem: Environmental > Terrestrial > Soil > Wetlands | place: USA...
TTCATGCGCGGCATAACGAGTGGGCTGGGCCTGCCCAACCTGGAATCGCCCCTGGTCGGTTTTTACATCGACGAGATACCGACGACCACGGCCGGCGGCCAGATCGATTTTCATATCTATGACGTCGCGCGCATTGAGGTGCTATCAGGGCCTCAGGGCACACTATGGGGGGCGAGTTCCGAGGCGGGCACGATCCGGGTTATCACAAACCAGCCCGATCCGTCGGGATTCAGCGCCGGCTACACGGCCGAGGCGAATGACAACAGTCACGGCGCGCCCGGTGATGTTGTCGAAGGGTTCGTGAACGAGCCATTGGGGGATCATGCTGCGATCCGCCTCGTTGCGTATCAAGAGCACGACGGGGGGTATGTGGATAACGTACCTTACAGCATCACGTACCCCACGACAGGATATACGGTAAACAACGCGTCGCTCGTCAAAAACAATTTCAATACCGTAGACACGTACGGCGGACGGGCGGCCCTCAAGTTCGATCTGGGTGATCACTGGACTGTGACCCCTTCGATCATGGCGCAGGATCAGAGTACACAGGGATTTTTCGGGTACGCAGACTACATCGGGGTCGACAAGGTCGGCTTCCATTTACCCGAAAACAGCCGCGACACATACTGGTCTGCGGCCTTGACGGTCACCGGTCAGATCAGCGATCTGGACGTAACCTATGCCGGCAGCTACCTGGAGCACGACGCGTACCAGCTGCAGGATTATACGGACTACTCCTATTTCTACGACAAATTCTATCAGTTCGGCGCCAAAACGTACGGGCCCGGCGGCGAGCCGATTGATATCGGCCAGAGCGCCTCGCAGCAATACTGGTATTCCAAAATCGCCAATGAAGTTCGGTTCAACACGCCCGCGGAGGACCGGTTTCGCGTAAGCGGGGGGCTGTTCGCGCAGACACAGAGGCGCAAGAATTTCTACTCGCAAATCGTCGCCGGCGACGTGGATCCGTCACTCATCGTGCCCGGCTTCCCCGATACGATATGGCTGGCCCGCAACAAGACGCTGGATCAAGAGTACGCGGCGTATGGCACGTTAGCCTACGACATTACCCCGGCGCTTACGGTTGAGGCGGGCGGGCGCGGCTATCATTACACGGCTCAGTTCCAGCAGTTTACCGGCAACGGCGACAATCCGAACGATTTTCAGTATCCGTTCGGGATCCCAAGCTGCATCGATGATATCCCGTATCTCGGTGCTCCGTGCACCGACATCAAGCAATCGCTTGCGGAAAGCGGTGGTGTCTATAGAGGCACGATCACGTATCGGATCGCGCACGACCGCCTGGTCTATTTCACGGCCTCTGACGGCTACCGCCCCGGGGGATTCAATGAGAACACCGGCGGGCAAAACCCTTACACACCGGAGACGCTGAAGAATTACGAAGTTGGGTGGAAGACCACTTGGTTGGACAATCAGCTGCGCTGGAACGGCGATGTCTTTTACGATCCCTGGAATGACTTCCAATTTTCCTTCCAAGGGCAAAACGGCAACCAGGTGACGGCCAATGCGGCATCTGCGCTGAGCAAGGGAATCGAAAGCGACTTGGCGTGGAGAATGAGCCGGCACATCACGCTGACGGGTTCCGTTGCGCTGATTGACGCGAAGTTGACCGAGAATTATTGCGGCGTCTTGCTGGCCAACGGACAGGCGGAGACGAATTGCGCGAGTCCGGAGGCCCCTGCCGGCACTCGGCTCCCGCTGTCACCGTCCGTCAAGGGAAATGTGATTGCTCGCTATAACTTCAACGTTGGCGCTTGGGATGCGTATGTGCAGGAGGCCACTATGTATACGGGCAGCAGCTGGAACTATCTGCTGACGGATGTAGATGGACAGGATCAGCGCGGCGCCATTGGCGCGAACCCTGCGTTTTTCCAGGAAGACCTCGCGGCGGGCGCGGACAACGGCAATCTCAGTCTTGAGCTGTACGTCAAGAACCTCACGGATGAGGACGGAGAGCTCGATCGGTTCGTCAAGTGCAATGTGCAGATCTGCGCGTCGCACGTGTATGTCGTGAACATCCGGCCGCTGACCGTGGGCTTGAAATTCAGCCAGCGGTTCTGAGCGAACGGCCTGGATCACATCATCGTAACCGCAAAATGAGCGGGAGTCCTTCTTATGAATAATACGCGTTCAATAATCGAACCGCAGACGTCCTTCCGAATTGCGCGCAAGCGTAGCCTACTTGCTCTCATGGCGACGGCAGTGGTCAGAACGGTGGCGTTGGCTGGTGTGCTCCTGGGCAGCAATGGCTGCGGCGATGCCTACGCACAAGCCCAGTGGGTCGGGGAGAGACCCTCAATGCCCTATCTGGGGTGGACGACCTGGAGCATGCAGAGCAAGTTTACTTCGTATCCGGCGACCGTCTACCGCGGTGAGGCTGCCGGAGACGGGTTTCAAAACGAGGTGAACGTGCGCGCGAATTCCGATGCGATGAAGAGTTCGGGTCTCCAGGCGCATGGGTTCCGTTACGTCAATATCGATGGCGACTGGGATAACGGCCTCCTTTGCCAGTGCGGGAATCCGATCACTTGGGATGAGTACGGTCGCCCCGTTGCGAATACCGTGCGATTCCCTTCCGGCATGGCCGCTCTGGTCTCATACATTCATGCGAACGGACAACTCGCGGGCATCTATTGGGAGGGCGGGGTGCCTCCCCAGGTCTGGGCGGCGAATGCGCCCATTCTGGGAACGCCTTACCATGTGCAAGATATCACACAGGCAATCGTGCCGCCGGCTACCACTCCGCCCACTGCCTGGGTAAACGGGTACTACAACATCGATTTCACCAAGCCTGGCGCCCAGGCATATATCAATTCGATCATCAGTCTGTTTGCACAGTGGGGCTTTGACTACGTCAAAATGGATGGCATTGGCCCTACCGACACGAACGGCGTGCCGGTGTATCTCGACAACATTCGTGCCGTCAAGATAGCGGTCCAGGAGACGGGACGTCCGATGTACGTCAATCTGTCAGCCTCCCTCGACCACGACTATGCGTATTGGTGGGAGCGGTATTCAAACGGCCGTCGTATCGATGGCGACATCGAGTGTAGCGAACGCCGGGATCCTGACTGCGGCGTCGGCTCGCCTACCGGTCTTGCGAACATCACTGACTGGACGCAAGTCAGTGCCCGATTTACGGATGTCATAAATTGGCAGGATGAGAGCGGCGTGCGGCGCGGCTGGAACGACTTCGATTCGCTCGAGGTCGGCAATGGAACCAATGGCGTCTATCCGGCGTCGAGCCGGGAAATCCTGCTGATGTCGAATATTTCCCCGGCGCCGCCGGCGACGAATCTGGCCGGTCAACCAGCGTTCGTCGACGGCCTGTCCGATGATGAGCGGCAATCGGCGGTCACTCTATGGTCGATTATGGGTGCGCCGCTGCAGTTGGGAGACGATCTGACCTTGCTCGACAACTTCGGAATACAGCTACTGACCAACGATGAGGTATTGGGGGTCGATCAGTCGGGAACGCCTGGACATGTCGTCTATGAGGGGGCCACTCCGGTCTATGCGCAGGCTCTCTGCGATGGGTCGTACTACGTGGCTCTCTTCAATACGGGCGAGAGTGCGGCGACCGTGACCGTAAATTGGGTTGATCTGGGCTTTACCAGTGATGCGAGTGTTCGCGACCTGTGGCAGCACATGGAGTTGGGTACGTACCCTGGCGCCTACTCGGTGACCCTGAATCCGCACGCGTCCAGTCTTGTAAGGGTGACGCCGACTCAGCCGGAGGTCCCGGTATCTGGCTGTGGGGAGCAGCAAGGTGCGTGGCACTGACAGAGAGTCCGGCGTTGCAGAGCCGAATCAGGGCGTAGTGGATCGGCTGGCCGTCGTGACCTGGAGCGCCTAGGGCATCGGCGGTCAGCCTGTTGTTGGATATACGCCTCCGGCGGGTTCAGCCGGACTCAGGTCGAGATGGGCGTGCTGCGCATGCAGCAGGCCGGAGTCGTTCCAGTGTGCCATTCGAATGTCGCTGTCGAAATCCTCGCGGACAATGCCGCCCCGGAGGCCGAGGCCATATACGGCGCGCTTGCCATGCCGTTCAGCGGATTGGTCTTTGGCCTGAGGCAGTACTTGGCGCGGTGAATTGGGCTCAGGCAGCCCGGTACCACGCGATTCCATCTGCGTCGATCTCTCGCACCACCTGCCGGCGGTGGATCAGGCAGTTGAGGTGCGCAAGAGCTTCGCCCGTGGCGAAGGTGAGGAGACTCGGGCCCACGGGTCGGCGGAACATCACATCGAATACGTCGATCGCGCGCTTGGGTGACCGGAGCGCTTCCCGCAGCCGGCCTAGCCCCTCTTCGTGCCAGGCGTCGAGCTGGCTGAGGCGCGCGTGCAGGTCCTTGAACGGCTCGTTGTGCGAGGGCAGCACCAGGACATCATCAGGCACTCGTCGGGCAACGTCGCCGATCGAGGCAAGCCAGTCGGCGAGGGGATCGGCCTCCGGCTCGGTGGGGAACACCGACACGTTGGAGGTGATCCGGGGAAGCACCTGATCGCCCGAGATCATCAGGGCGAGCTCCGGGCAATGCAGGCACAAATGCTCCGGGGAGTGGCCGCGTCCGATGACGGCTCGCCAGGTGCGACCGCCGATCTCGATCTCATCCCCGTCGGTCAGGCGCCGGAAGCTGTCCGGCAGCGCATAGATGTGCTTGCCGAATCCGCCGAAACGCGCTTTGTAGTCCTCGATCGCTGCCTCGTTCCAGCCAGCCGCTCGGTAGAACCGTAGCGCGTCGGCGGGAGGCTCCCGGCCCGTGTCCGCGGCGAGCATTCTGCAGGTGATGTACTCGAGGCGCGTAATCCAGAGCTGACAGTCGAAGCGGCGGGTCAGCCAGCCCGCCATGCCGATGTGATCCGGATGCATGTGCGTGCAGATCACGCGCCCGACCGGGCGGCCACAGAGGACACCCGAGAAAGCGCTCTGCCACGCCGCCGCGGTTTCCGTCGTCTGCATCCCGGTATCGACCAAGGTCCAGGACTCTCCGTCGGCGAGCGCCCAAACATTGATGTGATTGAGCGTCATCGGAAGGGGCATTCTGAGCCAGAGCACACCTGGCGCCGCTTGAACGGCCTCGCCGGGGCTGGGGGTACGTCCGAGAGGGTAGGAAAGGCCTTCGGGGGTCACGGCTGGTTGCGTTCCGCTTTTACCCTGGCTCGAAAGGCGTGAAGGAGGGGCTCGGTGTAACCGTTGGGCTGAGCTGTACCCTCGAAGATGAGCGCGCGCGCCGCTTGGAAGGCGAGGCTCTCGTGGGGCGCGGGCGCCATCCGGTGGTAGAGCGGGTCACCTGCGTTCTGCGCATCCACTTTCGCTGCCATGCGTAAGAGCGCGGCATCGACGTCCTCGGCCCGGCACACACCGTGCAGCAGCCAATTGGCGATGTGCTGCGAGGAAATGCGCAAGGTCGCACGGTCTTCCATCAGCCCGACGTCATGGATGTCGGGAACCTTGGAGCAGCCGATTCCCTGATCGACCCAGCGCACGACATAGCCCAGGATCCCTTGTGCGTTGTTGTCGAGCTCGGCGCGGATCTGCTCGGCGGTGAAGGTGCCGGCTGCCAATGGAATGCTGAGGAGCTCATCCAGCCCAGGGACGACCGCGGTTGCGACGGCCTTTTGGCGGGCGAATACATCGACGGCATGATAGTGCGTTGCGTGCAGCGTGGCCGCTGTCGGGCTCGGGACCCAGGCCGTCGTCGCGCCCGACTGCGGATGCGCGATCTTCTGCGCGAGCATATCCGCCATCTTGTCCGGCGCGGCCCACATGCCCTTGCCGATCTGTGCCCGCCCGGCCAGGCCGCATCGGAGCCCGATCGCGACGTTGCGGGCCTCGTAAGCCCTTATCCAGACGCTATCCTTCATCGCCATTTTGGGGATCATGGGGCCGGCCCGCATCGAGGTGTGAATCTCATCGCCGGTTCGATCGAGAAAGCCGGTATTGATGAAGACGATGCGATTGCGCAGCTGACTCATGCATGCGGCGAGATTGGCCGAGGTGCGCCGCTCTTCGTCCATCAGGCCGATCTTGATGGTGTAACGCGGCAGCTCGAGGAGATCTTCGACCGCCTCGAAGAGGCGGTCTGCGAAGCCGGCTTCCCCGGGGCCATGCATTTTGGGCTTCACGATGTAGACGGAGCCCGCCCGGCTATTGCGATACCGGCCTCGGCCCTGCAGATCGTGCATCGCGATCAGGCTCGTGACCACCGCATCCACGAGGCCCTCGGGTGCATCGGAGCCGTCCGGCAGCCTGATTGCCGGCGTCGTCATGAGATGCCCGACATTGCGGACGAACAGAAGGCTGCGCCCGGGCAGCGCAAACGCGTTGCCATCGGGCGAGCGCCATTCCCGGTCCGCCTCGAGCGTGCGGGTAAGGGTCTTGCCGCCCTTCTCGAAGCTCGCCTCCAGATCACCACGCAACAGCCCCAGCCAATTGGCGTAAGCGGCGACCTTGTCCTGCGCATCGACGGCGGCGATCGAGTCTTCCAGGTCGATGATGGTGGTGAGCGCCGCCTCGAGGATCACATCGGCCATGCCCGCCGGGTCGGTCTTGCCTATCGGGTGCGAGCGGTCGATGACGAGCTCGATGTGCAAGCCGTTGTGCCTGAGCAAGACCGCGCTCGGCGCCTGCGGGTGGCCGCGGTATCCGGCGAGCCTCGCGCCGCCTTTCGGGCTCAGTGCCGTCCAACCCTGCTCGCCGCGCTCAACTCCAAGCGCGCCGTTCTCTATCCGCCATGCCGTCACTTCGTCGTATCGGCCAGCCGCCAAAGGCGCTGTGCGGTCGAGAAAGCTCTTGCTCCATGCGATCACGCGTGCACCGCGCTTCGGGTCGTAGCCCGTCGACGCCTCGCCCGGCGCGCGCGGCAACGCGTCGGTGCCGTAAAGCGCATCGTACAGGCTGCCCCAGCGTGCATTGGCTGCATTGAGCGCGAAGCGCGCGTTGAGAACCGGCACGACCAGCTGGGGGCCGGCGAGCCGGGCCACCTCGTCGTCTACGTTCGCGGTTGCAACCTGAAAGGACGTCGGCTCCTCCTGCAGATACCCGATCTCGCGCAGGACGCCAGCATAAGCGGCCGCATCGTGAGGTCGTTCCTTGCGCGCCTCGTGCCAGGCATCGATCTTCCCCTGAATCCTGTCGCGGGCTGCCAGCAGCGCGCGGTTTTCCGGCGCGAAGCGCGTGAGGAGCGCTGCAAACCCCGACCAGAACGCATCGGGCGAGACCCCGGTATCCGGGAGCGCCCGATCCTCCAAAAATCGCACCAGTACATCGGCAATCTGCAGGCCGGCGCGGCTGCTCATCATCTTTCAAAACTCCATCGGCAACCTGGCGCTGTGACCGGAAGCAATTCTCGCGCCAAGGATCCACAATATAACAGGTGCGCAGGCATTGCCGGCACTCGGGGCGGCGCCGGCCTCTCGCTCCCGCCGACCACGACTCGCCGTCGAAGAGACGGGCTGCTGCCTGAAGGCACACCGCCCGGATGATATTCTCGCGCCACGAAACACATCGGAACCGGGGCCCCGGCCATGCCAGAAAGCATTCGAGACCACCTCAAGCGGCGCGGTCGGCGCACGACGGTGGTCGCGCTGACCCTCTTGAGCCTCGATGCCCCGCGGGTCGATGCCCCCTAGGTCGGCCACTCGCAATGCTCGGCGCAAGAGCTCGCGAGGAGGTCGCCGCCGCTGGTCGTGGCTGAAGCGAGCGTGGCCGAGCGCGCGATTGCGACGGCGATGGTGGCGGACCTTCCGGAGCGCGCCGGGTGGTCTGCAGATCTGCGCCGCGCTGGGCATCGTGGCTGTCCTGTTTCTGGCGGTCAATTGGGTGTATCAGGTCGTACACAAGCCGACCGAGCTGCTCTTTCCGGTCAGCGGCACGCTCTACAAATCGCCACCGGAGACCTGGCGCGAGTATGGCTCGCTCTTCCAGAAGTACTCCACGGACGTGATGACGCCGGAGCTGCTGGCCGCCTTGGCGCAGGTCGAAGGCTCCGGTAACCCGATCGTCCGCACCTACTGGCGCTGGTCCTGGGTACCTCACCCCTTCGAGGTGTACCGCCCTGCCTCGAGCGCCGTTGGCATGTATCAGCTCACTGACGGGACGTTCGTGCAGGCGAAGCACCTTTGTATCCACGATCATCACGTTGTTGAGGATGGCCCCTGGAACGATTGGCACTCGTGCTGGTTCAACAGCCTATACATGCGCGTCATCCCCGGTAACGCGATCGAGATGACATCGGCCTACCTCGACAGGGCCGTCACCGAGACTCTCCTGGCTCGGCATATGCACTCCGCCACCCTGCAGCAGAAGCAGGACCTCGCAGCGGTCATCCATCTGTGCGGGGCGGGGGCGGGCGACCTATACGTGCGCAGAGGTCTCAGGCTGACGGAAGGTCAGAGGTGCGGCGATCACGAGGCGCGTGTGTACGTCAGGCGTGTGGATTCGATGAAGCGCCTGTTCGCTCGGTTGGCTGTCGGCGGCTGATCTGCCGGAGTGGATACTCCAGGCCCGCGGTCGGCGGCGCCGCGCTTTGCAACGACTTGGGACAGGAGTAAACTCTCGGCGCTCGGGAGCGCACGTCCTTTCGTCCTTTCATAGAACACGAATCAACGGATGGCTCCGCGGTGGACGAACCGCAGTCAGGGGACGGGCGGTCGCCGGATAAAACCCAACCATAAACTCATGCCTTGGGGGCTCGGACCAATGAATATCTACAAGATCGTCGGGATCATCGGCCTTCTGATTGCCATCGTGGCCGCATTCACGAAGGTTCCCTACGCAATGGAGTTGATCGCAATCGCGGGCATCATCGTCGCGCTCGGCATCGCCGTTGAAGACAGTGTGCGCGTGATCGTGTCGGCGATCGCGATGCCAATCGTCGCCGACCTTTTCAATGCGTTGCCTTCCATAGGTGCCTACGTGACCTCGATCCTGACCAACATAGGCTACTTGATTGGCGGCGCCGCGCTGCTGATCATTCTGCGCAATATCTACAATAGACTGCTGAAGACCTGATCGCGTTCCGGGGCGGGGGCGGGTCGCGTGGGCCCGCCTGCCGTCAATCGTCCAGGCGATGCTGGAGCCAGTACTCGCGGGGAGGGCAGGCTCATCGCGGGCAAGTGATCTTCAGTGCCATCGGCCTCGTCGGCGCAGATCCTGGAAGGACCCCTGCGCTGGCGTTGTTCCAGTGGCCGCGGTAGGCTCTCGCCATTGATTTCTCGGGAGAGGCGCCGATGTCAATTAAACGTTCTTCCAAGAGCAGTGGAACCGCCGTACGCAAGCCGGTGACGTCGCCCGGCGTGCGCCACGTCGACGTGGCGACGCCGCGGCAAATGGTTCCCGGGGATCTCTACTCCGGCTGGCTCTGTAAGAACAAGTCGTGCGGACTCGTCATCGGAATTGCAGTCGCGCAGGCAGGAGGCAAGGCGGCCGCGGCGGAGTCGGACGACCAACTGATCGTGATCAAATGCCCGCATTGCGGGGACGAGAATCTGTACCGCCTGAGTGCCCGGAGTGAACACAAGTACGTAGCGGCCAACGCCGGTCCGTAAGCGGGGGCGCTGTCTGCATTCCCGATTGCGGACCCGGTGCTCCGCACCCTGCTCGAAAAATCGCGGCCTTCTATTCTCGAAGCTCCGCGTCGATGTCCTCCGTATTCAATTCGAATACGTGGTCATCGTAATCGAAGAAGTACAAGGCCCTGTTGGACCGCGCCCTCATGAACTCGCGCCCCATCGTTTGAAGTTTGGCGACGGTAGCCTCGATGATCTCCGGTGTGGCGTGGAAGGCAATATGGTCCCCGGTCCGGGTACGTTGAACCGGTGCGCCAACCAGCACGATCCAGGCGCCTCCCAGTCTGAGGTATGTCTCGAGATGGCCCTCATCGTCCTCGCGCGCAACCATTCGGGCGCCGAACAGCTCCTGAAACAGCGCGGCTGTCTTGGCGGGGTCCTTTACGACGAGGGCTACGTGGCTGAGTGATTCGAGCATGGGTCACCTCGGTAGACGCGTGCGGCGACTCGCTCCGTACACTGTACGACGAGAATAATAGTACAGTGTACGAATGTCAAGCCCCCAATCATTGAGCCGCGAGAAGATCGCCGCCGCTGCTATTGCGATCGCCGATGCGGAGGGCTTCGCGTCGGTTTCCATGCGCCGAATCGCGCAGGAGCTTGGCGTCGGCACAATGAGCCTCTATTACTACGTAAGGACCAAGGCCGATCTCACCGGCGCCATGGACGATGCCATCATGGCGGAGGTGCTCGTACCTTCGCTTCCCGGGAATTGGCGCGCAGCGCTCGTGGAAATTGCGACCCGGACACGCGATGCCCTCATGCGGCATCCTTGGGTGCTCTACTCCATGCCGTCCGTTCCTCCCGGCGTGCATGCGATGCGCCACTTCGAGCAATGCCTGGAGGCTCTCGCCCAAACGGCTCTGACCAGTCAGGAGAAGCTCACGTTACTGGCGACCGTCGATGACTTCGTCTTCGGCTATGCCCTTCGCGAGGCCGCCACCGACAAGAAAGTCGATCTCGACTTCGCCAAGTCACAACTCGCCACGGGCGAGTATCCGCGCCTGGCAGAAGTGTTTCGAGAAGGTGAGGTGCCCTTCAGCTCAGATCGCTTTCAATTCGGTTTGGGGTTGATTCTGGATACGGTGGTGGCGAGCGGAGGATAAGCCGCATCATCCATCGGATGGGTAGAGCAGCAGGCGCCGAATTTCATCCGCGCGGTTGGATCGGACTGTTGTCGAACCCGGGAAATACGATTCGCGCCGGGTTTCCCAGTACCAGTGCGCGCTTGGGCACCGCCCTGATGACCCGGGACCCCGGGCCGATCGTGGCGCCATCCCCGATCGAGACCGGGCCCAGGACTCTCGCCTGAGCGCCAATCCAGACTCTGTCGCCAATCGTGGGCCCGCGAGCATCCGAACGCGATCCGATCCTCGTTCCCTGTGCGATGGAGCAGTTTTCCCCGAGGCGACAGTTGGCGATCTCGATGCCGCCGAAATGCAATATCGAGCAGCCGGCCCCGATTTGCGCCGATTGGAATAGCCGTATGCCGTAGCACGCCCGAACGATTGCGGCCGCAAGCAGATACAGAAGGGCCGCGAGCGGCAGCAGGGGCCACCACCATGGGCGCCGCTTTCCCGCGAGCAGCATACGGCCGAATCTGTACACGAGCAGTGCCTGCAGCCCCGGGTAGCGCAGTACGGCGCTGCAAGCCCCTCGCGAGGAGAAGGCGTCTTCTCCCAGATACCGCTCGAAATCCGCGCGAATTACCCGACGGGAGGAGCGCATGGTTGGCGGAACTGTGTCTCTGCCACAGCGGTGCCGAGACTGTGCCGCAGGCTTGCGTTATCGAATTCCCTGGCGATGATCCTGGCCGGGTTTCCCGCGACCACCGCGCGCGCCGGTACGTTCATCGAGAGCACCGTCTCGGGAAGTATCGTGGCTCCATCCCCGATCGTGATGTCGCCGTAAATGATACAGTCGGAGCCGATCCAGACATTCTCCCCTACGGTCGGCATCGGCCCGGTGATGTCCGCGCCCGCCTTGAAACCTATAGTGACGCTGTCGTGAATGATCGTGCCCCGGCCGATGCGTCGCGCCCCGATGATCTGCCGTCCATCATTGGAAAGATGCACCCCTTCATCGATCACGGTCGCATGGTAGATGTCGGACTTCGCGAGGACTATCGCGAGCGTGCGGCCAACGAGAATCAACAGTCTCAGCCCAATCGTCCATGGCGTCCGACTGGTCCGAGGCCCCAACGCGTAGTAGTAGTGGGACAAGCGGTACGCCGCCAGTACCAGAAGCCCGCGGGAACGCAGGCAACTCAGTAAGCTACGGAGCGAGCCGCAGCCGCTCGGGTGCCGCAGCGCAACGTAGAACCGGCAGTCCGCCCGAATCTGGCGCGGCAGGGCGCCGAGCCCGGTGTTTTGCAGTTTCGGCGACGGCAGAGGTGAAGCTGGCCCGAGATTTCCAGTGAGCGTCGTGCTTCCGGTCTGAGACATTCTATGAACTGCTCCCACGGGCGGCGGTGTCGCGCCGTGATGCGATGCCTTACCAAGGTAACGAGAAGAAGACATCCGCGGTTCCATCGAGGCGACATGTCTGACCAACATTTGATCGCGAGTCGATCCGGTAAGTTCCTACAAGCCTGCGTTGCGTCGAGCCAACGGAACGGGACCCTCGAATCAGCCGAGTCACTTCAATCGGTCGGACGGAGGCGCGGCTGAGCCCCCGTTCGAGCCAGGTTCTGCGTTCCGTGACATCGCGCCGCGGATTCGCCTCGAACAGAGGGAGCCAACCGGGGAAGGGCCTCGAAGGCCGGAGTCGAGGCTCTCAGGACTCGCCGTGAGTCGACCGCCGCCGCGACGGCCTGCGCTGCGCCGCGCCCGGCGCGGCACCGGCTCGACGATCCATCTCGCCGCGAAGCTGCGCCGTGGCTCCCACGGACAAGGCTCCCAGCCGCGCCTCGATGGTCTCGATCGAGGGCTTGGGCCCGCGAACGTGCGCCTCGAGCGTTTGGCGCATCGCTCGCAGGTGTTCCGGCGTGGTCCCGCAGCATCCGCCGATGATCCGCGCCCCGGCATCGAGCGCGAGGCGAGCGTACTCGGCCATGAGTTCCGGCGTGCCGTTGAATCGGATCTCGCCGTCGACGTATTGCGGTATGCCGCAGTTCGCCTTCGCGACGAGGATTGCCGACGGACCGGCGGCCGCTGCGAGATTGACGATCGAAGCAACCAATTCTGCCGCACCCGTGCCGCAATTGCTGCCGCAAGCTGCCAGATGATGTTTCCGGGAAAGGCCTGCAAGTTCCGCGGGCGTGATGCCCATCATCGTCCTGCCATTGGTATCGAAGCTCAGGGTCGTGACAATCGGAAGCCCTGTCCGGCGCGCCCCTTCGATCGCCGCTTCCGTCTCTTCGGCCGAGGACATCGTCTCGATCCACAGGAGATCGGCACCGCCGCGGGCGAGGGCGGCCGCCTGCTCCGCGAAGGACGCCTGCGCATCCGCCGCCGAAAGCGGTCCTAGCGGCTCGAGGATCTCCCCGGTGGGCCCCATGCTGCCGCCGACGAGCACGACGCGGTCCGCGCGCTCTGCCTCGGCGCGAGCGAGCCCCGCCGCGGCCTCGTTGAGCTCCGCGACCCGAGCTTCGGCCTTGTGCAATTTCAAACGATGGCGGGTGCCGCCGAAGCTATTGGTCAGGATGATGTCGGCACCGGCCTCGATGAAGCTGCGCTGCAGCTCGCGGATCCGCTGCGGATGCTCCGTGTTCCAGAGCTCGGGGGCGTCTCCGCTCGTCAACCCGCGCGCGAACAGATTGCTGCCCATCGCTCCGTCGGCGAGCAGCCACGGTCTCTGCGCAAGCAATGGTGTCAGTCGGTCGCTCGTCATTCTCGGCCCTACGCATTTGGTGCAGATCGAGCTTAGCACGTCTTCCCGCTGCGTCTCGCTCGATCGCCGGAACCGTACAGACAATTGCATCGCCGAACGTCAGCTTCAACCGCCCCTGGCACGTTTCGCCGCAGTACGCAATCGTACCGCGCGAGCATCAATAAGGGGTGACTGCTACTTCTATCGTCATGTCGTGGCGTATGAACCAACCAGCCCTCAGCGGACGGTCGCCAGTCAGGATGCTCACCCCGCAAGCACACCGAGGGTAATGAGGCTGAACACCGGAGCAATGCACATTGCCGCCCACAGCCCCGCGTGTGTCGAGCCGAGGCTTTTTCGCGCGCGCGGGGCGGTGCCTTCAGCGCTGTCGGCCCGCCTCTCGTGACCTTCCACCAACTCGCACATGGGGTTTCTTTGCGGCGCAGGAGCACTTGGGTGCGAACGCCGCCAAATGGTAGACTCCTGCGCGCCCAACCGTGAGTCATATTTTCTTCGACCCGTCGTTAGAAAATCTTGCTGATCCACCATGCCACGAAGATTGCCGCCGCTGACCTCACTCCGTGACGGGCACACGCGAGCGTCCGCGCTCCGCGAGCGAAAAGTCGAGGGTCCGAGATGATTTCACGGGGTATGACGATGCGCGCGCACGTGTTCGGGCGCGCTGTGGCTGCCACTGCGGCACTGCTCATCATGGGTACGGCACAAGCGCAGGTAAGCCCAAGTCTGTTTCAAGGCATGCAATGGCGCAACATCGGGCCATTCATTGCCGGAAAGGTCGACTCGGTGTCGGGGGTCGAGGGGCGCCCGGCGATTGCGTACATGGGTACCGATAACGGGGGTATCTGGAAGACCGTAGACGCCGGCACCACCTGGCTCCCCGTCAGCGATGCAGTGCATGTCATCCGCGGCATCACCGCACTACAGGTGGCGCAATCGCAACCGTCGGTTGTCTATGCGGGCACGGGGAGCGTGTTTGGCTCCCACTACAGCAGCGGTGTGTGGAAATCCATCGACGCGGGCGCACACTGGCAAAGTGCCGGATTGAAAGATGCCGGGGAGATAGCGTGGCTGCTGGTGGACCCGCACGATCCTGACTTGGTGCTGGCGGCCGCGCGCGGAATCGATCATCGTAAAGGGGGACCCCGCGGGGTGTTTCGCAGCACCGACGGAGGACGAACGTGGAAAGCGGTGCTGAATGCGCAGCCCGAGGCCGGCGCGACTTATATGTCATGGGCAAGCGATGATCCGGGTGTGATTTTCGCCACGGTGGAACAAACCTACGTTGCTCCGGGGGCTCCGCCTCGTTTGCCCTCCCGGCAGCCACATCCAACAAGCCTGTACAAGTCAACCGACGAGGGCCTGACCTGGACGAGGCTGATGGGTCACCACCAGCCCAAAATGATCGGAGAGACCGCGGTCGCGGTCGGCACCCATTCGCGGCGCGTGTATCTGTTGAACGGCACCGGTCTTTATCGATCGGACGACGGCGGCGCCAGTTGGTCGCTGGCGACCAGGACGATCTATACATCGAGCAAGCAGGTCCTGGTGGATCCGCACGATCCGAATGTCCTCTATACGATGGGTACCTGTGTCTACCGATCCACCGATGGTGGTCATACCTTGGTTGCTTTCAAAGGGGCGCCCGGGGGTGACGACCCGAATCAGTGGTGGATTGATCCGACAGAGCCGAGCCATATCGTGTACGGCGGCGACCAAGGCGCATCGGTCAGTCTCGATGGTGGTCAGACCTGGAGCTCGTGGTACAACCAGAAAACGGCCGAGATTTACGAAATTGCCACCGATAACCGGTATCCCTACTGGATATACGGCAGCAAGCAGGATAGCGGCACGTTTGCAATCGCGAGTCGAGGGCCGGTCGGTGAGATCACCGACCTCGATTGGTTTCCACTGCCCGGTTGGGAGTCGGGTTTCGTGACGGTTGACCCTGCCCACCCGGACGTCATATTCACGAACGGCCCTTGGGGCTTCCTGCAAAAGGTGGATCGCAGGACATGGGGCGCGCAAAGCGTCGATTTTGGCGTGGGCGCCATCAGTGCGGTTGGCGATACCGAGTTTCGACGCGCAGTCTCCGCACCGATCGTCTTTTCGCCTCAGAGCCCGAGCGTGCTGTATTACGGCACCCAGAACGTTTGGGAGAGCCGGGACGGTGGTGATCACTGGCGAAAAATCAGCCCGGACCTTACCGCCCATCCCGGGAAGCCGCCGTTGCCAAATCCGAAAGGAGTCCATCATGGGGACGCGTTGGTGTCGCTGTCGCCTTCAACGGTGCAGGCCGGGGTCATATGGACGGGCAGCAACAATGGCGTAATCTACGTGACGGAGGACGGCGGGACGCATTGGCGAGACGTAACTCCACCGGACACGTCTATACACGGTGTCGTCGACGTTCAGGCGTCGAATTTCGATCCGTCCGAGGCTTACGCGGCAGTGCAGGATGATGCAACCGGAGATTATTCACCGCACATCTACCGGACGCGCGATTTTGGCAAGTCATGGCAAAGCATCGTTACGGGCCTGCCGACGGATCAGCCAACCGGCAGTTTTGTGCGGGTAGTGCGAGAAGACCATCAGAAGCCGGGTCTGCTGTTCGCGGCCACGGAAACCTCCGTGTACGTGTCGTTCGATGACGGCGATTACTGGCAATCGCTACGGCTGAACCTTCCGACGACCTCGTTTTATGACTTGAGGATCCACGCCGGCGACCTGATTGCTGCGACCTATGGGCGTGGCATATGGATACTGGACGATATATCACCACTCGAGCAATTGACCGCGGCCCTTGCGGATCGGCAAATGCATTTGTTTCGCCCACGAGACGCGATCCGGGTCCAGTCGAACATCAACCAGGACACGCCGTTTCCGCCTGAGGTGCCCCACGGAAGGAATCCGCCTCAAGGGGTTGTGATTGATTATTATCTGAAACAGCCTGCGCAGAATGTGCAGCTGCAGATTTTCGATGCCAAGGGGATCCTGGTGCGTTCGTACTCGAACGCTCCGATTGCGCCGCTCGATCAACCCCTCCCGCCCGCGCCCGCCTTTTGGGCACGGCCGTTGAGGCCATTGCCCACAGCGGCGGGTGAGCACCGCGTGAGCTGGAACATGCGCTACCCAACTCCACCTGCCTTGTTCTTCGATCAGGCCATGGGGGCGGTGCCGGAAGACACGCCATACATCCCGGAGGGGCCGATGGCGTTGCCCGGTAACTATACGGTGAAGCTGACCGTGGACGGAGTTTCCTCCACTCAGCCGGTGCTGCTGAAGCAGGATCCGAGGCTGGATGACTCGCCCGCAGCGATGGATGGCATGCGCCGGCAATTGACCCTTTCGCAGCAGATCATCACGGTCATATCGGCCAGCAGGAGCGCCTACGAAGAGGCGAATGGAGTGGCTGCGAAACTGGCGTCGCTGGGAGCAGGTATGCCCAGCGGATCGGCAAAGACGCTGCGGAAGCGAATCGCGGAGCTGACCGGCACTGCCAAAGATGCATCCATCGGCCTCTCGGGTGGGTCCTACGCTGTGCCGCCCGTCAAGGGCGTCACCAGCTTCAGCAGGATCAATGGACAGGCATCGGCTCTGCTGGAAATGGTCGAATCCACCAGCGATCAGGCACCCGTGCCATCGTTGTACCGTACGTACTCGGAACTGTGCAAGGATTTCAACGCCACTGTCGCCGCTTGGCAGTCGTTGCAGGCAAGGGTTGCCGTGTTGAATGCGGGCTCGAAGCACGCCGACCGGGGGCAGGACAGCACATTAAAGCCAGTCTCCGGAGCAGTACCCTGCAGCGCCAGCTAATAGTTGCCCATGGACACACGTCCACCGCGAATCATGAAGCGGTGCGAGCGCGTGGCAGGCACACGGAGGTGCCCCGCCGCCGCAGGCGGCGCGCTGGGCCGGGCAGGACGCCCGGATCCAGCGCTTCATCCTAGCGCAGCTCCTGTGGAAGCGAGGGCATGAATGCGCCGCCGTGGATCAATTCGTAGCCCAGGAGCAAAGCCGTCGATGTATAGGCAAGTCGTGGTATCCATTCCGCAACCAGATCGTCGAATCGATCGATCGCCGCGGTCTCAGCCTCGGAATACCGTAACAACATGCGCGGTAATGCGCCGCTCGCTTCGCCGGTCCGAATCAGCTCGAACGCCTGCGTGCGTCCAAAGAGCGATAACCCTGCGATCGCCTCTCCGAAGGACGCCCCCGCGTCGATCCGGGCTTTGACCTGGGCGAGTTGAGCCTTGAGTGCGTGGTTTCGAACCGTGTCCAGCCCGATGGGCAAGGCCTCCAGTATCGGGACGCCTGCCTCCAGCAGCAGTGCCAGACTGTCAAAGAAATCCCGAAGGTTGCGCCGCACCTCCATCGGGCCGAAGAGCGGCACAAACGGTAGCAATCCGTCGAGCCGAGTTTCCCAGGATGATTGGCCACTGGATTGCCGCCGGCGTAAAAGGTCGATCAGGAGATACGCCGCCACCCCCACACCGATCCACGGCAGCACATGCGTCGCGAGGTAGCTGCTCAAGGTCAAGTTTCCGGTGGCCAGGTCAGGCACCGGCCCGAGGATGATCCAGGCCGCGATCATTGCCGCCGGGAGAGTCATGCGCGACTTTATTGCCTTTATGCGTGCCGCCCGCCGCGCGCACTGATCTGCGATGAGACGATAGGTACGCGCCGGGCTACCGGACAAGGTCGCCATACGCACCAAGGACGCCTCCAGAGGCGTGAACAAGCCGCTCCTTCGCCCGGCTTCGGCGATGCCCACGCCGACTCTGATCCACTTGCGCGTTGCCTTCAGACGCGCGTCCTCCTTGGACGGCAGATGCACGATATCAAGCACTTTGTCGAATGGAAGGCCCGCCTCTTCCATTGCCGCCAGTTGGCCGAAGAGATCGGCCCTGATACTGAACTTCATGGGGATTGGCGAGCCGCTCGGCATGACGCAGCATACGGGCGTCTTCCTCGCGGATGCAAAGGATGTGTGGTGCGCCTGGACAGTCGGTTATCGAACAGCTTGCGCGGAGCGCGGTCGAAAGCTGCCTTTATTGATCCGCAGCGCGCGGATTCTGGACTCGAGCGTCGAGCGAGGAACGCTGAGTCGTGCGGCTGCTCTCGATACCCGGCCGCTGCTCGCGCGCAGCGCCTCTTCGATGATCGCTTTCTCTTGGGCTGCGAGCGCGGTCGACAGGGTGTCGGCGCCCTGGGCCGTTTGTCCCGTGGACAGCCAACTCTCGTCCACGGTGAATTCATCGGTGTCGCAGACGATCACCGAGCGCTCAATCACGTTTTGCAGCTCGCGGACATTTCCGGGCCACGGATAAGACTCGAGGTGCTCGAGGGTCCGCTTGTTGACGCGCCGGAACGTCTTGCCGGCCTTGCGCGCGTAGCGATGAATGAAGTACTCCACCAGCACCGGGATGTCCTGTCTGCGCTCTCTCAACGAGGGTATCTCCAGTGGAAAGACGTTCAGCCGGTAAAAGAGGTCCTGGCGGAAGGCCCCACTTGCCACCGCATCAATCAAATCACGATTCGTTGCGGCGATGACGCGAACGTCGACGTGAATCGTCTCTCTTCCTCCCACACGCTCGAGCTCCCGCTCTTGCAGGACCCGCAGCAGCGCCGCCTGCGTGTCGCGGGATAGTTCGGCCACTTCGTCCAGAAATATGGTCCCGCCATTGGCCAGCTCGAAGCGGCCAAGTCGCCGTTGCAAGGCGCCCGTGAAGGCGCCTTTCTCATGCCCGAAGAGCTCCGAGGCAATGAGGTCGCGGGGAATCGCCGCGCAGTTCACCGCCACGAATGCCTTCGACGAACGGCCGGACCGCCGGTGGACGGCGCGGGCGACGAGTTCCTTGCCCGTACCGGTCTCGCCGGTAATCAACACTGTCGAATCGCTCGCTGCAACTTTTGATATACGCGAAAGCACCGCGGTCAGCGCCGGCGAAGCGCCGACAATCTCCTCGAACATCGAGGTCTTATCGATCTCCTCCCGTAGCGCGACATTTTCTTCCTGCAGCCTCACCTCGGCTCTCTTGCGATCCTCGATATCGGTGCACGCAACATACCAACGGGTCACCTGTCCTTGGTCGTCGCACACCGGCTTGTAACGCGCGAGAAACCAGCGGTATGTTCCATCACGTCCACGGATGCGTTTCTCCATTTCATAGGCGGAGCGTGTCAACAGCCCGCGCTCGGCCGCCGCCTTGACTGGCTCGAAATCGTCGGAATGCACCTCGGTTCGCACGTCATTCTGCCGCCATCCATCGAGGGTAGTGCCGAAATAAGTGAGTGCTCCGCTGTTCGCGTACAGGCGTTCGAGGTTGGGTCCCAATACGGCGACCAGTTGTGGCGCCAGGTCCAGCACCTGCCGGAGCTCCTTCTCCTGTTCCGCGAGCCTATCCTCCGCCCTTTTCGCCTCCTCGACTTTTTTGCGCAGTTCCTGCGTCAATTCCTCCTGCTCCGTGACGTCCATCCCGGTGCCGACGTACCCATGGCCATTGGTCGCAGACGTCCCCACGCAGCGTACATAACGAATCGCCCCGTCCGGACGAACGATTCGCTTCGTAAAGTCGAATCGGCCGCGGTTCGCCAGGGTCTTCCGTAATTCCTGCGCCACGAATTCCCGATCTTCGGGATGCACGAGCGCCATGTATTCGGCTGTGGTAGGCGCCTTGCCGTCCGGCTCGAGGCCGTGAATCTCGAACAATTCGGAGCTCCAATACTCGAAACCGCCAGCGTCGAGCGCCCAGCTTCCGGTGTGCGCAAGCCGCTGTCCCTCGGCAAGATAGAATTCGGCTTGCTTGCGCTCTTCGATATCGAGATTGATCCCGATCCAATGGAGCAACGTTCCGTCGCTCGCCCGGACAGGCTCGACACGAGCGATAAACCAGCGGTAGCCTCCTCGAGCGCCCCGCACCCGGAAAGTCAGATGACCTCCGGAGCCCGTTCTGAGACAGTTTGACCATACTTTGCGCGTCTCATCGTGATCGTCCGGATGTAACAGCGGGATGTGGGAATCCCAGGCTGCGCCGGTGTCGATGCCGAACCGGAGGGGGTGATCCGTGGGCAGACCCAGGTAGTCCGCGGTCCGCTCGTTCACGAAAGTGAGGGCGCCGGTCGGCGCGGCGTACCACGTATGCGCCGGAATCATACTGAGAGTCGCCTGCAACCGTGCCTCAAGCGAGTCATGCGTGAGGAGCGGAGCGAGTGACGGCTGCGAGGCGAGGGCGTTCATGCCAGCATTCTGGCCCGCCCGGCGCGCCTGCGGAAGAGCAGGCCGGGGCGGTAAGCCCGCGGGCGGATTGCGGCTCAGCCGCCATTCGCGCGCAGTTAGCGGTTTGGGCGAGTCGGTCGCCCGCAGCTTGCGCAACGCGCAAGTCCTTGTCCCTAAACGGGTTTCGAGCTCAGCTCGCGATGTTCTTTACCTGGCCCGGCGCCTTTGCCTGAGCGGGACTCGCTCCGCAAGCACGCTGTCCGGTCACCATACCCGCATGCCACCGTCGATCACAATATCGGCGCCCGTGACGTACGAGCTCTCTGCAGAAGCCAGAAATAACGCAACGTTCGCCACCTCCTCCGGCCGCCCGAAGCGACCCAATAGCGTCTTGCCGAGCATGTAATCCGCCCATTGCGGATCCTTGAGCTGCTCGCGCGTTTGATTTGTTTCTATCAATCCCGGTGAGATCGAGTTCGCCCGAATTCCGTGATTGCGCCCTTCCATGGCCAGTTGCCGAGTCATCGCGATGACGCCAGCCTTGGCAGTCGTGTGAGCGAGCGAGCCCAGTGTCTTGAAGCTCATCAGGCCATTCAGGGATGCGGTGTTCACGACCACGCCATGGCTCTCCTTCAGATGCGGCCACGCGGCGCGCGTGAGAAAGAAGACCAGGTCCAGCTCTTCCCGAAGATCGCGATTCCATTCTTCGTCGGAGATGTCTTCCAGCCAGTTGAAGTACGCCATTGCGGCATTGTTGAACAGCACGTCGATCCGGCGGTAGGTGCGCACGGCAAGGTTCACTAGCTCCCGACAGTCCGCCGGATTGCTGAGGTGGCACGGCTGCAGCGAGGTCATCGTGCCACGCTGGCTGCGCACCATCTCAACGGTAGCCAGCGCCGTTTCGGCGTTCACGTCGCATCCCACGACCGAAGCGCCCTCGCGGGCGAATGTTATCGCGGACTGCCGGCCAATGCTCCCGCCTGTACCTGTGATGATGCACACCTTTCCCGCGAGTCTCGACGACATTGGTCACCACCTTTCAACTGCGATCTCATGCTGCGGCCACAAGTGCAGCAACGAACCGGCCCGAACATTTCCCGCGAATCAGCGCGCTCCTACGCCGTCTCCCATCGCGTCCAAGGCGTCCCCGAAGCTCGCAGGCAGGGTCAATTCAGCCGCCGCAAGGTTTTCGCGCAGATGTGCTCGCGAGGAGGTTCCTGGAATGAGAAGAACGTTCTGCGCCCGCCGCAGAAGCCATGCGAGTGCCACCTGCATTGGGGTGGCGCCCAGCTGCGTCGCCATCTGCGACAGAACGGATGATTGAACCGGCGTGAAGCCACCGAGCGGGAAGAATGGGACGAAAGCAATCCCCTCCTGACGGAGCTCGTCGATCAACGCGTCATCGGGTCGGTGCACCAGATTGTAATGATTCTGAACGCAAACGATGTCGCATATCCGCCGACCTTCCCGGATCTGCGCGCGAGTGACATTGCTCAGGCCGATGTGACGCACCAGTCCTCGCTGTTGGAGCTCGGCGAGCGCCGTGAGCGGCGGCTCGATAGTGCCTTCGGCGGGCCCATGCTGATCGAACATCATGCGTAGGTTCACCACGTCCAACGCGTCCAGGCGCAGATTGCGCAGATTGTCGGAGACCGCATCCGTCAGTGCAGCTCGCGAGGTCGCGGAAATCCAGGCTCCGTCCTTGGTCCGACGCGCTCCGACCTTGCTGACGATCACCAGGTCCTGCGGGTACGGATAGAGAGCCTGCCGGATCAGCTGATTGGTGACGTGCGGGCCGTAGTAATCACTCGTATCAATGTGATTGACACCGCTTGCCAGTGCCTCGCGCAGTACAGCGACACATTCCGCGGGGTCGGCGGGCGGTCCAAAGACACCTGGACCCGCAAGTTGCATCGCGCCGTAGCCGAGCCGGCGTACCAGCCGATCGCCGAGAAGAAACGTCCCCGACGCATCTACTGCGGGCATTTTTCGACCTCCGTTCAGAGATGAGGTGTTTGCTCGGTCGGCTCTACGGACGTGTGCTCGCGCTCGATGCAAGCCGGGGAAACAGCTTCAGCGCATTGCGCGAAAGGATTGCGCCGGCTTCATCGCCATTGAGCTCCGGGCTGGCCTCGACTTCGGTGCGGCACTTCACCGCCAGGTCGCGCCGAAGATACGGATAATCTGATCCGAACAGTACCTGTTCGATGCCGACCACGGATCGAAGGGTGGGCAGAATGGGCGACCGCCACGACACGGCCGTGTCCCAATGGAGCCGGCGCAGCCCGTCAGCAGCCGTGCCGCGTTCCAGGGCGCCCGGAATCACGTTCATCTCGTCGATGATTCCGAATCGCGCCGCGAGATACGGAATCGTGCCGCCAGCGTGTGAAATGATGTATTTCACGCTCGGGGTGCGCGCGAAGGTACCTCCATAATGTAGTTGCGCCACCGCCCGCGTCGTGTCGGCAGTGAAGTCGATCAGGGTATCCGGAAGGCCGAGAGTGCGCGCGGTGGGGTCGGGCGACGACGTGGGATGCACGAAGACGACCGCCGCGCGCCTTTCCAATTCGTCGAACAGGGGCCTGAATCGCCTATCGCCGAGATAAATGCCGCGCGCGTTGGAGAAAAGCACGACACCATCCAGCTTGAGAACGTCCAGTCCATATTCAAGCGCGCGCAACGCGCCGTCGACATCGGGCAACGGTAGTGCCGCGAATCCGCCGAAGCGGCGAGGACGTTCCTGGATCAGCTCGGCCGACAGTTCGTTCACGCGCCGGGCAAGATCGCGGGCGGCGGAATCATCGCCCATGTGGACGCCCGGCGTGCTGATGGACGTTATCGCAACATTGATCCCGGCGTCATCCATGTAAGA
>Ga0335075_10003861_pt1 | contig 23513 bp, 22 predicted proteins | sample Lox_Sample_24_FD_206723 | JGI IMG/M metagenome (GOLD analysis project Ga0335075, IMG submission 206723) | Soil microbial communities from Loxahatchee National Wildlife Refuge, Florida, United States - Lox_Sample_2.4 | ecosystem: Environmental > Terrestrial > Soil > Wetlands | place: USA...
TGGGTCGATCCATCCCCGCCGCCGCGTACGCTCACTCGGTGGCGCGCACCACCATTCACGTCTGCTCCCAATGCGGCTTCCAGTCGGCGAAGTGGCATGGCCAGTGCCCGGACTGCGGGGAGTGGAACACGCTCGTCGAGGAGCGGCTGCCGGCCGGAGGCGGCTCGAACGCTCGCGGCGCTCGCCGGCGGAGCGGCATGGTCGGGGGCTCGGGCAGGACTCCCGCCGGCGGCCCGTCCGCTCCAGTGCTTCTCTCCGAGGTTGGCGCGGCGCCCGTCGCGCGCCTATCCACCGGCATTGGTGAGCTCGATCGGGTACTCGGCGGCGGGCTCGTGCCGGGCGAGCTCGTGCTGCTCGGTGGCTCCCCGGGCATCGGCAAGTCGACGCTCACCAACATGGTGCTCGGGCAGCTCCAGCGGGCCGGTCACCGCACGTTGTACGTCAGTGGCGAGGAGTCCGCCGAGCAGGTCAGGCTGCGTGCTGAGCGGCTCGTGCTCGCCGAGCCGTCCGCGGCGGCGACGGATATTCCCCGAGCGGGGGACTCATCCCAGTCCGCCCGACCGGCGCTTCAGGTTCCCGTGCTCGCCGAGACCGACCTCGACGCGGTGCTCGAGGTGCTCGCCACGCACGCACCGGCCGTCTGCGTGATCGACTCTGTGCAGACGCTGCGCACGGCCGACATGACCGGCGCCCCCGGCTCGGTCGGGCAGGTGCGCGAGGTGGCGGCTCGCATCATGGAGCTCGCGAAGGCTCAAGGAACGGCGGTGATCCTCGTCGGTCACGTCACCAAGGACGGCGCGCTGGCAGGCCCGCGTGTGCTCGAGCACCTGGTCGACTGCGTGCTGCAGTTCGAGGGTGAGCGCGAGCGGCCCTACCGCGAGTTGCGCGCGCTGAAGAACCGCTTCGGCTCGACCAACGAGGCGGGCCTGTTCGAGATGCGCAACGGCGGGCTCGTGGAGGTGCTGGACGCGTCCGCCAGGTTCGTCTCCGCGGCCACGCGCGCCCCCGGCAGCGTCGTGCTGGCGGCGATGGAGGGCTCGCGGCCGCTGCTGGTCGAGGTGCAGGCACTGGTCGTGCCCTCGGAGCTCGAGCAGCCGCGTAGGGTCGTGTCGGGGATCGACCGCAATCGCCTCGCGCTGGTACTGGCGATCCTCGGCCGTCACGGGCATGTGCGCACCGGTAACGCGGACGTGTTCGTGAACGTCGTCGGCGGCGTGCGCGTGGACGAGCCGGGCTGCGATCTGGCGATCGCGCTCGCCATCGCCAGCGCCAGCCGCGGGGTGGCGACCGCGAGCTTCGACGCCGCCGCCGAGGGCACGCCGATGGCGTGCTTCGGCGAGTTGGGGCTCACCGGCGAGCTGCGCTGGGTCGGCCACCCCGAGCGTCGCCTCGAAGAGGCCGCCAAGCACGGGATCACGCGTGTGATCGCACCGCCCGGCAGCGGCAGCCCGGCGTGCGAGGTGGCGACGCTGCGCGCGGCGCTGGCCCGTGGGCTGGGCGACGATGGCCCGCGAAAAGGCCGTCTACGACCCGTTTCCGAGCCCGCGGTGCCGGCGTGAGAACGCTAAGGAAACGCCGATTGCCCTAGAATTGGCATTGTGGCGCCCCGATCCGGTGAAGACCTAGACAACGAGGTTCGACCGGATCCAGGACTGATGAGGGCACTGGAGATGATCGCCCCCGGTACTGCGCTCAGGGAGGGGATCGAGAGCATCCTGCACGCGCGTACGGGCGGCCTGATCGTGATCGGCGAGCCCGAAGACCTCAGCTTCCTGAACTCCGGCGGGATCAAGCTCGAAATCGACTACACGCCCGCCTTCCTCTACCAGCTGGCGAAGATGGACGGCGCGATCATCCTCAACGCCAACGCCACCAAGATCACGATGGCCAACGTGCAGTTGATGCCCGACCCGACGATCCTCTCGCACGAGACAGGCACGCGTCACCGCACCGCAGAGCGCGTGTCCAAGCAGACAGACGCGCTCGTCATCGCCATCTCCCAGCGGCGCGAGGTCGTCTCCGTGTACGTGGACGGCGTCAAGTACATCCTCGAGGACATCCCCGTGGTGCTCGCCAAGGCCAACCAGGCGCTCGCCACGCTAGACAAGTTCCGCACACGCCTTGACCAGGTGTCGACCCGGCTGACGGCGCTGGAGTTCGAGGGCGCCACCACGCTGCACGACGTGCTCACCGTGCTACAGCGCTCGGAGCTCGTCACGCGCATGGCGGTCGAGATCGAGCGCTACATCGTCGAGCTCGGCAGCGAGGGGCGCCTGATCGAGATGCAGCTGGAGGAGACTATGGTCGGCGCCGCCGCCGAGAAGTCGGCGCTCGTGCGCGACTACCTGTCGAGCTACTCCGACGAGGCGTTCGCCTCAGCGCTCGAGGAGATCGGCCGCCTCGTCCACCAAGACCTGCTGGACTTCGGCCGCCTGGCCGAGCTGCTCGGCTACGACCGCAAGCTCAACACGCTCGACTACCCAGTCTCGCCGCGCGGCTATCGTGTGCTTGGGCGCATCCCACGGCTGCCCAAGCTCGTTGTCGCACAGATCGTCGCCGAGTTCGGCGGCCTGGACGAGCTGCTTGCCGCGGGCGACAGCGAGCTCGAGGCGGTCGAGGGCGTGGGTGAGATCCGCGCCAAGGACATCCGCGAGGGGCTGCGCAGGCTGCAGGAGCTGAACCTCGTGGATCGCTACCTACAGACTTGATTCAACGGCCGATCGTTCGGTCGGCCGGTAACGAAGGAGGACATCATTCCCGTACAAGCAACCGAAGAAGTAACGCTCACGGAGGAGCTCGAGGTCACCCGCGAAGTCGAGTGCATCGAGTTCGAGCTCGGAGACCATGTCGTCTATCCCCACCATGGCGCGGGGAAGGTGCTCAAGAAGGAAGAGATGGAGATCCTCGGCGAACGGCGCGAGTACCTCACCATCAAGATCCTGCACAACGACATGACCGTCCGAGTGCCGACCGAGAACGCCGCCCTGGCGGGCCTGCGCCGGGTGATCGACGAGGAGACCGTCAAGAAAGTACTCGACGTCCTGCGCGACGAAGTCTCGGAGATGCCAAAGAACTGGAACCGCCGGTTCAAGCACAACCGCGACAAGATCAAGACCGGGGACATCTACGAGCTAGCCGAGGTCGTACGCAACCTGTCACTGCGCGAGAGCGAGAAGGGTCTGTCGACCGGCGAGAAGCAGATGTTCACCCGCACCAAGAAGATCCTCGCCTCCGAGTTGATGTACGCGCTCGACAAGGACGAGGAAGAGGCGGAGAGCTATCTCGACGAGCTGCTCGCCGACTCCGCCTCCAGCCAGATGGCGGCCGCGGGAGCCAAGTAGCGGAGCTTTCGCGCACGCGGCGCCACCATGTGCCGCGTGCGCGAGCGCCCCATACGATGAGCTGCGCCCCGCGTCATCCCATCGAGGGGCACTCCCCATGTCGGGGGGCGGGCAAGCGATGAACGTGCCCCGCCCAGCGCGATGAGCGTCGCGCTGATCGTCGCCGCCGGCAGCGGCGAGCGTCTGGGCGCAGCACGGCCGAAGGCGCTCGTGGAGCTCGCCGGTCGGCCGCTATATGCGTGGAGCCTCGCGGCGCTGCGGGCGACGGGCGGGATCGAGCGGATCGCGATCGCTCTGCCAGCGGACTTCGAGCAGGCCACGCAGGAGCTCGACTTCGCCGCGAAGGCCGCCGCGCCGACGCACGCCGCGCCGTCGATCATCGCCGTGCGCGGCGGCGCAACGCGTTCGCAGTCGGTGCGCAGCGCGCTGGACGCCGTGGGCGCCGGCGATCCCGTGCTGGTGCACGACGCCGCGCGGCCGCTGCTCACGCCTGAGATCGCCCAGCAGGTGATCGCGGCGCTCCTCGCGGACCCGGAGGCCGACGCGGCGATCGCCGCGCTGCCGGTCACCGACACGATCAAGCGCGCCGACGCCCACGGTGCGGTGCGCGAGACGCTCGACCGCAGCGAGCTGTGGGCGGTGCAGACGCCGCAGGTGTTCCGCCGCGCGGCGCTCCAGCGTGCGCTGGACGTCTCCGCCGAGGAGCTCGCCCAGGCAACCGACGACGCGTGGCTGGTGGAGCGCGCCGGCGGCAAGGTGATCGTGGTGCGCGCCGGCGACGAGAACATCAAGGTGACAAGCCCGTTGGACCTGCGCGTGGCCGAGCTGCTGCTGCGCGCGCGCACATCGTCCAGCGGCACACAGCAGCCCGCGTGAATCCTGCTTGAATCGCAGCGCAATGCTCACCGACTACCACCTGCACCTGCGCCCCGACGACGTCGAGGCGAGCGTCACCCAGTACCACACCCAAGCCAACGCCGACCGCTATCGCCTGGTCGCCGGCGAGCGCGGGATCGCAGAGCTGGGGGTCTCCGAACACGTGTATCGCTTCAAGCAGGCGCTCGACGTGTGGGCTCACCCGCTGTGGGTCTCATTTGCGCACGACGATCTGGACGAGTACTGCGCGTTCGTGCGCGAGCACACCGACCTGCGGCTGGGCATCGAGGCGGACTTCGTTCCCGGCCGCGAGGATCGTATGGCCAACCTGCTGCAGGCACGGGCGTTTGACTACGTCGTCGGCTCGGTGCACTTCCTGCGCGACGGTGCGCTCGACCTGGACGACGAGTACAGCGTCTGGCGCGGCGCCGGCAGCGTCGAGGGGGTGTGGCGCAGCTACTTCCAGACGATCGGCGAGAGCGCGCGCAGCGGGCTGTTCGACGTCATCGCGCACCCCGACCTCGTGAAGTATTGGAGCGCCACCCACCCGCAAAGGCGCCCCGATGGCGACCTGCGCCGCTACTACGAGCCCGCCGTCGAAGGCATCGCCGAAGCCGGCGTGGCCGTCGAGCTGTCCACCGCCGGGCTGCGCAAGCCCGTCCACGAGATGTATCCAGCTCCCGCCTTCCTGGAGATGTGCGTGCAGGCCGAAGTGCCCGTCGCGCTCTCCAGCGACGCGCACACCCCCCAGGATGTCGGCGCCGGCTACGATCAGGCACGCGAGCTGCTCGCCAGCCTCGGCGTACGCGAGCTGTGCGTGTTCAAAGGCCGCACCCGCCGACTCGAGCCGATCGACGCGGCCGACGACGCGCCCTTCGCCGGCGCCGAAGAGCTCGACGCGCTATGAGCCTCGTCGGCATCGGCTTTGACTCGCATCGCCTTGTCGGCGGTCGCCGGCTGGTGATCGGTGGGGTGGAGATTCCCCACGAGCTCGGGCTGGATGGCTTCTCCGACGCGGACGTGCTCGTGCACGCGCTCATCGACGCGTTGCTCGGCGCCGCCGGCATGGGCGACATCGGCCAGCACTTCCCCGACAGCGACGAGCGCTGGCGCGACGCGGACTCGATCGAGCTGCTGCGCGAGGTCCTCGCGAAGCTCGCCGCCCGCGAGCTGACGCTCGTCAACGTCGACTGCACCGTGCTCATGGAGCAGCCCAAGCTCGCGCCGCACCGCGAGGCGATCCGCACGCGTCTCGCCGGCGTGCTCGCGCTCGCCCCCGAGCGCGTCAACGTCAAGGCGAGCACCGGCGAGCGCATCGGCTTCGTGGGACGCGGCGAGGGGGTGGCAGCGCTGGCTGTGGCCAGCGTGCAGGCGGCAGATTGAACGCCGGCCAGCGCCGCTACCGGCTCGCGCGCGCGAGCGCGCGCTCGTAGATGCCGTGCACGGCTTGCACATGATCGTCCACGTTAAACGCCTCGGTCACGCGCTCACGCCCGGCTCGCCCGAGCTCACGAGCGTGCCGCGGGCATTCGGCGATGCGCCGGATCGCCTGCGCCCAGGCCGCCGGCTCGCGCGGCGGCAGCAGGTAGCCGTCGCGCCCCTCGCGCACGAGCTCCGCTGGGCCTCCCACGTTGGTGGCGAGCACCGGCACCTCCGGTGACCGGCGGCTCGCAGGCAGGTGAACGGCGCCTCGCAGGCCGGTGACCAGCGCCTCGCAGGCCGGTGACAGGCGGCTCGCGACCGCTGAGCCAGCTGCAGCCGTTAGGGTTGCCCGCGCGATGCGCGAGATCGTCCTGCACGACACCCGCAGTGGCCAGCTGCTGGCGCTGCGTCCCCGCGACCCAGGGCGCGTCGGCATCTACGCGTGCGGTCCCACCGTGTACAGCCGCATCCACATCGGCAACGCGCGGCCGTTCGTCGTCTTCAGCCTGCTCAAGCGCTTCCTCGAGCACGAGGGCTACGCGGTGGACCTGGTCGTCAACATCACAGACGTCAACGACAAGATCTACGACGCCGCCAACGCCCAGGGGCGCACGAGCGCCGAGCTGGCGGCGGAGATGATCGAGCGCTACCGCGCCGACACCGACGAGCTGGAGCTTGGCCGTCCCGACCACGAGCCGCTCGCCTCACAGACGATCGCCGAGATCCTCGCCTACATCCAGGCGCTCGTCGCGGGGGGCCACGCGTATGCGGCCGACGGCGACGTGTACTTCCACGTGCGCTCAGACCCCGGCTACGGCAGCCTCTCGCACCGCCAGCTCGACAGCATGGACCAGGGCGAGGGGATCGATGGCGCAGAGCGCAAGCGCGACCCGCTCGACTTTGCGCTGTGGAAGGCACACAAGCCGGGGGAGGACACGCAGTGGGACTCGCCGTGGGGTCCCGGCCGTCCGGGCTGGCACATCGAGTGCTCGGCGATGGCCGAGCAGTACCTGGGCGTCGGCTTCGACATCCACGGCGGCGGCTCGGACCTCGTCTTCCCCCACCATGAGAACGAGGCCGCGCAGACGCGCGCGGCACGCGGCGCGGAGCTCACGCGGCTGTGGATGCACAACGGCATGATCCAGTTCACCGGCGAGAAGATGGCCAAGTCGGTGGGCAACATCGCGCTGCTGCACGAGGTGCTCGAGCGCCACGGCCGCGACGCCGTGGTCATGTATCTGATCTCCGGCCACTACCGCCAGCCGCTGGCGTTCTCAGACGCCGAGCTGCAAGACGCCGGACGGCGCGTACAGCGCATCCGCGACGCGCTGCGCCGCCTGGATGCGGGCCACGCCAGCCCCGCGGACATGGCGCGGCACAAGGACGCGTTCTTCGCGGCGCTCGCCAACGACTTCAACACCCCCGCCGCGCTCGCCTCGCTGTTCGAGTGGGTCAGGGAGGCCAACCGGCGCGGGGAGTCCGTGGGCGACGCCGACTTGCGCGAGATGCTCGCGGTGGTCGGGCTCGGCGGCCTCTCCGCGCTGGGGGCGGCGCAGGGCGACGTCTCCGGCGTCGACCCCGAGGCCGCCTCGCTGCTGGCGGCGCGCGAGCAGGCGCGCCGGGCACGCGACTTCGACACCGCGGATCGCCTGCGGGAGCAGCTGGGCGCGCGCGGGTGGGAGATCCGCGATGGACCGGACGGTCCCGAGCTGCTCCCGCTGTCCGCGCCGTGATCATCTACGGGCGCAACCCCGTCAAAGAGGCGCTGCGCGGCCGGCGCGCGCCGCACGTGGGGGAGGTGTGGGCGACCTCCGGCGCCGCGCGGGAGCCGTGGCTGGCCAACGTGCCCGTGCGGATCGCCGCCGCCGAGGAGATCGAGCGCCGCTGCGGCTCGCCCGCGCACCAGGGCCTGTGCGCCGACGCCGGCCCCTACCCGTACGTTGGCGTCGAGGAGCTGCTCGCCGGCGAGCAGCCGCTGCTGGTGGCGCTCGACCAGGTGCAGGACCCGCAGAACCTCGGCTCGATCTGCCGCACCGCCGAGTGCGCGGGCGCCGCGGGCGCGGTCATACCCGAGCGCCGGGCCGCCGAGGTGACCGCCGCGGTGTGCAAGGCTTCCGCCGGCGCCGTCGAGCACCTGCCGATCGCGCGCGTGCGCAACCTCGCCGATTTCCTCGTCCAGGCGCGCGCCGCCGGCTGCTGGTGCTATGGAGCGAGCGCGCCCGCGCGCCACGATTCCCACGCGCTGGAGAGCGCGGCGGGGCCGGGCGCCGGCGAGCGGACGGCCGGCGGGCGGACGGCCGGCGAGCGGACAGAGCGGCGCCGTGAGGGCGCACCGCCGGTGGCCTACGACGCGCCCGACTATCGCGGCGCGGGCGTGGTGCTGGTCCTGGGCAGCGAGGGCAAGGGACTGCGCCCACGGGTGGCGAGCGCGTGCGACCAGCTGATCGCGCTGCCGCTCCTCGGTCGCGTTGACTCGCTCGGCGTCAGCGCTGCCGCGGCGGCCATTTTGTACGAGATCTTGCAAGCGCGCGGCGGGGGTCTTGACAGGGTTCCATAACTGTGTAAGGCTGCGCGAACATAACGCTGAACCTAAGGTTGAAGGCCTGGGTGAGGCGTACTGAATAAGGTTGGCGCCAGGGGAGGAGTGCGCCACTGAGCACGTTTTGAGCCCGCCAGGGAGGCGGTCTCTCGGAAAGGATCTGCTCGTGGCACGAATCTCCCATCACCCTAACTCTGAACCTAAGGTTGAGGATATCTTCCTGATCGCCCTGGCGAAGCAGGGCGATCGCAACGCGTACGACCGCCTGGTCAAGCGTTATCACGGCTTCGTCCGCCTGAAGGCTTCGTCCTATTTCCTCGCCGGCGGCGACTCCGAAGACCTCATCCAGGAGGGGCTCGTAGGCCTGTACAAGGCGATCCGCGACTTCCGCACCGATCGCGAGTCGAGCTTCCGCAACTTCGCCGAGCTGTGCATCACGCGGCAGATCATCACCGCCGTGAAGACCGCCACGCGCAACAAGCACACGCCGCTCAACCAGTACGTGTCGTTCTCCTCCACGCCCGCCGGCACCGGCGAGGACGTGCCCACGCTCGATCAGATGCTGCCGGGGCCAAGCGTCCACGACCCCGTCAACCAGGTGATCTCCTCCGAGGAGCTGCGCTCGCTCGTCGGCTGCCTGTCCACCGCCCTGTCAGAGCTCGAGAGCCGCGTGCTGTCGCTGTATCTCGACGGCTACTCCTACGAGCAGGTTGGCAGCCGCCTCGCCTGCGACACCAAGACCGTCGACAACGCCCTGCAGCGCGTCAAGCGCAAGGTCGGCGCCCACCTACAGTCACGCGCGGTGGCCGCCTGAGCGCTGCCTGACGGCCGCCCGCTGGACTGCCTGAGCGCCGCGCGCGCTGGCCGCCTGAGCCGCCCGCCCCGCTGTGACCGCCCTGGGGAAAGAGGGCGGTCACAGGGGTCGTGGCGGCCTCCCCTCGCCGGCTCTAGATCTGGCCTTCGGAGGGCAGCGTCGGGTTCTCCGGCGGCGCGCTCACCAGCCTGGACGCCGGCGCGGCGTTCACCTGGATGGTGAACGTTTCGCTGACCGTGCTCCCGTTCTGCGGGTCGCCGGGGATCTTCACGCGCACTTTCGTCGTGCCGAGCGCGTAGAACCGGTATTCGATCGCGAACGTGTATTCGGGTTTCGCCGGTGGCGCCGGGGGGATGACCTCGCCGGTGGCGATCACGTGGAAGGCCGTGTGCGCCGCGTTTTCACGTTCGAGGTACACCCTGTGTCCGATGACCCCCGGCTTGACCGTTCCGGAGAACGTCAGCGCTGTGCCCGCTTCCACGGTACTGCCCGGCGAGAGGCTGGCCGTGAGCACGTATTTCACGCCCTCGAACAGCGGCGCCGAGACTTTGCCGGCGGCGCGCGCCTCGTACAAGGTGCCTTCCGTGGGTGACTGCGAGGGGAAGCTGTACGCGCCTTCGGTGTTTTCGGTTTTCGTTTCGGACACCTGCGCGTATCCCCGTTGGTGGGCGGCACGCGCGAACAGCTGCACGGGCGTGCCAGCCGGGACTTTTTCGCCGCTTGTACCCACGTCGCCGCTGATCGTCGCCGACTGCCCATAGGAGATCGGGTCGGCGCTGGTGTTGATCGTGAGGCTAGGGTTCTGTCGCTGCTCGATCTCGTAGACCAGCGTGTTCGACGGGCTCGCCACGTTCAGCCGCGGTGCGCGCACGAGCACGCGGATATTCGCCGGGCCAGCCACGCGGAAGATGTGTTTGATTTCGAAGTGACCTTCCTTGCCCACCAGCGCAGGCGAGCCGATATGGTGCCATTCTTCGCCCCGCGCGACGTCCTGACGCTGGAGCACCACCAACGCGTGTTCGTCGGCCGGGCTGACCGTCCCCGTGAACGTGACTTCGTTCACGCGACCGGTGCGCAGCGTCGTCGGTTGCACGCCTTCCGGAGGGCCGGCGAGCTTGACTTCGGCGAGCACCCGCTCGCGGCGGAACCCGCTGCGAACTTCACCTGCCAGCGCGTAGAATTCGCTGTCGCTTGTCACGCCGGAGATCGGCATCGAGTAGGCGCCGCTCTTTTCGGTGGTGCCGGTTGTGGCGACGCTGAAGCTCGGGGACAGCGCCGTGCGCTCGTAGATGGTGACCGTCTGTCCGCTGACTTCGCCGGCGTTGCACATCAGCTGACCGGCCGTGGTCGCGGTTTCGCCGACGGTGATCACGCGCTGCTTGAGTTCCAGGCTCAGGCGACAGCCGTGTACGTGTTTGCGCGGCAGCGCGCCCGGCACGCGCGTGTGCCGCGGCAGTGCCGACGCGGCGGCGCAGAGCAGCGCCAGCAGCGCCGCCGCGGCGAGCGCCGCGGTCAACTTGATCGATCGCATCGGTGCCTTCTCCTTGTGCTGGGGACGTACGGGACTTCCGTCAGCTCCCCTAACCCTTCGGCTAGGTCTGGGTTGCGGTGCGCCGGCTTTGCGCGTAGACGGGCGCAAGGTATGATCGAGCCAGGGTTTGACAGCCCAGAACCACAGTAACCCCTGGGGATGGGGGCGATTGGCGAGAGGAGATGGCGCAATGGAGGCCACGGCCACCGAAACGATCACCCAGCAGCCGGCCGCGCTGGCCGCGGAGACGATGGCGCGGGCCTTCCGTGTGACCGCCGCCGAACGCGCCGGGGACGTCGCCATCCGCACGAAGGGCGACGAGTTCTCGATCACCTGGGGCGAGCTGCGCGAGCGCGTGGACGCGCTGGCCGGGGGCCTGGCGAAGCTCGGCGTGGGGCGCGGCGACACGGTCGCGCTGCTGCTCTCCAACCGCCCCGAGTTTCACCTGTGCGACCTCGCCGCGATGATGCTCGGCGCGACGCCCTTCTCGCTGTACACCACCTACACGCCCGAGCAGATCCGCTACCTGATCAGCGACTCGCAGGCGAAGGTGCTGATCTGCGAGCAGCAGTACCTGGCGCAGGTGCGCGAGGCGCGCCGCGAGCTGCCGGGGCTCGAGTACGTGATCGTCGTCGACGGCGACGCGCCGCTGGGCACGCTCGCACTGGCCGACGTGGAGGGCTCGAACCCCGACTTCGACGTCGAGGCGGCCGTCGCGCAGATCCAGCCCACGGACGTGCTCACGCTGATCTACACCTCCGGCACCACCGGGCCGCCGAAGGGCGTGCAGCTGATCCACCGCAACCTGCGCGCGCTCGTGCAGAGCACCGCCGGCATGATCGAGTTCCCCCGCGACGGGCGCGTGATCTCCTGGCTGCCCGCCGCGCACGTCGCCGAGCGCAACGCCCACCACTACCTGCCGATCGTGTTCGGCCTGCAGATCACCTGCTGTCCGGACCCGCGCGAAGTGCTCGCCTACCTGCCGGAAGTCCGGCCCAGCTGGTTCTTCGCCGTGCCGCGCATCTGGGAGAAGCTCAAGGCGGGCCTGGAGACGATGGTCGAGGGCCAGCCGCCCGAGCGCCAGGCGCAACTGCAGGCGGCGCTGGCGGCGGGCATCGAGAAGGTGCGCCTCGAGCAGGCCGGCGAGCCGGTGCCCGCCGCGCTGGCCGAGCAGGTGGCGCAGGCGGACGCGGAGATCTTCGCGGGGCTGCGCAGCATGCTGGGGCTCGACCAGGTGGAGGCGATCAACGTCGGCGCCGCCCCCACGCCGGTCGAGGTGCTCGAGTTCTTCCACGCGATCGGGCTGCCGCTGGCCGAGCTGTGGGGCATGAGCGAGACCTGCGGCGCAGGCTCCGTCAACCCCAAGGAGCGGATCAAACTCGGCACCGTCGGCCCGCCGGCGCCCGGCGTTGAGATCAAGCTCGACGACGACGGCGAGGTGCTCGTGCGCTCAGACGTCGTCATGCTCGGCTACCGCAACCTGCCGGAGAAGACCCGCGAGACATTCACCGACGACGGCTGGCTGCGCACCGGCGACATCGGCCGCTTCGACGATGACGGCTACCTGAAGATCGTCGATCGCAAGAAGGAGCTGATCATCAACGCCGCCGGCAAGAACATGTCGCCGGCCAACATCGAGGCGACGCTCAAGAGCGCCTCGCCGCTGATCGGCCAGGCTGCGTGCATCGGCGACCGCCGCCCGTACAACACCGCGCTGATCGTCCTCGACGCCGACTTCGCGCCCGCGTGGGCGGCCGGCCAGGGCATCGAGGACACCGCACTGGAGGCGCTCGCCGAGGACGAGCGCGTGCGCGCCGCCATCCAGGAGGCGGTCGACGCGGCCAACGCGAAGCTCGCGCGCGTGGAACAGATCAAGAAGTTCCACATCGTGCGCGGCGACTGGCTACCCGGCGGCGACGAGCTGACGCCGACGATGAAGCTCAAGCGCAAGCCGATCGCCGAGAAGTACGCGCAGCGCATCGACGGGATGTACGCCGGCTAGCTGCGCCGGCTGATTGCGCCGGCTGACTGCGCCAGCTGACCGCGCCGGCCGACCGCGCCGGCTGACGGCGCCGGCTGACCGTGCCGGCTGACGCCTGCGCAGCGCTCAGGCCATCGGCTGAACGCCCAGCGCGCGCAGGCTGGCCTCGAACGCGTCGATGCGGGCGGTGTCCTCGTAGAAGTCTTCCTGGCGCACGATCCGACCCCAGCGCGCGTGGGCCACTAGCGCCGTGCGGTTGCGGTAGATCTCGCGCCCGTCGGGGGCCTGCGCGTAGTCGTCGAAGCGTGCCACCAGCGTCATCCGCCAAGGCGGGCCGCCCACCACCAGCTCGCTGAGCTCGCCGCGAATGCCCGCTGCCACGAAGTTCTGCAGGAAGCGCTCGACCGCCGCCCTGCCGCGGTGCACGCCCGCCCAGCGGTGCTCGCCGTCGTTGAAGTGCAGGACCGCGTCCTCGGCGAAGTTGGCGAGCAGCGGGCGGTAGTCGCCGCCGTTCAGCGCCCGCACGTCGCGTCTGAGCTTCGCCAGCGCGAGCCGCACCAGCAAGGCCCGTCCAGCGAGCGTGAGCGCCGCGGCGGCGAGGGCTCGCTTCATCGCGCCATCAACTCGCGCATGTGCTTGGCGAGCGTCGCCGGCTGGTCCTCGGGGATCAGCGTGTAGGAGTCCTCCACCACCTCCAGATGGCCCTGCGGCAGCAGCCCGGCCAGGCGGGGGCCGTGGTCCTTGGGCATCATGCGGTCGTCGCCCGCCCACGCCACGAGTGCGGGGCGCTCGAAGCGCCGCAGGGCGTCCGCGATCGCGACCAGTTCGCGCCGCCCCTCCTTGGCGCTGAGGATGTACTTGCGCAGGTCGCGGCGCACCCCCGCCTGGGTGATCGCCGGCGTGAACCACCGGTCCATCACCTCCTTGGGCACCGGGCGCTTGCTCAGCCAGCCGTAGGTCAGCGGCAGCCGGCGCAGGCCGTCGAAGCGAAACGGGAGCATCGTGGCGGCGATGCCGCCGGGCATGCGGGCGAGGTACGGGAGCAGTTGCGCCGGCCCCTTCGGCGGCACGTTGTCGAAGGCCTCACACGAGCAGATCGCCAGCCGTGCGAGCCGCGCGTCGTAGGCGCTGCCCACGAGCAGCTGCGGGCCGCCCCAGTCGTTCATCGCCAGCGTCACCTCGCTCAGCTCCAGGTGCTCGAGTAGCTCGCCGAGCAGGCCCGCGATGCCCCTCATCGACAGGTCCGCGTCCGCGCGCATCGGCTGGCGGTGGGCGCCCAGCGGCAGGGTGGGGGCGATGCAGCGAAAGTCCGTCCGCAGGTCAGCGATCACGTGGCGCCACTGCGTCCCATCCATGATCAGGCCGTGGCCGAACACGATCGCGGGGCCGCCTCCGCCCGTGTCTTCGTAGTCGATCGTTCCCGCCGAGAGCTCTACCTGCGGCACCGCCACTCCTCATATATATAAATAAATAGATAGATCGCTCTAGTCGCGGCTAGACTACCATCTTCGAGAACGACGCGCAGCGGGAGGAGGATTCGTTTGCCAGCGGACACCAGAGACCGGATCGTGGAGTCCAGCGCGGAGCTGTTTCGCCGCCAGGGCTACGCGGGCACGGGCATCAAGCAGATCCTCGCCGCCGCCAGCGCGCCGTTTGGCTCGCTGTACCACTTCTTCCCAGGGGGCAAGGAGCAGCTTGGGGCGGAGACCATCCGCTCGTCCGGGCGCCTGTACATGCAGCTGCTCGCCACCGTCGCCCGCGACGCCCCCGACGTGCCCAGCGCTGTGAGCGCGTTCTTCACCGGCGCCGCACACACGCTCGTGGAAACCGACTACGCCGACGCCTGCCCGATCGCCACCGTCGCCCTGGAGGTCTCCAGCACCAGCGAGCCCCTGCGCGAAGCCTGCGCGGAGGTGCTCGACACGTGGATCGACGCCGCCACCATCTACTTCGCCGCCGCCGGCATCGAGCGCGAGCGCTCGCGCGAGCTGGCGATCAACATGCTGTGCCTGCTGGAGGGGGCGTTCGTGTTCTGCCGCGCGCTGCGCTCCACCGAGCCGCTGCTCCACGCCGGCGCCAGCGCCAGCGGGGCCGTGCGCGCCGCGCTCGACTCAGCGGCTCAGCCGCCCGAGGCCTCGTAGCGCGCCTGCTCCTCCGCCGTGCGCTCCGCCCACGGGATCGCCTGCAGGCGCGCGTCCGGGATCGGCTCGCCGCTCTCGATCGACACGCCGTAGGAGCCCTGCGCGAGGCGCTGCTCCGCGCGCGCGATCGCCTCCAGCTCCGCGCGCAGCTGCTCAGCCTCCTCCTCTTCGACCTCCGCGTCGAACATGTCCTCGGCCACGTCAGCCGCCTCGAACACGTCGGGGGTGTCTTCAGGTTTTGGCAGCGGTTGCGCGCCGAGCGCGTGCTCGATGCGCGCGCGCTCGGCGGCCAGCAACTCGCGGGCGTGCTCGTCGTCCATGCGCGCAGTATGCACCGCGCGGGATGCGCGCGTGGGCACCTCCGCGCCGCGCTATCGCACACACCGCGCTCGACGCGGTGCGTGGCCGCAGCCCAGGGCGCGGTCTGGCGAGCGCTTGCCCGCGCTCAAGCAGCGCCGCCGGGGGGCCGATAGCGAACAGCGGAGACCGACAGGTCATCCGGGTAGAGGGCGACCCCCAGGGAGGCCAAACGCTCATTCTCCGGCCTCCCTGGGTCGCTCTCATCGAGCTCGCGTTCGAGGGAGGAGCCGACGCGGGGAATCGAACCCCGAACCTCGTCATTACAAGTGACGCGCTCTACCAATTGAGCTACGTCGGCCGGATGTGCATCATCGGGGATCGTATCGGCCTCGCCCGCGATCTCAAATGCGGCGCCCACATTCGTAGGGGGGAAAGGGACGCCTGGCTACGATAGGAGCGGCTTCCCCGCGGAGGCTCATTGCGGCTGGTGGAACGACGCGCCGACGGCGGGCTACAGGCCGGGGATCTCCCTTGGCACGAATCCGAGCGCCCTGGCGATCCTGCTCGCGGTCTCGACGTCGATCTCGGTGTGCAGCTGGGGCGGGTATTCCTTGCCGCGTCCGACGTGCTTGGCGGTTGGTCCGAGGCCGAGGACTCGCAGCAGCGCGACACGCGATTTGTAGCCGCATTCGCGGGCGAGGTCGTCCTTCGTGAGCTCGGGGACTTCTTCTTGGCGTTGGTGCAGGAGCGCCTGGATGACCTCCACGGGGATCGTGTCGCAGATGTATCGCTGCAGGTCACGGAACTGCGTCTCTTCCTCGAGCAGCCGCTGCACCCTGGGGATCGTGAGATTCATCAGGAATCGCCTCGAGGGGGCGTGCTCCCCCCAACGAATGCAGCGTGTTCGCGGCTTTCCGGTTGCGAGGCGGCGGTGTGAGGGTCGCGGTCATGTCCATAGGCCGCTGACGGGGACTGCCCACAGCCTCTCGCCGAGGGGAAGTGTCTGTTCGCCTGAGTGGATGACCACCCCGGCGATGAACTTCTCACCAAGGGAGTCTCTGAGCTTGACGAGGGCCGAGGCGTCGCGCTGCGATAGGGTCGCTCTGGCCTTGGCCTCGATCGCGACGACGCGCCCGGCTCGGTCCTCGAGCACGAGGTCGACCTCCCCTCCCCAGGCATCGCGGAAGTGGTAGATCCGTGGATCGACCTCGCTCCAGCCGGAGTGCTTCATCACCTCCGTTGCGACGAACGTCTCCAGCGCGATGCCGGTCACACGGTCGTCGCTTGCGATCCGCTGCTCGTCGGCGCCGAGCAGGTGCGTGAGCAGGCCGCTGTCGGTGATGTAGACCTTGGGGGCGTGCACGACCCGCGACAGGAAGCTCGGCCGCCACGCGGGGAGCGTCTGCACTAGGAAGATCGCCTCGAGCACCCCGATGTAGCTCTTGACGGTTTTTTGGTTGATCTCCAAAGCGTCGGCGATGCTGGAGTAGCGAAGTAGATTGGCGGAGCGGGTCGCGAGCACCGACAGCAGCCGCCGCATTTCGTGGGTCTTCTGCAGGTCGGCGATCGCTTGGATGTCTCGCTCGAAGGTGGTCTTCAGGTAGCTCTGAAACCAGCGATCCCGGCGGCTGGGATCACGCGCTTGGGCCTCGGGGTATCCGCCTTCGGCGACCCTCCGGGAGAACGCGGTGTGCCCGATCGGGGCCTTGCTGACGCGAGGGACACGGCCATCGAACAGTGCGTCTACGAGGTTCCCGGTCGCGCCTTCGAGCTCGGCCTGCGCGAACGGCCACAGTCGTAGGAGTTCGATTCGCCCGGTGAGAGACTCCTGCACCTTGCGTGAGGTCAGGATGTTCGCCGACCCGGAGAGCAGGAACTGCCCCGGCTGTTGGTCGCGATCGACGACCTGCTTGATCGCGAGGATCAGGTCCGGCGCTCGTTGGACCTCGTCGATGAACACCGGCCCGGTGAACGCCGCGAGGAACCCGGCCGGGTCTGCCTGCGCGGTCTCGCGGTTGGCCCTCTCGTCCATGCTCACCGTCTGCGCCGGATGCTCGCCGTCGGCGATCTCCTGGCAGAGCGTGCTCTTGCCGACTTGGCGCGCACCCTGCACCATCACGACGCGAGTGTCCGTCAGCGCCTCGAGGACGCGTGGGCGTATCTGACGCTCGATCACGCTGAAGAAGGCTACAGCGCCAGCCGGACAATCTGCAAAGTAGGCCCGGCTAACTCGCAAGATCAGGCCGGGCAACTCGCAATGGGTGCCCGGGTCGCTGGGAAAGCAGACCCGGACAGGCGGGAGACAGGGTCGTCGGGGTCGCGCCCTCCGAGCAGCGCTGCACACGATTCTGACGCTCGCTCGTGCCTTCTTCGGGTCTTGGGCAGCTAGCGCGCTGGCGGACCCAGGGCGGGATCTTGCACCGAGTCGAGGTGCCGGGGCGCGGACGCCGATCGGAGCCCCATCGATGGGTTCGGCGAATGGACTGTCAGGCGTTGCAGGGACTTTGTGAAGCGCCTCGGGGGGATCTCAGGCGGTTGGTAGTCGACCCGAAAAAGAAAGTGGCCGGGGAGCGCCTGATCGAGGTCTCCGGGGGGAGACCACTTTGCTCAAAAAGTTGCTCGCGAGCACCCGAATCTGCGGTAGAGCTGCGGTAAAAAACGCGGCGCGCAGCGCGGAAACCCGGAAACCGGAAACCGCCGATTTGCAGGTATTGAGTCCTTGGGGGCCTGCGCCTTACAAGGCGATTGCTCTGCCAGCTGAGCTACGTCGGCGTCGCGTTCGCATCGTAGCGCCGCGTTGCACGCCGTCGTCCTGTCTGGCAGCGTCCGCTCGCGGATCGCCTCGACGGCGTGATGCCAATCGGCCAGGTAGCTGGGGGAGCGAACGCCAGAGCGCCTCATTGGCACGCGTGCTCCCGGCCGGGAAGCTCCTCTCATGCCATTCCAGCGAGAGGAGAGTCCGGTGAACATCGCAGCCCGAGCCGCACGATGGAGCGCGGCGAACTGGAAGAAGGCCACCTTCGGTTGGCTGGCCTTCGTGGTCGCCTCGGCGGCGCTCGGCCAGGCCGTCGGCGTGGTCAAGCTCACGGAATCCGAACAGGGCAGCGGTGGCTCGGCGCGCGCACAGGCGACGCTCGCGCGCGCCCACCTCGATCAGTCCGCCAATGAGGCCGTGCTCGTTCAGAGCAGGAGCTTCACCGCGAGCGCACCGGCCTTTCAGCGCGTCGTGGCGCGCGTGGCGGGACGGGTCGGAGCGATGGTTCAGGTGAAGGACGTGCACTCGCCGTTCGCGCCCGGCGACGGCGGGCAGATCTCGAAGGACCGCCATTCGGCGCTCATCCAGTTCTCGTTGCGTGGCAGCGCCGAAACCGCATCCGGCCGCGTGCAGCCGGTGCTGAACGCGGTGGCCGTCGTCCAGCGCCAGAGCCCCGGCTTCACCGTGGCGGAGTTCGGCGCCGCAAGCGCAGAACACGCGCTCAGCAAACTCAGCAACGAAGGCTTCGCGCGGGCGGAGAAGCTGTCGGTGCCGATCACGTTCCTGATCATGCTCATCGCCTTCGGCGCGTTCGTGGCCGCCGGCATCCCGGTGCTGCTCGCGTTCTCCGCGGTGCTCGCTTCGAGCGGTCTCGCGGCCGTCGCGAGCCACGTCGTGCATCAGTCGGAAGCGACGAGCTCGGTGATGCTGCTGATGGGCATGGCGGTGGGCGTGGACTACTCGCTCTTCTACCTCCGGCGCGAGCGCGAGGAGCGCCGACGGGGACACTCGAGCGCGGTTGCCTTGCAGCGCGCCGCCGCGACCTCCGGGCGGGCGGTGCTCGTGTCCGGGTTCACCGTGCTGATCGCGATGGCGGGCATGCTGCTCACGGGCTCGAAGGTCTTCACCTCGCTCGGCGTGGGGGCGATGCTCGTGGTGTTCACCGCGATGGCCGGCTCGCTCACGGTGCTCCCGGCGCTGCTCGGCAGGCTGGGCGACAAAGTCGAGAAGGGGTTGGTCAGGCGCGCGAGCAGAGCGCGTGCGAGCTCGCGCATCTGGGATCTCGTGCTGCGGCCGGTGCTGCGCTTCCCGCGGGCCGCCGTCGCGCTGTCGTGCGGCCTGCTGGTGGCGCTGGCGCTGCCGCTGTTCGGGATGCACACGAGCTTCCTCAGCGGCGACGACATTCCCCATCAGCTGCCGATCGAGCGCACCTACGCCCAGATCCAGCATGCCTTTCCCGGCGCGCCGCAACCGGCGCAGGTGGTCGTGAGCGCGGCGGACGTCGACGCACGGCCGGTGCGCGTGGCACTGGCGCAGATGGAGCGCCAAGCGCTGGCGAGCGGTGAGGCCAGCGAGCCGATCGCGACGCGTGTCAATGCCGCGCGCACTGTGGCCGAGGTCGATATCCCGCAGCCGGGGAACGGACAGGACGCGGCGTCGATGCGCGCGTTGAAAACGCTGCGCGAGGACGTCCTGCCCGCGACGCTCGGGCGGCTGAGCGGCGTCAGCTACGCGGTCGGCGGCATGGCTGCCGGCACGAGCGACTTCAACCAGACGCTCTCCGAGCACGCCGCGCTCGTGTTCGCCTTCGTGCTCGGCCTGGCGTTCCTGCTGCTGCTGTTCACGTTTCGCTCGATCGTGATTCCGCTCACGTCGATCGTCCTGAACCTGCTGTCCGTCGGCGCGGCGTACGGTGTGCTCGTATGGGTGTTTCAGGACGGCCACCTGCAGAGCCTGCTCGGCTTCCACTCCAACGGCGCGGTCGTGGCGTGGCTGCCGCTGTTCTTGTTCCCGGTGCTGTTCGGGCTCTCGATGGACTACCACGTGTTCATCGTGAGCCGCATCAGGGAGCTCCACGATCGCGGCGCCAGCACCTCGGAGGCCGTGTCACGCGGGATCCGCGCGACTGCCGGGACGGTCACGGCGGCGGCCGCGGTGATGGTCGCGGTGTTCGCGATCTTCGCGTCGCTGCCCACGCTGGACATCAAGCAGCTCGGGGTCGGGCTGGCCGTCGCGGTGCTGATCGACGCGACGCTGATCCGCAGCGTGCTGCTACCCGCGACGATGAAGCTGCTTGGCGAGTGGAACTGGTACCTGCCGCACTGGCTCGGATGGCTGCCGCGCATGAGCCGCGAGCGCCGCCAACCACGTGGCGTCGCCGAGCTGGCGTGATGGCCGCTCGCGTGACACCCTGGGTGTGCTCACCGCGATGGCCACGCCGATCGACTCCCCCGCGCAAAGCCTCCCGGCCGAGGAGCGCGTGCCGATGCCCGGCTCGGCGCGGCTAGGGCGCGCGTTCGCCATCCAGCTGTGGGCCTCGACGCTGATCCTGACGGTGCTCGTGTTGATCTGGGCGCTGAGCGGCGCCGGCGGCTTCTGGCCGGTGTGGGTGTTCCTGCCATTCGCGCTGGCCCTCGCGATACATGGCTGGGTGCAGCTGCTGCGACGCCACCCGGCGATCTGGCGGCGGCCGCGCATGACGTTCGCGCTCGCGCTGACCGGTGGGATCGCGCTGAGCCTGACCTTGTTCAACGTGGGCGTGTGGGGCGCAAGCGGTGGTGGCAGCTTCTGGCCACAGTGGCCGGCGCTCGCCTTCGCCACCGTGCTCGCGATCCAGGCGAGCGTCGTCCTGTTCGCCGCGCCCGCCCAGCGTCAGATGAGCGAGCGCATCGACGTGCTCACCAGCACGCGTGCCGGGGCGGTGGACGCACAGGAGGAGAAGCTCCGGCGCATCGAGCGCGACCTCCACGACGGTGCGCAGGCGCGCCTGGTGGCGCTGGGGATGAGCCTCGGGATGGCCGAGCAGAAGCTCGACGCTGCCGAGCCCGAGGAGGCGCGCGAGCTGCTGGCCGAGGCGCGCGTCGGCGCCGAGCACGCGCTGCGCGAGCTGCGCGACCTCGCGCGCGGGATCCACCCGCCGGTGCTGGCCGACCGCGGCCTGGAGGCGGCGGTGCGGTCGCTGGCGGATCTCAGCCCGATGTACGTGAGCGTGTCCGTGGATCTGCGCGAACGGCCGGCCGCGGCGGTCGAGAGCGCCGCCTATTTCGTCTCCGCGGAGGGGCTTGCGAACGCCGCCAAGCACGCCCACGCCTCACGCGTGGAGATCCGGATCGCGCGCCGCGGCGCCGCGCTGCACCTGGAGATCCTCGACGACGGCAGGGGCGGCGCCGACCCAGAGGGCAGCGGGCTGCGCGGCCTGCGTAGCCGCGTGCAGGCGCTGGACGGCACGTTGCGCGTGCTGAGCCCGCCCGGCGGTCCCACCGTCCTGACGGCGGAGCTGCCGTGCGCGTAGCGATCGCCGAGGACCTCGCGCTGCTGCGCGACGGCCTGGCCCGACTCCTGCGCGACAACGACTTCGACGTGGTGGCCGCGGTCGGCGACGGCGAGGCCCTCGTGCGCGCCGTCGTCGAGCACGAGCCCGACATCGCCGTCGTCGACATCCGCCTGCCGCCGGAGTTTCGCGATGAGGGCCTGCGGGCGGCGCTGCGGGCGCGTGAGCAGGTGCCGGGGACGGCGATCCTCGTGGTCTCCCAGTATGTCGAGCACGCCTACGCCGCCGAGCTGCTCGCCGACCCCGGCGGCGGCGTCGGCTATCTGCTGAAGGACAGGATCATGCATGTGGCCGAGTTCGTCGAGGCCGTTCGCAGAGTCGCGGGCGGGGGCACCGCCCTTGACCCCGAGGTCGTGGCACAGCTGTTTTCCCGCCGCCGCGAGGACGGTCCGCTCGAGCGTCTGACCCCGCGCGAGCGCGAGGTGCTCGCGCTGATGGCCGAGGGCCGCTCCAACGTGGGCATCGCCGGGGCGCTCGTGCTCAGCGTGGGCGCGGTCGAGAAGCACGTGCAGAGCATCCTCGGAAAGCTCGACCTGCTGCAGGCCGCCGGCGATCACCGCCGCGTGCTCGCCGTGCTGAAATACCTTCAGCGCTAGCGGTGGCGGTGTGCGTCGGGACGTTCGCATCCGTGCGTCAGCACTCGTAGCCGGTGCTCGCCGGCCTCGGCCGCCGCGGGCTCGCGACCCCGGTCGGTCGTGAGCAGTACGCTCATCGCCACCACTCGACCGACCGGAGAGATGCACGGGCGAAGCAGCTCCTCGAATCCCCGTGATCCAGCCCAAGCCCTCGCACCGCCAAGGAATCAATTCCACAAGGGAGGTCAGCATGAACACCCCCGACCAGGAGCTGGTCCTGACCCACTTCATCGTCTCCGACGATGTAGAACTTTCCCGCCGCTTTTACACCGATGTGCTCGGCGGCACGGTGGCCCGCTCGGGAGAGCCGACCTATGTCGCACTGTCCAACAGCTGGATCATCATCAATGTCGGCGGCGGCCCGACCGACGACAAGCCGACGGTCACCTTGGAGACGCCGCGCGACCTCGACCGGGTCAGCAGCTTCCTCAATATCCGGGTCAAGGACATCGAGGCCGTGTACGCCGAATGGAGCGCCCGTGGCGCGCAGTTCCTGACGCCGCCCAAGCAGCACGAGTACGAGATCCGTTGCTACATCCGCGACCCCGACGGGTATCTGATCGAGGTGGGGCAGACCACGGACCCAGAGGGGGACTGGGCGCCCGCTCAGTGGCTGTCGAGTACGCCTGCCGAGGAGGCATGACCACCGCGCTCATCGGCACCGGGACGCTCGGATCGGTCATCGCACGCCTGCTGGCCGCAGGCGGCGAGACGCTGCAGCTGTCGAGCGCCGACCATGAGTCGGCACGAACGCTGGCTGCAGAGATCGGCCCACGTGCGGTCGTCTCCGGCGAGAACCGCGACGCGTTGCAGGGCGCCGATGCCGTCGTCCTCGCGCTACGGTTCACGATTCTGCAGGGCGTCATAGACGAGATCGCCGAACGGCTAACCGGCAAGCTCGTGGTCGTCCCGAGCAACCCGCTCGGCATCGACGCACAAGGCAACGTCTCACGTCTGCTGCCGAAAGAGCAATCCTCCGGCGCGGTCCTAGCCGGGTGGTTGCCGGCGGGGGCGCGCTCGGCGATGGCGTTTGGCACCCTGTCGGCCGATGTCCTCAAGTCCTCGAGCAGGCGTTCACCGGAGCTGGCGGTCCTCTTCTACGTGACCGACGACGACCGTGCTGGCGAGAAAGTCGAGCGGTTGATCCGAACAGCCGGCTACGAGCCGGTGAAGGCCGGCGGGCTCCAACAGTCCAGTCGGCTCGAGGTCGGCGGCGACCTCCACGACCTCGTAGTCGGCACTGCGGAGGCACGCTCATTGACCGGTGGGGCCTGATGGCGTCGCGGGCGTCTTGGACAAATCCGGCACCTGCTGTCGGGTGTCAGCCCCCGGTGGCGCGCCTGGTTCGCCGAGCGTCTGATCACGCTCGACGACGAGCGGCGCAGGCTGATGTGGTCGATCGTCGACGGTCCCTGCACTCACCACTACGGCGCGATCGAGGCGGGGCGGCCGAGACTCGGCCGCCCGCCATCGCCGGACTACTGCGCGTCGTCTGATCCACTCAGCGTCTTGCCTGCGCTGTCGACGACCTTGCGCAGGAACTCGTACTGCGTGCGCACCAGCCGCTGGGCCATCTCCAGGGCGGAGTCGGTGATCTCCTCCCTGCGGGATGGGCCCTCTCCGCGTGG
>Ga0335075_10003863_pt1 | contig 23511 bp, 19 predicted proteins | sample Lox_Sample_24_FD_206723 | JGI IMG/M metagenome (GOLD analysis project Ga0335075, IMG submission 206723) | Soil microbial communities from Loxahatchee National Wildlife Refuge, Florida, United States - Lox_Sample_2.4 | ecosystem: Environmental > Terrestrial > Soil > Wetlands | place: USA...
AAGGGATCATGCCGCGCAGCTTGCTGTGGTGGTGCCGGTTGAGGCGGCGCCGGGACAGACGGTGAGCCGACACGTGCTGCTCTCGTACACAGAGGAGTATGCGATTGAATATTTTCAGCGCAGGTTGCGGCCCTATTGGCAACGCAACGGCGAGACGGCGCAGGCGATGCTTGCGCAGGCTGAAACTGAGTATTCCGCGCTCGAAGCACGCGGACGCAAATACGATGAGGAGCTGGCGGCCGATCTTGATCGGGCGGGCGGGCCCGGGTATCGGCAACTGGCATTGCTTGCCTATCGCCAGACGCTGGCGGCGCACGGGCTGGTTGCCAATCTCGAGGGCAAGCCGATGTTGTTCGCGAAGGAGAATTTTTCCAACGGCGATATCGGAACGGTGGATGTGTTGTATCCTTCAGCTCCCTTCTTTCTATTCTTCAATCCTGCGCTGCTGGAGGCGCAGGTTCGGCCAGTGCTCGAATATGCGCGGCTGCCGCGCTGGAAGTTCCCTTTTGCTCCGCATGACCTGGGGCAGTATCCGCTCGCGGATGGCCAGGAGTACGGCGGAGGCGAACTGACCGAAGAAGACCAGATGCCGATCGAAGAGAGCGGCAACATGCTGATCCTTGGGGCGGCGCTGGGTCAGGCACAGGGCGACTGGCATGTCGCGAAGGAGTACTGGCCGGAGTTCACCAAGTGGGCGAAGTATGTCCGCGAGAAGGGACTGGATCCGGAAAACCAACTATGCACGGATGATTTTGCCGGCCACCTGGCGCATAATGCGAATCTTTCCATCAAGGCGATCGAGGGTTTGGGCGCTTATGCGCAGATGGCTCGGGGGCTGGGGGGAAATGTTGTCGCCGACGATTACGCGGCTGCGGCGAAACAGATGGCGGCCCAGTGGGAAACGATGGCCCGCGATGGCGACCACTACAAGCTGGCATTCGACCGTCCGGGCACGTGGAGCCAGAAGTACAACCTGGTGTGGGATCAGCTTCTGTCGCTCGATCTATTTGCGCCGCAGATTCGGAAAACGGAGATAGCGTTTTATCTGAAACACCTGAATGTTTACGGATTGCCACTCGATAATCGCGCCGACTACACAAAGCTCGACTGGGAGCTGTGGACGGCGACGATGACGAGCAATCCATCCGACTTTGCAACACTGCTCAATCCGATTGTGAAGTGGGTGAACGAGACGCCTTCGCGGGTTCCGCTGACGGACTGGTATGACACAAAGACCGGCAAGCAGGTGGGCTTTCAGGCCCGCAGTGTGGTTGGAGGAGTGTTTGTGAAGGCTCTGGCGGATAAAGAGCTGGCGACGAAGTGGCAGGGCATGGCGCAGCGGTGAGTGTCAGCTGGCCGACTCGGGTCGGCCGGTGCGGCAATCAGAGGGAATCAGGATTGTGAAGGTCGTTCCGTGATGGGAGGGGTCGGTACTGGTTTCGACGGTGAGAGTGCCGCTGTGTTTTTCGATCAATCCGCGGCTGACCCACAGGCCGAGGCCGGTTCCGAGGTCTTTCTTGGTGGTGAAGAAGGCTTCGAAGAGATGGCTGAGATTCTCCTCGGTGATGCCGGTTCCCTTATCGGAGACACGCACGCTCACCTTGCCGCCAAGCGTCCCAGCTTCAACTCGGATCTCTCCGTGAGAACTGCTGGCGTCGATGGCGTTCGTAATCAGGTTGGCCACTACCTGGCGGATTTCTCCCGGCACAACGCAGGCGACGGCTCCGGCTTCGATCTCTGAAGCGACATGGATTTCCTTGGCCATGAAGTTGCGGCGATAGAGGGCCAGGACCTCAGAGACGATCTCGCCGATGTCGGCGTCTTTCGGCGCGGAGTTTTCGCGATAGAAGCCCAGGGTCTGGCGAACAATCTGGGCTGCGCGCTGCAGTTCGTCGGAAGCGGTATTGAGGTATTCCCGTGTATCGGTGTCGAGTGTCCGGGACTGCTGGGCGAGATATACCAGATTGGTGACCGCTTCGAGGGGGTTGTTGATCTCGTGGGCGACGGTGGCGGCGAGCCGTCCGGCTGTTGCAAGCTGCTCGGTACGGCGCAGCTTTTCTTCGGCCAACAGCTGATCGTGAACATCCACAAGGACGCCTACCCACTCCTGCAATACGCCGGCATCGTTCTTCATGGGCACGGCGCGGACCATGCAGTGGCGGTAGGTCTTCGACGAGGCGTGCCACATGCGGCCATGGAATACATGCGGGGCAATTTCCTCGGCGCCCCCGAGGACTTCTTTTACCAATCTTTCGCGATCATCGGGGTGCAGTGCCTGCGCCCATCCGTAGTCGCGCAATTCCTCCCACGTCTGTCCGCAATAGGCGGACCAGGCCGGCTGCGGCTCAACGAATCTTCCCGTAGGATCGGAGGACCAGGCGAGCGAGCTGGTGGCCTCGATAAGGGAGCGATAGCGGGATTCACTCAGGCCAAGCTCGCGAAAGAGCTGCGCGTTTTCGATGGCCGTGGAGGCCCGGGCGGCCAGGTCCTCGGCGATGTGGAGATCTTCTTGCTTGAAGTGGCGCTTGCTGCGATCGGAGATGAAGTGCATGACTCCGATGACGCGATCCCTGCTCTTAATCGGGACCACGACAGCCGACACGATTCCAAGGCTTCGTATCCAGGCGAGGTGCTCCTCGTTGTGGGCTGCCGCGGCGAGGGCCTCCTCAGGGAGGGACTCGTAGAGCAGGGACTTGCCGGTGGTGAGGACGGCGCCGGTGCCTCCAGCCTCGTGCAGGCGCTCGTTATATTCCGTGGGCACCTCACCGATCATCCGCTGCTTTTCGGGGTCTACATGGGCGACGGCGATCGCAATGAGCTTGCCGTCTTCATACATGCTTACGGTGCACCAGTCGGAGAGAAACGGTACGGCGAGGCGGGCGACCGTGTTCAAAGTCTGCTCGTAATCGAGGGAGGACGCGAGGATGGCGCTGGACTCTGCAAGGAATTTGAGCGACGTGCGTTCGCGCTGTTGCGCCTCCTTGAGTTCCGTCATGTAGAGCGTTGAAGCGCAGAGATTGGCCAACACTTTTGCGAATTGAATCTCGCCCTCAGTGAAGTGCTGCCGTTCGCGATAGTAGAAGGTGACGGTTGCGGCGACGACGCCGTCAATCCGCAGGGCGACGCAAATCAGACTACAAATTCGCTCAGAGTCATACCAGGGAATGCGATGAGCGAGAACCGGATAGGAGCGGATATCTTCGATGGGAGCGACATCGGGAATCAGATCAGGGTGGGGGACTTGAAGCTCGCTGCCTCCGTGATGTGAGATCCCGGCCGATGCCAGCATGCGCCAGTTGTACCCGCCATCGTTGCTGCGCCACACACCGCAGGCATCGGCGCCGATAAGCTCCCGGGCGCACTCAAGAACGCGGCCCAGCATGGTGTCGACATCAGCGGCAGCGAGCAATGCCGCTGATGCATCGACAAGCACGCCCAAGGCGCTTTCGCTCAGCCGGGGATCGACTTCTTTTGCAGCGGTGTGGGAGGAATCCATTGCCTCTCATCGTGCGCGAGGGAACTGCCGCATGACGCTCGATTGTAGCGGAATCAAGTCGCGCAGAAGAGCAAATTCAGGACTGCGCGCTCTGGGCGGCCGGCTGAGGCGTGGGCATCTTGGGCGGAGCAGGCTTCTTCGGCGCTTCCTTTTTACCGGGAGCGAGAATGGCGTGCAGCGTGGTGCCTTCCATGCGGGGCATGAACTCGACCGAACCAGCCTCGCCGATGTCCTGAATAAGGCGATTGATGATGGCATAACCAAGCTCGCGGTGAGCCATCTGGCGGCCCTTGAAGCGAAGCGAGGCTTTGACCTTGTCGCCCTCGGTGAGAAAGCGAACAGCCTGGTTCTTCTTAGTCTGGTAGTCATGCTCGTCCACGGTGACGGAGAACTTGACTTCCTTAATGGTGATGACCTTCTGCTTCTTGCGGGCGGCGCGGTCGCTCTTGTCCTTTTCGTAAAGGAACTTGCCGTAGTCCTGAATGCGGCAAACCGGGGGGACTGCGGTGGGCGAAACCTCCACCAGATCCAGGCCACGCTCGCGGGCAATCTTCAGGGCTTCAAAGGGGGGAAGAATGCCGAGCTGCTCACCCTTCTCGTCAATGACGCGAACCTCGCGGGCACGGATTCTTTCGTTGATGCGGATAAACTGCTTGGCCGAACGCTTATCGATGGGTTTCCTCCAAAATACGTGGGACTGCCACGTAGCTACTCAGTATATCGTGCTCAGTTCCCTTTTTTGATGCAAATCCAGCAGGGCGCGGTCAGAGCGGGTTTTGCGGCAGGTGTAATTCCCCGCATGGTATTCTGCCTCGTTGCCCAGGATTGCTCCCGGGCAGAAAGAGGCGTCCGGAATTGGGTATCAATCCGGCCGCTTCACCGAGCACGCAGCTTCTGCAAGAATCCAGAGAACGCACCGGAAAGTTTGGGTATTGCTTATGAAACGGCGCATATTGTTGGTCGATGACGAAGTGGCCATCCTGCTGACCCTGCAGGCTGTGCTTGAGATCAACGGCTTCGAGGTTGAAACCGCGGCCTCGGCGCGGGAAGCCAAGCTGAAGATCCGTAACAACCAGTACCACATGGTTATTACCGATATGCGGATGGAAAGCCAGAGCGCCGGGAACGAAGTTGTGGTTGCCGCAAGGAAGTCCCCACATCGCCCTGCCGTGGCCCTGCTCACGGCCTTTCCGCTAACCGATTCCGACGACGGCGGGCAGGATGCGGACGAAGTGCTGGTGAAGCCAATGAACACCAACGATCTGCTGTTGCAGATCGAAGCGCTGCTGGTGACGCACGAAGATAAGAAGCGGCGCGAGGAGAGCAGCCTGCAACTCGCAAGCGGAGAGGCGAAGACCGCGGGTGCGAAGAGGACGGGCAGTCCAAAGGCAATCAATGTAAAAAAGTCGATGTCTGCCGGAAGCCCGGGCCGGAGCAAGGTCCCGGTTTCGGGGAAAACGAGCAAGCGCGCAACACCCCTGGGGGGCAAACTCGCAGGGGCGCACTAGATGCCCGAGCCGCGATAGCACCGGGCAGAGATGCAATCAGGCGCCGCGGCTTATCTGGGGAGCGGCGACACCCTTCTGCTGAAAACACTGCCGGCACAAGACAGGGCGTCCTTGCGTTGGTTTGAAAGGCACCGTAGTTTCGGCGCCGCACTGCGAACATACGGTTCGCGTTTCCGGTCGTGAGCCACCACCACCTGAGGCCCGCTTGGCCTTGCAGTTCTTGCATCGTTTGGGGTCGTTCTTGAATTGCTTGTCGTGAAAGAACAACTGCTCCCCGGCAGTGAAAACAAAATCGCTTCCGCAATCAACGCACTTTAGAGTCCTATCGACGTAGTCCATCCCCGCGTCCTTGCCCCACCGCAACACATGTGGTGAATGGCTCCGGCTGTGGGAAGCCGGCACTGGTCAAACCTACATTAGAAATTCTGGAAAAGGGGCCCTGGCCGCAATGAAGTGCGGCGAACCTTCGGCTTCTTGTGAAGCCAAAGCTATTCAGCTAGCGCCAGCGGGAGAAAGGGAGGGTTCGAACGCGCTCCCGGAGCGCAAAGCACGCCAGCGCCGGATGCGTGGGTGTCCGGAACGACTGGCGTGTCAGTTGGTGCGGCTTCATGATCCTACTGCCTGGTACTGGTTAATCCTGCTCTTTACGAGCCTTCTTACGATTCCGCTTGCGCGCCAACGCTTCCTTAACGCGGCGCTTTTCACCGGGCTTCAGGTAGAAGGAATGACGCTTTACTTCCTTGATGATGTCTTCCTGCTGTACCTTACGCTTAAACCGGCGCAACGCATTTTCAAGCGGTTCGCCTTCCTGCACGCGAACCTCTGCCAATGTACTACACCCCCAAACTGACCCAACTGGGCTTATATAGAGTACAGGAAGCTGTCTCCTAATAGCTAGCAACAGTTTGTGGTCCGCTTCGCCGGCCGCACGTGTCATTTGCCGCCATGGGGATGGGGCGTGGCGGCGGATCCATCAGAAATCGTCGGAGCGGAGATGACCAGGCCGATACGCTCCCATCAGTCTGGAGATCATTACGGCAAGGTACAGCACCCCGAGGATAGACTCCATGACGGAAACGGAGCGCACCTGCGGAGACGCAGCCACAATTCCAGCCGCGCCGAGCGAGGTCATGGTTCCGAAGCTGAAGAAAATGAAGTCGAAGCCCACCGGAAAAGAATGCGAATTGGTCAGCGGATCGAGATAAAAAGCGTGCGGACGAACCGTAGCGATGATTGCGTAGAGGCGGGCGAAGGTAAAGCCGATCATGAGGTAAATACAAACCGCGCCAAAAATCGTCTCGGCTGTGGGTTTTTCGCGCGCGAAGACGCGGCGAAAAATCACAACAATTACAAACACGTCGAATATGAAGCTGAATACGATGCTGAACCCCGACAGGGCTCCGATTTTGTTGCGGAAGTAGACGGTGTGTTCCACCATGGCGGGAACAGCGAGCAACAGCGCAACGAAGATGAGGCCTCTCCGGAAGCTGACCGCATAAACGCTCACTAAAGTGACGGCTATGCCCAGCGAGCGATACAGATAGTAGCGCGGACCGACGGTTTCACCCACGAAGGGATAAAAGACAAGCTCTCCTAGCAGGAAGAGGAAGAGGAGAAAGAACTTGTGACCTGTAACCGGTGGTATCCGACCAGAAGGAATCCACTTTGTGGCGGTGGCCATGGGTCCTAAGCGAGCCGTACTTCGCGGTGAATCGGGCATAGCGCGGAAAAGTTGATACTACACTTTTCCGCCGGCGCACTGACGGCCCAACCGTACGAAACTCAGGCCGCAACCTCCCGCGCGGAGAGGCTACTTGTGCAAGGCGCCGATCTTGTAAACGACGCCCACCGACCCGGCAAACTCGTTCTGCCAGGTGTAGCCGTAGTGGGTCGGCTGCCAATCGAGAATCGTGCGTACGGCCAGCCGCGGTGAGAGATTGTAGTCTGCGAACGCACCGACTGCTGCGCCGAATGCGAGCTTGTTGTTGTAAACGCCGATCTGGTTGGGGGTGACTCCCGGCGGGAAATCCTTGTCGAATGACCCGTAGGCCGCGCCGATGAGAGTGTGGAAACCGGCCGCGTATCTTTCGCGACGGAAGATACGGAATGTGGGACCGAAGAGCCACAGGTACTCCGACATCTTCGGGCTGCTAATACCGTACTGATTTGCTGGCGCGTCAATAGTTCCGTAGAGTCCGCGAACGCTGCCTTCGATTCCCCAGGCGGGATGGAAATAAACGGTAGCCGTGCCGTTCCAGCCAAACAGGTTGGTCGCGGGGAAGCTTCTGGCGGCGCTGGGATTGAAGTGCGAATACTGCACGCCTCCGTAGAAATCCCAGCGGTTGGTGTATGAGGTCAGCTCGCTCACCGGGGCGGTTGCCGTTACCTGGGCATTTGCGCGAACGATAGACAGAAAAAGCGGCGCGGCAAAAAGCGCGACGAGCATGGAACGGACAACGGATTTCACGCGAATCCCAAACCTCACTGAGTTGAGCATTCAGGCGGCCCCTGAATTTCGAGCAAGCCGCAAAGTTTCACGATACACGATTGACGGGGGATGGTCAGCTTAGCGAGGGCGCGTACGTTCCGCGATCCCGTGTGTACAGGCGCGAGGCCGGAGTCTCAACGGAGATATTTTCTCTTGATACGGAACGTATCACCGAAGGCGAGAAGAAAGTCTCCGGGCTTGACCTTCGATCCGGCGACGTCTTCCCACTTTTCCAGAGGAAACTCGTAGATCGAGTCGTGCAAAGGTTGCGGATCGCGATGGTTGAGGGCGATAAACCGAGCGATGATCTCAACATCGAAGACCCAGCGTGAGATGAAGGGCTGGCTCAAGACCTGCGATAAGGCAGGGGTGACACGAAAGATCTTTGCGCCGCATTGCGTGTCATAGATGGGCAACCTCAGCATGAGGGAAACGACTGTGGCAAAGACACGGCCAAGGTAGTGGCGAACCGCCCGGCGATGCACCTGACGGCCAAGAAGCCTGATGCGGGAACCGAAGACCATTTCCAGTCGAGGCTGTTCGATCAGCTTCTGCCGCAGGTCCAGGACGGCTTCCAGGGGTGTCGCCAGATCGGCATCCCAGAATCCTACGAACCGGCTTCGACCGGTCTCGAGAGCGCGCAGCATTCCGTCGCGTACCGCTTCGCTCTTTCCCGCATTCACGGGTTTATGAAGCACGGCTATTGCGGGTCCGCAAACGTGCTGGAGTCTCTCAAGCACCTCCAGCGTGTTGTCGGTGCTGCCATCATTGACGAAGAGCAGGTCGACGTCATGCGTGGCGTGCATGAATTCAACGAATTTCTCCGACGGCAGTCGCCGGGCTTCGTTGTAGCAAGGCACAACGATGGTGCATCGGTCTTCCAATGCCGCAGGCATAGCCGTTGCTTCCTTCTCTTCCACTCAGACCTCGCGAATGGCTCTATTGGGGCCGCAGCATCTCCTCATAGTAAACGGGTAAAGGATGATGAGAGCGGACCGGCGAAAAGGAGTGGGGGAAAGGAGCGAGTTCCGGGGAGTGGAGATCGATTGGAAGCCGACGCGGTCAGGAAGCAGCGGCAGTTTCTTTTGAGCCCAAACAGGACTGATCTACTATAGGTTGTGCAGGGCTCGAATCTCGAGGGGAACGAAGATAACAAGATGCGAGCTGTCTGCATGCACCTGGCTTGCCCGGGAGCTTTTCAAAGAACGTCCCCCGCAAATCAAAATGAGGACAGCGACAGTGCTCTGAATGGGGCGCGGCTGCGCGAGGACGATTCATGCCCCATATTGCTCCGCTGTATGCCTTGTTCGCATGGATTCCTATCGGGCTGCTTTTCTTTTACCGTTGTCAGCTACGGATCGCAATATTGCTGACATTCATTGCGGGCTGGGCTGTTCTGCCCACAGCCAACTTTGTGCCTACGGACGCTGCTTTTCCGTACTGGATTCTGAGTGCAAGCCTGCCGGCTGCATACTTCGTCACCAAGGCAACGATCACATCGCTCGCAGCGCTTTTGGGGGTAATGCTCTTCGACCCGCGCGGTTTGTGCAGGTTCCGGATCAGCGCGTGGGATCTGCCAATGATTTTGTGGTGCGCCGTACCGCTGTTCTCGGGAATTGCGAATCATGGCGTATATGACGGTGCTCTCCGCGACGGGGTGCGAGGCGCGGCGTATCAGACGCTGGCGTGGGGCGTGCCTTATCTTTTAGGGCGACTGTACTTTGCCGATGATGTATCGCTGAGACTGGCGGCTAAGGCATTTGTGATTGCCGGATTGTGCTACGTACCCATCTGCCTGGTGGAGCTGATCACCGGGCCACAGTTCTACGCGCATGTATACGGCTATCAACCGTACCGATGGCTGGGCGCGGAGCGTTACATGGGGTTCAGACCGATCGGGTTTCTGGAGGACGGCAACCAACTCGGCATCTGGATGGCCGCCGCGACGCTGCTGGCAGCGGGGCTGTGGAAGCACAGCGAGGTGCGGCGCGTGCTGGGCCTGCCGATCGGCTGGGCGGCGGTTACGCTCTTTGTGGTGACCGTCCTTTGTCAATCAGGTGGGAGCATCATCCTTCTCCTGTGTCTTCTGCCGTTTGTCCTGCTTAGCCGCATGGCATTCCGGCGGGGATTTGTGGTCGCCCTTGCGCTTATTGTCCTTTGTTTCGCGGGTCTTCGCCTGAGCAACGTGGTCTCATTGCGATGGATGGTCGATAACGTGAGGCCGGCGCGAGCAGTGGCGACGTTTCTCGCAAAGATCGGGCGGCAATCGTTCGGATGGCGTCTGGAGCAGGACGAACGGCACGTGAGAACGGCACTGGCCAGACCGTTTCTGGGCTCCGGGCGATGGAACTGGTGGGAGAACGGCGAGAACCGTCCCTGGGGACTGTGGCTGCTGGCCTACGGTATGTATGGCGGGGTTGGCCTAGTGGCGCTCGAAGGGCTACAGTTCTTTCCGGTTGCGAGAGCTGCCTGGCTGCCAGCAAGGCGCGAAGGACCGGGGTACGAGAATTTACCCGCTAACCCAGATATAGCTGATCCCGATTTGCGGCTCGCACTGGGGGCGGTCCTTCTACTGGCGGCAATCGATAACCTGCTGAACAGCGGCATGATTCTGCCTGTGGCGCTAGTGATCGGCGGAATGAGTGCGTCGAGGCCCAATGGCCGGCAAGCTGCTATGGAAGAATGATGCCACCATCGGGGGATAACCATAGGCAAGCAAGCCCGTTAATCTGGAATGGCACTTCTCCGTGGGATGTTCGAGGCAGGAACAGTCCGTGTCCGAGAGATCAGCGGCAATCGCCCGACACCTGTCCATGTGGAATTCTAAGAGTCGTCGATACGAGCGATGGAAATAATCATATTACTCGCGACTGTTTTCGCCATCATCGAGATCAAGCGGCACTCGGTCTCCGATGCGTTGATTAACGTCGGTCTCTTCACATTTCTGATCATCCCGGCGGTTTATTCGCTTCACATTCCACATCTGCCGATCATTGGCTTCTCCGATGCGGCCATGATTCCGATAGCAATCGCAGCGATTGCAGGCTACTGGAGGCAATGGAAGTTTACCCGGTCAGATCTGTGGCTTGCGCTCTTCCTCGGTGGGCTGTACTACGCGGAGCTAGTTAGTACCGGTTCGGCGAACGCTGGTCTGGTTCTATTCGGCGGAATCGTCGATGCCTTCTTTCCTTACGCGATTGGCAAACTTTTACTCGAACAGGAGGGAATGCGGGAGCGTTTTGTCCGGCGTTTCGTGCTTCTTCTGGTGATCGTTTCCCTGCTCTCAGTCACCGAGTTCAGATTGGGAACGAATCTGTTCACCACCTTCTTTGGCGTGCTGTTCCCCGGACAGAGGCCATGGCTGATGCAGATTCGCGGCGGATTCGTGCGGATTGTTGGTCCCTTCAACGGATCGATCCTGGCGGGTATGGTTCTGCTGGTGGGCTTGCTGTTCAGTTCGTGGCTCGGATTCGTGGACAGCTCCCGGGGGACGGACAAGAAACACTTTGGTATCAAGCAGTCCTGGCTGTTCTTCGGGGCTATCGCGCTAGGGTTATTCATGACACAGTCCCGAGGACCCTGGGTGGGGGCGATTCTCGCCTATATGATCGCCCGGATCGGCCGCGCGAAGAAAATGCGCAGAGCCGCCATCATTACGCTGCTGTTGTGCGCGATCGGGGGGACGATTGGTTATATCAAGGCCGAGCAATACACCGCGGGATCAATCTGGGACGCGAAGAACATCGAACAGGAAAACGCGATTTACAGGCGAGAACTGCTGGATAACTACCGGCCGATCGTGGAAAAGGGCGGCTTCTTCGGCTATGGCGTGGTGGCGTGGCCAAGAGTGCCGGGACAGCCTTCCATCGATAACGAGTTTCTGTTCCTCGAAATTACGCAGGGTAAGCTCGGATTCTGGACCTACATACTGCTGGCGGCAGAGGCAGTCATCGCGGGTCTGCGGGCGGCGCGCAGGGCTACGCAACGGACAGACGTGTATTTTGCACTGTGCATGCTGGGTTGTGTGCTGGGGCTACTGTTGACCTTGACGACGGTGTATATGGGGGCACAGAGCTATCCGCTGTTTTTCCTGCTGATGGGATGGAGCCAGTCGCTGCGTCAGACGCAAGCCGCAACCGCTGCGGCGCCCGAAGCAGCGGCGGCGCGGTTGAGGTTCCGACGGGTATTCGCCTGAGCGCATGCAGATTGGAATCGAGGCATCGGAGAACCATTTGAGACACAGCAGACAATGTGAAAGCGCTGACCACGGGGACACGGCATGAAGGCAACCTTCGATCAGCGGGAGAACAACATCGACTTCGTGCGCATCGTTCTCGCGCTGCTGGTGATTTTGTCTCACTCCTATCCGCTGACTCTGGGTCATGAGAGAACCGAGCCGTTTATGCTGCTCTCGCGAGGACAAGTGACGGGAGGGCGCATTGCTGTCGACCTCTTCTTCATCCTGAGCGGTTTTCTCATCTCGGCCAGCTATGAGCGGTCGAGTTCGGCAGTATCGTTTCTGCGGAAGCGGGTAGCGCGTATCTACCCCGGCGTTATTCTGGTGTCGCTGGTGACGCTTGTCGTCTTCGCGCCTCTTGCTCATGCCCGCGTCGAGGGGACGTCATTACTGGCCAAGATCGTGAATGTGGCAGGGAACACTCTGCGGCTCGCGGAGTGGAAATATTCCGGGGCGTTCGCGTCGAACCCGGCTCCGGGCGTGATCAACGGATCACTCTGGTCGATTTACTACGAGTTCTGGTGTTACATCGGGGTTCTGGCATTCGGATTGACCGGCCTGCTGCGATCGAAGAAGGTACTTGCGGCACTCTTCAGCGGTTCGATCGTAGTAAGCCTGCTGTTCGCATATTTCAGGTGGCACCTTTCAGGTGGGATTGTCGGCGAGCTTCTCGGATATCCACCGTTTTGGGCGAGATTGCTACCGATGTACCTGGCCGGCGTTGTCTTCTATCGCTTCCGCGATCTGATACCGGTGTCCCGCGCGGCCATTCTTGGCTGTTGTCTGGCTCTGGTTGTGGCGTGCGTTGTACCCGTAGGCTACACGGCAGTATTCCCGATTGCCGGGACCTATCTGGTGATATGCTTTTGCTTTTCGCGGTCGATTCGGCTTCACCAGACCAACCGCTTCGGGGATTTTTCATACGGCACATATCTGTATGCATTTCCGATACAGCAACTCATCATGTCGGCGATCGGCCATCCGATCCACCCACTGCTTCTTTTCGCCTTGGCTACTCCACCCACGCTGCTGGCGGCGGTCATAAGCTGGTACGCGGTGGAGAGGCGGTTTCTGCAGGCGGCAAGAAAGAAAAAATCAGAACCAACTCCGCTGGTGCTGGAGCTTTCCTGAGCGCCGAAGACCTTACGTTTTACGGATTGGCCGACCTTGGCTTTGTAACCGTCTCGGCACTGGCCTTGCGGGCGCGCCACTTCCTGTAAGACATCCAGCTTTGATCCTGCAGGCGGAATTTGATGCAGTCGCGGACGAGATCGGGCTCTTCCCAAGGCACATCATGATATGCAGTGGTGAGATATTGACTATCGGGATCGCGCTTCCACTCTGCGGGAAAAAGGGCGATCGTGTCGCGGCCGGCGAGATTTGCAGTCGAGATGGTCTCCGGGGCACGGCCAGAAAACTCAGCTACCAGGGTGTGTATCGGGTTGCTGCCCGGACCGAGATCGAGATGGCAGGTTTGCGTGGCGCGGGCGTTCATCTCGAGAAGGTAAGCCGTACCGGTCGAGGCTTCGAGCATGAAGTCGAGACCAAAGAGGCCGGATAACTGGAATCTGGAAGCGATCTTTACCGCTGCGGCAAGCATTTCCGGATTGTCGATGATGCGGATTACGGTAGCGGGCCCGTAGTCGTCACCGCGCTGTATGACTTCGGCGGAGATGCACGCCAGCACGCGGCCCTGCCAGCAGGAGACAGCGCAGTTGGCCTCTGATCCGGAAATTACCTTCTGAATGCTGACCACTGGCCGCCACCGGCGCAAAAAGGGAACCAGCAGCCTCATATCTCTATCGATGAGCGCACGCTTGAGAGTGCGTAGCACTCCGGGCGGCGAGGAAAGCGCTTCGAACGCGCGCTCCGCCTGCTCGCGGGATTCCACCATCCTGACGCCGACACCTCCAGACGTGCCATCGGCCTTGATGTAGGCGGGAAGACGGTTCACACTGAGCCAGCCGGTGAGCGCCTCTTTGCCGGTAAGAATGTGGGTATCCGGGACGCTTATGCCGAGATCCCCGGCCGCGGCAAGCAGGCTTCCCCGTGTTCTTACAGTGGCGTAGTGTTGCGGGGCACCGAGCGAGCGCTGGATCAACTGGCCAAAGGCTGGGTCGACTGCAGTGTTCTCCTCGTAGAGACGATGCAGGCAGAGCGTGGCGTAGTCGTCGCAAGGGATGATGAAGTCAGGCGTAGCGGCATGAATGGCGGAGCGGATCGAACCCAAAAAGCCGCTGTAGTGGTACCAGCGTCGCAGCACCCTCGTGGTCATAATGGCGTGGCCGCGGGGGCAAACTGCGTCCACAGCACAACCAGCATGGCTAAGTGCCATTGCCAGACGAGCCGGGGGGACCCAAGAGCAGGTCATGACTAGCAGGACGTTCGGCCTCATCACCTTTTAGCGAGGTACTGCAATCTCACAAATCCCGTTCAGATTTCGCAGCAGCACACACAGATTGGCCATGCCATAGTCCACAAATTGTGCATTGTGACTTGTGAAACTAGTCCTTATTATAGGGGCAATCAGTGCGCGGGTGAGTAGTTCCTCTCCCCGCAATCCAATCTATATCGTTCATCGAAAAGAAAGATATATGCCCTATCCCTCAAAAGTCGTTATAGTCGGCGCGGGTCCTTACGGTTTATCTGTCGCGGCGCACCTGCGCTCTTGTGGCGTTAACTTCCAGATCTTCGGCAAGCCTATGTATACCTGGCGCGAGCAGATGCCGAAGGGCATGCTTCTCAAATCCGATGGTTTTGCGTCCGATATCTCGACTGCAAAGTCTGAATTCACTCTGCAACACTATTGCTCGGAGGAAGGGATCGAGTACGACCACACAAGAATTCCGGTCAAGCTGGACACGTTTATTTCGTATGGGCTGACGTTTCAGAAAAGGCTCGTTCCGGAACTCGATACGCGGATGGTCACTCAAATAGAGGAAGCCGACTGTGGGTTCAAAGTAGAGCTTGAGGATGGTGACACGGTTTACGCAAGCCACGTGGTCCTGGCCGTGGGAATCAGTCACTTTGCCTACACGCCGGATTTATTCCGCGGACTGGGGCACGAATTTGTGACTCACAGCTCGGAACATAGCGATCCGACGCTGTTGCGAGGCCGAACCGTCGGGGTGATCGGCGCCGGCGCCTCGGCGCTGGATTTAGCCGGACTACTTAAGGACGGCGGGGCGGATGTATCCGTTATGGCGCGGCGTTCGGCAGTCAAGTTCCATGATCCTCCGGGCCGGAAGGCACCTTCGTTATGGAAGCGGCTGCGCTCGCCGCGCACCGGGGTTGGTCCGGGCTGGAAATCGAAGCTGGTGACAGATTTTCCGGGATTGTTCCATCTTCTGCCGGAGAGCTTTCGGCTGCGCGTTGTAAAGCGCTACCTTGGCCCGTCCGCCGGCTGGACGGTGAAGGAGCGCATTGTCGGGCGCGTTCCGGTCCACACCGGTGTGACCCCTCGCAGCGCGCAGATCCGGAACGGCCGGATCCAGATCAAATTTACCGACGCGAGTGGCAAGATGGTGGAGCGCGAGTTTGACCAGGTGATCACGGCAACCGGATATCGGGTCGACGTCCGCCGCCTTCGCTTCCTCGATTCCTCGCTGCTAACGAAGCTCAAGACCGTCGAAAACGCGCCAATACTGTCGCCCAACTTCGAGTCATCGGTACCGGGACTCTACTTCGTGGGAGTCGCTTCAGCCTTCAGCTTCGGGCCGGTGATGCGGTTCGCGTTCGGATCGAGGTTTACAGCTATCCGGATTACTCGACGTCTGGCGAAGCTTTCGGCACGCAAGCCGGTCCCGGAATATAGCGAAGCAGTCACCAGCTAGTTATCTCGCGGACCGGTGGTGTCCGGTGGGGAAGCTCTCACTCGAGCTTTCTGACCGGCGTTCCTTCGGGAATCTTTATCTCAAACTGATCGTCGGTCAGCGTGAGATTCACGTTGATTTTCTGGACCGTAATCACAATCTGAAATTCCTCCAGCGGCCGCTTGATGGTAATTGTTCCGGGAAACATCTGGGGCCCGAATCGCTGCAGCGGCCCATAAATCGCCGTCGTCTGAATCGCGCCCTTCTGGTCATAAATGTCTTCCTGCACCGTGTGCATATCCGTGCGGGTGAAGTGGATGACCCGCTCCGGGATAAGTTCCTGGCTGTCCGGCTTGCGGCGCGCAACTGTTAGATCGTATTGCGGATCGAGCATTACCTGCTTGGTCTTTGGATCGACCTTCGTTTCGGTATCGGTAGTGAGCGTTACAAGGTCGTCAGGCTGAATGCATTTGATAAGAAGAGAATCGAAAAATATCCTCGGGCGCAGATTCTCAACCTGATTCGAGGATTCCTTTGTGACGGTGTTCGATCCTTCGATTACGTGGTCGTGAGGATAATAGATCAACAATTTGAACGTCTTCCCGTCGCTCGCCATATCGAACGCACGAGTATGGAGCACCGGCACAAGGCCGATGACCCGGACCGCTTCCGGCTTGCGCAGCAGGATGTATCCGCTGAACGAGGTATAGGTTTTTTCCTTCCCCTTGCGAGGACCCCCCTCAGTCGCCTGGAATTCTACTGTCGCGCTCAGCGATTTAATTGCCTGGCACTGTTCGTTCACTGACTGCACAAGCTGCTCGGCGGTCGCAGACAAGATCACGCTAGGCATTTTGGCCTGCCTGACGGTGCGCGTGTGAACGAAGCAACCGCTCAGCGCAGGCAACAACAGCAACAGGGCCGTCTTGTACTCGCGCCTCTTCATCAACTGATTCGCCGCACCAAGGTACGAAATTGCGAGTATAACGTCTTCATCAACGCGACCCCGCTTCGCGTAGCGACCTGCGGTACCGTTGTACGTCGTGAGCGTGCTCCTCAAGAGTGGCCGAGAATCTGGATTTGCCTGAAGGGTCGGCAGTGGCAGCCACGAAATACAGGTAGTCGGTTTGTGCCGGGTTCATCGCCGCTTTGAGAGATGCCATGCCCGGATTACAAATCGGACCCGGCGGGAGTCCGGGATAGCGATAGGTATTGTAGGGCGAGGCCGCCTGGAGGTCGGAAGCAAAGATCGCTCCGCGATAGCGGCCATCGAGCAGCGCGGCGTAGATGACGGAGGGGTCGGTCATCAGGGGCATATCCCTCGCCAATCGGTTTTCGAAGACGCTGGCCACGAGGGGCCGTTCGGAGTCCACAGGAGTCTCGCGTTCGACCAGCGACGCTACCGTCACGACGTGATGGTAGTTCGCCTGGAGACCAAGGCTGCCCGCAGCCTGGCGAAATCGCTTCACCATGACGGCCAGAATCTGCTGGGGTGTGGCCTGACGCTCGAAGCGATAGGTATCCGGAAAGAGATAGCCCTCGAGACTCTTGGCTTGGGGGTCGAGATCAGCAATCAGGCCAACATCGGCGTCAGCCGCTGCCAGGAAGGCTTCTTTCTTGCCCAGGTTCGCGCTTTCGATGCGTTGGGCGATATCAAAAAGGTTCGCTCCCTCAGGGATAGTCACCGAGATCGTGTACACATCGCCGCGCTCCAGGCGTTCGTAGACCTCGGGCATCTTCGCGGGATGATCGAAGCGATATTCTCCCGCTTTCAGAGTTCCGCCCTTCGCCAGCCGCTCGGCCTCAAAAGCGTACTTGCTGCGGATCAATCCTTGTTGCTTAAGCTGGTCTGCGATCTGCATGGTTGGGGTACCCGGGAGAATTTCGACAAAGGTCTCTTTCGTTGGGCCAATTGGCGCCAGGACCGCATAAGCTCCCCACGCAACCACTACCAGAACCAAGAAGAATAGAAGACGTCGCACTAAGAATCGAACCTTTAACCTTGGATTACTCTCTTCATTTTATGATGCTGACTTTTTTGAGGGATCTTCTTGCATTGCCGGTGTCCGATTTCCGGGGGATGGACTTGTACCATTCTGTTATGTCGATGGACGAAAATTCGCCGGACGAGGTTCCCCGGCTCATGGGTCTGGACGTTGGCGACCGCCGAATGGGAGTGGCGGTGTCCGACCCCCTGGGCTTTACGGCGCAGCCTGTTCTTACTCTTGTCCGCTCCAATCGGAGGCAAGATCTTAAGTCTCTTATCAGGCTTATTCGCAAATACGCCTGCCAGGAGATTGTCGTCGGGAATCCCCTCTATATGTCCGGCGACCAGAGCCCCCAGGCGGCCAAGGCACAGGCATTTGCTGAGATATTGCGCGAAGAAACCGGCCTGCCGGTCCACCTGTGGGATGAGCGGCTGACGACAACGGAGGCGCATCGTCACCTGCACGCGGCGGGGATAGCCGGGTCAGAACATCGAGCGGTGGTCGACCAAGTGGCTGCGGTGCTGATTCTGCAAGGCTTCCTTGACGCCCGGAGAAGCCAAGGATAGCTGGTTTTTCGCCTGACCGGAGCACTTCCCGGTATAATGGAGTTTTGCGGTTATCCCGGCTCAGTCGTTGACAGATACGGCTCATGCCCATGAGCCGCCACGGATCGTTGAATGCCCGAACATATCAAACAAAAGCTCCAGGAAGAGATACGCCGGCTCGAGCATGAGCTCGCCCATGAATTGCCAGCCGAAATCAAAAAGGCCGTCTCCCTCGGTGATTTAAGCGAGAACGCCGAGTATCACATGGCCAAGCAGCGTCAGGAATTCGTCAACGCTCGCCTTGGACAGTTGAAGAAGCGGATGGCCGAGCTGGCCCTTGTGAATCTTTCCAACATTCCAAAAGACCGTGTCGCGTTTGGATCGACGGTCGTGGTTTATGACTCCGGCAAGGATGAGGAGATCGAATACAAGCTGGTGACCAGCGAGGAGTCCGACGTGAACCAAGGGCTCATCTCAACTACATCGCCGATTGGGCGGGGCCTGATCGGCAAGCAGGTAGGTGATATGGCGGTGATTGTTACGCCCAACGGAAAGCGTGAGATGGAAGTGCTCAAGCTAACTACCATTCACGACACAGCGGATTAGCCGTATCATGACGAGATCGTGGACCAGTGCTTTCGGCCGTGCCTGCGGGGTTCTCCTTCAGAGCATTGTCAACGGTCTTGCGCTCACTCGCATTTCACCGAATGCGCTCACCTTTATCGGGCTCATCATTAATACGGGCGCGGCGGTGCTGTTCGGTTTTGCCAATGAGCACAATTATGTCCGAATGTTTCTGTACGCCGCTCTGGTGATCATCGGAGCGGGTATCTTCGATATGGTAGATGGTCGCGTGGCACGCCAGACCGATCAGGTTACCGTCTTCGGGGCCTTTTTCGATTCTGTCATCGATCGGTATTCGGACGTAGTGCTGTTTTTTGGGCTTCTCGTGTTTTATGCACGAGGAAACCGGCTTTTCTACGTCTTCCTGGCCGCCTTCGTTATGATCACTTCGCTCATGGTCAGCTATACGCGGGCTCGCGCCGAAGCGCTGATCGGCAAGTGCAAGGTGGGCTTTATGGAGCGGCCCGAGCGGATCGTGCTAATCATTCTTGGCGGGCTGTTCAATCGGTGGGGTGTAATGGCACCCGTTCTGTGGGTGCTGGCGGTGCTTTCGACAATCACGGTGATTCATCGCATCCGCTACACCTACCAGATGACGAAAGATCTCGAGCCCGTCCGCGATCCGGTGCTGTTCCAGAGCGTCGCTGCTCAGTCAAGCCGTCAGACGAGGCCCGACCTTCCTCCCGCTCCGAGCGCTCCGCGCGCCTAGCCGATTTTCCCGCTCGTTTCTCGACGATGGATTCTGCGTCAGAATCGATTCTTGCTTACAATGGAGCTGAGAGACATTAATGGCGCATAACGTATTCTGCACCCGCTATAAACAAGAGATGGAGGGCCTTGATGAGCCGCCCTTCGACAGCGACTTCGGTCACAAGATTTATCACAACGTTTCGAAGAAGGCCTGGGACGAGTGGCTTGAACACCAAAAGATGCTGCTGAATGAGTACCGTCTCCAGCCTTGGACGCCGCAGGCACAGGAATTCCTCGTAGAGCAGATGACACAATATTTCTTTGGCGAGGGCGCGGCGTTGCCGAAGGAATATGTTCCGCCCAGCCACTAATTTTGGCTTTTGCGCGGGCTAGGCGTGCTGACAAACGCGCTGTCCTGTAAACTAATCCAGTAACTTCTGCCGTGTCGGGACGTGGCTCAGCCTGGTAGAGCACTCGCTTGGGGTGCGAGGGGTCGGCAGTTCAAATCTGCCCGTCCCGACCATTTAAATCAGACATTTTTGAGGTTGCAACGGCTTGAGCGGCAGGTGAAATCCCCCGTCGTCGATGGCGTGTGAGCGTGAGCCTAATACCGCCCCAAAAGGCTGGCTTTAGACTGTCCGCACAGACACACCTCCGGCACGGTCAGAGCGAAACCCGCTCGTCGATCGAACAAGGCAATCTTCAAGATACAACGGGTAGCATGGGCCGACTTCAAATACGGCCGAGAGAGAGCGCTATCGAGAGGCTCGATGGAACCGTGGACTCGTGGACGAGACTGCGGGTCTGAAATTGGCCACCTCATCAGGTGACGCAATGATGTCGGGTCTGGACCACGTCATACCTGAAGATGAGCCTTGTCCTCTTTTATGCGAGGCGCGCCAGAGGCACGTCTTCTTCGATGAAATCTACGATGGGTCTGCCCACGCTGACATACGTAATGCCGCTCTGACGCATTACATCCGGATCGTATAGATTGCGCCCGTCAACGATGATGGGGCAGCGCATCGTTCTCTTGAGCCGCTGCAAATCGAGGCGACCGAACTCGCTCCAATCAGTGAGGATGAGAACGGCATCTGCATTTTGCGCGGCGGCGTATGCATCGGTTAGGCATCTAAAACGCGGCGTAACCGGCAATGCGTCGGCTGTCCTTGCCATGGCAGCCGGATCGAAAGCCTGGACCGAGCAACCTTCGGCTATCAGATGCCGAACGATGTCGATGGCGGGCGACTCCCGGATGTCGTCTGTGCCCCCCTTAAAAGCAAGCCCCAGCACACCGATCCTCTTCCCGCGAAGGGTCCACAGAACGGAACGCAGTTTGCTGATGAAACGACGCTTCTGACCAGTGTTGATTCTCTCTACTTCGGTCAGCAGCGAGAAGTCGATGCCCAATTCCTCCGCGATGTGACGGAAAGCGGCGACATCCTTCGGGAAACAAGAGCCACCATAGCCGATTCCCGGCCGCAAGAATCTTGGACCGATTCGGCTATCGAGGCCCATGCCGCGAGCTACTTGGCTGACATCGGCGTCAGCAGCCTCACATAGGTTGGCGACCGCATTTATAAATGAGATCTTCAAAGCAAGAAAAGCATTCGACGCATGCTTGATGATTTCGGCGCTCTTAGTTGAGGTCGATACTAATGGCGCAGGTTGTTGCGCGTTGCGCGAACCACTAATGGCGTCGGACGCTGTGTAGTATGTTCCCCGGGTCAAGGGTTCGTATATCTTGCTTAAAAGCGCAAGAGGGCGCGCATGATCGGCACCGATGACGATCCTATCGGGATGAAGGAAGTCAGTAACTGCCGTTCCCTCTCTCAAGAACTCCGGGTTAGACACAACGTCGAACAGGTTCCGAGGAACGCCGTTCCGTTGGATCACACGACAGATCCATTCACTGGTGTAAACAGGCACTGTGCTTTTTTCAACTATTACCGTGTAGTGATTGATCGATCGCGCGACTTCGTTTGCGACTGCCTCCACATATGACAGGTCCGCCTTTCCTGTTTCGGATGGAGGCGTGCCGACGGCAATGAACACCACATCCGCGACCTGCATGGCCTCGCTCAAATCATGCGTGAAACGGAGTCGCGAATGCAAATGCTTACGGACAAGACCAGGCAAATGTTCCTCGTGAATCGGGCATTGGCCGGCCTGCAACGCCGCGACCTTTCGCAGATCGTTGTCCACACAAACGACCTGATGCTCAAGCTCCGCAAAGCAGGCGGCAGCGACCAAGCCGACATATCCCGAACCCACAACGACAATTCGAATCGGGTCATTCATGGTATAAGTGTCTCCGCTACAGTAACCGTCATATTCGTCACTCGTCCACTAACCTCTGATGGCAGATATCTGGAATTATTTGCATCCATAGTGGGAAATATCTTCCGGAGCCGCGCAGGTTTTACGCACGTTCGTAGATATGCAATCACTCTTCGAGAATCCACTTGACTCCCTGTTGTCGGGTGTTAGTATTTGACGATACTAACCTACATAAGCGCCGCTCCAGGTCGGACCCGATAGCACGACTCGTCTGTCGTGACCTGCATTGAATCGCTTCCATTTGCTATCTGCTATTTGCCGACTTCGGAGGTTTTTGTATGTTCGCGCCTTTAGTGTCTTTAAGGGCAGCGCGGGCTCGTTTCGCCTGTCTCTTCGTCGCAGCTGGACTTCTAGTTTGCACTTCCCCCAGCGACTCCCAAACCGTAACCGCGAATTTTGGAAGCCGTAGTGGTTCGACACCCGCTGTCCCGGCCGGACTCTTTTCGATAGGCGGCGCGGGTTCCACCGTCAGTGCTTCCGGTCCACTAGGAACCTTGACCACAGCGGGACTTAACCGGACCCGGTTCTGGATTCCCCTTTCACAGGTTTACGCCAATAAAACACCGAATTTCAGCTACCTGGACCGAACGCTGGAAACCATGAAAGCGGCGGGCCTTCATCCCTTAGCCGTGATCTATGACACACCCGCCTCGCTTGCTTCAAGTACATGTGAGCCGCCATCAGATATATGGCAGTGGGGCCAAATGGCGGCGGCAGTTGTCGCTCATGTAGACGAGAAATTCCCTGGATTGCTACAGGACTACGAGATCTGGAATGAGCCGGAACTCGCGGCTTCGCTTTGCATCAGCAACGCTACCACGCGACTTAATACGTACGTGTCGATGTTCGCGGAAGCTGCCGCGGCGATGCACAAACAAGCAGAAGCCGACGGCGAAACGATTCGCACAGGTGGTCCTGTCATCTCCCAACTCTCGCAGGCGTCGACCTGGATTCCGGCACTGCTAAAGAACAGCTCCGCCGCCCCTTACGTCGACTTCGTGAGCTTTCATCTTTATGTCACTGGGCAGACCAATATCGACTCAGGGATGACCTGGTCTCAACTGTACGCGATTACGCAATCCACTCGTGGGTTAGCCGCATATTACAAGCAGATAGAAACGCTGGTTCGGAGCGGTTATCAACCAAATGCTGCATCGACACCGATCTACATCACTGAGTTCAATGACAATTGGGCTTACGCGGTGGACTGTTGCCGCAACGACCCGACATATGGATCGCTTTGGAATACTGTCGCGATCGCTGATTTCCTGAATGTAGTTTATAGCGGAGCAAACGCTGTCCCAAGCCAATTGAGCTACTTCAACTCTGCCGGTAGCTACTTTTGCATTCTTGGCCAGTGGAACGAGACCATGAACTGCGACACTTCAGCTACCGATCCCTATCCCCAGTATTATGCGTACAAGCTGTTCGCATCGCCTGACTATCTCGACTTGCAGGCGGGGGGAAACATGGCTGCCTCCGTATCACCCGCAAATACTACGTGGGGCCTGAACGCGACAGCGTTTTATACGTCTGCGGCCGATGATGTGGTGATCATCAACCCAACGTCGACGTCCTATAGTTCCGTGGCTGTCAACCTTACGAACACGGGGCTCAGCTCGCTCAGTGGCACTGAGTATCTCCTGAACAGATCGAATGGCCAAATATCGAGTTGGGGGATAAAGCTTTATTCCACCTCGAGTGGTTATTGGGCTACGCTCGACGTTCCCGCTTACTCCACAGTCGCCCTATCCGTAAAGGGCGGTTCCACGGCTGAGGCTCTAAA
>Ga0335075_10003866_pt1 | contig 23498 bp, 20 predicted proteins | sample Lox_Sample_24_FD_206723 | JGI IMG/M metagenome (GOLD analysis project Ga0335075, IMG submission 206723) | Soil microbial communities from Loxahatchee National Wildlife Refuge, Florida, United States - Lox_Sample_2.4 | ecosystem: Environmental > Terrestrial > Soil > Wetlands | place: USA...
GTGCGCGGGTCCCGTTCCCGGGGTGCGGAGGCGCATGAGGGTGTGACGTCCCCGGCGTCTTCGTCACGCATCGTGTCGGCTCCCGGGCATCACCCGGTGCGGGGTGTCACGTCAGTCCGACCTCCTCCCGTCCCTTTCCCTCATCCCCCCGACGCCTCGCGTCCCGGGCGCCTCATGGCGGTCACAGCCTGCCAGGACCGCCATGAGGCGCCCGGGACGTACCTCGGACGGCCGCACCCGGCCGCACCCCCGGTGCGTTCGCACTAATGCCCGCTATGCGGGCATTAGTGCGAACGCACCGGGCTACGGCAGGAGGGCGAGGACCTGGCGGACGGCCTCTTCGAGGTCCGGCGCGGTCACCAGGTCGGGGCTGGTCGGCGCCTCGTAAGGGGCGCCGACGCCGGTCAGGTCGGTGATCTCGCCCGCCCGCGCCTTCGCGTAGAGGCCCTTCGGGTCGCGGCGTTCGCACTCCTCCAGCGGCGTGTCGACGAAGACCTCGAAGAAGGGGATGCCCGCCTCCTCGTGGATGGCGCGGACGCGGTCGCGCTCCTCGCGATAGGGGCTTACCAACGAGGCGATCGCCACCGTGCCCGATTCGGCGAGGATCTTCGCCACCTCGCCGACCCGGCGGACGTTCTCGTTGCGGTCCTCCTCGGAGAAGCCGAGGTCGGAGTTGAGCCCGTGGCGCAGGTTGTCGCCGTCGAGCATGAAGGCGGGCCGCGCGGCCGACACCAGGGTGTGCTCGAGCGCTGCCGCGATCGTCGACTTGCCCGAGCCCGAGAGCCCGGTCATCCAGATCGTCGCCCCCGCCGTCCCCAGCGCCGCCGCCCGCTCCTCGCGCGAGAGCTTCGACGGGTGGAAGGTGATGTTCTCGGCGACCGGAGTCGTCACCGCCGGCGCTTCGGTGGTGATCGGATCGCCGCCGGCGCCGATGATCATCCCCGCCGCGACCGTCAGGTCGGTCCCCGGGTCGACCAGGATGAAGCTGCCGGTGGTGCGGTTCAACCGGTAGGTGTCGAAGAAGAGCGGCGAGGCGGTCTGGATCGAGATGCGGCCGATGTCGTTGACCTCGAGCGTCTCCGCCTCCAGGTCCCGGTGCAGGGTGTCGACGTCGAGCCGGTAGTGGAGCTTCTCGATCTCCGCCGCGACCCAGCGGGTCGTGTGCTTGAGCTGGTACGGGACGTCGGTGCGCAGGTGGGAGGTGTCGTCGAACCAGCAGATCCGCGCGTCGAAGCGGCGGTTCACCGTCGGCTGGTTGGTCGGGCGGCAGATCATGTCGCCGCGCGAGATGTCGACGTCGTCCTCCAGCCGCAGCGTCACCGCCATCGGCGGGAAGGCCTGCGCGACCGGCCCCTCCGGCGTGTCGATCGCGGCGACCTTCGAGGCTTTGCGCGACGGCAGCACCATCACCTCGTCGCCCTGCTTGAAGATGCCGCCGACGACGGAGCCGGCGAAGCCGCGGTAGTCGCGGTTCTCGGCCGACTGCGGCCGGATCACGTACTGGACCGGGAAGCGGTTGTCGACCAGGTTGCGGTCGGAGGCGATGTGGACGTCCTCGAGGTGGCCGAGCAGCGGCTGCCCGTGGAACCAAGGCATGTTCGTCGACGGCTCGACCACGTTGTCGCCGGCCAGCGCCGAGACCGGCGTGAAGCCGAGGTCGGTGATGTCGAGCTTCGCGGCGAAGGCGGTGAACTCCTCGCGGATCTCGTCGTAGACCTGCTGCGAGTAGTCGACCAGGTCCATTTTGTTGACGCACAGGACCAGGTGCGGCACCCCGAGCATCGAGGACAGCAGCGCGTGGCGGCGGGTCTGTTCGAGCACGCCTTTGCGCGCGTCGACCAGCAGCAGCGCCAGGTTCGCGGTCGAGGCGCCGGTGACCATGTTGCGCGTGTACTGGACGTGGCCGGGCGTGTCGGCGATCACGAACTTGCGCTTCGGCGTGGCGAAGTAGCGGTAGGCGACGTCGATCGTGATCCCCTGCTCGCGCTCCGCCCGCAGGCCGTCGGTGAGCAGCGCCAGGTCGGTCTGTTCGTCGCCGCGTTTCTCCGAGGTCCGCTCGATCGACTCGAGCTGGTCTTCGAAGATCGATTTGGTCTCGTACAGCAGCCGCCCGATCAGGGTCGACTTGCCGTCGTCGACCGACCCCGCGGTCGCGATCCGCAGCATCTCGGCCATCAGCCCCGCACCCCACCGCGCACTAGAAGTAGCCCTCCCGCTTGCGATCCTCCATCGCCGCTTCGGAGAAGCGGTCGTCGCCGCGCGTCGCCCCGCGCTCGGTGATCCGCGAGATGGACGTCTCCTCGATCACCGCCTCGTAGGTGGTCGCCTGCGAGGGCACCGCCCCGGTCAGGGTCGCGTCGCCGACGGTCCGGTAGCGGACCATCTCGACGTGCGACTCCGCCCCCTCGGGGAGCGGGAAGTACTCGTTGACGGCCATCAGCAGGCCTTCGTTGTCGACCACCTCGCGCTCGTGCGCGAAGTAGATCGGCGGCAGCTCGATCTGCTCGCGCGAGAGGTAGCGCCAGACGTCCAGCTCGGTCCAGTCGGAGATCGGGAAGACGCGGATGTGCTCGCCCTTGCGGTGGCGGCCGTTGTAGAGGCGCCAGAGCTCGGGCCGCTGGTTCTTCGGGTCCCACTGGCCGAACTTGTCGCGGAAGGAGAGCACCCGCTCCTTCGCCCGCGCCTTGTCCTCGTCGCGCCGCCCGCCACCGAAGACGGCGTCGAAGCCACCCTCCTTGATCGCGTCGAGCAGCGCCCTGGTCTGGTGGCGGTTGCGGCTTTCCAGTTCGTGGCCGACCTTGATGATCCCCTGGTCGATCAGCTCCTGGACCGAGGCGACCTCCAGTCGCAGCCCGTATTCCTCGACCACCTTGTCGCGGAAGGCGATCACCTCGGGGAAGTTGTGCCCGGTGTCCACGTGCATGATCGGGAACGGCACCGGGGCGGGCGCGAACGCCTTGCGCGCCAGCTGCAGCATCAGCACCGAGTCCTTGCCGCCGGAGAAGAGCATCACCGGGTGCTCGAACTCGGCCGCGACCTCGCGGATGATGAACATCGACTCCGCCTCCAGCGTGTCGAGGTCCCCCAGCTCCACCGAGGTCGGCCGCACTTTCGTCGTCTCGTCCATTAGTGCACCAATCCAATCAACAAATGCAACCGCGCCGTGCCCTCGAGGGCGGCGCTAGTTGATGCCGCACTCGGACTTTTCGACTCCGGCCCAGCGGCCGTCGCGGAGGTCGCCGCCAGGGCCCACCGGCTGGGTGCAGTGCGTGCAGCCGATCGAGGGGTAGCCGCGATCGTGGAGCGGGTTGTAAGGAAGGCGGTGCTCATGGATGTAGTTCCAGACGTCTCGCTCGGACCAGTCGGCGAGCGGGTTCAGCTTCCAGAGCCCGAACTTCTTGTCCCAGGCGAACTTCGGGGAACCGGCTCGGGAACTGGAATCCGCCCGGCGGACGCCGGCGACCCAGCAGTCTACGGATGAGAGGGCGCGACGCATCGGCTCGACCTTGCGGATCCCGCAGCAGGCGTCCGGCTCGCGCTTCCACAGCTCCTCGCCGTACTGCTCGGCCTGCTCGGCCAGGGTCAGGTTGTGGTACCGGTCGAACTCGATCCCCAGCGCCTCGCCGAGCCGGTCGCGGGTCTCGTAGGTCTCCTTGAAGAGGACGTCGGTGTCGAGGTAGAAGAAGCGCGCCTCGGGGTTGATCACGCTCGCCATGTGCGCGGTCACCGAGCTCGTTTTCTGGAACGAGCAGGCGATGTAGTGGTTCTGCCCGAACTGGTCGAACATCCACTCGATCGTCTCCTGCGCGGTGAGGCCCTCGAGCTCGTCCGCGATCGCCTCGTGGTCGAGGTCCGTGACTGTCGGCACGTTGCCGGAGAGCGTGATGGGCGGCGGTTTCATGACTCGCAGCGCGAGGTCAGATCGCGCACTCCCCCTCGCCGCGCTCAACCTTATAGGGAGTGGCCCGCTGCCAGTCGATGAACTGCTGCATCGTCTCCAGGGAGAACTCGGCGGGCAGGGTCAGGTCCTTGACCTCCGCTTCGAAGCGCGGCGCCCCGGCGCGATCGGCGAAGGCGTTGAACTCCTCGCCCTCGTCCCGCTCGGCCTCGTAGAGGCGCACCCAGCGCTCGACCGCCTCGGGGACCCGTTTGGCGGGCAGGCGCGATTTGAGCCGCGTCCCGTAGATCACCTCGCCGCCCTCGTAGTTGCCGCCGATGTGCGGGATGTAGGCGGGCATCTGGCGGTCGCCGACCTTCAGCGAGGCGCCGTAGAAGCCGATGTTGGCGATGTGATGCTGGCTGCAGCCGTTCGGGCAGCCGCTCATTTTGATGTGGATCTTGCGGGTCAGCTCGTCGTCGAGCCGCATCGAGTCGACCCGCTCTTTGACCGCCCGGTTGAGGCCCATCGAGGAGGTGATCCCGAGTTTGCAGCTGTCGGTGCCGGGGCAGGAGACCACGTCTGAGATCTCGCGGGCGCCCGGGTCGCCGAGGCCGAGCTCGCAGAGCTTCAGCCAGACGTCGTAGACCGACTCGTCGCGGACCCAGCGCAGGACCAGGTTCTGCTGCACGGTCGAGCGGGCGTTGCCGCCGCTGTAGTCGCGCATGATCCGGGCGAGGCCGCGGAACTGCTCCGGGGTGAGGTCGCCGCGGGTGATCTTCACCTCGACCGCGGAGAAGCCCTCCTGGCGCTGGCGCTGCACGTTGGTGGCGACGAAGCGCTCGAAGGCCTGGCGGTCGCCGTTCGGCGAGGCGGCTTGATGCGACGACTTCTGCGGCGCCCGCGCCTCCTCGTCGTCGTCGAAGCGCAGCCGCTCGACCAGCTCGGGGCCGAATTCGCGCTCCTCGACCCAGTCGCCGGCAAGCTCCTCGTCGAGCAGCTCGCGGAAGGCGTCGGCGCCGATCTTGTCGACCAGCACCTTGATCCGGGCGCGGGCGCGGTTGACCCGCAGCCAGTCCTGGCGGTCGAAGATGCGGAAGACGGCCTCGGCGACCTTCAGGTAGTCGCCGTTGTCGGCCTCGACGAAGTCGACGATCGTCGGCGCCACGCGGGCCATGATCGAGGTGCCGCCGCCGACCCGGACCTCGAAGCCCTTCACCCCGTCGCGTTCGCGGGCGAGGAAGGCGATGTCGTGGATGCCGGTGATCGCCCGGTCCTCGTCGGAGCCGGAGAAGGCGGTCTTGATCTTGCGCGGCATCAGCTGCGTCGTCGGATGGCGGACGAAGTAGCGGACGTAGGCGATCGCGTGCGGGGTCGGGTCGAAGATCTCGTCGGCGGCGATGCCCGCCCAGGGGTCGCCGGTGACGTTGCGGACGGTGTTCCCGCAGCCCTCGCGGGAGGAGAGCCCGGCCTCGGAGACGACCTTCAGCAGGTCCTCCATGTCGCGCAGCGGGACGTGGTGGATCTGGATGTTCTGGCGGGTCGTGATGTGGCCCTTGTTCAGCGGCGCCCAGCGCTCGACCACGTCGGCGAAGGCGTCCATCTGATCCGGCGTGACCCCGCCGAAGGGAAGCTTGATGCGGACCATCTGCACGTCGGGCTGGCGCTGCCCGTAGACGCCCTGTTTGAGGCGGAAGCCGATGAACTCGGCCTCGGGCAGCTCGTCGGCGAGGAACTTCTCGGCTTCGTTGTCGAAGTCCTCGAACTCGCGCTCGATGATCGGGATGATGTGGCCCGGGACGTTGGTATAGGCCTCGGGGTTCTCCTGCGAGCCGACCCGCCCCTTGCCCTTCTGCGTCTTGTTCTCGGCGACTATGACCTCCATGCGGAGGAAATTAGCAAAACCCTGACCGGGATTAGGGTATTTATCCGAGAAGTTTTCTAACTTGGCATGGGAAGCGGGATCGCGCGGCTTTCAGGAAGCGCGCTTGCGGGCTTCGAGGACCGCCGCCGCCTCGCCCGATTCGGCCACGTAGCCGCCCTCCGGCTCAAGCTCCAGGCCCTCTTCCTCCCAGCCCGTCGCGCCCTCGGCGAGCTTCACCGCGTCGTAGCCTGCCTCGGCCAGCGCGGCGGTCGCCATGTCGGAGCGGCTGCCGCCGCGGCAGTAGAGGATCACCGGCCGGTCCTTGTCGATCTCGCCGACCCGGCCGGCGAGCTCCGGCAGCGCGATGTGGGTCGCGCCGGGCAGGCGCCCCGCCTCCCACTCGTGATCGGCGCGGACGTCGATCAGCTGGGCGCCCGCGCCGAGCATCTCCCGCGCCTCGGCGCGGGAGACGGTCTTCGGCGCGGCGTCGGCGGCATCCGCCATCACTCGACCTCCGAGCCCTCGATCAGGAAGGCCACCCGCACGTGAGCCCGGAACTCGTCCAGGTTCTCGCCGCGGATCCCGGTCGAGACGATGTCGACCGCGCGGATGTTGCGCAGGGACCCCTGCGCCTGGGCCAGGGCCTGCCTGGCGGCATCGTCGGTCGACGTCTTGGAGCTGCCGACGAGCTCGATGATTTTCACGACTGCCATCTCGCTCCTCCTCCTTGTGGGTCCTGGATGTTCTGCTTGGCGCCCACTCCCTCGAGCAGCGCGACGCGCTGCCACGGTCCGATCGCGTCCTGCGGGGCCTCCGCCGGGGCGGCGGCGAACTCCGACTCGAAGCGGGCGACCGCCGCGGCGATCGCCGCTGCCTCTGCTCCGGTCGCGGTCTTCTCGGCCACGCGCTCACTTTATGGCAGCGCGCCGGGCAAGGTGGCGACGCAGCGAGTCGACGACCGCCGCGGGGTCGCGGGCGAGCCGCGTTTCGGTCACCCGGGTGACGAGGATCCCCGCATCGAGCAGCTCGTCGGTCCGCACCCGGTCCAGAGCCAGGCCGCCGTCCAATGGCTTGCGACGCACGGATGCGCGGCGAGCACCGCCGCCATGCAGCGCCCCTCCCAGGTCAGCCCCCGCTGTCCGACGACGTAGACGCCGCGGTGCACCCGATGGAGCCGCCCCGCCTTCGCCGCCTTGGCGACCGCGTTCCTGCCGTACCCCAGCGCCTTCAGCTGCCGGGTCGCGACCACTCCGTGCTGCCGAGTCGCCAGCCCGGCCAGCGCTCCATGCCGAGGCTCTTGTCCTTTGTCACCCACAGGGTTACCAAGGACGAGAGCACCTCGATCCCTCCCCCTCGGCGCCGCTTTCGTCAGCCGTGGAGGCCGGGGACGGGGGTGCCGTGGACGACCTGGGCGCAGTTGAAGGGGGCGGGATCGATCTTGTCGACGAGGGCGCGGCCTTCAGGACGGCCGGTGGCCGGGATCGCGGGCCGGCGCTTGTGTCGCGGCGTGGCCGGGACCGCGGGCACGCGGGGATGGCCGCGGCCGCACTGGATCGAGTCGTCCTTCTGGCCGTCCCGGGCGTCGATCACGTCATCGCCGCCGTTGCCGATGAAGGTGTCCTTGCCGGGCTGGCCGAGCATCGCGTTGGGGCGGCCGTTGCCGATCAGGACGTCGGGGCCGAAGGAGCCCTCCATGTCCTCGTCGGTCGGCGAGAGGTGGACGTGGTGGCAGCCGGGGACCGCGTCGATCCAGGCCGAGTGCGCGGGGAAGCTGACGACGAGGACGCCGGGGTGGGTGCCGACCTCCGCGAAGGAGGCGTCGTCGCGGCCGGGGCCGCCGACCAGCGCCCCGCCGGCGCAGCCGCCGCCGGCCGCGAGGAGGTCGCCGCCGGGGCCGCCGTAGAGGTAGGTCGGGCCGGGGAGGCCGCCGACCAGGCCGTCGGCGCCGGGGCCGCCGTAGAGCCGGTCGGCGCCGGGGCCGGCCTGGAGCAGGTCGTCCTCGGGGCCGCCGCGGATCGTGTCGTCGCCGAAACCCCCGGCGATGCGGACGAAGCCGACCGCGACCAGCGAGCCCGCGACCGCGAAGCGGTCGTCGCCGGGGCCGAGGTCGGCCATCAGCCAGCGGGCCGGGCCGGCGAGCGGGCATTCGACCCGCCTCGGCGCGAAGCTGGGCGCGACGTCGGTCGGATGGATGCAGCCGGGGCCGGCGGCGAGGCGAGCCTTGGCGGTGACGCTGAGCGTCTGGCTCGCTTCCTCGAAGGACACCGCGAGGTCGTCGCGCCCGGCGCCGCCGACGATCTGCACGCCGCCGCCCCCGTTCGGCGCCTCGTCGACCTGCACGTAGGCGCTGCCCCGAGGCGGTGCTTCGGCGCCGCAGGAGACCGTCCGCCCGGGCGCGCCCTCGCACCCGTCGCTGCCCTGGCCGCCATCGAGGGTGTCGTGCCCGCCGCCGCCGATCAGGTGGTCGTCGCCCGGCCCGCCCTTGATCACGTTCGGGCCGCCGTCGCCGATCAGCGTGTCGCGAAAGGCGGAGCCTTCGAGGTCCTCGAATTCGTAGAGCTTGTCGTGGCCGTCGCCGCGGGCGACGTGGGCGCGCAGCGAGGCCCAGATCCCGGTCCCCTTGCCGCCCGCCACCGCGGTGGCGAAGGAGGCGATGTCGTGCTTGCCCGGCCCGCCCGACATGCGGTCGTAGCCGTAGTCGCCGTGGACCAGGTCGTAGTCGCCGGGGCCGCCGTCGACGGTGTCGATGCCGAGGCCGCCGGAGACGTCGTCGTAGTCCCCCGCCCCGCCGCTCACCTTGTCGTCGCCGAGGTCGCCGTAGACCCGGTCGGCGCCGGACCCGCCGTAGATTTCGTCGTTGCCGCGGCCGCCGTGGATGACGTCGTCGCCGCTGCCACCGCAGATCAGGTCGTTGCCGAGCTCGCCGTAGATCTTGTCGTCCCCGGGGCCCGCCCAGATCACGTCGCGGCCGGAGGTCCCGTAGATGACGTCGTCGTACTGGGTGCCGACGATGTCCGCCCGCCGCCCGTGGCAGCGGCGCACTTCTTCTTCGGGCCCGCCGGCGGCGGCGAGCGCGTGCGCGGCGAGGACGGCGGACACGACGAGGACCGCCGGCAGCGCCCCCCTCCGTTTGCCCTGGCCTCGACCCACGACGCGGGCAGCATACGGGCGGGCGGGCCGGCCATGGGTGGCCGGCGAGATTCGCCCGCGCGGCCGGCGCCCGCCGGACCTAGCCGAGGCCGAGCGCGGTGTCGACCGGGACGTACTCCATGCCGACGCCCTCGGCGACCGCCGGGTGGGTGACCTTGCCGTGCGCCACGTTGACCCCGGGCCGCAGCCCCGGGATGCGGCCGATCGCCCCGGCCAGGCCGTGGTCGGCGATCGCGATCGCGTAGGGCAGGGTCGCGTTGGTCAGCGCCTGGGTCGAGGTGATCGGCACCGCGCCGGGCATGTTGGCGACGCAGTAGTGGGTGATCCCGTCGACCTCGAAGGTCGGCTCGTGGTGGGTGGTCGGATGGGAGGTCTCGAAGCAGCCGCCCTGGTCGATCGCCACGTCGACCATCACCGCCCCCGGTTTCATCAGCCCCAGCTGGTCGCGGGTGATCACGTAGGGCGCGCGCGCCCCGTGCACCAGCACCGCGCCGATGATCAGGTCGGCGCGCGGCAGCATCTCCTCCACCGCCAGCGTGGTCGAGTAGACGGTCGAGCAGCGGCCGTTGAAGATCACGTCGAGCTCCCGCAGGCGGTCGATCGAGCGGTCGAAGACGAAGACGTCGGCCTCCATCCCGATCGCGATGAAGGCGGCGTTCATGCCGACCACGCCGCCGCCGATCACCATCACGTTGGCCGCCGCCACGCCGGGCACCCCGCCGAGCAGGATCCCCCGGCCGCCCTCCGGTTTCTGCAGCATGTAGGCGCCCGCCTGGGTGGCGATCTTCCCCGCCACCTCGCTCATCGGCGCCAGCAGCGGCAGCCGCCCGCCGGCGTCCTCGACCGTCTCGTAGGCGACCGCCGTCGCCCCTGAGGCGGCGAGCCCGCGGGTCTGCTCTGGGTCGGGCGCCAGGTGCAGGTAGGTGAAGAGCAGCTGCTCGGGGCGCAGCATCGCGATCTCCGCCGCCTGCAGCTCCTTGACGTGGAGGATCATCTCCGCCTCGCCGAAGACCGCCGCCGCGTCGGCGACGATCGTCGCCCCCTGCTGCGCGTAGCGCTCGTCGGAGATCGCGCTGCCCTCCCCGGCGCCGGCCTGGATCAGGACCTCGTGCCCGTGCTCGACCATTTCGCGCACCCCGGCCGGGGTGATCGCGACGCGGTACTCGTCGGACTTGATCTCGGTGGGGACACCAACCTTCATCAGCTCACCAACTCCCTTGCTCGCAGGGCCAGCCAGAACTCGATTCGATCGTGGGCGCGCGAGAGGTCGCGCCCGGTCAGCTCTTCGACCTTGCGCATCCGGTAGCGCAGGGTGTGGCGGTGGCAGTAGACCTGGCGCGCGGCGCGCTCCCACTGCCCGTTCTGCTCGATGAACGCCTCCAACGAGCGCAGCAGCTCGCCGCCGTACTCCTCGTCGCCTTCCTCGATCGGCCCGAGCACGCTGTCGCAGTAGAGCGAGAGCGCGTCGTCGTCCTGGATCGAGAGCAGCAGGGTGAAGGCGCCGAGGTCCCGCCAGGAGGCGACCTCGGGGGCCGAGCCGTTGGCGAAGGCGGTGGCTTCGAGGGCGCAGCGCGCCTCGTGGAAGGAGTGGCGCAGGGAGTCCGGCGCGGCGGTGCGGCTGGCCGCGGCGCGGACCGCGCTCCGCTCGGCGAGCAGGGCCTCGCGCGCCTTCGCCGCGACCTCGAGCGGATCCTGGTCGGCGGCGTCGACCACCGCGCAGAGCAGCTCGCGACCGCCGGTCTCGTGCGGGGCGACCACCGCCGGGCAGCCCGCGGCGGTGAGCGTCGCTTCCAGCGTCGCCGCCGCGCCGCCGGGGTTGTCGAGGTCGAAGACGAGCACCGCGGCTTCCTCGCCGATCCCGAACGGCTCCAGCCGGCGGCGCAGCTCGATCGGCTCCATCAGGCCGCCGAGCGCCCCGGCGAGCACGTCACCCGCCAGCCGCCGCTCGGTCTCGCGGGCGACCCGCCGGCGCATCAGCTCGAGCGCCACGATCGCCACCGCCTGCTGCAGGATCAGCCGCTCGAAGTCCCCCAGGCCGCCCGAGTCGCGGACGATCACCACCCAGGCCTGCGGCGGGCCGCCCCCCGGCGAGACGACGGGGTGGGCGAGCGCCCGCCCCGCCAGCGAGGGGTGCGAGGGCACGAACGGGTGCCCGTCGCCGGCGTGCCCGGCGACCTCGCGGCGGATGCCGCCGATCGCCTCGGCGGAGAGCTGGCGACGGAAGCCGCGCCCGGCCAGCCGCTCGCCGCGCCCGTCGAGGATCGCCACCGTCCCCCCCACCGCCGAGGCGACGGTGGCGGCGATTTCCTCCAGCCCGCGCTCCTCCAGGACCAGCCGCTCGAGCCGGCGCTGGATCGCCAGCCCCCGCTGCAGCACCTCGTACTGCTCGTTGACCAGGCGGGTGAACGCCTTCTCGGTGATCGCGATGAACGGGGTCGAGTAGGGGACCTCGAACAGCGGAAACGAGAGCTTTTCGGCCTCGTCCACCAGAGCTTTAGGCAATCGTGCATGGCTGAACCCGGTGCCGAAGCCGAGCCCGGCGAGGTTGCGCTCGGCGAGGTCGGCGACGAACTGGCGCTGTTTTTTCTCGGTGTCCAGGGGGATGCCCGTGGTGAGCATCAGCTCCCCGCCCGACAGCCACGGCGTCGGGTCCTGCAACTCGGAGATGTGCACCCACCGAACCGGCGCCGCGGCCCCCTTGGAGCCGGTCGCCAGTTCGAGGTCGAGCTCATCGAGGAGGCTCTGGACCGTGAGCACGCATCCTCCTTGCCGGTTACCCCACGAGGTGGTCCCAGGCGTCCGAGAGGACGCCGCGCAGGACGTCGTGGATTTCTTCGAACTGCTCGGTGTCGCAGGTCAGCGGCGGGGCGAGCTGGATCACCGGGTCGCCGCGATCGTCGGCGCGGCAGATCAGCCCGCGCTTGTAGAGCTCGGCCGAGAGGAAGCCGCGCAGGAGCTTCTCCGACTCCTCGTCGTCGAAGCTCTCCTTGGTCTCCTTGTCTTTGACCATCTCGATCGCCTGGAAGTAGCCGGCGCCGCGTACGTCGCCGACGATCGGCAGGTCGCGAAGGCTCTCCAGCATGCCGCGGAACTCGTCCTCCTTGGCCAGCACGTGGCCGCAGAGGTCCTCGCGCTCGTAGACGTCGAGGTTGGCCATCGCGATCGCCGCCGCGACCGGGTGGCCGGCGAAGGTGAAGCCGTGGGCGAACGAGGCGTTGCCCTCGCTGAACGGCTCGAAGACGCGGTCGGAGGCGATCACCGCGCCCATCGGCGCGTAGGCCGAGGTGAGCGCCTTGGCGGTGGTGATCATGTCCGGCTGGTAGCCGAAGCGTTCGCAGCCGAAGTAGTGGCCGAGCCTGCCCCAGGCGCAGATCACCTCGTCGGAGATCATCAGCACGTCGTGCCGATCGCAGATCTCGCGCACGCGCTGGAAGTAGCCGTCCGGCGGGACGAAGCAGCCGCCCGCGTTCTGGACCGGCTCGAGGATCACCGCGGCCACCGTCTCCGGGCCCTCGAAGATGATCCGCTCCTCGATCGCGTCGGCGGCCCACATCGGGTCGCGGTCCTCGGGCCAGCGGTAGATGTTGGTGTTCGGCACGTGGCAGGCGCCGGAGACCAGCGGTTCGAACTGGTTGCGCAGCTCGGTGATCCCGGTCGCCGAGAGCGCCCCCAGCGAGGTGCCGTGGTAGGCGACCTCGCGGGCGATGAATTTGTGCTTCTGGCCTTTGCCGTGGGCGCGGTGGAAGTTGCGGGCGAGCTTCAGCGCCGACTCGACCGCCTCGGAGCCGCCGTTGGTGAAGAAGACCCGGTTCAGGTCGCCCGGGGCCAGCCCGGCGATCCGCGAGGCGAGTTCGATCGCCTTCGGGTGGGCGTAGCTCCACAAGGTGTAGAAGTCGAGCTCTTCGACCTGGCGCGCGGCGGCCTCTCCGTACTCGCTGCGGCCGTGGCCGGCGTTGACGCAGAAGAGCGCCGAGAGCCCGTCGAGGTAGCGATTCCCGTGCTCGTCGTAGACGTAGGCGCCCTCCGCCCGCGTGATCAGCGGGATCTCGTGGTCAGGGCTGTAGGAGCCCATGCGCGAGAAATGCATCCAGAGATGCCGGCGGGCAAGTTGCTGAAGTTCTGAATCGACTACCTGCGGTGCGGTGGCCATTACCGCTCTCCTTCCGAACGCTTGCGACGTTATGGACAAAGCTAAAGCCCGCCCGGTACGACCGCAAGTTGCTTCAGGGTCAAGCGCCCCGCCTACGTTTATACACCAGGTATAAGCCCGGACTGGCCTTTTAGGACATTCGCCACTTGCCTCTCGATCCGCCGAGGCATACCTTCGCTCTATGGAGAGTGCAGCGATTCCGACGGGGGCGTCGGACCGGTGAGGCGCGTGAGCGAGACTTCTGAGGACCAATCGATGGGAGAGATCGTGATCGGATACGACGACTCGGAGTGCGACAAGGCGGCGCCGGGGCGCGCCGCGGACGAGGCGGCGGATCTGCGCGGCAGGCCCGGCCCGACGTCCGGCCGTTCGATCCACCGGCCCGACGCGGCGGTCCCCGTCGTCCCGAGGGGGGTGGCGGCGTGACCGGCACCGATGCGGTCGCGGCGGCGGCGAGCGCCCCGGCGGCGGAGACGCCGAGCGTCGCCCTGCGCAACGTCACCAAACGCTTCGACGACTTCACCGCGGTCGACGACCTCTCGCTCGAGCTCGGCCAGGGCGAATTCTTCACCCTGCTCGGCCCGAGCGGCTGCGGCAAGACGACGACGCTGCGGATGATCGCCGGCTTCGAGCGGCCGACCAGCGGCGAGATCGCGATCGAGGGCGAGGACGTCGCCGCGCTGCCGCCGCACAAGCGGCCGACCAACACCGTCTTCCAGAGCTACGCGCTCTTCCCCCACCTGAGCGTGGAGAAGAACGTCGCCTTCGGGCTGAAGCGCAAGAAAGTCGACAAGGACGAGATCGCCGAGCGGGTGGCGACCGAGCTGAAACGGGTGGGGCTGGCGCGCGAGGCGGGCCGGCGGCCGTCGCAGCTCTCCGGCGGCATGCAGCAGCGGGTGGCGCTGGCGCGGGCGCTGGTCAACCTGCCGAAAGTGCTGCTGCTCGACGAGCCGCTCGGCGCCCTCGACCTGAAGCTCCGCAAGGGCCTGCAGGTGGAACTGAAGCGGATCCAGCGCGAGGTCGGGATCACCTTCGTCTACGTCACCCATGACCAGGAGGAGGCGCTGACGATGTCGGACCGGATCGCGGTGATGAACCGCGGCCACGTCGAACAGGTCAGCAACCCCGAGGAGGTCTACGACCGGCCGACCACCAGCTTCGTCGCCGGCTTCATCGGCGTCTCGAACCTGATGCCGGCGTCGGTGGCGGCGCCGGGCCGGGTGAAGCTCGACTCGGGCCCCGAGGTGGCCGCCGACACCGGCGACCTGCGGCCGGGCGAAGGCTGCGCCGCGGTGGTGCGGCCGGAGAAGCTGAAGGTCTCGCTCGACGACCAACCGGTCGCGACGGGCGCCGACGAGCCGCGGGTCGAGGGAGTGGTCGAGAGCTCCCTCTACCTGGGGACGGCGACGCAGATCGTCGTCGGCCTCGGCGGCGACGTGCGGATGACGGTCCTGATCCCGAACGCCGACGAGGCCGAACGCCGGCGCCTGCCCGGCGGTGGCGCCAAGGTGACGCTGAGCTGGGCGCCCGAGCACATGCACGTGGTGACCGCGTCACCGCACGGGGAAGGCTGACGTGGGAACCGGGGACACCCGCCGACGGGCCCTGCCGAGGGTGGCGATGGCGCTGGCGGCGCTCGCCGCGGCGGTCGGCCTGGCGGCGTGCGGCAGCGGGATCGAAGGCCCGGTGGAAGCGACCGCGGCGAAGGTCCAGCTGGAAAAGAAGGCGAGCGGGACCCTGGTGATCTCCAACTGGCCGCTGTACATCGACAAAAAGACGGTCCCCAACTTCGAAAAGGCGACCGGCATCAAAGTCGAATACCACGAAGACATCAACTCCAACGAAGAATTCTTCAACAAGATGCAGCCGCTTCTGTCGTCGGGTGAATCCGGCGGCCGCAGCATCTTCGTCCTCGCCGATTACCAGGTCGCGAAGATGATGAAACTGGGGTACGTCCAGGAACTCGACAAGTCGGCGCTGCCGGAAGTGGAGAGGAACCTCTCCAAGAGCCTGCGCCACCCGCCCTTCGATCCCGAACGCAGCTACACGGTGCCGTGGCAGAGCGGTATGACCGGGATCATCGTGAACAAGGAAAAAGCGCCGGACGTCCACTCCATCTGCGACCTGTTCAACCCGAAATACAAGGGCAAGGTCGACTTCCTGAACGAAGTGCGGGAAACGGTGCCGCTGGTGATGAAGTGCGAAGGCGTCGACACCGAAAAGGCCACCGAAGCCGACTGGCTGAAGGCGATCGAAAAAATCGGCGAAGCCGCCAGCGACGGTCAGGTCAGCCGGTTCACCGGGAACGACTACGCCCAGGATCTGACCAACGGCAACGCGACCGCGGTGATGGGCTGGTCGGGCGACGCGGTGCAGCTGCAGATCGACAACCCGAACCTGGAATGGCGGATGCCGACCGAGGGCTGCATGCTCTGGTCCGAAGACATGGTGATCCCGGTGGGCGCGCCGAACCCGACGGCCGCCGAGGCGTTCATGAACTACGTCTACAAACCCGAGGTCCAGGCCAACATCACCGAATACGTGAACTACGTGTCGCCGGTCGAAGGCGTGCAGCAGGTCCTTCTCAAGCGCAATCCGGAACTCGCCGAAAACCACCTGATCTTCCCGAGCCAGTCGTTCACCAAGAACTGCTCGCCCACCCCGACCCTCGAAGGCCAGGAGGAAAAAAACGTGATCCGCGCCTTCGACGAAGTGTTGAACGGGTAGCCCGATGGCCGCCGCAATCCGCCGCCGATCGGTCGCCTACTTCCTGCTCTTCCCGGGGGCGTTCTGGCTGATCGTCTTCTTCGTCATTCCGCTGTACTTCATGGCGAAGCTCTCGCTTGACACGGAAATCCCCGGCACCCTCCACTATCACTTCACCTGGGAGTGGTCGAACTACAAGGAGGCGCTGGAACTGTACGACACGCAGTTCTTCCGCTCCTTCATCTACGCCGCCATCGCCACGTTCCTCTGCCTGGTGATCGCCTACCCGCTCGCCTACGTGATCGCCTTCAAGGCGGGGAAATGGCGGAACCTGCTGCTGTTCGCGGTGGTGGCGCCGTTCTTCACCACCTACCTCGTCCGCACCCTGGCCTGGAAGACGATCCTCGCCGACGAAAGCCCGGTCACCGAATTCCTCCACACGATCGGGCTCGTCCCCAGCGGTCACATCCTCTACACGGGCTTCGCGGTGATCGCCGGCATCACCTACAACTTCCTCCCGTTCATGGTGCTGCCGCTCTATGCCAGCCTCGAGCGGATCGACGTCAGGGTGCTCGAGGCCTCCAAAGACCTCTACGCGAGCGCCTCCTCGACCTTCTGGAAAGTGACCCTGCCACTGTCGCTCCCGGGCGTCGTCGCGGGCACGCTCCTCACCTTCATCCCCGCCGTGGGTGACTACGTCAACGCCGAATTCCTCGGCGGCGCCAACAACCGGATGATCGGCAACGTGATCCAGTCGCTCTACCTGACCCAGTCGAACTACTCGGCGGCGGCGGCGCTCTCCTTCGTCCTGATGGCCGTGATCATGATCGTCGTCTTCGTCTACATCCGGTTCGCCGGCTCGGAGGCACTGATGGGACAGGAGGCCGTATGAGCGCCACCCCCGCCACCACCACTGCCGGGCGCGGCTCGCTGAGCGCCGAGTCCGGTGCCGCGCGCGCCTGGCGCTGGCTGCGCGAACACACGGTGATCATCGTCGCGGTCCTGGTCGTGGTCTACCTGCTGATCCCGATCGTGGTGATCTTCGTCTTCTCCTTCAACAACCCGGCCGGGCGCTACAACTTCACCTGGGTCGGCTTCACCCTCAAGCATTGGTCACACCCGTTCAGTGACACCGAACTCACCAAGGCACTGGTGACGAGCCTCAAGCTGGCGGTGTTGGCGACGGTGATCTCGACCATCATCGGCACGATGATGGCGCTCGCCCTGGTCCGCCACAGCTTCTTCGGCCGCCGGGTCGCCAACTTCCTGATCGTCATCCCGATGGCGACGCCCGAGGTGGTGATGGGGGCCTCGCTGCTGTCCTTCTTCCTCATCCTCGGCACCCCGTCGCTGGGCTTCGAGACGCTCTTGATCGCCCACGTCATGTTCTGCATCAGCTTCGTCGGGGTGGTGGTGCGCTCGCGGCTGATCGGCTTCGATCGCAGCCTCGAGGAGGCGGCGAAGGACCTCGGCGCCGACGCCTTCACCACCTTCCGCCTGGTCACCTTCCCGCTCATCCTGCCGGGGATCTTCGGCGGCGCGATGCTCGCCTTCGCGCTCTCGATCGACGACTTCGTGATCTCCAACTTCAACGCCGGCTCGACGGTGACCTTCCCGCTCTACATCTTCGGCGCCGCCCAGCGCGGGATCCCGGTCGAAGTGTACGTAGTGGCGATGATCCTCTTCCTCTCCACGGTGGCCGCGATGGGCTTCGCGACCTGGCAGCAGCGACGGGCCGAACGGATGACTGCGATCAGGCCCGAGCAGGAGGAGGCGGACGTGGCGCTGCCGGGGATCGCGTAGGGGAGCGGTGAAGGGATGCTGGTGGGGCGCGGGGGCCGGGAGTGGGGGTACCCCTCTCTCACAACAGCCGGGAGGTTCGTTCGGGGTACCCCCACTCCCGGCTCACGAGCGTCGGCTACGGGTTCGGCGGCGGCCCTCTGGTTGATCGGCCTCGGGCGCGGGAGATGGCTGGGTGCGGGGGCCGGCCGGAGGCGCGGGGGCCGCGCGCGAATCGCATGGCCCCGGGCCACGCCGCCGTTTGCCCTCACAAAGCTCCCGTCCTTGTGACGTTCTCCCTGGAAGCGTGACGGCCCGGGCGTCTCGTGGCGGCCACAGCCTGCCCGGGCCGCCACGAGACGCCCGGGACGGGCCGGGCCCGGCCGCCGGGGCCGCGAAGCACGCCGTCCGCCGCCGCCGGCTCCCCGGCTCCCACCCGTTCCGCCTCCGGCGCCCGTCCCTCGGCCGTCCCGCTTCCGGCGCCCGGGACCCTCGGCCGATCCGCTTCCGGCGCCCGGGACCCTCACCCGTCCCCACTGCGGCGCCCCGGACCCTCGGCCGTCCCTCGCCGCCTGCCCGATCCCACACCGGGCGGTCTAACGGCCGATGTGGAAGCCCAGGAGCTTGGGGACCTTGGCGATGGCCGAGGCGAGGCGGGCGGGGCGGCGGTCGTCCATCTCCGCCTCCTCCTTCTTCGCCGCCCAGCCAGTGGAGGGGCTCGGGGGGGACGCGGGGAATCTGGGCGTCGACGAAGGCGAGGCGGGTGGGGGCGTCGGTGCGGTCGAGGGCGAGCGAGGCGAGGGTGAGGCCGACCATGTTGGTCGGGCCGACGCCGTTGCCGGTGTAGCCGGCCGCGACCCAGGCGCGCGAGCGGGGCAGCGAGGTGACCGCGGGCAGGTGGATCGGCGAGGCGTCGATCGGCCCGCCCCAGGCGTGGGTGAGGCGACGGCCGGCGAGGTCGGGGAAGTAGTCGAGCAGGTGGCCGCGCTGGGTGGCGACGACGCCCGGATCGACCTCGGCGCGGCCGTGCAGGTGGGCGCCCATCATGATCCGACCGCCGCCCCAGCCGAAGGCGATCCGCCCGTCCGGGGTGGTGCGGAAGTAGTGGACGAGGGAGCGGCCGTCGGTGATCGCCTCGCCGCCGTCCCAGCCGAGCTTCTCGATCACGTCGGGGACCGGCTCGGTGATCACGATGTGGGAGGAGGCGACGGTGAGGCGGGTGCGCAGCGGGCCGCCGGCCGCCTTGGCGGCGGGGCCGATCGCCAGCACGCCGCGGGGCGCGCGGACGCGGGACCCGGTGGCGACGGTCGCCACCACGCCGTCGGGGGCCTCGCGGAAGCGGCGCACCGGCGAGGACTCGTATATGTCGACGCCCTCCTCGATCAGGCGGCGGCGCAGGCCGAGCGCGAGCCGGGCGGGCTGGAGGGTGGCGGTGACCGGTTCCATCGCCCCGGCGCGGAAGGCGGGCGAGGCGCAGCGTTCCTGCACCTCGGCGGCGCTCACCTCGCGCACCTTGCCGGGGACGCCGAGCTCCTCGCAGGCCCGGATCGCGGCCGCGTCGACGCCGTCGTGGGCGGGGCTGGTCGAGACCTGCAGGTAGCCGCCCTGGCGGTACCAGGCGTCGACGCCCTCCTCGGCGCAGAAGCCGGCGATCCGCAGCGCCGCCTCCTCGGAGGCGGTGGCGACGGCGAGCGCCGCGGCATCGCCCCAGCGTGCCCGCATCGAGGCCAGCGAGGTCCACATCGCCTCGCAGAAGCCGCCGTTGCGGCCGCTCGGACCGCGCCCGCAGACCGGTTCTGACTCGAGCAGGACGATGCGCGCCTCGGGAGCCAGCCGGTGGGCGTGCCAGGCCGTCCACATGCCGGTGTAGCCGCCGCCGACGATCAGCAGGTCGGCGTCGCGATCCTCGTCCAGCGGCGGGCGCGGTGTGACGTCTCCCGCCTCCTCAATCCAATAACCGAGACGAGTGTGTTCCATCTGCGTGAAGTCTCCCAAGCCGGGGCAGCGGCGTGATTAGACTCGCCGCATGGCTGACCACAAGCAGGAAACGACCCCTTATGTCGACGCTCTGCTCGAGTACTCGGCCCGCGACCCGGGCCGCTTCCAGGTGCCGGGCCACAAGGGCGGGATCGGCGCCGACCCGGAGATGGTCGCCCTGGTCGGGATGACCGGCCTCGTCAACGACATCCCCTCGGTCACCGAGGGCGTCGACATCGGGCCGGAACCGACCCCCTTCCAGCAGGCGCAGCTGCTCGCCGCCGAGGCCTGGGGGGCGTCGCGGTCCTGGTTCCTCGTCAACGGCGCCTCGCAGGGGAATCACGCGACCTGCATGGCGCTCGGCCACATGGGCGAGCGGGTGGTCGTGCAGCGCAACGTCCACTCCTCGGTGATCGACGGGATGGTGTTGAACGGGATGCGGCCGACCTTCGTCGCGCCGGAGCTCGACCCGGAGCTCGGCATCGCCCACGGCCTCACCCCCGATTCGCTGGCGGCGGCGCTCGAGGCGACCCCGGGGGCGGTCGCCGCGATGGTCGTCTCCCCCACCTACTTCGGCGCCTGCGCCGACGTGGCGGCGCTGGCCGAGGTCGCCCACGCGCGCGAGGTGCCGCTGATCGTCGACGAGGCCTGGGGCGCCCACCTCCACTTCCACCCCGACCTGCCGCCCGACGCGCTCTCCTGCGGCGCCGACCTGGTCACCTCCTCCACCCACAAGATCGTCGGCAGCCTGACCCAGGCGGCGATGCTGCACCTCGGGCACGGCGAGCGGATCGATCCGGCGGTGGTCGACCGCTGCGTCAGCCTGGTGGAAACGACGAGCCCGAGCGGCCTGCTCACCGGCTCGCTCGACGCGGCCCGCCGGCAGGCGGCGGTGCACGGGCGGGAGCTGCTCGACGAGACGCTGGCGGCGATCGCCCGCACCCGCGAGGCGATCGTCGGGATCCCCGGGCTCGCGGTGCTCGACGAGTCGATGGTCGGCCGCCCCGGGATCGCCGGGCTCGATCCGCTGCGGCTCTCGGTCGACGTCCGTGGCACCGGCTCGACCGGCTACCGGCTGGCGAAAAAGATCTTCTACTCGCACGGGATCGACCTCGAGCTCTACTCGGAGAACGTGGTGGTCGCGATCTTCGGGCTGGGTGAGCCGGCGGCGGCGACGGGCGAGCGGCTGGTGACGGCGATGCGGGCGGCGGTGAGCGAACTGGAAGCCGAACCGGGCCCGCCGCAGGAGAAACTCGCGCCGCCGCCGCCCTGGGGCGAGCTGGTGATGACGCCGCGCGAGGCCTACCTCGGTCCACAGGAGGTGATCCCCTTCGAGGCGGCGGCCGGCCGCGTCGCCGCCGAGGGGCTCGCCGCCTACCCGCCGGGGATCCCCAACGTGCTGCCGGGCGAGCGGCTGACGGCGGAGACGCTCTCCTACATCCGCGAGTCGATCGCCCACGGCGGGTACGTGCGCGGCGGCTCCGATCGAGAGCTGAAGACGCTGCGGGTGGCGCTCGACCGGGACGCCGGCTAGGCTCGCGGCGATGGCCTCCTACGACGCGATCAAGGACCTGCCGCTGGAGGTCGAGGAGTGCGCCTTCGAAGGCCTCGAGTTCACGATCGGCGAGTTCGAACGGCTGACCACGGTGGTGAAGCTGCGCGGCGGTGGCGAGGAGGGCGTCGGCGAAGACGTGGTCTACGACGCGGTCGACCACATCGGCCAGCAGAGCCACGGGCCGCCCGCGGGCCTCGCCCACTCCGGCAGCTTCGACGAGTTCTCGAAGAAGCTCGACGGGATCGACCTCTTCCCCGCCGGCGAGCCGGAGCGCGGCGAGGTCTCGCGCGACTACCGCCGCTGGGCGTATGAGTCGGCGGCGCTCGACCTGGCGTTGCGGCAGGCCCAGACGAACCTCGCGGCGGCGCTCGGCCGCGAGCCGCGCCCGGTCAACTTCGTCTCCTCGCTGCGGCTGGGGGGCTTCTCGCCGGACCAGAAGTCCTCGATCGAGCCGGTCGAGGAACGGCTCGCGGTGTACCCGAGCTTGCGCTTCAAGCTCGACCCCTTCAACGACTGGGACGAGGAGCTGATCGCGGCGCTGGCGGCGACGGGGGCGGTCGACTCGCTCGATCTGAAGGGCTTCTACAAAGGCACCCCGGTCGACGTGGTCACCGACCCGGAGCTGTACCGGCAGCTGATCGAGGCCTTCCCGGACGCCTGGCTGGAGGACCCCGACGTCACCGACGAGACGCGGCCGCTGCTCGACCCGGTGCACGAGCGGGTCACCTGGGACGCGCCGATCCACTCGATCGCCGACATCGAGGCGATGCCGTGGTCACCGCCGCGCACGGTCAACATCAAGCCCTCCCGCTTCGGCCCGATCTCGAACCTCTTCGCCGCCTACGACTACTGCGAGGAGAAGGGCATCGGCGCCTACGGCGGCGGCCAGACGGAGCTCGGCCCGGGCCGCGGGCAGATTCAGTACCTCGCCTCGATCTTCCATCCCGACACGCCCAACGACACCGCCCCGAGTGGCTACAACGACCCGCGGCAGGCGACCGCGCCGGGGCTGCCGTCGAGTCCGCTGGAGCCGCGAATCGAGGCGCTCGGCTTCCGCTGGGGCGCCTGACTTTCCCCTGCAAATCACTTAGGGGAACCGAACTCGGACGTAGGGAAACCGAACTTTCCCTTTCGGCTACGTTGGTGCCGGTTCGTCTCAGCCGCTCGCCTTCAGCGACAACACATAAAGGAGCCACACGATGGCCGAGAAGTCCTTCGCCGCCGCCCTCAACGAGCAGATCTCCAACGAGTTCGCCGCTTCCCAGCAGTACGTCGCCGCCGCCGTCTACTACGACGCCGAAACGCTGCCCCGGCTGGCCGCCTTCTTCTACCGCCAGGCCCTGGAGGAGCGCGAGCACGCGATGATGATGATCCGCTACCTGCTCGACGTCGGCGAGGAGATCCAGATCCCCGACGTGAAGTCGGTGCCGACCACCTACGCCGATGGCTCCGAGCCGGTGAAGATGGCGCTCGACCAGGAGAAGCGGGTGAGCGGCGAGATCTTCTCCCTGTTCGAGCTGGCCCGCGAGCTGAAGGACTACCGCGCCGAGCAGTTCCTGCAGTGGTTCGTCAAGGAGCAGGTCGAGGAGGTAGCGCTGATGGGCGACCTGCTGAACGTGGTCGAGCGCTCGCGCGACAACCTGCTGCTGGCCGAGGAGTTCATCGCCCGCGAGAGCCTCGGCGAGGAGGGCAGCGACCCGACCGCGCCACCGGCAGCGGACGAGTCCCGTTAGGACGGCCCGCTCGCGGCCCGGCGCTCGCCCTCCCGGCGGGCGCCTCCCGGCGGGCGCCTCCCGGCGGGCGCCTCCCGGCGGGCGCCCCGGCCATGATCGCCGGAAAGCCGGTCGGCACCGCCGAAAGCGTCCGGCAAAGTGCGACGGGGAGGTGGGATTTCTCCAGCCCGGCGCCGCCCCCCGTGCGTTGGGGAAGGGACGGCGAGGGTCCCGGCCGAGGGTGGCGGGAAGCGGCGAGGGTCCCGGCCCTCCCGGAGGCGACCCGGGCAGGCTGAGGCCGCCTCCGGGAGGGCCGGGACGTGGAGCCTTCGGGTAGGGACCATCACGGGACGGGACGTCCGTGACGAAGATGCCTCGGTCCCGAGTGCTCAGGAACCTCTGTGGAACATTTCGGGTGCCTGGCAACCGAAATGTTCCACAGAGGCAGGTGGGCCCTCGAGGGGCGCCCGCGGGGGTGGCGAACTTTCCGAGGGGCGCCCCGTGGGACGCGGGGCGCCCGGGCGCGCCTTCGGCACGAAGGCGCGCGCCTTCTCCTCCGTGACGAAGACGTGAGGGCACCCTGTGTACGCCAGGGCGACCTCGGGTTCCCGAAGGAGGATCTGACCGGTGGGATCGTCACCGGGGTCCGCCGCAAGGCGCACCGGATCGTGTCCTTCCCCTGAAACCTCCCGTCCCGGGCGTCTCGGAGGCGGCCTCAGCCTGCCCGG
>Ga0335075_10003867_pt1 | contig 23491 bp, 16 predicted proteins | sample Lox_Sample_24_FD_206723 | JGI IMG/M metagenome (GOLD analysis project Ga0335075, IMG submission 206723) | Soil microbial communities from Loxahatchee National Wildlife Refuge, Florida, United States - Lox_Sample_2.4 | ecosystem: Environmental > Terrestrial > Soil > Wetlands | place: USA...
ACACACCAACTGTTCCACGCAAACCCACAACAACCTGCAACGTTATTTTTCTACGCACCCTAACGGCGCGACGCCGGCAGCAAGCGGTTTTGCCGGCACGCTGCTGAGCCCAAACGCTGGAGGCATCCAGGAACTCACGTTCCTCGCAAGCGACCCAGGCGGGGCAGGGGTGTACCTCGTGACCGTCCAGATCGACGGTAAGACCGTCTACTCGGGAACGCCTGACGACAACGAAGGCCGGTGCGCCCCGATCGGTGAAAGCGACGGCTCGCTGATGTTCGACCACATCCAGCCGTGCCGCGCGAGCGAGTCGGTCGACCTGCCGATCAACACGGCGACGCTCGCCAACGGCCAGCACACGTTGAAGGTGACGGTCGAGGACGCGGCTCAGAACGCGAGCGTCGTCTACGACGCGCCGATCACAACACTGCAGCCGTCGAACAACTCACTCGGAGCGCTCCCCGGACCCGGCGCAAGCGAGGCAGGCGCGGGCCTCTCGCCAGGACCGGCGCAGCCGAACGGCACGGCGGCCAGCGAGGGAGCGCAGCTGCATCTCGGTCAGCGCAGCCGCGTGACGCGCAGCTACGCCAGGCGTGCGCTGCGAGTGTCTGGCCGCCTGGTGAACGCGCAAGGCCAGCCGATCGCGGGCGCCACGCTCGACCTGTTGCAGCAGATCGCTGGCTCGGCGAGCCTGGAGCTGATCGGTCACGCTCAGACGAGCGCGACCGGGACATTCACAGCGGCCGCACCGGCCGGACCCTCGAGGATGATCGAGGCCGCATACCGTGCGTTCTCCACTGACGCCACCTACACCGCGACGGCCAGGATCATCGAGTTGGTGGCGGCCGGAGTGCGCTTGAGCGTTACCCCACAGCACACGAGCCCGGAAGGCACGGTCACCCTCTCCGGGCGCGTCCTCGGGCCGATCCCACCCCAGGGCGTCAGCGTCGACCTGCTCGTCCACTACCGCGGACATTGGGAGCCATTCCGCACGCCGAGGACCGACGCCTCGGGCCGCTTCACCGTCGTCTATCAGTTCGAGGGAGCGCTCGGGCGGTTCCCGTTCCGCGCCGAAGTTCCTCCAAGCCAGGCCGACTTCTCATTCGGCCGCGGACTGAGCGGGGTGGTTGATGTCGTCACCGACTAGGACCATCATCGGTCGGCTCGCCCGCCGCGCTCTGATCGCTGCTGCCGCGGTGCTGTTCGTGTCGGGCCTGATGCTTGCGGCGAGCGCGAGCGCTGGCACCTATCCGATGTATCAGTGCAGCGGGGCGCACCCGAATGTCGCGCCGGGGTGGTCGGTGTACGGGGCGGACACTACGTCGAGCACCGTGCTGAGCGACACCTGCGGCAGTGGCGGAGCGCTTGGGCTCTATGTATACGCGAATAACGTTCCCGGCGAGTTCACCAACGCGGCACCGGGGGGCGGGAGCGTTGGTCTAGGCGTCAGTGTTGATGGCCCGCCGGCCGTGACGATCGCCGCGGTCACCGCGCAAGTGACGGTTTCGCCGAACAGCGGCGACGTCGCGTTCCTGGGCTTCAATTCAAGCGGGACGCTGCTGCCCGGCATGGTGGAGCTGCCATTCGAAGCCGCCGAACCCTACGTGACGAGCGATAGCTGGACGCTGCCCACGGGTGCGACGAACTTCACGGCGTTCGTGAACTGCTCGACCGAAAAGGCGCAGCCCGCCTGCTACTTCCCGGATAGCACGGAGGTGCCCGCTCTCAACGACATCACCATCACGCTTGCCGACAGCGTGCCCCCGAGCGTGAGCGACATCTCCGGGAGTCTGGCGAGCGCCGCTGCGCACAGCGCGACCGTCAGCGGCGCACAGACCATCGGCTTCACCGGCACGGACATGAACAGCGGCGTGCGCTCCGCGACGCTCACGCTGACGCCGCAGAACGGCGAAGCGCCCTACACCCACACGTTTAGCTTCGCGGCTGCGTGCACGTATGAATCGTGGAACGCCTGTCCGACGTCTGAGAGCGTCGGCCCGTTCGCGCTCGAAACGGCCTTTCTGAACGACGACACCCACGCGGTGAGCATCGCAGTCACCGACGCGGCAGGCAATGTGACGAGTGAAGGGCTCGGCACGATCACCACCCGAAACGCGGTGAACACGCCACTCGGCACGCAGCCCGGCGCTGGCGTCTCGTCGAACCTTGCCGCGTCGGGCGCTGGCAGTCCGAATGGCTCCAGCGCCAGCGAGAACGCCCACCTACAGCTCGGCGTGCCCTCGCCGATCTCTCGAAGCTACGGCAAGCGAGCCTTGCGAATCTCCGGGCGACTGCTCAACGCTCAGGGTCTTCCGATCGCGGGCGCGACCCTGGACGTGCTGCAGCAGGTCGATGGCGCGAGCCTTGAACTGATCGGCCATGCGCGCACCGGCGCGGATGGCACTTTCATCGCCGCTGTACCGGCGGGACCGTCACGGATGATCGAGATTGCCTACCGCGCGTTCTCGGCTGACAGCGGCTTTGCGGCGACCGCGAAGCTGCGAGAGGCTGTCCGCGCGGGCGTGCAGCTGGCGGTGAGCCCGCGCAGGACCGGCTCGGCAGGGACGATCACGCTGAGCGGCCGGGTGCTCGGCCCGGTGCCACCACAGGGCGTGGTTGTCGAGCTGCTTGTCCACTACCGCGGTCATTGGGAGCCATTCCGTGATCCGCGCACAGACGCCCAGGGGCGCTTCCGTGTCGTCTACCAATTCGAGGGCGGCGTCGGGCGGTTCCCGTTCCGCGCCCTGGTGTTCGGCAGTCAAGGGGATTTTCCGTTCGCACGTGGAGAAAGCAGGACGGTCGATGTCATCACGAACTAACCCACACAGAGCTTGCTGGCTCGCGTCGCTCGTCGCTGTCTGCTGCTCGGTGATGCTCGGACTCGTGGCGCCTGCGGTGGCGGGCGCGCTGCCGGCGGATGGGGGCGGCAACTACACGCAGATCCTGTGCGCGAACCCCGCGACGGAAGAAGGACTCGGACTGTCGGGGATGCCGGAAGGACTCAGCAACCCTGCGAGCACCGACCTGTGGCAGACGACCGCCGCCGAGGTTGACTGTGGCAGCGGCCGGGTGACATCCAATCGCGGCGTGCCGATGTCGGTTGGCCAGACGAACACCTACGCACAGGGCACGTGGTCGGCGCTGCTCTACCAGGCGCCGCCGGGCGCGACGATCAACGGCGGCACGATCTACCGGGCGGAGAAGGCCGAAGGCCGTGACAACGGCTTCATGGGGATCATCCAGCAGGGCGGCGAATACGAGGTGCTGTACTCGCTGCCTCGCAACTGCTGTGACCAGGGTGACTGGTATGTGGGCAACGTCGCGGCGAGGGGCATTTTCGCCGTCCCGTTCTCGGCGGAAAACGTCGTCAACCTGACGATCTCCCCGGACGGTAGCCATTGGGATGTCAACGCGACGTGTGACCCGAACGGGAACAACAACAGCAGTTGCGCGCTGACCGCAGGGCAGTGGGAATACCGCATCTTCGGCGGCGAAATCAGCCTGTATGCGCCGCACGATCCGCAGGCGAGCGATATCTCCGGCCCGCTGGTGACAGAAACGCCGCTGCGAGGTACGGAGTCGATCACGTTCTCGGCCACCGATGAAGGGCCGGGGCTCGCCTACGTGAAAGTCCTCGTGGACGGCGCTGTCGTTCAGTCGCAGATCATCGACACCAACGACGGGCACTGCGTCCCGGTTGCGGGACACGACGCCTACACGTGGGCGTATCAGGTGCCCTGCAAGACGTCGGTCGGGGGACGCACCTACTCGCTGAATACGGCGGCGCTCGCGAATGGGGTGCACCACGTGCAGATCGTCATCGAAGATGCGGCGGGGAATCAGTCTGAAGTCCTCAACCGGACGGTGGCGGTCGAAAACCCTGGCGCTGGGTCGCTCGGGGCGCTGCCCGGCCCAGGGTCATCGGTGCTGCTTGCGGGCGCGCCGAACGGGTCGAACGCAAGCCCGGGCGCCGAGTTGCGGCTGGGGGTTGCGCGCAGCATCTCGCGCTCGTTCGCGCGGCGAGCGCTGCGTCTTCCGGGACGGCTGGTGAACGCGGCCGGCGAGCCGATTAGCGGTGCGACGCTCGACGTGCTCCAGCAGGTCGCCGGTGCCAGCCACGGCCAGTTGGTCGCGCAGGCGCGCACGGGCGCGGACGGCTCGTTCACCGCGATCGTGCCGGTCGGGCCGTCGCGGCTGATCGAGGTCGCCTACCGCGCCTTCACCGGAGAATCCGGGTACGCCAGTGAGGCCGATGTGCAGGAGCGGGTCCGCGCCGGCGTGCAGCTGTATGTGAGCCCGCGCCGGACGGGGCCGGAAGGGACGATCACGCTCAGCGGCAAGGTCGATGGGCCGATTCCCGCGCAGGGTGTCGTCGTCGATCTGCTCGTGCATTACCGCGGGCGGTGGGAGCCGTTCAGGACCCCACGAACGAACAGCCAGGGCCGCTTCCGGGTGCTCTACCAGTTCGAGGGCGGCGTCGGGCGCTTCCCGTTCAGGGCGCTCGCGTTCTCGGGCCAGTCAGGGTTCCCGTTCAGCAGCGGGGAAAGCCCGGTGGTGGATGTCACCACGGGTTGACGCCCCCCGGCGCAGCACGGCTGCTCTCGGCCGGCGGCTTCGCATGTTCGCGGTCGCGCTGGCCGCTGGCGCCGTGTGGCTGGTGCTCGCGTCGGGCGCGAGCGCCGGGACGTATGTGATCGACAACTGCCCGGCGGCCGGGAACGGGAACGCCGGCGCGTGGACGGTGTTCGGCTCCCCGCAGAACGTGAAAGGGACGTGCAGCGGCGGCCCCGGCGACTACATCGGACCCAGGGGCGGCAGCATGAGTCCGGGCAGCCTCGCCGGCGTGCAGATTGGCGTGCCGGCCGGCAGCGGCATCACGATCCTCGAAGCGAAGGTCTGGTGGCAGGCATCGCCGCAGATCTCCGGCGCCACCACGTTCGGGCTCGCCGCCGACAACGACGGCGCGGTCGGTGAAAGCCTGACGCCGATGACGGGTAGTGAACCGGCGACCTACGTGCTGCCGTCCACGACCACCGAGATCACGCTAGCCAACTACTGCTCGAACGACGATGCGGGCGCTGGCTGCACGTTCGGGGCCGGCGAGAACAACATCCTCGAGCTGTACGGCTCGCAGCTGACGCTCCAGGACACGACGCTGCCGGACGGCACGGTCACGGGCGGAACGCTCACGAGCTCGGGAACGGTGTCGGGCACGGCCTCGATCAGCTACGAGGCGACGGACGCCAGCTCGGGCGTGCGACTCGTGCAGCTACGCGTCGACGGCGAACCCGTCGCCGAGAAGGACTACATCGCGAGCTGCTCCTACACCGATTTCCAGGCGTGCCCGCCGGAGGTGTCCGACTCGGTGAGCTGGGACACGACGGCGGTGGCGAACGGTCAGCACCGCGTCGAACTCGTCGTGGAGGACGCGGCGCAGAACACGAGCGTGATCTACAGCGGCGAGGTGACGGTGCAAAACGCCGTGAGCAGTTCGCTCGGTGCGAGCCCCGGCGCGGGCGGCTCTCCTGGGTCGGGCGGTGGCGGCCCGAACGGGGTAGGCGCGAGCGAGCAAGCCGAGCTGCGGCTTGGCTTGGCACCAGCCATCACGCGCACCTACGCGCATTGCGTGGTCGTGATCGCCGGGCGCCTGCTCGACGGGCAGGGTGCGCCGATCGCCAACGCGAGCCTGGACGTCCTGCAGCAGGTCATCGGGACCGGGGCAGCGAAGCTCGTGGGCGAGACGAGGACTGGCTCTGATGGCACGTTCACTGTGCACGTCGCGGCGGGGCCGTCGCGGCTGATCGAGGTCTCCTACCGCGCGTTCTCCGGCGACGCGAGCTACGCGGCCGTCGCGGATGTCCGGGAGACGGTCCGTGCGGGGGTACGGCTGAGCGTCAGCCCGAGTCACACTGGCCCGGAAGGGACGATCGTGCTGTCGGGGACGGTCGAGGGACCGATCCCGCCACAGGGCGCGATCGTCGATCTGCTTGTGCATTACCGTGGCCGCTGGGAGCCGTTCAGGACACCGCGAACTAACGCACACGGTCGCTTTCGCGTGGTCTACCAGTTCGAGGGCGGCGTCGGCCGCTTCCCGTTCCGCGCGGAAGTCCCGGGCGGCCAGGCAGGGTTCCCGTTCGGCAGCGGCGAGAGCCGGGTGGTGGATGTCAGCACGAGCTGAGGCGAATCGGCGGGCTTCGGTGACGGTTTCGCGCGGTACGTGCATCGTCGCAGCGCTCCTTGTGCTGCTCCTGCCTACGGCGACGGCCAGCGCCGAGACAGCTATCACCGCCCAGGCAGTCGCGGACAACGGCGCCTTCCTTCCGTATGCTCCCCCGCCAGCGCAGCTCGCCGGCCTGTGTCTGGTTGATACGGGCGTGAACCTGAACCCTGACACGGAAGGCGTGGTGGTGGAACGCACGGCGCTCGACGGCGGCTCGGGCGCAGACGTGTCGCCGACGCTGCACGGCACCGTCATGGCGATGATGGCGGGAGCGCCCGCTAACGGTTGGGGCATGGTGGGGACAGCACCGAAGGCGATCCAGACCGTGTCGGTGCGCATCCTCGAGCCCGGCCAGACGACGTTCCCATACACCGCCTACGCATCGGGAATCACAGAATGTCTCGAACTGCGGCACAAGTACAACGTCCGAGTAATCAACCTTTCGCTCGGTGCCTCCGAAGGAGGCACCGCGGAAGCCACTGAACTCGTAAGGAACGCAGTCGAACGTGCGATGAACTACGGAGTGGCGGTCGTCGCAGCTGCAGGCAACGACGATGGCGGTCCCGTGGAGTACCCCGCCGCATACCCTGGAGTGCTGTCGGTCGGCGCGACGGACACGCAAGGCGGCGGCTTCTGCTCGTTCTCGAACCGCGGCGAAGGGCTGCGGCTGCTCGCGCCCGGATGCGACCTCGACGGGGCGGAACCCACGACGGGCGCCCCGAACTACAACTACTGGCAGGGCACCAGCGAGGCATCTGCGATCGCCGCCGCGGCGCTCGACGCGCTCGACTCCTACCAGCCAGGCTTGTCGCCCGAAACGGCCGAGAAAGACCTCACCGAAGCCGACAACGGCGTGCTCGACATCGCGCAGACATTCCGCAACGCGGGCCTCGGGGCGATCGTCACGGCAGGCGAAGCGGCCGAGCCAGGAGCACAGTCGAACTCGACTCCGGGATCGTCTCCGCAGCCGGTGGCACCATTGACCACGATGAAGCTCACGCAGCCATTCGGACGCCCGCGAGCCCGACTGAAGCGAGTCAGGCACCGCCTCGTGCTCGTCCTGAGTGGACGGCCCGGCGAAGCTCAGGTGCAGGTCCGCTACCTCGGCCATGCCGGACGATCGCGCCGACTGCGCGTGCTGCGCACGCTTCGTGGCGCCTTCACGAGCCTGACGCTTCCGACCTCCGGTGTCGTCGAGGTATCTGTGCGCTATACCGACCCCTACGACGTAGAACGAGCGAGCCCGTGGACCACGCTCCACCTACCGGCGTCCGTGAGCGGGGCGACAAAGGCCCGGCGCGGACGATGAGACGGCCGTGGCTGACGATCACGGTGCTGCTGGCCGTCGTGGCGGGGCTGTCGCCGTCGCAGGCACTGGCGGCGGGGAGCTATCAGGTGAGCGCCTGCAACTTCGCGCCAGAAGCCGCCAACAACTCGTGGACATGGGCGACAAACGATCCCGCGCAGCCTCCACACTACGCCGAGCACAGCAACTGCCCGTACCGGCTGGGGGGCGACGGCGGGAAGGTCGACCAGGAGGGCGGCTTGTCGACCACCGATGCGCTCGGTCTGTCGAGCGGCGCCACGCCCGGCACCAGCGCTGGCTGGACGTTCACTGCGCCGGTGGGCACCACCATCACCGGACTCACCTACGAACGCTACATCGGCCACTCCCTCGATCCTAAGAACTCTTGGTCGCCGGCCCTGCGCGCAGACGGGAGCATCGTACCCAGCGAAACCTGCCTGGATTCGGTCCAAAACGGCGAGACGTGCGCGGTTGGCGGCCCGCCTGGCGAGGGAGGCGAACCGGCAGTAATCACGGGTCTGTCGGCTCACGAACTCTCGCTGGGTGTTGTGTGTCAAGCGCCTGCCGAAGAGGAATGCGTGACGGGAGCAACCCAACATGCCGTGTGGGCGGCGATGTACGGCGCCACGGTGACGCTCTCCGATCCGACGCCGCCAACTCTCAGCACGCCGTCCGGCGCCCTGTGGGGGCCGGGTGAAGCCGGCGGGTTTCACAAGGGCACCGAAAGCGTCACCGTCTCGGCCGATGACGTCGGAGGCGGCGTAGCCAGCGTCGTCCTGTCCGCGGACGGACGGCCGGTCGAGACGTACACGGCGCTGTGCAACTTCACCTTCGCCCAGCCCTGCCCATCGTCCACAGGGCCGCAGACCTTGACGTTGCCGACGACGCAGCTCTCCGACGGAACGCACACGCTCACGCTCGTCGCAACGGATGCCGCCGGCAATCAATCGACGGTGGCCTCGCAGGAGATCACCGTCGAGAACAGCGCGCCACCGCCCCCGGTGGGGTTGTCCGCAACCGCGACGCAGACTGGCGGCGCGACGTTCACGGTCACCTGGAGCGAGCCGACGGGGCAGCTTGCGCCGATCACGGGCGCGCTCTACCAAGTGTGTCCGGCGAGCGGCTCGGGCGCGTGCAGCGCTCCCGCATCGGCGCCCGCGCCAGGGCCGGCGACCGTGACGGTTCCCAGCCCTGGTAGCTGGAGCATCGCCGTGTGGCTGACCAACGCAGCGGGCAACGCGAGCCCCGCCAACGCTGCACACACCAACGTGGTGGTCCCCCCGTCCAGCGCCGGTGGCTCAGGTAAAGGCCATAGCGCTACGGCGACGACGCCAACGATCCACGTGACGGAGACGCTGCGGGGGCGCGAGCTGGTGGTGCATGTGAGCGGACCCGCGAGCGGACGGGTTCGCGTGGGCTTCACCGGGCGGCTGCGAGGGCGAACCGTCGCCTCTGGCGCCAAGACGGTCGCGCTCAAGCACGGACGGCTGACCGTCGTCTTCAGGCTCGGCCCCCGCACGGCGGCGCACGCGCTGATCCGCGTCAGCGCGAAGCTCGATCACGAGCTGGCGGTGACGAGCACGCTCCGCCGTCATCGCCGCGATGCACGGTAGCCCACAGGCGCCTCGAGAACGACTTAGCCCCCGCGACATGGCCACAAAGGTCAGCGGTCCACCGGGGCTTTCGACGACGCAACATAACATCGCCTACGTTGGAGCGCGGTCGGCAATGAGCGCCTCCCAATCCTCACGCAGGGGCTCGGCGCGCAGCTCGCGGATCGCCAGCGTCATGATGTCCTCGAGCGCCACGAAGCCGGTGGGGAGATGCACCTTTCCTAGTGAGCGCTCGCCGATCTGGAGGTCGGCGCGCACATGCAGATGTGGGCGTCTGATTGAGCTGCGGCCGTAGGGGTGCCAGTGGTAGACGATCACGTCCTCGTTGTTTCGTGCGAAGACGTAGAAGTACGCGACCACCTCGACCTCCCAGCCGTCGCTGCCTTCGCGAACGCGATAGTGCTCTCCGACATCCAGCGTCAGCTGGTGCTCTGCGCCCAGACGCACGGGGTCGCTGCCGGCCAGCGACAGGCGATGCGGGATGTCAGCCTGGTGGTAGCCGCTTACGATGACGTGCGCGTTGGTCACGCAGGAGAGCAGCCGCACCCTTCGGGTCCGGTACTGCTCGACGGCCTCCGCGGGCGTCCTACTTGGGCTCGGCACGAGGTCGCAGCACCATCGCGACGCGCATCGCGTCGGGGTCCTCGATGTCGATCTCCCCGGCGTCCAGTCGCCGCTCGAACTCCTGGGCGCTGATCCCGAAGTACTGGCGTGCTTTGTCGTCCGCCAGCCGGTCCCACTCGGCGTCGGACAGCTCGCGGATCTCGGGAAGCAGGGGAGTCGTCTGGTCGGTACGTGTAGCCATAGCTATCAATCCCGTTCGAGGAATCGGCCGCTGGTGTCGCGTCCTTGATCTTTCATGGTAGGCGAGCGCGTCGACGATGCCAAGGCGTCTCACCGCGACAGCCTCTCGGATCACGCTGCGAACAGCTCGAGCTGCTCGGTTTCCTGCAGCGGCTGGATTGGCTGGATCGGCGCCGACGGCGTGGGACGCGGCAGGAACGGGATCACGTTGCTGGTGTTCTCCCAGGCGGCGCGTAGCTCTGCCTCGGCGATCTCCTCGCCGGTGAGCGGCACGCCCTTGGCCTGCAGCTCTTTGAGCACCTGCTCCAGCGAGATGGGCTCCTCGCGCTCGTCCATGAGCTGCCCGTCTAGGGCGAGATCGGCGGCGGCTGCCTTGGCGGAGAGCAGCGCCCACTTCTTCTCGTCGAGCGAGCCCTTCGTGAGCATCACGTACACGGTCACGGGCTTGCGGGAGGACAGCCGGTGCGCGCGGGCGATGAACTGGTCGAACATCTCGTAGGAGAACACGAGCCCGTCGACCACGACGACGGAGGCGGTGTCGAGGTTGTGGCCCAACCTGATCGCGGGGATGCCGCAGAGCAGCACCTGGAGGCTGCCGTGGCGGAAGTCGCGCATGACGACCGCGCGCTTCTTGGGGTTGACCGTCGCGGGCTTGCCGTTGCGTTCCTCGACGATGTGCCCGGCGCGCACGCCCTTTTCTTTGAGGCGGTCGCAGAGCCAGCGGCCGGTCTCGATGAGGTCTGAGCCGACGAGGATCTTCTCGCCTGCCTGGACGTGCTGGAGGATCAGCTCAAGCGTCTTCATGTTCTTCGGCGTCCAGTTGGAGTGCTGAAGTCCGGCCAGGCCGGGCCAGTCGCGGTCGGTCGCGGCCTCGGGGGCGGTGGTGGCGTACTCGAGCTTGGTGAGCTGGCCACAGGCGGCGGCGAACCGCTCGATCTGGCCGCTGGCGACGAGTGCGTGGTCGGGGTACTTCCAGGTGAAGAACGACGCGAACGTGGACTTGCTCAGCCACTTCTCATAGAGCTCGCGCTGGGCGACACCCATCGGCGCGCTGACCGTCTTGAGCGTGCAGGGGACGATCGGCTCGCCGAAGTCGCGCTTGCGCCGGCGGATCATCGCCGCGGCGCTCAACCGCCAGAAGCGGCTGACGTTGGTGATCTGCGGGAGCACCCTGCGCTTCTCGCGCCTGTGCGCTGTCTCGGAGCCCTCGCGGCCGTAGGTGTACTCAAGGACGCAGAAGTCGACCTCGAACGCGGCGAGGCCGCCGTCGTAGCTGTAGGGGAAGCGCAGGCTGGAGTCGCCGAGGCACCACCACATCAGCCAGAAGATTTGGTTGACGTAGTTGGAGATCGGCGTGCCGGTCGCCAGCAGCTTGTTGCGGGCCTGAAGGCCGCGGATCGCCTTGCTGCGCTGCGAATCGTCGCCCTTGATGAGCGTGCCCTCGTCGATGCAGATCACGCCGTCGCGGAACGCGGGGGCGAGATGGTGTCCGGCGCTCTTGACGCGCAGGCGCTTGTGGACGTAGCCGCAGGTGCGGCTGCGGATTTCGCCTTTGACCTCCTCGGTGTGGACCGCGGAGCAGACGAGCGGGCTGTGCTGCTGCCAGCCGCCGTGGCGGGAGGCGTGGCAGGCCGGGCAGAATTCGGTGGAGTCGAGCACTGTGCGCTCGCCCTCGGCCTCGTGCACCGGCACGTTCTGGACGGGCAGCGCCTCGTTCTTGACGCCGAGCAGCGAGAGCACCTCGTAGTGGGTGATGTACCAGCCCTCGCCGCCGGCGCGCAGGTGCTTGGCGACGCGGCGTGCGTGGGCGGGTGTGGTGATGTGCTCGACCTCGATCCCGAGCTTCTCGGAGATGTCTTGGCGGTACTGTGGGATGAGGTCCTGGGGGACGATGAACAGGACTTGGTTGCGTGCGCCGTTGCGTGCCGCGCCCTGCGCGTAGCCGGCGGCGCCGAGGGTCTTGCCGCCGCCTTGCTCCCAGCTGAGGATGAACCCGCCGCCATCCTTGGTCTTGGTCAGGGCGCGAGCCAGGTCCTCACGCTGGAAGCGCTTCCAATCGAACGCCGAGTCCTTGCCGTTGGCGCGGCCGTCCGCGGCGATCTCATCGAGTATCCGGCGCTGGCGCTCGACCTCCTCGGGGAAGCGGGTTGCGATGTCGCCGGGGTTGGGGATCACGAAGTGCTCAAGGAGATACTGGATGTCCTCGGTTGACTCGGAGAACTCGTTGTCGGCGACTTTGATGACGAGGACCTTGGCCTCCTCCTCGTACTTGCGCACGACGGGCTCGCCTTGCTTGTTGCGGGTGACCTTCTTGCCCTTGGTGACGTTGATCCGGGAGTCGGTGCGCAGCGGGTAGCGGGTGCCCTGCTGAAAGCCGCGCTCGGGGTCGGAGCTGGTGCAGAGGATCGAGTCGAGGTCGGTGAGGTATCCGAGGCGCATCTGCGGGCGGACCTGATACAGCGGGATGACCTCGCGCTCGGCGGCGTCGGCGACTTGTGCGACGGCCTCGCGCACCGCGGGGGCGATGCTCAGGTCGCACTCCTGCTCGAGCTCGCCGAGCAGCCGCCAGTCCAGTGCGTTCAGCGCGAAGTGCCCGACGGGCTGGTTGTGCAGCGTCTCGACCAGCTTCAGCCGCCCGGCCTTGGCGAGCGCTTGGCGCACGAACGGAGCGGGCCGGATCGCGAGTCGATCGCGGGCGCGCAGTTCAACTGCGTAGGTGGGGCGCTGGCTGGCCTCCTCGCGGCGCCGACGGTCAAGCTCGCGCCCGACGAGCCGCCACGCTTCGACCGGGCCAACGGGCGGGCAGGACAGCGTGCCGAGGTAGTAGTGGCCCGCCTGGCGCAACGCGGTCTTGATCTCGTGGCTGAGCGCACGCTCGGCGAGCTCTTCCTTGGAAGCCTCGGCCTCCACCACGAGGCCGCCGTCGTCGCTGCGGTCCTGCGGCCCGACGAAGAACGCGATCAGGCACGGCAGGACCACGCCGTCGAACAGGTCGTTGCACTCCACGGTGGCGAACACGCCTGCCGCGTCCTCGCGCGAGAGGACCTCGCGGCGGAAGCGGTCGCGTCCGCAGATGAACGCTCCGACGCCCTGGGGGGCCAGCAGCGCGAGGCTCATGCGCCACACCGCGACCGTGCTGTTCTCCGGGCGCCCGGCGCCGTCGGTCCACGTCAGCCCGAAGGGTGGGTTGGCGACGATCTGTGGGACCTGCACGCCCAGCTTGCGCAGCATCGGGAAGGCGCGCTGCACGTCGCCGGTGATGGCGTGATAGTCGCCGGCCCTGACCTGATCGCCGTCGATCTCCACCCCGAAGCGCTGTTCGCGCGGCCACGGGGCAAGCAGCGCGCCGTTGCCGGCGGTGGGGTCGAGCACGGGCAGGCGCCCAAGCGGGTCGATCGCCTGCCTGATGAACGCTGCGACCTGCGGCGGCGTGTAGAACTGCTGCAGCCCGCGCATGTCGCCGAAGCGGGTGGTGGCGAGCACGCTGCGGGAGGAATCGAGCGCTTCATCCGTCAGAGCACCGCCGAACAGCTCGCCGCGCTTGCCGCCCTCGACAGGAGCTGCGACCGCAACCGATCCAGACATGGGCCGTCCTTTCGCAAGGGCCCCACCCCGTGTGGGGCCGATGCCGGACGCGCGGCACGCCCAACGGGCGTGCGACAATCGCGCGGGCATGGCCGCACGCGGGAGTCGCGGCTCCCCAGCCCTCTAATCCGCGGCGGGTGTGGTCAGTCGGTGCTGGGGCAGACTCGTGCGGACTGGGTTCGAACATGGGTAGCCCGCCTGCGTTCGCGGGCCGAAGGGCAGCACGTGTAGGTCGGAGCTCCGCCGGAGAGGGCCTGAGCCGCCGGTCACGGGGACGACGAGAGAGCGCGGCGCCAGTCGCGGGAGACGTCGGGTTGACCGGCACACTCCCAGAGACCGTTGGTCGCGCCGGTGAGACCGTCCCAGTCGCTGCGGACATCCGCCTCGCTGAGGAGCGTCCATCCGACCTCCTCCAGTCGCAGATCAGCCTTGCCGGTGTTGCACGGCCAGCAGGCCGTGACCAGGTTCTCCCGATCCAGCCAACTGCCGCCACGACCGCCGGGGTCGACGTGATCGAGGCTCGTGGAGACGAGCAGGTAAGCCGGATGTACCTGCCCGGCCCTCCAGTTCGGGTGGTAGGGGAACTCCTCGGGGTAGATCTTCGAGAGGAGCCGGAGCACGGGCGGGGCTATCGTTTTCGCTCGGCAGTAGCGGCATGTCCAGCTGTCGCGGCGGTGAGCAGCGAGCTTTACGGCGATGGGCACGGGCCTGCGCCGCTCGACCTCAGTCCGTCGCTGTCCAACTGAGGAGAGGATTTCGCCTGCCCTGGCCGGCTCGTCGGCGAGGGTGGCCGTGACAAGCTCGCCGAGCGCGCTCGCGAGCCGTTCAGCAGACGGTGAGGCCGCGCGCCGGATGCCCGCGCGTAACACTGACATTGTTGGGGACTGATCCATCAGTTTTGGGGAGAGCTCCGACGCTCAGCGTGATGACTGCGCGAGCGATGCCAAAAGATGCCATGAGTGCAAGGAGATGATCTGTGGCCCGCGCCCCTCGGACGAGGGCAAAGAGGGCTTCTAGCACCTCGGTTTGCGGCGAGCCCGAGTCTGCCCAGAGATGCGGCTGCGCAAACTCGTCGGATCCGCAAGGGCGTCGCGCTTGTCGAGATGGTCGCTGAGGCGCGCTGTCCCAAGGGCGACTACTCAGCGCGTGCCGTGGGGAAGGCGGTCGTTGGATCGAGTGTTGGCTGCTTGGCGACGGGTTGATACTTCCCAAACCGTTTCTTCAGTTGCATCGTGAGGCCGGCGGCATTCCCGTGACGGGTATCGAAGGCCTCGACTCGAAGCATCGTGTTTCCGGACGATTCGTCGATGCACGCGAATCCAGCGATGCCCTCGAACCCGGACCGAAACCTTTCGGCGATGTCACGCCGGGCCGCGTCCCGTCCGAGCTGCTTCTTGATGGTCTCGATGTCGCGATCACCGGGGCCGTCCGGCTGACCGTCATAGACCTGAAAGTGCGCTGCGCTAGACCCAAACTTGCCAGCGGCCGCGAGCGCCGTGTTCATGAAGAACCCTGCCGCACCAAGAACCTGTCCCCGAGTATCCTCCATTGTGATTGCCCTCCGTCGGTATTTCGTGACGACCCGCGTCACGCTATCAAAGCGCCGCCGATACGTGACAGCTCGAGCTGACCGGCCGGACGGGGCGAGTGCTCCGCAAGAGCCGTCGAGCATTTAGCGGCGTCGGCCGTACGACTATTCTTCGGCTTTCTGGAAGAACTCGCCGAGGGTAACCGAAGGGTTTGCTGAGCAATAGTATGAGACCTCTGGTTCGCCCAGCGGTGTTGCGTACTCCCCCTTTTTGTACTGGCTCGCGAGCTGATCCGTGACTTCGTGCTGTTCGGTCGGGGACGCTTTCATAAAGCTCTGGCAGGTGCTCGAGGCTGACAGTCCGCTTCCGGCGCAGGCGCTCAGGCCCAAGCAGGAGATCACTCCGGCGACAGCAACAGTGGTACGCGCGATTGGAAGTCTCATACTGCCTCACAATGTCGGTTGACAGGTCGGGCGCGATCTCGCATCACATCGCGTTGTTGCACGTCTACGATCATCCGGGTTACTGGGCTTCGGCGCCAGCCCCCCAAGGTGTCGAGCGGCTCCACCCACCTTCTTCGTTGCTGTGGGCCTGTGGAGGGCCCCACCGCGGCAAGTAGACGCGGCGCGTTACGACAGAACGTTCAGGCGCTGTCGTGCAGTTCCGCGTACGAGCGAGATCGTCCGCAAACACCTGGTGCCGGCTCGCCACGGCGATGCCTGCCGGGCGGCGGTCGCGTAGGATGCGCGGGAGGATCTTTGCGATTGGTGGCCTTGGACTGGGGAGCACATGACGGATAGCTCAGCGATGCTTGGTCGAGGGGACATGATCGCCGGCTACAGGGTCGATGACCTGATCGGTGTCGGTGGGATGGCGATCGTCTATCGCGCCGAGCAGGTCTCGCTAGGGCGCCGCGTCGCGTTGAAGGTGCTTTCGCCGCGGCTCGGCCGAGATGAAGCGTTCCGGGAGCGGTTCCGTCGCGAGGGTAAGAGTGCCGCGGCATTGCATCACCCGAACGTGGTCACGATCTTCGACTCGGGCGAGGCCGGGGGCCGCCTGTTCATCGCGATGTTGCTGGTCGAGGGCAGCACCCTCGCGGATGTGATGGCTGGCGCAGGCCTGTCCGCCGAGGAGACGGTTTCGCTGCTGACCCCGATCGGAAGCGCCCTCGATGCGGCGCATGCGTTGGGGCTCGTGCATCGCGACGTCAAGCCGCAGAACGTGCTGCTTGATAAGGCTGGCCACCCGTATCTGGCCGATTTCGGCATCGCCAAGGGCTCCGCGGGGGCCGGCGGGCTCACCCCGACGGGCGGCTTCGTAGGGAGCCTCAACTACGCTGCGCCGGAGCAGATTCGTGGTGATGCGGCGACAGCCACGACGGATGTATACGCGCTGAGCGCGGTGCTCTACCAGTGCTTGACCGGGCAGGTTCCGTTCATGCGAGACACGGACGCGAGCGTGATGTACGCGCACCTGCACGAGGCTCCCCCACGGCTGCCGGCAGACTCGTCGCGGGCGAACGAGCTCAGCCGCATCCTCGCGCGCGGAATGGCGAAGGATCCGGAGGACCGTTACCCGCTTGCGGGCCAGCTGATGGCTGACGCTGGCGCGCTCCTTTCGAGCATGGACACAACCGCGCGCCACACTCGGCCAGCCTTCCCGATCTCAACTCGGGCATTCGATGACGCCTCCGACACTCGGCTCAGCGCGACCCCCGCGCCAGCGGAGCTGCAGGCGACGGAGCCGCGGCTGGCGCCGAGCGCGGGCCCTCGCGAGTCCGCCGAGACATTTCCGGGCACAGCGGCGACGGTTCGACAGCCGCGTAATCCGCGGCCGGCCTCCCCACCCACGGACGAACGACACGAAGCAACCGAGGCGCCCCGACCGCGCCAGGGTCACCGGACGCTAGCCCTCGCGGCCGCCGGAGCGCTCCTTGTCGTAGCTGCTGCCAGCGCCGCAGCGCTGCTGTCGCTCCACGGAAGGAACGGCACAGGAGCGGCGGGCACGGCATCCCTCGCGCACAGAGCCTCCGACACCGCGAGTACCGGTGGAAAGGGCGCTCCTGTCACAGGAGCCGTTGGCCTAAACGTCACCTCCCCGTCGAGCGGCAGCGTCATCAACGCTGAAGACATCACCGTCCGCGGGACGGTGACGCCGGGCGACGCCAGCGTAGAGGTGCAGGGTCAGCCTGCCCCCGTCGGGAATGGCATCTTCGCAGGAAACGCGTCGCTCCACAGCGGCTCGAACACGATCAGCATCATCGCCAGCGCTCCTGGATACACGCCCACCTCAACGACGATCACCCTGACCGCAGGATCATCCCAGGCCGCAACGGCGAGCAGCGACGCTGGGGAAGCCGCAGCGCAAGGCGCGTCAGGCGGCGAAGCTGCCCCGGCGGCCCTCGAGATGGCGAGCCCGCCGGAAGGCGGGTACAGCATTCTCGTTCCGTCCAACTGGAGCTACCACACCGAAACAGCGCCCGCTGGGGATACGATCGGCGTGTGGGGCGAAGCGAACTCGGATGAGAAGCTCCAGGTCACGGTAAGCACCTGCGCTTCGTGCGCAACGGACGGCTCCGGCGCGGACCCGCGCGCCGTCGGACTCCCGTCCGGCACAGTCAGCTCGTTCGAAATCAACAAGTCGGCAATTGGCTACCAAGCGTATGCGAACGGTAACCCTAACCCCGACAACGGCGTGGTGGTGGTCACGAGCGAAGGCTCTACCACGACGGGCTACGCGCAGGTGGACCTCTGGCTGCCGGACAGTCTTCACTCCACGGCGACCCGCATTCTCGATAGCTTCAGCCTTTTGCAGGCCACGAAGGGCTGAGTCGCGCTCCTTCGGCTGGGATCCCCTCCGGCTGGGACGCGCAATGCGCGGGGCCCGCGCGAAGTGCCAAGTGCCATGTTCCCAGACCGCCACCAGCTCACTGCCGTAGGTCATAACGGAGCGTGGCGTCACGCGCATCTTTGCCAACTGCTCGTCGAATTTGGACGCCGCGATAGCGCCCGCCTCGCGTTCGACGAAGCGAGCCGTGGTGATCGCTTTTAGACGGACCCTACAGGTCGGGCCTACTTCAACATATGGCGAAGTGATCTTTGCAGAGTTCGTGGCGATGTATGCGAATCGCAGCCGCTGGTTCATGCTCGCGGACAGTCTTGGCAGGGCGAGAGCTCGTTTACCCTGTGCCGGAAGAGTCTGCGGCTTCCGTCGACGTTTCGGTGGCGCCGGCCTGCGCGCCTGTTTCCGTGGCGGACAGCCCGAGAGCGACGGCCAGCGTCGTCGCTGCCGCCGCGTCGCCGTGTTCTGCGTCTCGGTGGCAGTGCCCACCGATATAACCAAACGCGTATGCGTCTCGAACTTCGGCACCCGTGCCCGCGGAAGGAGGGTCCACATCCGGGGCGACCTGGGCGGCGTAGGCGTTCTGGACGGACCATGACGCCATTTCGAATTCTCGGCAGGTCGACGTGGATGTGAGGGGTTGCAGGCCGAGAGCGGTGGTGAGTGTGATCGTCGCACCGTCGCCGTCTTTTGCTTCTCGGTGGCAGCGCCCTCCGATATAGCCGAACGCGTATGCGTCTCGAACCGCGGCACCGGTGCCTGCGGAAGGCGGGTCCACTTGAGGGGCGATTTGGGCGGCGTATGCATCCTGGAGCGACGTGGAGGCCGTTTCAAAGGCTTGGCAGGTCGAGGCGTCGGTTAGCGGAGGCGACGAAGAGACGGCTGTGCCCGGGCCGGCCGAACCACATCCAGAAATAATCGTGGCTGCGATAACGACGCCCAACACGACCGCTGAATGCTCCGCAGAGAGCACGCGCGACACGCGGCGACAGTAGCGTCCGACGCGGAGGGAGCGCCGTGTGCCCGTTCGTTGTTCGTGTGGCGCCCCGAAATGAGGAGGCGTGCTAGGCGGCACGGGCATCGGCCAAGACGGATATCGCGACGTGTGACACTGGTCGCAGGTTGGCTGGCTCATGGGCGTTGCTCTGGCACGTGACCGTGCCGATCACCGGGTCAGCACCGGTTCCGCGAGGATGAATGTGCTCTCTTCTTCTGGCTCGCGGATCTTGTGGGTCCAGACGAACAGGATGTCAGTGGCGCCCTGGATGGCGAAGCTCATCTTGTGGACGGTGCTCGGCCCGCTAAATTCCGCCTGATAGAGAACGACCGAGTGGGGGGAGTTGTCGTTGTTCTTGTAGACAGTGAGGTGGTATATGGTGCTTGCGTTCGAGCTGGTTTGCAGCCCGACCGCGTCGGATGTCAGCTGGGTGAAGCCCGGGGTCGGGATCTGGTAGCTCGCCGTCTGGCCTTCGGCCCGAGCACCAAGATCGAAGGCGACTGCGTGCGGGTAGGTCTGCCCTTTGAGCTCCCGCTTTGCGGCTTCCGTGTCCATGGAAGCATTTTCGGAGTTGTGGTTGAGCGCTTCGGCGCCGCCTTGGCTTTCGAGATAGCTCGCGAGATACTCTTCATTGCTGTTACCAGAGGGTGAAGAACCGGCGGCTTCGGTGCTGCTGCTGGATTGTTCGCTCGGCCCCCCGGGGTTCCCCGTCGTTGCCGTGGTGCCGGTGTTTGACGTCGAGGTCGCGGGCGTCGTGACGTTGACAGTCCGGACAACGGTCGCGGTCCTCGTCCGTGTCCTCGTCTTGCCGCCGATCGCGACCCCTGTGGCCGCGCCCGCGATCATGACGACGACGGCGCCAAGCAGGCTCGACTTCCAGTTCATAGATGCCGCCCAACCAGGTATCCAGCGACCCACAGCGGCGCATATCCAACGGCGGTGAGCGTCGATGCGGCGCGCAACGAGAGCCGTCGAGGGGGTTGGTCTGAAGATGGGTCCGCGGGAGGCGCTTGGGCGGGGATCTTTACGGTCGTCTCCTCGGTTGGGCTCTCGTCCGTGACGAGTCCCACTGGCGGCGACGCCTCGTGCAACTGCGTCTCAGCCCAGCGCATCAATGCGCCGGCCGAGCGCGCCCGCTTGTCGGGATCCTTCTCCATGGCGCGCTGCACGACGATGTCCAGCGGAGCGGGCAGGCCGGCGATGGCGGCGCTGGGCAACGGAATCGGTGCGTTAGCGTGGGCCATTAGGGTGGCCGTGCGCGTCTCACGCCGGTAGGGAAGCTCGCCGGTGAGGCAGCGGTAGGCCATGCACCCGAACGAATAGACGTCGGCTCGGCCATCCAGCGGCTCGCCGTTAATCTGCTCGGGTGCCATGTAGTCGATCGTCCCGAGCAGCTCGCCCGTCGCCGTCTGCGCACTGCCCTGCTCGTCTGGCTTTGCGAGCCCGAAGTCCGTGAGGTATGCGTGCCAGCCCGGGCCGCGACCCTCCAGCATCACGTTCGCTGGCTTAACGTCACGATGCACGAGGCCCCGTTCGTGGGCCGCGTCGAGGGCCGCACCGACCTGGGAGAGAACTTCCACGGCCTGGCTGACATCGAGCGGTCCGCCCTCCCTCAGAAGGCTGCTCAGGTCGGGGCCGTCGACGAGGCGCATCGCGAGGAAGAGACGTCCGTCGTCGAGTTCGCCTGCCTCATAGACGGGAAGGATGTTGGGATGGTCGATGGCCGCCGCCGAGCGCGCCTCGCGGCGGAAGCGTTCCCGGAACCGCTCATCCGCGCCGAGACTGCCAGAGATGAACTTCAGCGCGACACGCCGATCGAGTGAGAGCTGGGTGGCCTCGTACACAGAGCCCATCCCGCCGCGGGCGATGAATCGCTCTATGCGGTAGCCCGCGAGCTCGTCACCCGATTGCATTGGCTCCTCAGTCATTGAACAACCCGACCGAGGGCTGGGTGGTCTCCGGTCGCAATGCTCTGGGTCGCCGCATAACTGTCTCGCGCCACGCTGCGAGAATCTACCGGCTTCGGCGCCATCGAAGCGTGCCGCTCGACGCTCCGCCCACGATCCGTTGGTCCGGCCACTTTCGGTCCGTGGCGCATCGGTTAGAGCCATCCTGCGATTCCAGCCACGTGACCAATCAGGATCCGCGCTGCCAGCGACCGGAAAGAGCTCCGCGTTGACTCGGGATCGCCGCACGGCAAGGCACTCCGTTCGTCCTGGGCACCCCGCTCGCGATCGGCCCGTCCTACGAGCGAGTCCAGCTGTGGCCGCCGCGAGACCGCGGTCACGTGCTGTGGCACGGCGGTCCGCCGCGTCGCTTTCATTAGCCTTTGTTCCTTGCGTTTCACGGCGTTCTGATGGCATTGTGGCTCGCGCAGGCACGTTGTCGGCTCGACCAAGGTGTCGATGTCCTCCCCCTCCGCCTAGGCGCTCGAGGTGCCGTGACTGGGCGTCTCGTGAATCTCGAGCCCTGCCGCCTCGATCATCCCCCGGCTCCGTGCCCGCCATCCCGTGGCAGGCTACACGAACAGGCTGCGGAGAGGGGTGGGCGATCCAACCCCTAGGTGGCTCGCTTCGAGGCCCTGCGTCGGCGACACTCAACCCGAGCGCCTAACCTGCATCGTCTCGATACCGATACGCCGACACTCCTCGTGTCTTAGACTGCCCGCCCATACACGACAAGGAGCCTATCGTGACCGTCACGGCGTTCCGCAACCACCGCGAAGGACCGCTCAAGATCTCAGAGCGTTATTGCGCCGCTTGCAGTTGCGCCGAAGTGCACGTGACCGTCGAGCGGCGGGCTGAGCCGTCGGAGTGCAGCCTTGGACGCGCGCACTCGCTTCGGCCGCCGGTGTGTCGCCCTCAAGTGCCCCTGTCGCATCCATTTACCTCCGTTCGGAGCGCGATTCCGGCTTGCCGCGGCACTCGCCATTGCGTCGTCCTGTTCGCCTCGCTGCTGCGCCGGACCGCGGCGCTGGGGGCTAGAGGAACATGAGCCCTCTCCGCCACCTCTCACCCCCAGTAGTCGTCGCAGTAGCTCTCGCCGGCTGCGGTTCAACCGTCTCCTCGCCGCCGCGGCCCAGTCACAGCACTGCCAACGCGACGGCTTCAACGCAAGAACCCACCCCAACCTCGTCCACCGTCGGAGCCGGTAGCAAATCAGCCGAATCAAGTAGTCCACCCGCCGTTGGCACTACACTCACAAAGCGCGAACACACCGGCTCCGTTACGGTGATCACAAGCGGCTCTGGGTTCTCTCTGGTTGGCTATCCCGGAAGCGGCGAAGCATCGCCCGGCGTGATCACCTTCGCGCAATCCGGTCAGCAGCTTGCTGAAATACCGAGCACAGCTATGACCCCCGAGTGTGGGGCAAGTGACACAGTTGTGCCAGGCGTCGGGCGTCTCATCCTGACGGAGCATGTGTCCGAAAAGCCCGCGGAAGGCATACATCCCGCACTCTTTTCGGCAACACTCGATGCGTGGAACGCCGAAACGGGCCGGAGCGTGTGGAGCGCTCTGGTCGTGCCGCCGCGGACGGAAAAAATTGAATGTAACCCTTACGCAAACTTTGCGCCAACCTCATTCGACGTCACAAGCGGCGGACGATGGGCTGCCTGGAGCCTCGCGATTCCATATGGAGGCTGCAATAGCTGTCAGCCGACTGGAGGCGATGTGGTCAACCTGACCACAGGCGCAATCCGTTCCGATCAGCGGCTGTATGGTGCTCTCGGCGAATATATCGTCGACTCTCGGCCCTATCAACCCGTAACCACAGTCACAATCACGAATCCTGCTAGCGGTGCGAGCCTAGGGAGCTTCACGGTGACGCAAGCCCGGCATTTCGTCAACGACGCGTCAGAACAGATGGTCCCCCTTGCGGCCTCAAACTACTTTCCAAACGCTCCTGCAGCGCTGTCATCAGACGGCGCCCGCCTCATCATGCTCGAACCCGAAGAAGGCGGCGTGGGTTCGATTGCGGCATATTCACTCCCAGATATGACGATGGAGTGGCGCTGGCATCCCACTCGTGGAGGTGCCCGAACCGGCACTCCGGAGCTAGTCGCCGATGGCGGCGACGTCCTGCTTACCTACACCGAAGGCGAACTTATCGCGCTAGACGACCGGAGTGGCAAGGTGCTCTGGTCGCTGCCGAATCTCCCGAGGGAAGAAAAAAGCAACGGCCCCGTGTGCGGTGTCTCCAATAGCGAGGCGTTGGTTTATGTCAATGGCGACTATGCGATCCTGAACATCCACACCGGCAAGCAGATCTCGTATGAAAGCACTGGGCCTGCCTGCTCCACGATACTCCCTGGTGGCATAGAAGCCCAGCAGGCCGAAGGCTCGACAACGGTGGTTCAGAGGCTCAGCCCATGATGGTTGACATCCACCGCGTGGGAGCGGTCGCCGGACACTAGGCAGGGCGAAGAGCGTCGGTTCTAGCCCAAATAGAGTCGCCATGACGGGGTCCTGGATGGCGACTGTCCCGAGGCGGCGTGGAGCAGGCGGTCCGCTGTGAACACTGTGGCGTCAAGATCGACGCAGCTTCCGCTCGGGCTGTTGGGCGTCGCTAATGGCAACGCTGGCACCGACCTTGCCG
>Ga0335075_10003868_pt1 | contig 23489 bp, 23 predicted proteins | sample Lox_Sample_24_FD_206723 | JGI IMG/M metagenome (GOLD analysis project Ga0335075, IMG submission 206723) | Soil microbial communities from Loxahatchee National Wildlife Refuge, Florida, United States - Lox_Sample_2.4 | ecosystem: Environmental > Terrestrial > Soil > Wetlands | place: USA...
GCCAGCGGAAGCGCCAGGCGACGAAGCCGACGCCGGCCGCGGTCCACAAGCCGAGGTTGGCCAGATCCCAGCCCGGGAAGGGGCGCACGGTGTACGCGCCCTGCAGCAGTTGGGCCAGGGCCTTGACGGGGAAGGCGGTCACCAGGCGGGACATCCACCCCGGCAGGCCGCTGAAGGTGGGGTCGAAGACGCCGGAGATGATGGCGATCGGCAGGAAGCTGGCGTAGGCGATCGGGCCGGCGGATTCGGCGCTGGACAGGACCAGGCTTATGGCCAGACCCAGGGTGGCGAAGCACACGATGCCCAGCATCAGGCCTGCGACCAGCGCCAGCAGGCCGCCCGGGCGCGGGCCTGCGCCGAAGGCCAGCCAGCCGATCAGCCCGGTGCAGACGGCGATGAGGAAGACGGTCGCGACCGTGCTGGCCAACAGGCCGCCGAGATAGGCGGCCGACGGTAGCGGGGTGGTCCTGATCCGCTTGAGGACGCCGTCGTGGCGCAGCACGGCGACCTTCGAGCCGAGGTTGACGTAGGCGGCCGCGATCACGCCGAAGGCCAGGATGCTTGGCACAAAGACCGTGGTGTTCTTGACGTGAGTGCCTGGCAGGTAGGAGCCGACGTTGGCCGCGCCGATCAGCAGCAAGATCATCAGCGGGAAGACGAACGTGAACACCGCGTACTCCGGGCTACGCCAGAAGCTGCGCTGCTCGAGCAGCGCCTGCCGGGCGGCAAGGCGAACCGATCTCGTCACGGGTGATCTCCGTTGGGCTGAACTAGTCGGGGTCCGGGCCGGCGCCGGTGAGCTGCAGGTAGGTGTCTTCCAGGCTGGGTGCGCTGACGGCGAGGCCGTCCAGGTCGCCGAGACGGTTCTCCAGCGCCCAGTCCAGCAGCCGCCGCAGCGTCATCGCGGCGTTGTCGGTGTGGCAGACCGACAGGGGCCCGCGAACCGCCAGGTCAACCCCGTCGGGCAGGGCGACCTGGCCCCGGCGCAGAGCCGAGGGCGTGGTGAAGGAGATCCGGGTGGCCAGGCCAGCGCGCGCGGCGACCTCGTGCGTGGTCCCGGCCAGCTCGATCCGGCCCGCGCGCAAGATGGCGATCCGGTCGGCCAGGCGTTCCGCCTCGTCCAGGTAGTGCGTGGTGAGCAGGATGGTGGTGCCAAGCCGGCGGAGGTTTTCGATCGCCGCCCAGCATCGCCGGCGCGCCTCCGGGTCGAAGCCCGTAGTCGGCTCGTCGAGGAAGACCAGGTCGGGGTCGCCCGCCAGGGCCAGGGCGAAGTCCAGGCGGCGCCGCTGGCCACCCGACAGCCTGCGGACCTGGCTGTTGCGCACCTCGGTGAGCTCGACGACCTCGAGCAGTTCGGCCAGCGGGCGCGGTTTCGGATAGTAGCTCCGCCAGATGTCGATGAGCTCAGCCACCCGTGCCTGCCGGGGGAAGCCGCATTCCTGCAGGACCATCCCGGCCCGCTCGCGGAGTCTGGCGGGCTGGGACGCGGGGTCGAGGCCGAGGACGCGGACCGTGCCGCCGGTCGGCGGCCGGAAGCCCTCCAGGATTTCCAGCGTGGTGGTCTTGCCCGCGCCGTTCGGGCCGAGCAGGCAGAACACCTCGCCGTAGCGCACGTCGAAGTCCACGCCGCGCAGCACCTCGGTCGAGCCGTAGCTCATCCGCAGGTCGCGAACGTGGACGGCCAGGCTATCTGTCACAGCGGCGCAGCCGGTCGAATGTGACGCTCATGTCAGTCATCACCGGGATTATACGAAGTGGTCAGCGATTCAATAACCACACGAGCGAATATCAGCCAGAAGTTCCCGGCTCGAAGGACGACGGAACGAGGAAGATGAAGCCAGCCGACGTCGCCTCGCTTCGGATGCTGCGCCTGGCCAGGGACCGGATCGACCGGGACTACGCCGAGCCGGTGGGCATACCGGCGCTGGCCGCGGGCGCGGGGTACTCGCGTGAGCACTTCATCCGGGCCTTCCGGGCCGCATACGGTGAGACACCCGGCCGGTACCGGACCAGGCGGCGGGTGGAGCGCGCCCGCGAGTTGCTCCGCTCGGCCAACCTGACCGTGACCGAGATCTGCTATCTGGTCGGTTTCACCAGCGTGGGCACGTTCAGCGCCCGCTTCGCCGAACTGACAGGCATGTCCCCCACCGCGTACCGGCGCGAGGCCGCCCGCCGCGGCGGTCCCGCGCCCATACCCGGCTGCTTCGTCATGATGTGGAGCACAGGGCTGCCGACGCCACCCGGTCCGGGCAACACATCACTTCCGGAGAAGCGGCGACCGCCAGGCGCGTCCTAGAGTCACCCCATGATCAACGGAATATCTATCGTCTCGGTCTGGGTCCTTGACCAGGACTCGGCCAAGGACTTCTACGTGAACAAGCTGGGATTCACGGCCACGAACGACATTCAGATGGACGGCGGGATGCGCTGGCTGACCGTGCGCCCGCCCGGCAGCGCCGGGCAGGAACTGCTGCTGATGGACCCGCTGCACTCCATGCTCGACGAAGAGTCCGCGCAGCAGGTCCGGGCTCTGGTCGCGAAGGGAGCGCTCTCCCCTGGCGTGATGGCCACGTCGGACTGCAAGGGCGATCACGACACTCTGGCCGACCGCGGCGTCGAGTTCACTCAGCCGCCCGCCGAACGCCCCTACGGGATCGAGGCGATCATGCGCGACGACTCTGGCAACTGGTACAGCTTCACCCAAGCGCACTACCTGACCGCGGGCTAGCGCGAGGTCTCCGCTCCGAGCCCACCGCAACTGGCCGGCCAGCGTGGAAGCGGGTACCACGGACCGTTCGGTAAAAAAGGCCGGCTACGGCGGGTTTGGCGACGCGTGGTGCCAAACCGGTCCCTGGCTTTAAGGTTTTCCCATGGCGGATTCCGAACCGGGTCAGGAGGTGGCGCGGAGCGAACTGCGCGCCTCGCATGAGGACCGGGACCAGGTGGTCGAGCTGCTGCGGGTGTCGGCAGGGGACGGGCGGCTGACCGCGGAGGAGCTCGACGAGCGCCTGGAGCAGGCGATGACGGCGCGGACCTACGGCGAGCTGGCCACGCTGGTCGCCGATCTGCCCGCGGCCGGGTCCGGGGCCGGGTCCGCGGCCGGCCGGCCGGCGCCCCCGGCGCCGCGGGTCAAGGAGATCGCGCGCTTCGACTGCGGCAGCGGGCACACGATCAGGAACGGCCGGTGGGTGGTGCCGCAACGGATGGAGGCCCGGGTCGGCAGCGGTCACCTCAAGCTGGACTTCACCGAGGCGGTCATCACCCAGCCGTTGCTGCAGATTGACGCCGAAGTGCGCAGCGGTCACATCATCCTCATCACCAAGCCGGGCATCGTGGTCGACACCGACGACGTGGCGGTCCGCAGCGGCCACATACGGGTCCGCGCCCCGTGGGGTCCCGACGTTCCTGAGGTGCTGCGGATCGAGGTCTCGGGGAAGGTGGGCAGCGGCCACTTCGTCGCGCGCCCGCGATACCGATCGTTCTGGCAGTGGCTGACCCGGCAACCAAAACCGTACGAGACCGCGGCACGCTGACGGTTGACTCTCATCGTGGTCTCGGGCGCGCCGGGCACCGGCAAGTCCACGATCGCCCGCGAGCTCGGGGCTGGCCTGCGGCTCTGTGTGCTGTCGCTGGATCCGATCAAGGAGGCGCTGGCCGATGTCCTGGGGCTGGGTGACGAGAACTGGTCTAACCGGGTGGGGGACGCGGCCGCCGAAGTGGTGTTCAGGCTGGCGGCGAGCTTCCCTGACGCGGTAGCCGAAGGCTGGTGGCGGGGCGTGCGGCGGGACCGGGCGGTGGCGGAGTTCGCCGGGGCGATCGAGGTCTTCTGCCGCGCCGATCCCGGTCTGGCCGCCCGGCGGACCTCGGCCCGGATCGGCGCCGGACGGCACCCCATTCACCGCGACGTGATCAACCCGGCCGGCGTGGGCTCGGCCACCCACATCGCCTCGCTCGCGGCAACGGTGACTCCGCTGCGGCTGGGCGGCCCGCTGATCGAGGTGGATACAGGACGGCCCGGCGCGGGCGCCGAGGCGCTGGCGGCGGTCAGGGCGGCTATCGGCTGACCGCTGCGAGGGGTCTGGTTGCTGGGGGTTCTGGTTGCTGGGGGGTCTAGTTGCTGGGGGGTTCTGGTTGCCCGGGGGCCTAGTTGCCCGGCGGCGGGCGCGGTGGCAGGCTGTCGGGGTGCCCACCCGACTCGTGCATATGGTCATCGACGCGGTCGACCCGCCCCGGCTGGCCCATTTCTGGGCGGCCGCCTTGGGCTGGGAGGAAGAGGCCGACGAAGACGGCGTGGCCAACGTCTTGCCGCGCGGCTTCCGCTACCCCGACCCCGCCGCGCTGCCGCTGGTGATCCTGCCCGTGCCTGAGGCCAAGGCAGGCAAGAACCGGGTCCACCTGGACCTCGCCACCGAGTCGGTCGCGCACCAGCAGGTCGAGGTCGAACGGCTGCTCGGCTTGGGCGCCGTGCACGCCGATATCGGACAGGACGGTGTGCCATGGGTTGTTCTGGCCGACCCCGAGGGGAACGAGTTCTGCGTACTGAACCCGCGGCCGGTCTACCTCGGCCTCGGGCCGGTGGCGGCGGTGGTGGCCGACTGCCGTGACCCCGCCGCTGTGGCCGGGTTCTGGGAGCTGGCAAGCGGATGGGTGCGGGCCCGTTCGGTCCCGGACGGGGCGTCGCTGCGCTCCCCCGCCGGTACCGGTCCGTACCTGGAGCTGATGCCGTCCGCCGACGCGAAGACGGCCAAGAACCGGATGCACCTGGATGTGGCCCCGGAGCCGGGCGAGGATCAGGCGGCCGCGGTGGCGGCGCTGCTCGCGGCCGGCGCGGTGCCGGTCGATATCGGCCAGGGCGAGGTTTCCTGGACCGTGCTCGCCGACCCGGAGGGCAGCGAGTTCTGCGTGCTGTCGCCGAGATGACGCCGGCTGAGATGAGGCGAGCCGAGATGACGGCGGCTGAGATGAGGCGAGCCGAGATGACGGCGGCTGAGATGACGCGAGCTGAGATGACGGAGGCTGAGTCGCGGAGCTTGGCCGCGGTGCGCGCCGACCTGGCCCGGCTGGTCCGGTACGACGACGAGTCGATCGTGCACGAGCGGTGGATCAGGCAGCGGTATGACCTGGGCGCGGCGGCGAGCTATGCACCAGCGCGCACGGCAGCGGTACGGACGGCCTGGCACGAGGCCGGGCATGTCGTGGCCGCGCTTGAGGTCGGAGCGCGGTTCAGTTCTGCCAGCATCCGGCACGGTTGTTCCAGCCAGGGCCGGGTGCACCGGGTGACGGGCGGGGGGCAGCGGGCGTTCGTCATCGACGCGGCGGGCCAGATCGCCGAGCGGCTGCTCGACTGGTCCATGCTGGTCGATGACGACAAGCTGCGTGCCTGGCTGGCGACCTGGCGCGGCGACGGCGGCGACGCGCGGCGGTTCAGGAACGGGATGCGTTCGGCATTCGGGGAGGACGAATTCGGGGCCTGGCGCTACTGCGAGCAGTTGCTCGTACCGCGCCGGCTGCGGATCCGCCAGGTGGCCAGGGCGCTGCTTGTGTACCCGAGGTATATGCCGTACCGGGTGGCGGAGGCAATAGCGCGGTTAGACCGCGGACCGGTACCAGGCGGGGAAGGCTTCGAGGGAGTCGAGGACCACATCGGCGCCCGCGCGGGCCAGGTCGGCGCCGGAGAACGAGCCGGTGGCGACGCCAACCGCCCGCGCGCCCGCCTCCACGGCTGCGGCCATGTCCGGCGGGCTGTCGCCCACGTAGGCGGCCGCATTGAGGCGGCGGAGCACGGCGGCCTTCTCGGGCCCGTGCACGAACGTGAACACCTCATCGGCTTCGATGCCGACCGCGTTCAGGCTGGGCTGCACGGAGACCGCGTGCTTGGCCGTAATGATGACCACGCCCCGCCCCGCGGCCCGGACCGCCGCCAGCGCCTCGTGCGCGCCTGGCAGCGCGGTCGTCATTTGCTCGGCAAGCCGCACGTAATGCCTCCGGTAGCCCGCGGCCGCGGCGGCGCGCTCGTCCAGCGGGTACCAGAACGCGAGTTCGTCCTCCAGCTTGATCCCGAGCCGACTGTCCACGGCCTCCAGGTCGATGACAGTCCCGGTGTCGCGGGCGAGCCCGGCGAAGGAAGCCAGGATGGCCGGACGCGAGTCGATCAGCGTCATGTCCAGGTCAAAGCCGACCGGGCCCGGGCCAAGCGGTGCCCGGGTATCGATCACGCCAGCATTCTGCCAGGCGGGGGGCGCCGTCGGGACTGCAGGCCCAGGCGACCCTGCCCTGACCTTTCTTCCGAACGGGCCGTGGTATCCCATGCCTACAATCGTGATCGTGGCCGACCGCGTGTAGAAGCATTTCCTGTTGTTCGACGAGGCGTTTGACGCTTGATTGGGTGCACGACAATGACATGGGACGACTTGCTCGGTTACTGCCTGGCCAAACCCGGTGCCTGGCAGGACGAGCCCTGGGAAGGCGACGTGGTAGTCAAGGTCGGGCCCAAGATCTTCGCGTTCCTTGGTTCCGGTACGTCAGTGGGCCTGAAGTGCGCCGCCTCCCGCGAGGCGGCGCACGAGTGGTTGCTCCGGTACCCGGAGGACGCGTCGGTTATGGCGTATATCGGCCGCTCCGGCTGGAACAGCCTGCAGATCGGCGGCGCCATCCCCGACGACGAACTCCTCGAGGCCGTCGACGCGTCCTACGCGGCCGTCGTCAGCAAGTTGCCAAGGAAGGACCGCCCGGCCCCGGCCTGAAACCCCTATTAGGAAGGCCGAGTTGTCGGGCCTTAGCTTTCCTTGCATTCTCGTCTTTTAGGAATGACTCTCGTGACAAATGTTGATTCGGCCGAGGTTATCCCGACGATCCCTGTTTCGGCCGGGGCGCTCATCTTCGACCGGGAGGGACGCCTGCTGATCCTCAAGCCGACCTACAAGACCGGCTGGACGATCCCGGGCGGCGTCATGGAGGCGGACGGGGAGTCGCCGTGGCAGGCATGCCAGCGCGAGGTCCGCGAAGAATGCGGGATCGAGGTGCGCCGGGCCCGGCTGGCCTGCATGGATTTCCGCCGTCCGCGGCTAGGGCGGACGGGCGGCATTCGGTTCCTTTTCGACTGCGGCCGGATTGACGGGGAGGCGCTGGCCGGCATCGTGGTGCAGCCAGAGGAGGTTTCCGAGTACCGGCTGGCGGCCGTGCCGGAGGCTCTCGAGTTGCTCAGGAAGCCGATCAGGCGCCGCGTCCGCGCGGCCGCCGGCGGCAAGCGCCTGGTCTACCTGGAGGACGGGAGGCCGGTCACCGGAGTCGGCAATTTCTAGCGCACGGCTTCTAGCTTCTAGCGCACAGCTTCTAGCGCACGACCAGGCAAAATGGGTGGCCGACCGGGTCACGGTAGACCCGCCACGGGATGGGCGCGCCGGCCGGGCCGGGGCGGGGGGAGACATGCTCGGCGATCATCACAGCGCCCGCGGTCAGCACCCGGTCGTGGGCCGCGGCCAGGTCTTCCACCAGGATGTCGAAGTGAACCCGGGAGGTGTGCTCGACGAGCGGCGTGCTGGTGGCCTGGAAGGAGAGCCGCTGGCCGTTCGGCGGCGGCTCGAGTGTGACCCATCCCGGATACCACTCCACCGGAGTGCCGCCGAGTAGGCCCGCCCAGAAGCGCGCGAGCGCCCATGGCTCGGCGCAGTCGAGCACTACTTCCCTAATCCAGCCAATGGCCGCATCGCCGCCCATCAGGAGATGATGTCACGTTCGCCTGGCTCAGCCGGGCACGAGAGGTCTTCCCGAACGGAGTGAAACGCTCTTGCCGCATGGAACCTGGGGTTCACTCCGTTGCGCAGGCCGCTCAGGCCTCCAGCGAGGCCTGGCTGCGGCGGGGAAGGTACCGGCAGCAACACTGGCCACAAAGACCACAGATTGATGGCGGCTTCGATGGTCAGGCGACGGGCGGAGCCGGTCTGTGCCCCACTTGTGGGGCTGGTGTGACACGGGTCCCGTCCCGGGCGCGTTCTGAGTGGGGCGCGTGGGCCACAAGCCCCTTGTATCGGGGCCGGGGAGCCACCAGCCCCGAACGTCCGCGCCGCACTCGGGGCGCGTGCGCCGACGGCCGAGGCTACCGGGGCTGTCGGGGCTGAGGTGGCTGCTGATTCGGGCTGTACGGAGTGCTCCCGTGATCATGGACAGCTATCCGCGCCCTCCGCCTCACCTGGCCGGAGTGTAGGTCAGGTGGACGACGCCGCTGCTGAATGCCTCCGAGCCAGCCAGGACCAGCGGCACCTGTCCATCCCGCTCGCTGAACAAGCGCTTGCCGCTGCCCAACATCACAGGGAAGACGAGCAGGTCCAGCTGGTCGAGCAGGTTGTGTTGCAGCAACCAGCGGACCAGTGCTGAGCTGCCGCTCATGCCGATGTTCTTGCCCGGCTGCTGCTTCAGCTCGACGATCCGGGCGGTGATGTCACCGTTGATCAATGTCGAGTTATGCCAGTCGGCCGAGGCCAGCGTGTCGGACACCACGTATTTGGGCGTGTTGTTCATCTGGTCGGCCATGCCGCCCGACTGGCCGCCGAAGGCGGCGGCGAACCCCTCGTATGTCACCCGCCCGAGCAGCATCGCGTCGTTGGCCGCCATGAGCGCTCCCACGGCCTGGCCAACCTGGTCGTTGAAATACGGTCCTGTCCACTTCTCCGGTGCCTCCACCACGCCATCAAGCGAAATGAACAGGCCCGCGGCTATCTGTCGCATGGGTTGGTTCCTTCCGAGTCGGGCGGCTCGCGCGTAGCGCAGCGCGACCGCGCCGGTGAATGTCATGGAGTCCAGGAGGCGCAGCGGCACGTGCTGGCCGCCTGGTTCGAAAAGGTGCTTTCCGCCTGGCGCCGACCTTGATGTTCTTGCCTGGCTGCTGTTTGAGCCGGGCGAGTTCCATGGCGATGTCGCCGCTGATGATCTTCGCCGGGCCCCAGTCGGCATTGGTGAGAGTGGTGGAGACGACGATCTTCGGGGTTCGGCACATCAGCTCGGCGGTCGGGATGGCCAGCTGCGCCTGCACCGCTTCGGACATCTCGTCGTCGTAGTAGGGAGGGTTCCACTTCTGCGGCGCCTCCACCACGCCGTCGAGCGTGATGAACATCCCCCGCCACGATCTTCCCCACGATGCCCCTAGTCGGCAGCGGCGAAGAACCCGGTTAGCACAGGGGCTATGGCCTTGGCCTTGACCATGTGATTCTGACCGGGCAGCGTGCGGTAGGTGGCCTCGGGCAGGACATCGGCCAGGGCATGGGTGCCGTTGGTCATCCAGGCCGGGCTCTTGCCGCCCGCCGCGACCAGTGTCGGCACCTTGACCGGGGTCCACTCCGCCGCCGTGAGCGGCGTCCCCCGCTGGTGGTCGTGCACGATCGTGATGTCGTAGGGCAGGGTGGGCGCCACCGCCTTGAGCTTGCCCCAGACTGGCGTGAACGGCATCACCGCGGTGAAGACGGCCGGGGTGCCCACGAACCGCATGAACATCTTGACCGCGTCGCCGGTTTGGTTGTCGGCGACCAGGTGCTTTAGCCGGGGCAGCCAGTCGTCCGGCATCGGCGCCCGGCTGTCGTCGACGATGAACGGCGGTTCGTACACAGCCAGCTTGGCGATCGAGCGGATGTGCTTGGCCGCCTCCAGGGCCAGGGCGGCGCCGGATGACGCGCCGTGCAGGTACACGGTGTCGCCGGCCAGGGCCACCAGCGCCCCGAGGTCTTCGACCTCGCGGTCGGGCGAATACGGCGCGGTGTCGCCGCTGTCACCGCGGCCGCGGCGATCGTAGGTGTAGACGGTGAAGTGCGGAGTCAGCTGCTCGGCGAGCCTCGGCATCGGCCCGAACGACCTGCTGCACAGCGCGCCATCGACCAGGATCAGCGGCGGCCCCTGGCCCGCCCGGGTAAAGGCGATGGTGGTCCCGTCGGCGGAGCGGACGGTACTCATTTGCGGTCCTCCCGTTCGTGACTGGTGCTCGGACGGTCAGGCGAGCGTCCGGCTGAGCCAGGCTTCCCAGGCCTGGCGGGCTTGGTCGGGTTCGGCGTCCGGGCCGAACAGATGGTGTGCCGCGATCACCGGCCTGGCGAAACCGCGCAGGAAGCGGTACAGCGCATCTGGCGTACGCACACCGATCGTGTGAGCGTTGGCGAAGTAAACGACGCCGTCCGCGGGCCCGATCTCATCGGTGGGCCGCACCGGATCGCCGGGCTCGGGCGGCTCGGCCAGGCCGAGCGCGCGGCACAGCAGGGACCGGTCCCGTGACCAGTTCGTGCCGGGCGGGCCGAACGCGGTGACCGGCGCGGCGAACCGGCCAGCGAAGTAACTGAGGTACTCAACCAGGGTGCGGAAGTACATCTCGCCGCCCATCGTCATCGCCTCGAACTCGTCGGCCCAATCGTCGCCGGGCAGGAAGCCGCTGGTGACGGTGCGCAGCACCGTGCTGCCGCCCGCCCGCCCCTCAACCAGGAACTCGTATGCGATGAACCGGCCGTCCGGCGCCTGACCGCTGCGGTACGCGAGCCGACGGGCCGGCTCCCATCCGGTGATCGCGAGCTCGGGTGCGTACTCGCCGAACACGGTATGGACCGTGCCTCCGGCTCCGGCTTTGACCTCGTTGCGGCCCATGAACCAGGAGTCGATCCCGGGCCCGGTCGCGATACCGGCCCAGACTTCGTCTGGGCTGGCCGGGACCTCGGCCTCGTTGCGCTGCGAGAACTCGTGACCCATCAGGATTCCCCTGCCTTGACTTCGGCGTCAGGCATCGCCGTGACGCTCGGATGGACGGCGATGACGACATGGTGCTCGCGGCCGCCCTCAGCCTGCTCGTCGTGGTACTTCGCGACCAGGGCGGTCACCACCTGCATCAACTCCGCGGTGAAGGCGGCCCGGTCGGCGGCGGACGCAAACCGCACGGTGCCATCCATGGCGAACGTCGCCAGCTTGCGCTGGGCCCGGGCGGCACCGGCGATCAGGTCACCGACGTCCCTGACGAGTTGCGCGGCCAGGGCCAGCAGCCAGCGGGCGGACAGGCGATCCGGCGAGCGGGACGGGTCGGGCGCGACGACCGCCAGCGCGGACGGCGAGATCACGTACGAGGCCGCGGCCGCCTGCAGCAACCGTTCCGTCACGTTGCCCTTGCGCCGCTCCTCCACAAGCTCCACCAGACCGTGCTGCTCCAGCGTCCGCAGGTGGTAGTTGACCTTCTGCCGCGGAAGGCCCACCACCGCGGCGAGCATGGCCGCCGACCGTGGCTCGGTCAGCTGGGACAGGAGCCGCGCCCGTACTGGTTCAAGCACGGCCTCGGCTGCCGCCGGGTCGTCGATTACTGCCACGTCGATCATGGGTCGAGCTTGCCATCCGATGAATAAAATTGTCAAGACAGATTTTTTTGTCGGACTAATCAGACGGGACAGCGCGCGGAGAATCAGACGGGACAGCGCGCGGAGAATCAGACGGGACAGCGCGCGGAGAATCAGACGGGACAGCGCGCGGAGAATCAGACGGGACGGCACGCGGAGAAGAGCGAGGGCGGGGCTAGCGGGCGGGGAGGGCGGTGCGGCGGGATAGTTCGGCCTGGCCGGCGGCGCGCATGGCGGGTAGGGGGGCGGGGCGGCCTGTCATCAGCTCGACCTGGCGCGCGGCCTGGTGCAGGAGCAGGTCGAAGCCGCTGACCACGATGGCGCCGGAGTTCGCAGCGGCGGTGGCCAAGGGGGTCGGCCAGGGGCTGTACACCACGTCGAGCACGGCACCTGGGCGGGTGCGGGGATCACTGGCCCGTTCGGTCAAAAAATCGGCGGCACCAGCGGGGACGGTGGAGATAAGCAGCTCGCCTTCGCGGACCTGGGAGCCGAACGGGCGCAGGTCGACCGCCAGGCCCAGCCGGCGGGCGGCAGCGAGTAGGTCGCCGGCCCTGGCCTGATCTCGGACCTGCACCACCGCGGCGGCCAGGCCGACGGCGCGCAGGGCGGCAAGCGCGGCGCATGCGGTTGCGCCCGCGCCGAGGATGGTGGCGCCGGGCGGGGCGGTCACGCCGGCCTCGGCCAGCGCCGCGACCATGCCGGGGACGTCGGTGTTGTACCCGTGCCGCCGCCCGTCCGCGAAAACGACCGTGTTCGCGCCGCCGACTTCGAGGGCGAGCGGCTCGATGCGGTCGAGCAGTGGCAGGACCGCCCGCTTGAGCGGCATGGTCAGGGACAGGCCCGCCCAGCGCCCGCCCGGGGGGGCCTGGGCACTGTCGCACGAGGCGAGCAGGCTGGGCAGCCGGGCCTCGTCGCACTCGATCGCGGTGTAGGTCCAGCCCTCCAGGCCGAGCGCGGCGTAGGCGGAGGTGTGCAGCACGGGCGACAGCGAGTGCTCGATCGGCGAGCCAAGGACGGCGGCCCGGGACGCGAAGCGCACGGTCAGCCCTGGCCGAGGTTGTGTTCGAGTTCGGCGCGGTACTGCTGGAACTGCGCCTCGCTCGAGGTGAACAGGGTCTCGCCGGTCTTGGGGTTCACGGTCACGAAGTAGATCCAGTTCCCTGACGCCGGGTGCAGCACGGCCCGGATGGCGGCGTCACCTGGGCTGTCGATGGGCCCGGGCGTGAGGCCCTTGTGCCGGTAGGTGTTGTACGGGGAGTTGCTGTTGAGCTGGGCGTCGCTGGCGATGATGCCATAGGTGTTCAGTCCGAACAGGACCGTGCTGTCCAGCTGCAGAGGAATTTGCTGGGCCAGCCGGTTATAGATCACCCGGGCGATCTTCGGGTAGTCGGAGACCTTGCCGCCCTCGGCTTCCACCAGGCTGGCCATAATGATGACCTGGGCTTCGGTCAGGTGTACCTGCTTGGCCGCGGCCGGAAGGTTGACTGCCGCCGCCTCCTGGTCGAACCGCTGGATCATTGCGGTCAAGACGCCGAGCGCGGTCTCGTGCGGCTGCACCTCGTAGGTCGCGGGGAACAGGTAACCCTGCGGATTACCGTCCGCGTAGGACGGCAGGTTCAGCTTGGCCGGGTCCTTGAGGACCTTTTCGTAATCGGCGGCCGGGATGCCGGACTTGGCGCCGAGGTCGGCGACGATCTGGCTGAGCCGCAAGCCCTCCGGGATCGTCACCGCGACCTGGACCAGGTTCGCCGGGTTAATGAGCAGCGCGTAGGCCAGCGACGCCTTCATGTGCTCATGCATGCCGTAGAAGCCGGGCAGCAGGCCGCTCGAATTTGAGCTGTGCTCGGCGGCCAAGACGAACGCGCGGGAGCTTGCCACCACACCGAGCTTGACCAGCTTCGGCCCAAGGCTGCTGGCCGAGGCGCCGGAGGGAACCTGGACCACGACGTGGCCGGTGCCAGGGCCTGAGTAGTCGGCCGGGTGGTACCTGTTCATGTAGAAGCTGTAGGCGTAGGAGCCGCCGATGCCGAGCGGGATGAGGATGACCGCCAGGGCTATCAGCGGCGCGAGCCAGCGGAACCGGCGCCGCCGCGGGGGTTTTCCACCCCGTCCGTTCCCCGGGGGGCTTGCGGGGCGTTGCGGCTGGCGCGCGCTCCGGTCCCGGTTGCCACGATCGCGCCGGCTGCCGCGGCGGGGGCGATCGTCGCCTTCCTCGGTCTCGTCCTGGTTCTCGTCGTAGTCGTAGTCATAGTCGTCGTCGCCGAAGCCGGGGACGAAGCGGCCCCTGGCCTCCTGCTGGTCGTCGTAGCTTTCGTCGTCATGCGGACCGTATGTGCCAGGATCGTCGGAGGGATCGCCGCGGAAGTCGGCGTCGTAGCTGGCAGGCGCGGGCCCGGCGGGATGCCATCCCGGCGCCTCCGGGCGGGACAGGCGCTGGGCGCGGCGCCACGGCGAGTCCCCTGCGCGCCGCGAGTCTCGGTCCCGTGGATCGTGATGCACCGGCTGGTACCCGGGCGGCAGCGGCGGCGTACCCGGCTCGATTCCGCGAGGCGGCTCGATTCCGCGAGGCGGCTCGATTCCGCGAGGCGGCTCGATTCCGCGAGGCGGCTGGACTCCGCGGGGCGGCTCGATTCCGCGGGGCGGCTCGATTCCGCGGGGCGGCTCGATTCCGCGGGGGCGCTGGAACACCTGGGGGTCCTGCGGGTCGCCGGACCGGCGGCGAGCCGGTGGCCACGTGCTGCCGTTCTCGCTCACGCGCCGGCTCCCTCACTCGGTGCTTGACCGCCCGGGGTTCCTGCGTTCAGCGTTACCAGGTCACCTGGGGGGCGTCCGGTGGCACGTTCGGCATCCAGGGCGGCTTGCAGCAGGACGGCAGCGGCGGCGGCGTCGATGACCGGGCGGCGGGCACGGGAGTCTTTCCCACCGCGGCGCAGTGCGGCGTGTGCCTGCGTGGTGGTGAAGCGCTCGTCGACGAGCCGTACCTGGACTGGGGCGAGTCGGCCAGCCAGTTCCGTGGCGAACCTCCGGGCGGCTGCGGCGGCCGCGCCCTCCCGCCCGGACAGCGAGGTGGGCAGGCCCACGATGACCTCGATCGCGGCCGCGCTGGTCGCGAGGGCGGCCAGTTCGTCCAGCTCACCGGGACCGGATCGGACCACGGTAAGCGGGCTGGCCAAGATGCCGCCCGGATCGCTGCGGGCGACTCCGACCCGGACCGAGCCGACGTCCACCGCCAAGCGCACACCCTCTCTCACTGGCAGGCTCCCGCTCGTACTGTGCGGGCGCAACCTTGGCCCGTTGGATCCGCAGGCCCCGGCGGGGCACAGCAGCATGCCAATACGTTACCTAGCCGACCCCGTGGATGTCCCGCAGAGCAGTACGGACCGCATCAAACGCCTCGTCGATCACGGTAGTTCCTGGCGCCAGCGGGGCGCCGCCGCCCTGGGCCACGTCCGGCTTCCCGCCGCCGCCGCCGCCGAGCGCGCGGGCGGCGATTCCGACCAGGGTGCCGGCCGACAGCCCGAATCCCCGGCCCGCCTCGTTGACCGCGACGACGACCACGGGCCTGTCCTGGGGAACGCCGACAATCATGACCACCGCGGGCCGGCTACGCGGCACCCGGCCGCGCACGTCCAGCGCGAGCTTGCGGATGTCATCCGCGTCGGTCCCGTCCGGCACGCGGTGCGTGACCAGGGCCATCCCGCGGATGTCCGCGGCTTCGGCCGCGATCTGCGCGGCCGATTCGAGCAGCTGGGCGGCCCGCAGCCGCTGCAGCTCACGCTCGGCGTCCCTGAGCCTGGTCAGCACGCCGGCGATGCGCTCGGGCAGTTGGTCGCGGGGCGCCTTGAGCTGCTCACTGAGCTGGTTGACCAGCACGCTCTCCCGGGCCAGGAAGCGGAACGCGTCAAGGCCCACGAGGGCCTCGATCCTTCTTACTCCCGACCCTATCGACGCCTCGCCGAGCACCTTGACCAGGCCGAGCTGGCCAGACCGCAGAACGTGCGTGCCGCCGCACAGCTCCCGCGAGTAGTCGCCGACCTCGACCACACGGACCCGGTCGCCGTACTTCTCACCGAACAAGGCAAGCGCGCCCATCTCGCGGGCTTCCTCCTGGGAGGTGTAGAACGCATGCACGTCAAGGTCGTTGACCAGCACCGCGTTGACCTCATCCTCACTGTCGCGCAGCACGCCAAGCGGGACCGCGCCCTGGGCGGTGAAGTCGAACCGCAGCCTGCCCGGCGAGTTCTCCGAGCCTGCCTGGGCCGCCGTCTCGCCCAGCGCGTTGCGCAGCGCGCGGTGCACCAGGTGGGTGGCGGTGTGCGACCGGGATAGCGCACGGCGGCGCTCGATGTCGATCTCCGCGTGTGCGGGCGCGCCCGTGATGACCTCTCCGGACCTGACCCGTCCGCGGTGCACGACGAGCCCCGCCAGCGGGGTCTGCACGTCGAAGACGTCAATCACGCCGCCGTCCAGGGTGATGGTCCCGGCGTCGGCGAGCTGGCCGCCGCCCTCGGCGTAGAACGGGGTCCGGTCAAGGACCACGTCCAGTTCGGTGCCGGCGCCCGCTGCGGGGACCGGCACGCCGTTGACCAGTAGGCCAAGGACGATTGCCTCGCCTGAGGTCTGGTCGTAGCCGGTGAACGTGACCGAACCTGACCGCTCGAGCACGTCGGCGAACACCGAGATGTCGACGTTGCCTGTCTTCTTCTCGGCCGCGTCCTTTTTCGCGCGCTGCCGCTGCTCGCCCATCAGGCGGCGGAATCCGTCCTGGTCGACCGACAGCCCCTGCTCGGCCGCCATCTCCAGGGTCAGGTCGATCGGGAAGCCGTAGGTGTCGTGCAGTTGGAAAGCCTGCGCGCCGGAGATCGCGCTTGAGTGCCTGCGCCGATTCTCCTCGACCGCCGCCTCGAAGATCGCTGTGCCGGTGCGCAGCGTGCTGGCGAAAGCAGCTTCCTCCGCGTCGACGACCGTGTGGATGTTCGGCGCGTCCCGTCGCAGCTCGGGGTATAGCGGTGCCATGGCTTCGATCGCGACCGAGGTGAGCTCGTGCATGAAGTGCTCGCCCGCCGGGGATCCGCCGCCGCGCTGGGACCCGGACAGCAGGCGGAGGTTCCTGATGCTGCGCCGCATGATGCGCCGCAGGACGTAGCCGCGGCCCTCGTTGCTCGGCAGCACCCCGTCCTCGATCAGCATGATCGCGCTGCGCACGTGGTCGGCGATCACGCGAAGGGCCACATCGGTGGTGTGTTCGCGGCCGTAGTCCTGCTCGGTCAACTCCGCGGCCCGGTCGAGGATTTTCCAGGTGGTGTCGATCTCGTACAGGTTGTCGACGCCCTGCAGGATGGACGCCATCCGCTCCAGGCCCATCCCGGTGTCGATGTTCTTGGTGGGAAGAGGTCCCTCGATGTCGAAGTCGTCCTTGGCCCGGAACTTGCTGATGCTGTCCTGCATGAAGACCAGATTCCAGACCTCGAGGAAACGGTCCTCGTCCGCCGCCGGGCCCCCGTCGCGGCCGTATTCGGGGCCGCGGTCGTAGTAGATCTCCGAGCACGGGCCGCCCGGACCTGGCACGCCCATACTCCAGTAGTTGTCGACCAGGCCTCGCGGCTGGATCCGGTCTTCGGGCAGGCCGATCTGGTCCCGCCAGATCGCGAACGCCTCGTCGTCGCCGTGCAGGACCGTGGCCCACAACCTGCTCTCAGGGAAACCGAACCCGCCGTCGGCCTCGGACCTGGTCAGCAGCTCCCAGGCGTACCTGATCGCTTCCTGCTTGAAGTAGTCGCCGAACGACCAGTTGCCGAGCATCTGGAAGAACGTGGCGTGCCGGGTGGTCTTGCCCACCTCTTCGATGTCGAGCGTGCGCACGCACTTCTGCACGTCCGCCACCCGCCGCCACGGCGGCGTCTGCTGGCCGAGCAGGTACGGCTTGAACGGCTGCATGCCGGCGATGACGAACAGAACGGTGGGATCATCGGCGACCAGGGAGGCCGAAGGCAGGATGGTGTGCCCCTGCTGCTTGAAATAGGCAAGGAAGCGGCGGGCGATCTCTGCCGACTCCATCAGCGGCCTTCCTTGGGTTGGGGGTCCTGAGGTGCTTCTCGCGTTTCTCGCGTCTCTCGCGCTTGTCGCGCTTGTCGCGTCTCTCGCGTTCCGAGGGTAGAGCGTGCGGGCGCGGAATGCGTAAGCCTATACAGCTCCATGCCGTCCCGCACGTCGCGAGCGAATCTGACGGTATCCGAGGCCAGCCCTGGCGCAGAGATACGGCGGGCAACGGCGCAGGCACGCCGGTATCCATAGATGCCGGCCAGCGCTCCGGCCGTGAGCCAGAAGCCGCGGCGGATCATCTCGGGCCCTCCCGCTTGGCGAGCTCACCGCGTTCCACGACGCGGCCCGGCAACGCGCGCCTTGGTCCGCCCCGGCGCAGTCTGACGGCGTGGCGTACCCCGTAGGCCAGGGCACCCACCCGGCCCACCGGTCCCGCGGAGATGGCCCGGCCGAGCCCGGCCAGCGCGGTCACCTGCCCGGCGAGTTCGGCCATCCCGGTGCCGAGTTCGTCCATGCTGGCCGTCACGGACTCGGTGCGGTCCAGTTGGCTGCCGGCCCGGTCGACGGCGGCCTGCGCCCCGTCTACGGCCGCCTGGGCGCGGGACAGCAGCACGTCGCCGCGCTCGCGCAGGTCGCTGACGAGCTTGCTGCTCTCGGACAGCAGCCGGCCCAGGCGGAACAGGACGAAGACGCCGACGCTGACCAGCACCGCCCAGAAGACGGCGGCGATCAGCGCGGCCAATTCCGCCGCGTTCATAACCGGGCCGTGCCTGTCATGCCTGCTCCTTGCTGCCTTTGTCGTTGGCTTCCCGGTTGCTTGTGCCGTTGCCTGTTTTGTCGCCTGTTATGTTGCTCGTTTCGTTGCCTGTTGTGTTGCTCGTTTCGTTGCCCGTTCTGTTGCCTGTTCTGTCGCTCGTTTCGTTGCCCGTTCTGCTGCCTGTTCTGAGGATGGCGCGGATCCGCCCGGCGCGTTCGGCGATCCGGGCCTCCTGGCCATGCCCGGACGGCTCGTAGTAGATGCGGTCCGCCACCGGCTCGGGGGCGTAGCGCTGCGCGACGATGCCGTCGTCGAAATCGTGCGGGTACAGGTAGCCCTCACCGTGGCCGACCTTGCCCGCCCCAGGATAGTGGGCGTCGCGCAGGTGCGCCGGCACGGGGCCTATTAGCCCGTTCCGCACGTCGGCACCGGCCGCGCCTATGGCCTTGACCACGGCGTTGGACTTAGGCGCCATCGAGATGTGGATCACCGCCTGGGCCAGGTTGATCCGCGCCTCGGGCAGCCCGACGAACTCCACCGCCTGCGCCGCCGCGACCGCGGTCAGCAGCGCGGTCGGGTCGGCCATGCCGACGTCCTCGCTCGCGTGCACGATGATCCGCCGTGCGATGAACCGCGGGTCCTCGCCCGCCTCGATCATCCGGGCCAGGTAATGAAGCGCCGCGTCCACGTCGCTGCCCCGCATGGACTTGATGAACGCGCTGATCACGTCGTAGTGCTGGTCGCCGTCGCGGTCGTAGCGGACCGCGGCCCGGTCCACCGCGCGTTCCAGCGCGGCGGTATCGATGTTCTTGCCTTCCGGCAGCCCGAGGGCGGCAGCCTCCAGGTAGGTCAGCGCCCGCCGGGCGTCGCCGCCCGCCAGCCTGACCAGGTGGTCAGCGGCGTCCTGGTCAAGGGTGATCGCGCCGCCGAGCCCGCGCGGCTCGGGTTCGGCCAGCGCGCGGCGGATGACCTCGCGTATGTCGTCGTCGGACAGCGGCTGCAAGGTCAGCAGCAGCGATCGGGACAGCAGCGGCGAGACCACAGAGAAGAACGGGTTCTCGGTCGTCGCGCCGATGAACGAGACCCAGCGGTTCTCAACCGCCGGGAGCAGTGCGTCCTGCTGGGTCTTGGAAAACCTGTGCACCTCGTCGATGAACAGCACGGTCTGCCGACCGCTCATTCCTAGGGTGCGCCGCGCAGCGTCAACCGCCGCGCGCACGTCCTTGACCCCGGCGCTGACCGCCGACAGTTCCACGAACTGCCGCCTGGTCACCTGACTGACGACGTAGGCCAGCGTTGTCTTGCCGGTGCCGGGCGGACCCCACAGCAGCAAGGACATCGGCGCGTCGTTGTCGATCAGCTTGCGGAATGGCGTGCCTTCGCCGGTCAGGTGTTGTTGGCCGATCACCTCGTCCAGCGTGCGCGGGCGCATCCGGACGGCGAGTGGCGCGGCCGCGCTCGCGGCGGACTCCTCCGCCTCGTCGAACAGGCTGGCGGACCTGTCCGCTTCTGCTCCGGCCATTCTCCGACCCTATCTCGGATCTCGTCCCGGCCCGCGCCGCGCCAAGCTACACCACGGTAGTGACAACCGGACGTGGCTTGTCCACAGACGAGTGCCGCCGGGCACATGTTATCCACAGGATCTAAGGCCCTCAGGCGGGTTCTCGAACCCGCCTGGCAGCATCGCTGTCGTGTCAGCCGAGATTTCTCCGTGGTTCCGCGAAGTGCTGGCCGCCCAAGGTAATGCCGTCGCGCGCCGCCAGGGTGCGAGCTGCGGCATCGACCCGCGCGTGATGTGCGGCCGGGCAAGTAACGGCAGATGGCAGCGGCTCCAGCGAGGCGTATTCGCCGTGTTCTCCGGGGACCCTGCCCGCGAGACGATCCTGTGGGCCGCCCTGCTCCGCGCCGGGCCTGGTGCTGTCCTGAGCCACCAGACGGCGGCTGAGCGCCACGGCCTGATCGACGAGCCCAGCCCGATCATCAGCATCACGGTCCCGGTGTCCCGGCACCCGGCGCAGGTGAAGATCCCGGGCATCGTCATCCACCGATCAGACGCGATCCTGCGGACTGCGCATCCTGCGATGCTGCCGCCGTGTACCCGGGTCGAGGATACGGTGCTCGATCTAATCCAGGCCGCGCGGACCTTCGACGACGCGTATGCGTGGATCTGCCGGGCCATCGGACGTCGGCGCACCACCGCGGAGCGGATACGCCTCGCCATGGATGCCCGTAAGAGGATGCGCTGGCGCCGCGAGATCGAAGTCGCGCTCGGCGACGCCGAAGGCGGTGCCTTGTCGGTGCTTGAGTACCGCTACGTCTACCGGGTGGAACGGCCGCACGGGCTGCCCGTCGCCCGCCGCCAGGCGAGGATCAGGCAGGGCACCGGCAACCGGTATCTCGACAACCTCTACGAGGGCTACGCGGTCTGCGTCGAGGTCGACGGGACTGCGGCGCATCCGGCCGACGAGCAGTGGCGCGACAAGCGAAGGGACAACGCCAACGCGGTCAGCGGCCTGGTAACGCTCAGGTTCGGATTGCTTGACCTCGGTGATCGCCGGTGCCAGACCGCGAGTGCCGTTGCCACCCTGCTGGGCCGCCATGGCTGGGCCGGCTCCCTGCGTGCATGCGGGCGGGACGGGTGCGCGGGGGTGCTTCCATGATCGTGGCCAGAACGGGTTGAAATACAGCCCGAACTGGCCATGATCACGAAGTACTAGGCCTATTTGGTGGGAGGAACTGAGGAAGTGGAGGCAGCGTTTGGGCCAGAACTAGGCGGGGTGGAGGGAACCGTCGAGGTGGGAGCGCCAGGTGAGGTAGGGCTGGGTGGAGCGGATGGAGTCGCCGAGGTGGAGGCGCCGTGTGGGCTGGGGCTGGGAGGAGCAGCAGGAACCGTTGACGTCGGCACGCCATGTGGCGTAGCGGGAGGGGTGGGGGGTTGGGGGGTGGCGTCGATGCCGGCTTCTTGGCGCTGGGCGGGGGTGATGGGGGTGGGGGCGCCGGTGAGGGGGTCCAGGCCGGAGGCGGCCTTGGGGAAGGCGATCACGTCGCGGATGGTCTCCGCGCCGGCGAGGAGCATGCAGACCCGGTCCCAGCCGAACGCGATGCCGCCGTGCGGTGGCGGGCCGAACTTGAACGCCTCAAGCAGGAAGCCGAACTGCGACCGCGCCTCGGCGGGAGACAGCCCGATCACGTCGAATACCGCCTGCTGCATCGCGGACTGGTGGATACGGATCGAGCCGCCGCCGATCTCGTACCCGTTGCACACGATGTCGTAGGCGTCGGCCAGCGCGCCGCCCGGCTCGGCCACGAACTTGTCCGCCCATTCGGGCAGCGGCGCGGTGAACGGGTGGTGCACCGAGGTCCAGCCGCCGGAAGCGTCCTCCTCGAACATCGGCGCGTCCACCACCCACAGGAACGACCAGGCCGACTCGTCGATCAGGCCGCACCTGCGCCCGATCTCGAGCCGCGCCGCGCCGAGCAGCTCCCGGGCCGCCGGGGCCGGGCCGGCCGCGAAGAACACGCAGTCGCCTGGCGCGGCGCCGGTCGCGGTGGCCAGGCCGGACCGTTCGGCATCTGACAGGTTCCTGGCCACCGGGCCGGCGATCTCGCCGTCCGGGCGGACCAGAGCGTAGGCCAGACCGCGGGCGCCCCGCGACCGTGCCCACTCCTGCCAGCCGTCCAGCTCGCGCCGGGTCTGCGCCTCGCCGCCCGGCATGACCACCGCCCCGACATACGCGGCCTGGAACACCCGGAACTCCGTCGCCGCGAAGTACTCGGTCAGGTCGACAAGCTCGCAGCCGAACCGCAGGTCGGGCTTGTCCGAGCCGTACCGCGCCATCGCGTCGGCGAACGTCAGCCGCGGCAGAGGCCGCGGCACCTCGTAGCCCGCGAGCTCCGACCACAACCGCGCCACGACGTCCTCGGCCACGGCGATGACGTCTTCGCGGGTCACGAACGACATCTCGATGTCGATCTGGGTGAACTCCGGCTGCCGGTCCTTGCGGAAATCCTCGTCCCTGAAGCACCGCGCCAGCTGGTAATAGCGCTCAAGCCCGCCAACCATGAGCAGCTGCTTGAACAGCTGCGGCGACTGGGGCAGCGCGTACCAGTTACCCGGCCGCAGCCGCACCGGGACCAGGAAGTCGCGCGCGCCCTCCGGCGTCGACCTGGTCAGGTAGGGCGTCTCCACGTTCACGAACCGGTGCTCGCGCATCACGTCGTACAGCAGGTAGGAGGCCTGCGACCGGATGCGGAGCGCCCGCGCGGTCTGCGACCGCCTGATGTCCAGGTACCGGTACTTGAGCCGGACGTCCTCGCTGACCTCGGCGGAGTCCTCGACAGGGAACGGCAGAGGCTCGGCCTCGCTGAGGATCTCGACCGCGTCCGCGGCCACCTCGATCTCGCCGGTAGGCAGGTCCGGGTTCTCGTTCCCGGCCGGCCGCTGCCGGACCGTCCCTGTCACCAGCAAGCAGAACTCGGCCCGCAGTTCGTGGCCGACTGCTTCGGTGCCGCGCCACACGACCTGGGCTATCCCGCTCGAGTCGCGCAGGTCGATGAACACCACGCCGCCGTGGTCGCGGCGCCTGGCCACCCAGCCGGCCAGCACCACGTGCTCGCCGACGTGCGACGCCCGCAGCGTCCCCGCCTCATGGGTGCGGATCATCGCGCTGTTCCCCTCTGCTCATAATCAGGATCTTTCTACCGAACGGTCCGGTCCGCGTGTTCGCCGGACCCTGCTCATAGGCCCCTGGCCGGCCCCGCCTCTGGCTTCAGGCCGGCCAGGAAGGGATTACCGCGCCGCTCGGCGCCGATCGTGGTCTGCGGTCCGTGGCCGGACAGGACCAGGGTCTCGTCGGGCAGGGTGAGGCAGACGCGGGCCAGGCTGCGCAGGATCGTCGGGTAGTCGCCGCCCGGCAAATCGGTGCGCCCGATCGACCCGGCGAACAGCAGGTCACCGCTGAACAGCACGTCGCCGGGAGGGTCCATTTTGCTTTTGCCTTGTGCCGTAATGCTTTCTTCCGCCGGGTCCTGGAGAGGAAACCGGAATGTCACCGAGCCTTCGGTATGACCGGGCGCGTGATTCACGACGATCTCGAGCCCCACCAGGCTCACGGTCATCCCATCGGTCAGCTCTTTCACGTCGTCAGGCTCGGTGAATTTCAGCCCTCCGAACAGTTCCTGCCCTATCCCGAGCGAGAAACCCTTTGCCGGGTCCGACAGCAATGCGCGGTCGGCGGGATGGATATAGGCCGGGATGCCGCGTGCGCCGCAGACCGGGGCGACGGACCACACGTGGTCGATGTGGCCGTGCGTGAGCAGGACCGCGGCCGGGCGGAGCC
>Ga0335075_10003869_pt1 | contig 23489 bp, 18 predicted proteins | sample Lox_Sample_24_FD_206723 | JGI IMG/M metagenome (GOLD analysis project Ga0335075, IMG submission 206723) | Soil microbial communities from Loxahatchee National Wildlife Refuge, Florida, United States - Lox_Sample_2.4 | ecosystem: Environmental > Terrestrial > Soil > Wetlands | place: USA...
GTGATCTGCGTCCAGTTCTTCGGTCGCGGTGCCCTGCTCGGGGCTGGACGCCGACAGCTCCAACCGGTCGCGCTGCATCGACAGCTTCACCGGCCGCGACCGTTCGGTGGAGATCGCCGCGACGCGCCCGACCGCGTCGGCGAAGTCCTTTTTGCCTACCCGCAGCACCTTGTCGTTCCCACGTGGGATCACGCGTTCATATTCGGGGAAGGTGCCGTCGATCAGCTTGCTGGTCAGCATGACGGCATCGATGTGGAACTGGATGCGGGTATCCGACAGTCCGACCTCGACATTGCCGCTCATTTCTTCGAGCAGCTTGCGGAGCTCGGCCACCGTCTTGCGGGGGATGATGACGCCGGGCATGGAGCCGGCGCCCTCGGGCAGCGGTTCCTCCACGCGCGCAAGCCGGTGTCCGTCAGTGGCCACGGCGCGCAAAACGCGCACACCGTCGCTCTCGGCGGCGTGCAGGTAGATACCGTTGAGGTAGTACCGCGTCTCCTCGGTGCTGATGGCAAAGCGCGTGCGGTCGATCAGGCCGCGAAGCTGCAACGCCGACAGGCTGAAGCGGTGAGGCAGGGATCCCGCCGTCATCGAGGGGAAGTCCTCGGTCGGCAGCACCACCAGCCTGGTGTCGTAGCGGCCAGACCGCAGCTCGAGCTGGGCGTCTCCGCCGATGTGATCGAGCTCCACTTCGGCCGCTTCGGGCAGCTTGCGGACGATCTCGTAGAGTGTCGCGGCCGGGGCGGTGCAAGCGCCGTTTCGGGTGGTGCTGGCCGGTACGTCCTCGACAATGGCGATCTCCATGTCGGTGGCGGTCAGGGTCAACTTGCCGTCGCGCACGGTCAGCATGACGTTGGCCAGGATGGGGATGGTGTTGCGCTTCTCCACCACGCTCTGCACGTGGGCCAGCGCTTTCAGCAGGGAGGCGCGGTCCGCCTTCAGTTTCATTGCGTTCACCCCAAGCGACCACGCACCCGGAACGGGCGGAATCGTGCCCTACTGTAGCAAAGGGGCGGTGGCGAAGGCCAGTCGGAGGTTTAGGACAGGTTGGGGGGCGGCGCGGGAACTCCCACCCGGTTCGATTCGCGAACCGACCTTGCAGTGTGAGAGAGGTCGTGCTTCGGGCTCCGCCGGTCAGAACTGCTTCAGGAGGCGGTTGATGTAGTCGAGTTCTTCCTGGGGGCGGGCGCGGTCGGCGCCGCGCTGGCGCAGGAGCTGCTCGATGGCCTGGGCGCGGCGGGCCTGGTCGGGGCCGGGCAGCGTTACGTCATCGGACTCGTCGGCGCCGTTGTGGCCCTCGCTCTCGGGGCGTCCCAGCGGGTCGCGGCGGCCGGCGCGGCCGGGCAGCGGGCCCAGGCCGGGGCCGTCGTCCGGGCCGTCCTGCAGCGCGAGCCCGGGCTGGCCGCCGGGCTGATCACCCTCGCCGGACTGGCTGGCACCGAATTGCTGGGCCATCTGCTGGCTCATTTGCTGACCGCCCTTCTGCAGGTCGGCGATGGCACGCTGCTCGGCGTTTCCGGCCGACTTGTCATTACCCTGGCCGAGCGCCTGGCCGGCATCGCGCATCGCTTGGTCGGCGTCGCCGAGGCTGGGGGGGATCTTGCCGGTCAGGTCGCCGAACTGCTGCATCATCTCGCCGAGCGCGCGGCGAAGCGCCTGCTGGATGCGGCGGTCGGCCTCGCGCTGCTGCGCCTGATCGGCCTGGTCGCCGGGCTGGCTGGCCTGCCGATCGGTCTGCTGCTGATCTGTCTGTTGATCAGGCTGCTGGTCCCCGGGCTGCTGGTCCCCGGGCTGCCCCTGCGGGTTCTGGTCCTGTGTCTGCTCGCGCTGCTGCGCATGGTCCAGCAATCCGCCCTGCCGGCCGATCAGGTCCTGCAACGCGCCCATCTGCTGCTGGCCGCGGCGGCGCTGCTGGGCACGCTGCATCTCCTCGGCGGTCATCGCGCGGGCGTTGCGGAGCGCGTCCAACATGCGCTGGAGCTCGGCCATCCGCTGCTCGGCGGTCTTCATGTCGCCCTGCCGGGCTGCCTCGCGTGCCTGCTCGGCGAGCCGCTGCATGTCCTGGCTGCTGAGGTGCTGCATATCGGCGTCCCGCGGCAGTTCCTCGCCGTTGCGCTGGAGTTGCTGGAGCAGGGCCTGCATGCGGTCCTGGATTGCCTTCTCCAGCTCGCGCAGCCGCTGCTCGAGCGCCTGGCGGTTGGCGTCGGTCGGCTGGTGCAGCGCCTTCCGCAACGCGTCCTGTGCCGCCCGCCGCGCCTGCTCCAACTCGCGGGCGGTGCGGTCGAGCGAGCCTTCCTCCATGTGCAGCGCCAGCTCCCACATACGGCTCTGGGCGTGCGGCACGGCGTCGGCGGACTGGTCGTGCTCCAGCAGGTAATAGATGGCGCTGAGATTGAGATAGGCGCCGTAATCCTGGCCGAACGCCTTGGGCTGCATCAGCAGCGCGTCGAGGCCGGCGACGGCGGTGTCGCGGTCTTCGGGATGCAGGCTGAGCCCTTTGCGGATCGCGATCAGCGCGCGGGCGACCGGGTTGTGGAAGTAGCGCTCGGGCAGGACGAAGCTGGCCTGGGCGCTGCGCCCGGTGAGGCCGGGGGCGTTGCGGGCAACAAGCTCGGCGGTCACCGGCAGGCCGGCCCAGGGATTCGCGGTCAGATCCTGTTCATCGACGCCGTGCGCCGACCTGGCCTCGCCGGGGACGGGGATGCTGACCACCAGGGGCAGCGCGTCCTTGCGGCCGCGCAGGTGCAACTCGGCGTGCAACGAGACCACGCCGTACTCGTCCGACGCGCGCCACGGCAGCCGCAACAATTGCGGGTCTGTCCTGGACTGGCCGGGGGGCTCGGGCCAGGCGGCGGTGGGGGGCTGATCGGCGACGACAGTCACGTCCCATTCGGCGAGTTCGGCGCCATTGCGCCGGACTGCGAGCCGACCGCCGGAGAGCAGGTCCTGATCGGCCTGGAAGCTTTCTTTGTCGAGCGTCTTGAATAGCGCCGAATGGCCGTCGAGGGCGATCACCGGCACGCCGCGTCCGCCGGTGACGCTGACCGTCAGGTGCGAGCCCGCGGGCACCGACACGGTGTGGGTGTCCGGGCGCAGGAAGAGGGGGGCGATATGGGTGTAGCCGGGCGGCGTGATCCAAGCCTGGAGCTGCGTTGCGGGGGCGGCGGCGGCGCTGGGCAGGTTGGGCTGCAGCGCGGCCAGGACGCGTGCCGGGCCATCGTCGCCGGCGATGACGACGCAGGCGACCAGCGCAACCAGCAGGCCGCCCCGCAAGGCGCGGCGGTCGCGTTGTGCCAGGCCGGGGCGCGGCAGGCCGACTCGCAGCCGCCGCAACTGGGCGGCAGCACGGGCTACGTGCGCGTGCCATAGCGCGGTTCCGGCCTCGTCGGATGTGGCGGGGCGGTCGGCAAGCACGGCCAACGGCCGGTGGTGCAGGCCGGATGCATGCTCGAGCCGGCGATCGGCTGCCGCGTCGTCGGGCAGCGCCAAGCCGCGCAGGCCACGGATCAACAGGGTCAGGACCGCAGCGACGCCGACTGCGAGCAGCGCCAGATGCGCGGCGGGGGGCAGCAGCAATGGGACATTCAAGAGGGCGAGGCAGAGGAACAGGCCGACCACGCCAAGCGGCGGCCACAGCGCCGGCCAGAGCTTCTCGAACAGGATCGCCAGCCGTGCCAGCGCGCGTCGGCCCGCCAGGCGGCGGGGGAACCGGCCGTGGTCGGCCTGATCGCGGCTCAAGTCAGCCACCCCGGCACACGCTCATCCCGCCACAACGCGGCGTGCGGCTGACGGTCACGGATCGCGCTCCAGCGTTCGCCATCAACCATCGCGGCGGCCGCCAGCGGACGGGCGTTGTAGGTCGAGCTCATCACTGCACCATATGCGCCTGCATCAAGAATCGCCACTCGCGCGCCGGCGACAAGGGGTGGCAGGAGGCGATTGCGGGCAAAGGTGTCGCTGCTTTCGCAGACGGGACCGACGACGTCGGCGGGCGAGACGTCGGCGACGGCATCGACCGGGGAGACGGGCACGATGCCGTGCCAGGCTTCGTACATGGCCGGTCGGATGAGATCGTTCATGCCGGCGTCGAGGACCACGAAGCGCGCGTCGTTGTCCTGCTTCACCAGGACAACCGCGGCGAGCAGCACCCCGGCTGGGCTCACCAGCCAACGGCCGGGCTCGATGATCAGCTCGAGGTCGAGATCCTGGAACGCGTCTCGCAGCGTACCAGCGAGCGCGGCCGGGGTGGTCGCCGGCTCGTTTCGGTAGGCGATGCCGAGCCCGCCGCCGCAATCCACTGAGGAGACTGTGTGGCCGGCGGCACGCAGATCGCGGACCAAGGTGGCCAGGCGGGCGTAAGCCGCACGGTAGGGGGCGAGGGATAGCACCTGACTGCCGATGTGTACGGCCAGTCCGGCCGGGCGCAGACCCGGCAGTGCCGCAGCCGTCGCATATAGCGCCGCGGCGTGGTGATAGGGGATGCCGAACTTGTCGCCGGCGCGGCCGGTGGTGATCTTGCTGTGGGTGCCGGCATCGACATCTGGGTTGACGCGCAGGGCAATCCGCGCGGTGAGGCCCATGCCGGCGGCGATGGCCGATAGCGCGTGCAGTTCTTCGGCGCTTTCGACGTTGATCTGTCCGATCCCCTCGGCCGCCGCCAGACGAAGTTCGGCGGTGGACTTGCCGACGCCGGAGAAGACCGTCCGGCTTGAGGGGATGCCGGCTTCGCGGGCACGGAGGAATTCGCCTTCGCTCACCACGTCGGCGCCGGCGCCGGCGCGGGCAAATACGCGAAGCACCGCGAGGTGGTCATTGGCCTTGACGGCGTAGCGGATCTGGGCGTTCAGGCCTGCACCCCGCAATGCTGCCGCGAGCTCGTTGAGGCGCGCGCGCATGGTGGCGGCGGAATAAACCCAGGTCGGTGTGCCAAGTGCGTCGGCGATCGCGTTCAGGGCCACGCCGTCCAGCATCAGGCCGTCCATGGGATGCGTTGCCAGCGGTGGCCGAGCGGCGATCAGCTCGGCGATGGACGGGTCGTCTGGTGGCGGTGGGTTGGGGATGTTCGCGGTCATGCCGCAGTGTGTGACGGCATGCGGGGCAAGTCACGGGAAACGCTGAGCCGTGTTGGGTGGCGGACGCACTCGCCTGAGCACTCGCTCCGGCCGAAGCTGATGACCGGGGACGCCGTGAGGAGCACGCCCCCTCGCCGGTGCAGCGCCGAATCGGGACGGCGGGACCCCCGTGCGGTGGCCCCGTTCATTGCCTTCTGACATGCGCCGGATTCGGCGCGCGACCACCTCAGGGCGGGCCGGTACAGGCAGCGTAATACAGTCTCCACGGTGGCGGCAGGCATTGCGAGCCGTCGCGCAGGCTTCGAAGGAAAAATGCGCGACAGAAGGGGCGTCGGCGCCAGCGCAGGCTTGCGTGCCTGCCAGGTGCGGACGGGGCGGCGATGTCTGGCGGGGTCTTTGGTGCGGCGGTGGTGATCGTGGCGTCGGCCGGCGGGTCGGACACCGGCGGGCCGGACAGCGGTACCGGCGAGAGGCGCGGGGCGTCTTTTGCCGATGGCATGGTGGGCCCGATCGGCGGTGCCGACGGATGCGGCGGTGTGACCGGCGCATCCGGCACCTCGTCCGCAGGGGTGGCTGGTACTGCCCCCGGCGTTGCGGGCAACGACGTATCGAGGTTGGTGTCGGCGAGCGCAGTGCTCAGGCGGTGCCACAGGTTGGGAAGTGTCGCCTGGGGGTCCATGATGCCCGCTTCGGGCGACATGACCTGATTGATATACTGGGTGAATGTGGAGACCAGCAGCTCCAGGGTCTTGGGATCGCAGTCCTTGAGCGGCGTGTTGAGAACCGCACAGGCTTTAGGGCTGAGCTGGGGGAATGCCTCCGGGGTGAAGGGCGCGTCGCCCTGGTTGGGACATGCGGGGCGGCGGCGACGGCGGGCGAGCAGAGGCGCGAGCCAGGGCGGCAGGGGCAAGGGGGCAGGGAGAGCGGCGCGCGGCCGGCGCGGAAGAGGGACCCGCTTGGGCGGAGGGGTTTCCGGATGTTGCGCGGCGGCGTGGTCGCGGCTGGTTTGCGAGGCGGCTGGGCGCCGCAGAGCGCCGACGAGGGTGATGCCGCTGACAATGGCGCTACGCACCGCGCCGCCGAGGCGGCGGACGAGGCGCGCACCAACCCCTTGGTGGGATTGGGCGGCACGGCCGGGTGTGTGGAGCGCGATTGGCATCAGGTGAAGATAGTAGGTATATTATCCCTTTTCAAGGGAAATCAGCCTGGAACAACGATTTTTCTTGGGACGGCTCGCGGAATCCTTCCTTGGGCGTTCAGGCCGCGCTTGCCGGATAGGTTTGACCGACAGCGGGCTGTGGTCGGCCTGCTCCCCACCAGCGCAGGCCACCCCGATCTCGCGCCGGACCGTCGCGACAAACTTGGTTTCCAATATGAGCTGTTCAGCCACAATAACATCCGCCTTGAACCGTTACCGACCTGCTCGCCCTGTGGAGCATCGGAATGGGGACCTGTCGCGGGAACCCGACGGCCGCGCGCCGCAACTCGACACACAGGCGCTGTTCATGGACGGCTTCGAGCAAGCCCGGGGCGGTGTTGCGGTGCATCTCGATTGCCGTCCGCTGACCTGTTCGGTCAACGAACCTGCCAGACGCATGCGGGGCTCCGTGTTCCCCGTCGTCCTCCGCGCTTCCTCCGTGCGAATCAAAATGGTTCGTACGGCATGTGCCAAGCCAGCGGCACACCGCGCCTCGTGGCCTCCCATCCACCGCCCGCGCCGCGACGATTCATTTTTAATTCGCACGGAGGAAGCGCGGAGGACCACGGAGAACGCGGAGTGACTGTCCGGTCGTGCGTGACGAAAGCGGCCGCTGGTCCCAAAGCTCCGTGCCGGTTGTGAGCCGGGGGAAGGCGGGTGCCAGTCGGCCGCGCACCGGGGTCGGTGGCCACCGATCCCGGTGGCATTCCGAAGCATGTCCGAGCAATTCGCGCCAGCGAGACGATGCGGCCGGATTTCGTCAGCGGAGCCGATGGGCTTGGTCTGTGGGACGCTGAGAATCCGAAAGCATCGTAAAGCGACCGGCGCCACCCGCCCCGCAAGGAAGGGTTCCTGCCGCAGAAGTCCCCTCGCCCTGCCCCCTCCCGCAAGGGGAGGGGATGGTTTAGAGTTGCGGGATGGCGCGGGACTTCGATGTGGTGGTGGTGGGCGGCGGACATGCGGGCTGCGAGGCAGCCGCGGCGGCCGCGCGCATGGGCGCACGCGCGTTGCTGCTGACGCACCGGCTGGATACAATCGGAGAAATGTCGTGCAACCCGTCGATCGGCGGGATCGGCAAGGGACATCTGGTCCGCGAAATCGACGCGCTCGACGGGCTGATGGGACGGGCGGCCGACATGGCGGGCATCCATTTCAAGCTACTGAACCGGAGCCGAGGTCCGGCCGTGCGCGGCCCACGTGCGCAGGCTGATCGTCGGCTCTATCGGCGGGCGATTCGGCAGCTTCTGGCCGAGACGGAGGGGCTGGAGGTGAGGGCCGCGGCGGCCGAGGACCTCGAAGTTGGCTCCGACGGGCGGCTGCACGCGATCATCTGCGCCGATGGGCGCCGCATCTCATGCGCAGCCGCGGTGCTGACCACCGGCACCTTCCTGCGCGGGATGATCCATATCGGCGAGCGCACGACCCCGGCCGGGCGCGTCGGCGAGGCACCGACCATCGGACTGGCGCGCACGCTGGGCCGGCTGAACCTGCCGTTGGGTCGGCTGAAGACGGGGACCCCGCCCCGACTGGATCGTCGCACGATCGACTGGGAGGGGCTCGCACCCGATCCCGGCGATGCCGAGCCCGAGCCGTTCAGCTCGATGACGGAGCGGATCGGCAACCCGCAGATCGCCTGCCGGGTGACCTCGACCACTGCGGCGACCCACGCGGTCATTCGGGCGAATCTCCATCGCTCGGCGGTCTACGGCGGGCAGATCTCGGGGCGCGGGCCGCGTTACTGCCCCTCGATCGAGGATAAGGTGGCGCGGTTCGGCGCGCGGGAGCGACACACGATCTTCCTGGAGCCGGAGGGGCTGGACGACGACACGGTCTATCCCAACGGCATCTCGACGAGCCTGCCGGAGGACGTGCAGCGTGAACTGCTGTGCACGATCCCGGGGCTGGAACGGGCACGGATGATCCGGCCGGGCTATGCCGTCGAGTACGACTATGTTGATCCGCTGTCGCTTTGGCCGTCGCTGGAGGTGCGGGCTCTGCCGGGGCTCTTCCTGGCGGGGCAAATCAATGGGACGACGGGATATGAGGAGGCCGCGGCGCAGGGGCTGATCGCCGGGGTGAACGCGGCACGCGTGGCGGGCGGTGGCGGTCCCGTGGGGCTTGATCGGTCGGAAGCGTATATCGGTGTGCTGATCGATGACCTGACCACGACCGGCGTGAGCGAGCCATATCGGATGTTCACCTCGCGCGCCGAGTTCAGGCTGACGCTGCGAGCCGATAATGCGGACCTGCGGCTAACCCGGGCGGGGATTGCCTGGGGGTGCGTGCGGGGTGAGCGAGCCGGGCGGTTCGCGCGGTACGAGGCGGAGGTGACGGCGGCTCTGGGGCGCGCCCAGCAGGACAGCACACATGGCGGAGGCAGGGCGGACGGACGCCGCCGGACCGTGATGGAACTGCTGGCGCAGGAGGGCGCGACACAGCGCGACCTGGCGTCTCTGTTTCCGTGGATTGGCGGATTGTCGCCTCGGGTCTTCACCCAGATCCAGACCCAGGCACGATACGCGGGGTACTTGCGTCGGCAGGATGCCGACATCCGGGGGTTCCGACGGCAGGAGTCTGTGTCGCTCGATCAGGTGGCATTCGAGTCGATTGGTGGCTTGTCGGCCGAGGCGCGGGAGACGTTGGTCCGTCATCGACCGGCTTCCCTGGGTGCGGCTGCGCGACTCCAAGGGATGACGCCCGCTGCCCTGGCTGCGGTTGCCGCTCATGTTCGCCGGTACCAGCGGGTCAGAGAGACTTTGTGAGGCATCCTTCGACGCCGAACCATGTTTCACGTGAAGCCCTGCGGTTCGACCCCTTCATCGCGTTGCTGCTGCGATGGAATCGCCGGATCAATCTCATCTCGCGCGCGGACGAGACGTTCGTCCAGGAGCGTCATATCGATGATGCAGCCCAGCTCGCGGCACTGATCCCACCCGGCACCGAACGCGCCATCGACCTTGGCTCTGGTGCGGGATTTCCTGGACTGATCCTGGCGGCCATGGCCGGGATTCCATTCGACCTGATTGAGGCGGACCAGCGCAAAGCGGCGTTCCTGATGGAGGCGGCCCGACTCCTCGCCGCGCCGGTGCAGGTTCATGCCGTCCGAGTCGAGGCGGCACGGCTGCCGCCGGCCAGCGTCATCACCGCCCGCGCGCTGGCTCCGCTCCCGCGCTTGCTGGCGCTGGCTGCACCCCTGCTCGCGCCAGGCGGAACCTGCCTGTTCCCCAAGGGCGCAGGTGTTGAATCCGAATTGACGCTCACCGCCGGGCAATGGCACATGCGTGTAGATCGCATCCCGAGTCGCACCGACCCGAGGGCCGTGATTCTGCGCATCACCGAGCTCCAGCGTGCCCCAACCTACGCCTGACGCGCCCCCTCCACCCGTCAGGCTGCCGCGGATTCTTGCCGTCGCCAATCAGAAGGGCGGCGTCGGAAAGACCACCACTGCCGTCAATCTTGCGACCGCCCTGGCTGCCGCCGGCGAATCCGTGCTGCTGATCGACCTCGATCCGCAGGGGAATGCCTCGACGGGGCTGGGCATTGCGCGTGAGGATCGGACGCTGGGCGCGTACTGCGTGCTTGTCCTGCATGCGCCGCTCGCCGACGCCGAGCGGGCGAGCGGGATTCCCAACCTCGCTGTGATCCCCGCGGAACCTGACCTCGTCGGGGCCGAGATCGAGCTGGTCGCGCTCGACCGTCGGGAATACCGCCTGCGAGATGCGTTGGCGCCGTACCGAAACGGGGAGGCACGCCACAGCTTCGTGCTGATCGACTGCCCGCCAAGCCTTGGCCTGCTGACGGTCAATGCCCTGGTGGCCGCCGATGCCGTGCTGGTTCCGTTGCAGTGCGAATTCTACGCGCTCGAGGGGATCAGCGGACTGATCCGTACCATCGACACCGTTCGCCTCGGCTTCAATCCCGCTCTTCGGCTGCAAGGAATCGTACTGACAATGTTCGATAAGAGGAACAGCCTGTCCGACCTGGTTGCCACCGATGCCCGCAGCTTCTTCGGTCAGGCCGTCTATGAGACGGTCATCCCGCGCAACATCCGGGTGACCGAGGCGCCCAGCCACGGCAAGCCCGTGCTGCTCTACGATTTCCGCTCTCCGGGCGCGCAGGCTTACGTGCGCCTCGCCGGCGAGTTGCTGCGACGGGAGCGCCCCGTGCCGGCGGGGTCCGCGCCATGAGCCTTCAGGCCAACCCGCGCCTGGGTCGTGGCCTTGCCGCGCTGCTCGGGGATGCTGCTCGCCCGTCCGAGCCTGCCGCTGCCGGCATCCGCCAGATCCCGATCGATCTGCTGGAGCCGGGGCCGTTTCAGCCTCGCGGGCCGATGGACCAGACGGCGCTTGCGGAGCTGGCCGATTCCATCCGCGTCCGCGGCATCCTTCAGCCGCTGCTCGTGCGACCGCATCCTTCGGTGGAGGGGCGGTTCCAGATCATCGCCGGCGAGCGGCGATGGCGTGCGGCGGGGATCGCGGGGCTGCACGAGGCGCCGGCACTGGTGCGCACGCTACCAGACAATGAGGCACTGGCGGCGGCGCTGGTCGAGAACCTCCAACGGCAGGACCTGAACCCGATCGAAGAGGCGGAAGGATATAACCGGTTGCTTGAAGAATTCCGGATGACGCAGGCGGCGCTGTCGGAGGCCGTCGGGAAGTCGCGTGCGCATGTCACCAACACGCTGCGGCTGCTGAACCTGCCCGGGCCGGTCCAGGATGCGGTGCGGGCGGGCGCTGTCTCCGGCGGACATGCGCGCGCGCTGCTTGCCCACCCGGAGCCGGAGGCCGCTTTGGGCATGGTGATGGCGCGCGGCTTGTCGGTGCGCCAGACGGAGGCGATGGCGGCACGCAGACCGCGCGCGGAGCGGGCGCCGAGGGGGCGGGATCCGAACATCGAAGCGCTGGAACGGGACCTTACGTCGGAGCTTGGGCTGCGAGTCGAGATCGCTGCGAGCGGGGGAGGCGGCACTGTCCGCATCCACTATCAGGACCTGGATCAGCTTGACGCGCTTCTAGTTCGGCTGAGGACGGGGGTGCAGATGGCTGGAGCGCGTTGAGCCTCACTGGTGAGGGCGTAACGGTCGCCAGTTCCTCGCCCGCTGCGCTACGCGTGGCGGCCTCTCCCGCAAGCGCGAGAGGTGAATAAAAGGGCGACGCTTCCAACCAAGGAAATACGTTACATATCTAAGCTTTTTGATCTCGTTTCTAACGATATTCAACCAGATTACGAGGCGTACTCCGGCTCCTCCTTGTCCAGCACGCGGCGCCAGGCATCGAGGAACATGCGCGAATCGTTGCGGGCACCACGCGGACCCGTATAGTGTTGCCGATACTGGTCGGGAATGCGCCGCAACTTCCTGCCGGTCATTTGCGCCGTCATCTGGTACATGCAGGTACGCTCGGCGCTGTAGAGTTCGTCGAAGGCTTCTTCGACGGTGGGGCCGATCACGGTCACGCCATGCCCGCCCATGACCATGATGGTCTTGTCGCCGAGCAGCGACGCGATCCGGTCGCCTTCCTCATTGTCGTGGACGGGCTGGCCGCCCCAATTGTCCACCACCACCCGGTCGTTGAGGAACAGGTTGTTGCCGTGCGCCAGCTCGAATTCCGGATCTTCGAGCATTGAAAGAGCCGTCAGGTACTGCGGATGGACATGCAGGACGCAGGTGGCGCCTGGGTTCTTGAGGTGGATGCGCGCGCGGATATGGAAGGCCACCTTCCGCAATTCGCCTTTGCCGCGCACCACATGGCCATCCAGATCGCACACGATCAATGAGCTTGCGGTCAGCTCCTGGAACAGGTAGCCGCGGGGGTTGATCAGGAACAGCGGCGGATCACCCGGCCGCCCTTGCGGCAGGATCAGCGAGTTGTGGTTGCCGATCTGCTCGTTCCAGCCAAGCCGCGCCGAGGCGCGAAAGACCGCCGCCATATCGCAGCGCAGACGCCATTCCTCTTGCTCGGCTTCCGTGTTGGTCAGGGCTTGGACGATCGCGGCCATCTGTTTCTTCCACTTTTTGGACAATGAAATTATACGACCGCGACGCCTGCTCGCCAAGAGTGGGACCGGTTTGCAGATGGGAAATCATCCCTCGGACGGAACATCTATTTGCGGATCACTCCCGGCGGAACTCGCCGGACTTGCCGCCCGCTTTATGGACGACGCGGATCGCCTCGATGCGCATGGCGCGATCAGCCGATTTGCACATGTCGTACACCGTCAGCGCCGCAACCGAGACGGCGGTCAGCGCCTCCATCTCCACGCCGGTCTGCGCGGTGGTGCGAACCGTCGCCTCGATCTCCACTGACGGTCCGGCAGGGTCGGGGGCGAGATCGACGCTGATAGCGGTGATTGGCAGCGGGTGACAGAGCGGGATCAGCTCGGCCGTGCGCTTCGCCGCCATGATGCCGGCCAGCCGGGCCACGCCGAGCACGTCGCCCTTCTTTGCCTCGCCGCTTTGGATCAGCGCCAGGGTCTGCGGCTGCATGATTACTCGGGCGCGTGCGGTCGCGGTGCGTCCCGTCACCGGCTTGTCGGAGACATCGACCATTGCCGCATTGCCGGCGGTGTCGAAATGAGAGAGGCGCCCGCTCACGGGGTGCGCGGCCGGGCGGGGCCGTCGCCCAGCAGCTCTCGCACCGCCGCGGCGACGTCCGGCTGGCGCATCAGGCCTTCGCCGACCAGGAAGCATAACGAGCCGGCGGCGGCGAGTCGCTGCAGGTCAGCGTTGTCGCGAATGCCGCTCTCGGCGATCAGGAAGCGGTCGGGCGGCACGAGTGGCGCCAGGGCCTCGGTGACGGCCAGATCCGTGCGCAGCGTCTTGAGGTTGCGGTTGTTGATGCCGATGAGCTGGGTCTGCAGCCCGAGCGCGCGTTCCAGCTCACGCTTGTCGTGCACCTCGGCCAGCACGTCCATGTCGAGCGAGCGGGCGGCGTCTTCCAGCTCGCGTGCCTGCTCGTCCGATAAAGCCGCCATGATCAGCAGGATGCAGTCGGCCCCGAGCGAGCGGCTTTCGAACACCTGCCAGGGATCGAGGATGAAGTCCTTGCGCAGAACCGGAAGGCTGACCGCGTTGCGGGCGGCGATGAAGTCGCGGTCGTTGCCTTGGAAATGCCGCTCGTTGGTCAACACGGAGAGGCAGGTGGCGCCGCCGTCACGATAGGCGCTGGCCAGCTTCGCCGGGTCGAAATCGGCGCGGATCAGGCCGCCGGAGGGCGAGGCTTTCTTGATCTCGGCGATCAGGGCGAACCGGCCGGCGCCGGTGGCATGCTTCAGCACCGCGCCGAAGCCGCGTGGCCGCTCGGCCTGGGCGGCGATGCCCTGGCGCAGCTTCTCGACGCTGATGGCGGACTTGCGGTGGGCGACTTCGATCCGGGTCTCGTCGCAGATCCGCGCCAGCACGTCGGTGCCGGATGCACTTTCGACCTCGTCGGCCATTGAGCCTCCTTTCCCGCCCTTCCGGCCCGATCACCGGGCCGGCGGCGGGGGATCGCCGGTGGCCCGGCGCAAACGTTCGAGGGCCGCCAGCGCGGCGCCGGACGCAAGCGTGCGATCGGCGACGGATGCGCCTTCACGCAGATCGCCGGCCCGCCCGGCCACCACCAAAGCCGCCGCGGCGTTCAACACCACGGTGTCGCGGTAGGCGCTACGGGCGCCCTCGAGCACGGCCAGCAGCGCGGCCGCGTTCAGCGCCGCGTCGCCGCCGGCGATCGCCTCGATGGGCGCGCGGGACAGGCCGGCATCCTCGGGGCTGACTGTGAAGCAGCTTGTGCCGCCTGGGCCTAGCTGAACCACCTGGCTCTCGCCGGCAACGGTCAACTCGTCGAGACCCTGGCCGTGGACGACCCAGGCGGCCTCTGAGCCCAGCCGGCCGAGGGTTTCGGCCATCGGACGGGCCCATTCGGGCGCGAACACCCCGATGAGTTGGCGGCGGACGCCGGCGGGGTTGGCCATCGGACCGAGCAGGTTGAAGATCGTGCGAGTACCGAGCTCGACGCGCGGGCCGGCGGCGTGGCGCATCGAGGGATGGTGCCGCGGCGCGAACAGGAAGGCACAGCCGGCGGCGCGGAGGACCTCGGGCAACCGGTCGAGCGGCACGTCGACGTTGACGCCGAGCTGGGCCAGGACGTCGGCACCGCCGGTGCGGGACGAGAGCGCACGGTTGCCGTGCTTGGCGACAGGCACGCCGCTGCCGGCCAGCACGAAGGTCACGGCGGTGGAGACGTTCAGCGTGCCGGCATTGTCGCCACCGGTGCCGCAGACATCGATCGCCCCATCCGGGGCGGCCACGGCCGTCATACGCGCGCGGAGGGCACGTACGGCGCCGGTTAGCTCGGCCACGGTCTCGCCGCGGACCCGCATCGCCATCAGAAGGGCGCCGATCTGGGCGGGGGTCGCCTCGCCGGACATGATGATGTCGAAGGCTTGCTCGGCTTCCTGCTCGGTCAGTGTGGCGCCGGCGGCGAGTCGGGCGAGGAGGGGTTTGAGCGTGGTGGACACAAAAGCCGCGGCTCAGGCGGCGCGCGCAGGCGCATTGTCGCCGCGGGCGATGGCGACGAAATTGGCCAGGATGTCGTGGCCGGCCTCGCTGGCGATGCTTTCCGGATGGAATTGCACGCCGAAGACCGGCAGGGCGCGGTGGCGGAGGCCCATCAGCAGGCCGTCCTCGGTCCAGGCGGTGGGGACCAACGTCTCGGGCAGGCTGGCGCGGTCGACGATCAGGCTGTGGTAGCGCGTGGCCGAGAAGGGCGAGGGGACGCCGGCCAGGATGTCGGTGCCGGAATGGAAGATGCGGCTGACCTTGCCGTGCATCGGTGCTGGCGCACGCACCAAGCGGGCGCCGAAGGCCTGGCCGATCGCCTGGTGGCCGAGGCAGACGCCGAGTATGGGGACCTTGCCCGCCGCGGCGGTCGCGAGGTTAAGGCAGATGCCCGCCTCGTCCGGCGTGCAGGGCCCTGGTGACAGCACAATCGCTTCCGGGGCGCGGGCCAAGGCGGCTTCGACGGTGACGGCATCGTTGCGCCAGACCTCACAACGGGCGCCGACGTCGCCCAGGAAATGCACCAGGTTGAAGGTGAAGCTGTCGTAGTTGTCGATGACCAGGATCATGGTGCTCGATCCTTTGCCGGAGGGTGGGGGGTCGTCAACTGCTTGCGGGGAGGGGCCACTGAGGGGCGTCGGGAGATTTCAGGGGCGCCCCGATCACCTATCGAGCCTGACGTCAGGAGCAGAGGAAAGGAAGATGCCGCTGCCTGCCTGGCGAAGAAACGAGGCTCGCACCCCGTCACAGCTCACGCTATGAATAAACGACGGGCGGGAGCGTTTGACCGGATTATCCAGCGACCGGAAATCATGGGCGGCAAAGCCTGCATCCGCGGCTTGCGCGTGACGGTCGGAATGATCGGCGGGCAGATCGGCGCGGGTCGCAGCATAGAAGAAGTTCTCGTCGATTATCCCTACCTTGAACATGAGGATGTCTTGCAAGCACTGCACTACGCCGCATGGAGGGCAGAAGAACGCGAGATTGAGCTTAGCAGCGCATGAAGTTGCTGGTGGATATGAATCTCTCGCGGCGCTGGGACACTCCGGTCCTATGATGCGCCGGATGCGGAAATCACGGCCTTCGCCAAAGCAAACGGTGACGTGGTGCTCACACGACGACCTCGACTTGAGCTGCGAAACCCGGGGATAGAATGATCTCCATGTTGACAAAGAATCGCTCTGTGCCCGTGGATACCGTGCTTCCGCATGTCACCTATCAAAATCTGGCCGAAGCGATCGAATGGCTGGCTCGCGCATTCGGCTTCAAAGAATATTACCGCTATGGCGACCGTCCCAGTGGCGGACAGATGTGGGCCGGGACGGCCGCCATCCAGGTGCGGCAGGCAGATGACCGGGAAAAATCGCCGGCGCAGCTCGGATACGGAACGCAATCCTTGACGATTTTCATCTATGATGTCGATGCTCACTACGCCCGCGCGAAATCCGTGGGCGCAAAGATCCTTGAGGAACCTCACGAAACCGCATATGGCGAATACCAGTACGCGGCTGAGGATCTCGATGGGCACCATTGGCTATTTTCCCGTCACGCGACGGACCGACGCCCGGAGGAGTGGGGCGCAGTAGTAAAGCGCTGAGACTAAGTTTAAATTGTATCAGCCAATGCGGTCCTGTGCGCGGATGGCGGGTTACGTTGCCGCGGTCGCTGACAGATCAGCGAATAGTTGGGGTAACTGTTGCCTTGTTGGGAAAGGGGGCGGGAGGTTCAGGCGAGTGCGGGCCACCCACGCTGCTGGTACGCGCCATCCCAGAATAGCCACTCGTATTGGCTGGATCGGATAAACACGCTCAGCATCCTGGTCTGTGCGGCAAGCGGCGCCGAAGCGGCCGCACGATCCGTGATCGCGATGACTTGCCGCACTGCCTCGCCGAATGATTCATCGGCGTACGTTTCTATCCATGCGCGATACGGGTTCTCGGGCGCGGCGCGCCTGGCAAGCGCGCATCCGACATCCCAATAAATCCAGAAGCACGGCAGCAATGCGGCAACCAGCACTTCCCACGGATCATGATAAGCCGTCGCGACCAGGAAGCTGGTGTAAGCAAGGCAGTCGGGCGACGGCTCCGCGGAGGCAATCTGCTCCGGGGCGACGCCGAACTCGGCGAGGTAGCGCTCGTGCAATGCCTGTTCGACGGACACAGCCTCCAGAGCCGACTGCACGAAGGCGCGGAGTGTCGGGCGATCCGGCGCCTTTGCTCCGGCGATCGCCAGTGTCCGGGAATATTGCCCGAGGTAGATCGCATCCTGGACGATGTAGCCGCGGAAGCGTTCCGGACTGAGCGTGCCGGCGGCAAGCTCGGTATTGAATGGCAGTTCGTGGATGGCCTTGCGCAATCCTGTCGTGCGCTGCCACGCGAGTTCGGAAAACGAGTTCATTCGGCCTCCTCCGGCGCGTGCATCCGTTAGTAATTATGTGGAGTCGGGCTCGTTTTGCCGCGGAAGACGCTATAGCTTACCACAGTATAGACCAGCATCAGCGGGAAGACGAAAAGCCCCTCGCCCCAGAACATGAAGGCCAGGCTGGAATGAGGAGCCGCCGCCTGATCGATCGTGATGGAGAATGGGATCATATAGGGCCAAAACGAGATCGCGAGCGTGCCGAAAGCGGCGATGAAAATGAGTGCCATCATGTGGAACGGCACTGCGTCACGGCGCCGGCGGACGCTATCGGCTAGCACGATCGTTGCAACCGCACCTATCGCCGGGAAGACGAAGAGGTAGGGGCGGTCGAGCCATCGGGTAATGACCTGAAGGTGCTCGACGAGTGCTACGATGAATACGACGATGAGAAAGCCGAGCAGCCCGATCGACAAATAGGGGATCAGGCGATACCCGAACTCCCGCACCGAGCCTTCGCACTTCCTGACGAGCCAGCCGGCGCCGAGAAGCGCGTAGCCCAGGCAGAGTCCCAGCCCGCACAAGATACAAAAGGGGCTGAGCCAGCCGAATGCGCCACCGCTGTACAGGCCGTCACGGATCGGCAGTCCCTCCACCAGCGCCCCCACGGTCAGGCCCTGGATGAACGCCGCGGCGAACGATCCTCCGGCGAAGCTGAGGTCCCAGATCCAGCGGAATCGTTGGGTCTTGTATCGGAACTCGAACGCCACGCCACGCAGGATCAGCCCTGCCAGCATGAGCAGGAGCGGCAGGTAGAACGCGGAGAACAGCATGGCATAGACGGGCGGGAACGCGCCCCAGAGGATGACGCCGACGACGACAAGCCACGTCTCGTTGCCGTCCCACAGCGGGGCGACGGCGCCCTGCATGATGCTGCGCTGCGCCTCGTCTCGCGTCAGGGCGAACAGCATTCCTACGCCGAGATCGAAGCCGTCGAGCAGCACATAGAGGAGCAGGCTGATCGCCAGCACGGCCACCCAGAAAGAGACCATCGCTATTCTCCTGCCGAGGCGTGTCGCGCCGCGTGCGAGTGGTCGACGACCGACAGCGGGCGGTTGGGGCGTGCCGCGATCGGAGGTTGAGCCAGGTCACCGACAGGTCCGATACGCAGCAACCGGTATATGTAGACGGTTCCGAAGGAGAAAATGAAGGTGTAAACGACGCAGAACACCACCAGCGAGATGAGCGCTTCGTGTGCTGTCAGGAACGGCGTCATCGCATCAGCGGTCCTCAGGACGCCATAGACCGTCCAGGGCTGACGCCCGACTTCGGCAGTGAACCATCCCGTCAAGGTCGCGATGAATGGCAGGGGAAAGCTGAGGAACGTCAGCCAGAGCAGCAGGCGGTTCTGCTCCAACCGGCGCTTCATGCTCAAATAGGAGTCGATCCACGCGAGTGCCAGCATGGCAATTCCGCAGCCGACCATAATCCGGAAGCTGAGGAAGGGGATGAGGACCGGCGGCCAGTCGTTCTGGGGGATGCTGTCCAGCCCGACTTCCGGGGCATCAAGGCTGTCAGAGTCGATCAAGCTGCCCAAGGGCGCGGGCAAAGTGATCGCGAAGAGATTGCGCCGCTGCGCTACGTCCGGCCAGGCGAGCAGGACTTCCGAGGCGGGCTTTTCGTTGTGCCATCGCGCCTCGATGGCGGCCATCTTCGAGGGCTGATAGTGAACGACGTATTCACCGTTGAAATGCCCAAAGACAAGCTGAATGGGGACCAGCACCGCGGCGAGGGACATCCCCATGTTGAGCATGATCCGCGCCTCGGGATGAAATTCTCCGCGCAGCAGGTACCACGCCCCGGTGGCGGCGACACAGAAAGCACCGGTGATGTACGAGGCAAGAAGCATATGGGGGAATCGTACCCAGAGCACCGGATTGAAGAGGATCCTGGCCCAGTCGTTGGGAACCGCGACGCCGTGGTCCATGACGTAGCCGACCGGTACCTGCATCCAGGTGTTGTTCGCCAGGATCCAGAAGGCCGAAAGCGTGGTTCCCAGCGCCACCATGGCGGTCGAGAACAGGTAAAACCATGGTGGAACGCGTGAGCGGCCAAACAGAAGTATCCCAAAGAAGCTGGCCTCGAGAAAGAAAGCGGTGAAGGTCTCGTATGAAAGCAGCACCCCCTGGATCGGACCCGCCATCCGGGCCATCACTTCCCAGTTGGTACCGAACTGGAAGGCCATCACGATCCCCGAGACGACACCCAATCCAAACGCAACGCCGAAGATCTTGAGCCAGAATTCGAAGACCAGACGGTAGGCCGGGCGGTCGGTAGCAAGGTGCAATGCCTCGAGAACGGTCAGCCACGCGGCCAACCCGATCGTGAAGGACGGGAAGATGATGTGGAACGAAATGGTAAACGCAAACTGGAGCCGCGACAGGAGAAGTGCCGTGACGTCCATCGGAAGTTTCCCTTACCGCCAGAGAGCCGATTTGGCGAGGTCGATGAGTTCATCGCCGCGACCGCTCATCACGGCTTTCACCATGTAAAGCGTGAAGCCCTTCGCCATCTCCATAGTGATCGCCGGCGGCATTGCCAGCTCGGTCCGGTTGACGACCGCATCGATCAACACCGGGCCGTCGTGCGCCAGCGCGGCGGCGATTCCGTCCGCGACATCGGCGGGGTCTTCCAGCCGGACTCCTTTGATGCCCGCGGCTTCGGCCATGGCGGCGAAATTCGGGTTCTTGAAGTCGGTTCCGAAGGCGAGGAACCCGGTCGACTTCTGTTCGAGCTCGATGAAGCCCAACGCCCCGTTGTTGAAGACGACGACCTTCACCGGCAGCCCGAGCTGCACGAGGCTCAGAAAGTCGCCCATCAGCATGGAGAAGCCGCCGTCGCCGGAGAGCGAGATCACCTGTCGGCCAGGGAACGCGGCCTGCGCCCCGATCGCCTGGGCCATCGCATTGGCCATCGAACCGTGCCAGAACGAGCCGAGCAACCGGCGCTTGCCGTTCATCGCCAGGTAGCGCGCCGCCCACACTGTCGGCAGGCCGACATCGCAGGTGAACACTGCGTCGTCCGCGGCGTGGTCGCTGATTGCCTTGGCAACCTGCTGGGGATGGATCGGCCGACGGCCGGGAGCGCCGACAGCCAGCTCATCCAATTGCCTACGTGTCCTGACATAATGGCGCTGCGCCTGCGTCAGGTGTGCATCGTCGCGCTTCTGGTCGAGCAGCGGCAGCAGAGCCCGCAGCGTCGTCTTGACGTCGCCCACGACGCCGAGATCCACCGGCGCGCGTCGCCCGATCTGCTCGGCGCGCAGGTCCACCTGCGCGATGCGAACACCGGACCCCTGAGGATAGAACTGGCGATAGGGAAAGTCGGTCCCAAGCATCAGCAGGACATCGCAGTCGAGCATGGCGTAATAGCCGGATGAGAACCCGATCAGGCCGGTCATGCCGACATCATAGGGGTTCTCCCACTCGACATGCTCCTTGCCGCGCAAGGCGTGGACCATCGGCGCCTTGAGGCGCTCGCCCACCGCCAGAAGCTCGGTGTGTGCGTTCGCGCAGCCCGAGCCGCACAGCAAGGTCACGCGGCCGCCGTGGTTCAGCAGCGTCGCCAGTCTGTCGAGTTCTTCCGCCGCGGGGGTGATGATGGGGGTCGGCGGCAGAAGGCCCGCCGGTTTGGGTGCCGGCGCATTCGACGCGGTTTGCAGCGCGACGTCACCGGGGATCACGACGACGGATACGCCGCGCCTGCCGACCGCTTCGCGGATCGCGACTTCGAGCACCCGCGGCATCTGGTTGGGGCCGGAGACCAGTTCGCAATAATGGCTGCACTCGCGGAACAGGTCCTGCGGGTGGGTCTCCTGAAAATAGTTGGCGCCAATTTCCGCCGAAGGGATCTGCGCCGCGATTCCAAGCACGGGGACGCGCGAGCGGTGGCAATCGAAGAGGCCGTTGATAAGATGGAGATTGCCGGGCCCGCAGCTTCCGGCGCAGACCGCGAGCGCGCCGGTAAGATGCGCCTCGGCGCCCGCCGCGAAGGCCGCGACCTCTTCGTGGCGGACATGCAGCCACTCGATCTTGCCTTGCCGACGGATCGAGTCGGTCAAACCGTTCAGACTGTCACCAACGATGCCGTAGATCCGCTTGACGCCGGCCGCTGCCAGTGTTTCAGCGAACTGGTCTGCGACGGTTGTCATCGTCCTGCCTCCTCGCGGTTCAGCTTGCTACGTCAGATCTGTGGATCGCTGTTGCGCCGAAGCCGACGGGAGCTATAACATGTTCGTGAGCGGCCGGTTCCCGTGCGCAAAGGCAAACGAGGCACGGCCCGGCATTTCAGCAGCGATCCCGTGATCACAACCCTGTTTCGCGCGCAACAAGGCACTGGTATATTGCCTGTCTGATGCAACTCACCGTCGGGAGGCTCGTAATGTCCGATCAAGACAAGACCCCATCGCCAACCGAAACCGCTGTGCTGGAGCCGACCGGCGGGCCGATGTTCGAACCGTACGAATCTCCGGCCGGCGGCTGGGGCGCACTGCAAGCCACGGCGCACGCGCTGCGCGAGCAAAGCATCGTGTTGAAGGGCTCGGAGGCGCTGCTGTCGATGAACCAGCCGGATGGGTTCGACTGTCCGGGCTGTGCCTGGCCTGACCCGCGACATACAAGTTCGTTCGAATTCTGCGAGAATGGTGCCAAGGCCGTTGCCTTCGAGCTGACAAAGCACCGCGTCACGCATGAGTTCTTCGCCGCGCACACAGTGAGCGAATTGGACAAGCACAGCGACTATTGGCTCGAGGAGCAGGGAAGACTCACCAAGCCGATGCGCTACGACGCCTCGACCGATCATTATGTGCCGATCGGCTGGGATGATGCCTTCGCGCTGATCGGACGGGAGCTCCGGGCACTCGCGGATCCGAACGACGCCGACTTCTATACCTCGGGGCGCACGTCGAACGAGGCGGCTTTCTTGTATCAGCTCTTCGTGCGGCGCTTCGGGACGAACAATTTTCCCGATTGTTCGAACATGTGCCACGAACCCACCAGCGTGGGCCTTCCGGAAAGCATAGGCATCGGCAAAGGCACGGTCTTGCTGGACGATTTCGCACATGCCGATGCGATTTTCGTGATCGGCCAGAACCCGGGCACCAACAGCCCGCGAATGATGACCGAGCTACGCAATGCATCCCGCCGCGGCGTGCCGATCGTCGTGCTCAACCCGTTGCGGGAGCGGGCACTGGAGCGCTTCGCCGCACCGCAAGACCCGATCGAAATGGTGACCTTCAGCTCCACCCGTATCGCCAGCGAGTACTGCCAGGTTCGCGTGGGTGGCGACATCGCCGCACTCAAAGGCGTCATGAAGCTCGTGCTGGAGGCGCATGAGACGGCGATGCAGGCCGGCAGCCAGCCCGTGCTCGACCTTGATTTCATCGAACAGCACACGCACGGATTCGAGGAATTCGCCGAAGACCTTCGCTACACCAAGTGGGACGACATCCTGCGTGCGTCCGGACTGACACGCGCGCAGATCGAGCGCATCGCGGCGATCTACCTGCGGGCCAGCGCGGTGATCGTGTGCTACGGCATGGGGATTACGCAGCACCGGACAGGCTCGGAGAACATTCAGCAGCTCGTCAACCTGCTGTTGCTCCGCGGGCACTTCGGCAGGCCCGGAGCGGGCATATGCCCGGTCCGCGGGCACTCGAACGTCCAGGGCGACCGTACCATGGGTATCGACGAAAAGCCCGGCGTGGGACTGCTGAACCAGATCAAGACGGTGTTCGGCTTCGATCCGCCGCAGGCGCACGGCCACACGGTCACTGATGCGGTGCAGGCAATAATCGACGGACGGTCCAAGGTGTTCATCGGGTTGGGCGGAAACTTCGTTGCCGCCGTGCCGGACCGGCCGCTGATCGAGGCGGCGATGCGTCGACTGCGGCTTACCGTCGCGATCAACACCAAGCTCAATCGCAGCCATCTCGTGCATGGCGAGCAGGCACTGATCCTGCCGTGCCTCGCTCGGAGCGACATCGACGTCCAGCGCACCGGGCGGCAATCGGTTACGGTGGAGGACAGCATGTCGATGGTGCATGCCTCCGCCGGTCTCGTCGCACCGCCGAGCCGGGACCTGAAATCGGAGGTGGCCATCGTTTGCGGCATGGCACGGGCAACCCTGCCTGACGGCGGCGGGATAGACTGGACTGCTTTTGAGGACGATTATAATCTCATTCGTGATAAGATTGAAGCGGTATTCCCATCGCTGTTCCGCGATTTCAATCAACGGGTCCGGCAGCCGGGCGGATTCCATCTTACCA
>Ga0335075_10003870_pt1 | contig 23488 bp, 19 predicted proteins | sample Lox_Sample_24_FD_206723 | JGI IMG/M metagenome (GOLD analysis project Ga0335075, IMG submission 206723) | Soil microbial communities from Loxahatchee National Wildlife Refuge, Florida, United States - Lox_Sample_2.4 | ecosystem: Environmental > Terrestrial > Soil > Wetlands | place: USA...
GCGACGTACCGCGCGCCCCCGGGCACCGCGTCGGCGACCAGCTTGCCCGACACGCCGGGCTCGGGGTCCTCCCTCGCGGCGTAGACATCGAGCACGACGATCTCGTCGGCCAGGCCGAGCGCGGCGCCGAAGTCGCTGGCGAAGATCCGCGTCCTGCTGTACAGGTGCGGCTGGAACACGGCGATGACCCGCCCGCCGTCCGCGACCTCGCGCGCGGCCCGCAGGTCGGCGGCGAGTTCGGTCGGATGGTGCGCGTAGGTGTCGAGCACCCGGACGCCGCCGGCTTCGCCCTTGAGTTCCATCCGGCGGGCCGCGCCGCGGTAACGGCCGAGCGCGGCGGCGGCGGTCCGCGGCGCGACACCAAGCTCGACGGCGGCGGCGAACGCGGCAGCCGCGTTCAGCGCGTTGTGGCGGCCCGGTACCCCCACGGAGACGCTGGCATGAACTTCCCCGAACGGGCTCGTGGTGGCCGTCACGGAGAAAACGGTCTCCATCCCGTGTTGCCGCGTCTGCGCGACCTGGTAGTCCGCGTCCGCAGACTCCCCGTAGCTGCGCGTCCGCAGCTCCTCCTCGCGCGCCTGGCGGACCAGTTCCCGCGCGCCCGGGTCGTCCGCGCACGTCAGCAGCAGCCCGCCGGGCTTGATCCGGTCGGCGAACGCGCGGAACGACGCGCGATACGCCTCGACGGTCCCGTAGTTGTCCAGGTGGTCGGCCTCGATGTTGGTGATCACGGCCGCGTCCGGCGCGAGCATGAGGAACGACCCGTCGCTCTCGTCCGCCTCGGCCACGAAATCCGGACCCGCGCCGTCCGCCGCGCTGACGCCGGTGGCGGCGAGGACGCCGCCGATGACGTACCCGGGATCGGCGCCGGCCTCGAGCAGCACGGTGGTGATCATCGACGTGGTGGTGGTCTTGCCGTGCGTCCCGGTGACCGCGATGACCCGGCGGCCGAACATGAGCGAGGCGAGCGCGCCTGCCCGGTGCAGCACCCGCAGCCCGCGCCGCCTGGCGGCGGCCAGTTCCGGGTTGTCGTCCCGGATCGCGCTTGAGACGACGAGCGTGTCGGCATCGCCCAAGTGGTCCGTTGAGTGGCCGACGTACACCCGGGCGCCGAGCGAGCCGAGCGCGCTGAGCGCCTCGGACGGCGCGGAGTCGCTCCCGGACACGCCGACCCCGCGGGCGAGCATGATGCGGGCGATACCCGACATCCCGGCGCCGCCGATGCCGGCGAAGTGAATCCGCCCGAGCTCACCGAGCGGCACCGGTTCGGCCGGCGTCACCAGGCCCATGTAACCTCCCGCGTCATCGGCGGTGCCTGCCGGGCGACGACTGGGCCTGCTGGCGGCCCTGCTCGCCCGGCACGGGCAGGCCGTGGCCCGCCTTCTCCGCCGCCACGATGTCGATGACCGCCTTGGCCAGCCAGCGGTCCGCGTCCCGGCGGCCGAGCGCGGCCGTGGCCTCGGACATGGCGGCCACCTGGTCGATGTTGGTGAGGACGGGAAGCAGCGAGCCCTTGATCCAGTCCGCGGTGAGCTCCTCGTCCGCCACAAGCAGGCCGCCGCCGCGCTGCACGATCGGGAGCGCGTTGAGCCGCTGCTCGCCGTTGCCGATGGGCAGCGGCACGTAGGCGGCGGGCAGCCCCACGGCGGTGAGCTCCGCGCAGGTCATCGCCCCCGCCCGGCACAGCGCGAAGTCCGCCGCGGCGTACGCGAGCTCCATCCTGTCCACATACGGCACGGCCACGTACGGCACGCTACCGGAGGGCGGCTTGATGCCATCCGTGTTGCGCGGCCCGGTCACGTGCAGCACCTGCACGCCCGCGCCGCTGATCGCGCCAACCGCGCCGGCCAGCGCCCGGTTCAGCGACACGGCGCCCTGCGAGCCGCCGAAGACAAGCAGCACCGGCAGGTCCGGCCGGAGCCGGAACTGGGCCCGCGCCCTGTCGCCGACCGCGAACCGGTCGAGGTCGGCGATCTGCCGCCTGAGCGGCACCCCCAGGTACTGGCCGCCTCGCAGCTTGGTGTCCGGATGGCCGGTGTACACGTAGCTGGTGAGCCTGGCACCGAGCCGGTTGGCGATGCCGGGAAAGGGGTTCGCCTCGTGCACCACGATCGGCACCTTGTGCCGCTTGGCCGCGAGGTAGGCGGGCGTGGCGACGTACCCGCCGAATCCCACAAGCACGTCCGCACCCGCCCGGTCGAGCGCTGCCCCGGCCGCGTGCACCGCCCCGGCCAGCCGTCCCGGCACGGTCAGCAGTTCCGGCGAGACCGAACGCGGCAGCGGCACCGCCGGGATGAGCGCGAGCTCATAGCCGCGCAGCGGCACCAGCCGCGTCTCGAGGCCGCGCTCCGTGCCCAGGCATGTCACCGAGATGCCGCTGTCCATGTAGCGCAGCGCGTCGGCCAGCGCGAGAGCGGGCTCGATATGACCGGCAGTGCCTCCGCCAGCTAGAACGACCCTCATCTCGTGCTCCTCGCTCATCATTCCTCATTCAGCCCTAGGGCCCGTCAGCATGTCGCGCTCCCAGGCCAACCCAGCTTAGAACCCGCGACCCCACATCGGGGCCACGGGCGGCCAAAGCCTCCCTGGCTCCGGGTTCCCGCCTGGCAAACGCCATGAGCATACCGAGAGCCACCATTGTCACCAGTACCGACGACAGGCCGTAGGAAACCAGCGGCAGCGGCACGCCGGTGATCGGCAGCACGCCGATCACCGCGCCGATGTTCACCACCGCCTGCATCACGATCCAGGCGGTGATCGCGGCCGCGGCCAGGCGGCTGAACGTGTCCGGGGCGCGCCGGGCGACGCGCAGGCCCGCGAAGGCCAGCCCGCCGTACAGGGCCGTGACGCAGAGCGTGCCGACAAGGCCGAGTTCCTCGCCGATGATCGCGAAGATGAAGTCGCTGGTGTCCTGGGGCACCCAATTCCATTTCGCCTTGCCCGCGCCGATCCCGACGCCGAATATCCCGCCCGAGCCGAGCGCCCATTTACCCTGGATCGCCTGCATATTCGCGCCGAGCGGGTTGGTGTTCTGCGAGTCGAAGAAGTCAGTGAACCGGGCGAGCCGGTATTGCGAGGTCACGATGAGGAGCAGCATCACCAGCCCCATCAGGATGAGCATGGCGCCGAACACCCGGCCCGGCGTGCCCGCTATCCACACCAGGGCGAGGAAGATGATCAGCAGGATGCTCGAGGTGCCGAGGTCGTCGCCGGCCATCACGAGCAGCACGAGCACGGCGGTGCCGGGCAGCAGCGGGACCAGCATGTGCCGCCAGTCGGCGAGCAGGCCCAGCTTCTCCTTGCGGGCGAGCAGGTCGGCGCCCCAGAGCGCGAGCGCGAGCTTGGCCACTTCCGACGGCTGGAACTGGAACGAGCCGAGCTGGATCCACCGGGCTGCTCCGGTGTTCTGCGACACGCCCACGCCGTGGATCAGCGTCAGCCCGAGGCCGATGACGGCCACCGCGAGCAGCGGGTAGGCGGCCGCGCGGAACAGCCGCGGCGACGAGCGCGCCGCGACCCACATCACCGGCACGCCGACGAGCACCCCGAGCAACTGGTGCTCGAAGTCCGAATAGGGCGATAGGCCCTGGCTCAGGTTCATCACCGACCCGGTGGACAGCACCATCACCAGGCCGAGCATGATCAGCAGCGCGGTGATGCCGCCGATCAGGTAGTACGACGTGAGCGGCCGGTCGAACAGCGCACGCCCGGCCCGCACCCGCTCGCGGAGCCCGGCCGCGAGGCTGGCGACCGCCGGGCCCTCATCGTCCGGTGCCCTCGGATCCCCGTCCTCGTCGCAGTCGAGCGGATCGGTGCCAGAACCCTCCACCGTGCGGACATACATGCCCTCTAGTTTCCGTGCTGCGCCCGCCCATACCCGGAACATCCGCCGCGTGTCGCGCAACTCTCTCGGGGAGAATGCCGGGATCGTTCGGGAAAATGGGGCCCTATTTGGGAAGCTGCAGCCAGCCGCCGTAGAAGATGCCGAGGCCGAGCGCGACGAACATGCCGGCGATCAGCCAGAATCTCACCACGATCGTGGTCTCCGCCCAGCCCGCGAGCTCGAAGTGATGTTGCAGCGGCGCCATCCGGAACACCCGGTACGGCTTTCCGGTCTTCCACTTGCTTACCTTGAACACGCCGATCTGGATCACATCCGACATCGTGATGATCACGAACAGGCCGCCGAGCAGGAGCAGCAGCAGCTCGGTCTGGGTGATGATCGCCAGGCCCGCGATGGCGCCGCCGAGGGCGAGCGAGCCGGTATCGCCCATGAAGATCTTCGCGGGCGGCGCGTTCCACCACAGGAAGCCGAAGCACGCGCCCATCACGGCCGCCGCGACCACCGCCGCGTCCAGCGGGTCGCGTACGTCATAGCAGTTGGGCGCGAGCAGGACGGTGCAGTCGTTGCGGTACTGCCAGTTCCCGATGATCACGTATGCGGCGAGCACGAGGATCGACGCGCCGGTCGCCAGGCCGTCAAGGCCGTCGGTGAGGTTCACCGCGTTCGAGGTGCCTGTCACCATGACGAGCACCAGGACCACGAAAAGCACCGGCCCGAGCGAGACGCCGAAGTTCGTCAGGAACGAGAGGTGTTCCGAGGCCGGGGTGATGTCGTAGCCGTCAGGGAAACGCAGTGCGAGCACGGCGAAGACCACGCCGACGATCGCCTGGCCGGCCAGCTTGGCGCCGCTGCGCAGGCCGAGGCTGCGCCGCATGAACAGCTTGATGAAGTCGTCGGCGAAGCCGACGAGGCCGAGCCCGGTCATCAGGAACAGCACGAGCGCGCCGGACACCGACATGCTGTCGTTGGTGAACAGGTGGCCGAGCACGTAGCCGATCAGCGACGCGATGATGATGACGATGCCGCCCATGGTGGGCGTGCCGCTCTTGCCCAGGTGCGCCTGCGGGCCGTCGGTCCTGATCTGCTGGCCGAGCTTGCGCTTGCGCAGCACGTTGATCGTCGGGTGGGTGCCGAAAAGGGCGATGACCATCGAGATGGCGCCAGACAGCAGGATGGTCTTCACCCGGCGACCTCCGCGAGCAGCCCGTCCGCGACCTCCCAGAGCCCGGCGGACTTCGAAGCCTTCACCAGAACAACGTCGCCGGGCCGCAGCAGGTTTCGCAGCACGGCCACCGCGGCGGGCGCGTCCGGCGCCGCGAGCGCCGCGCCGTGCCATCCGGCCTCGGCGCGCGCCCCGTCGAGCACCGGGCGCGCGTCGTCTCCGACCGCGATAAGGCCGGTTACGCCCGCCCGGGCGGCGAGCCGCCCGACCTCGGCGTGGCTGGGGACGCTGATGTCGCCGAGTTCGGCCATGTGGCCGAGCACCGCGAACCCGCGGCGGCGACCGCGCGTCATGTGCGCGAGCGCATCGATCGCCGCCTTCATCGAGTCGGGGTTGGCGTTGTAGGCGTCGTTGACAACGAGCACGCCGTCGGGGCGCTCATGTAGCTCCATCCGTTTCTTGCTGCGGGCCGTGGCGGCCGACAGCGCGTCCGTGATATCCGGGACCGCCATGCCAAGCTCGGCCGCGATGGTGGCGGCGGCCAGTGCGTTGGCCACGTGGTGAGCCCCGTGCAGCCCGAGCGTGACGGGCGCGCTGCCGTCGGGCATGACCAGCCGGAACGACGCGCGGCCGAGGTCATCGAGGCTGATGCCTGTGGCACGGACGTCGCCGGCCGATCCGAAGGTCATCACACGGGCCCTGGTGCGCTCGGCCATCGCGATCACCCGGGGATCGTCGGCGTTGAGCACCGCCACGCCGTCGGCGGGCAGCGCCTCGGGGAGTTCGCCCTTGGCTTTCGCCACTACCTCCATCGACCCGAACTCGCCGGCGTGCGCCCGGCCGACGTTCAGCACCGCGCCGATCCGCGGTGGGGCGATGTCGCATAGCGCCGCGATGTGCCCGGGGCCGCGCGCTGACATCTCGAGCACCAGGTACCTAGTACCCTCGTCCGCGCGCAGCACGGTCAGCGGCAGGCCGATCTCGTTATTGAGCGAGCCCTCCGGCGCGACGGTGGGGCCGAGGCGCTCCGCGAGCTGGGCGGTGAGGTCCTTGGTCGAGGTCTTCCCCGACGACCCGGTGATGCCGACGACGGTAGCGCCAGGCAGCCGGCCGAGCACCGCGTGCGCCAGCGACGCGAGCGCGGCGGTCACGTCCTGGACGACGATCACGGGCACGCCGTCCACCGGACGGGACCCGAGCACCGCGACAGCGCCCTTGGCGACTGCCGCCGCGGCGAAGTCGTGGCCGTCCGCGCGCTCACCGGACAGCGCGGCGAACAGCGCGCCAGGCGCCGCCTGCCGGGAGTCGATCACGACCGGGCCGGTGACGACCGCGGCCGGGTTCCCGGCCCCCCGCGGCGTCCCGCCGGTGATCGCCGCGATCTCGGCGATGGAAAGCGCTATCACGACAGGTCCCCCGTACCGTCGTCCGCGCGCCGCATCGCGGCCGCGGCGACCTCCCTGTCATCGAACGGCATCACGGTTTCCCCGATGTACTGCCCGGTCTCATGACCCTTGCCGGCCACGACCACCACATCTCCCTTCCCGGCCATGCTGACCGCGAGGCCGATCGCGGCCGCGCGGTCGGGTTCGACGATCACCCGGGCCCGCTCCTCCCGCGGCACGCCGAGCACTCCTTGCAGCATCTCGGAAAGGATCGCAAGCGGATCTTCCGAACGCGGATTGTCACTGGTCAGCACCGCGACATCCGCCAGCGCGGCCGCGGCGGCGCCCATCAGCGGGCGCTTGCCACGGTCCCGGTCGCCGCCGCAGCCGAGCACGATGACCAATTCTCCCTGGGTGACCGGGCGCAGCCCCCGGAGCACCGCCTCGACCGCGCCGGGCTTGTGCGAATAATCCACGAACACGTCCGGCGGGCCGCCCGCGACCCGCTCGAGCCTCCCGGGCACCCCCGGGCAGGCCGCTACCCCGGCGACGGCATCTTCAAGCCGCTCGCCCGCCTCGACAAGCGCCACGATGGCGCCGAGCGCGTTGGCGACGTTAAACGGCCCGGGCAGCGTCACGGACGCGTCCGCCTCCACCCCGCCGGGCCCGATTACCCGGAACGTCGAGCCGTCCGCGCCGCACCGCACGTCCTGCGCCCGCCAGTCGGCGTTGTGGTACGTGCCGGACTCGGCATTCGCGCAGAACGTGGTGATCGGGATCGACGCCTGCGCCACCAGCCGCCGCCCGTACCTGTCGGCCACGTTCACCACGCCGATTCCTGCATGCGCGGGGGTGAACAGCTTCGCCTTGGCGGCGAAGTAGTCCTCGAAGTCGCGGTGGAAGTCCAGGTGGTCCTGGGACAGGTTGGTGAACACCGCGGCGTCGTAGCGGGTGCCCGCGACCCGGCCAAGGGCCAGCGAGTGGCTGGAGACCTCCATGGCCGCCGCGGTCACGCCGCGCTCCACCATGACCGCGAACAGTGCCTGCAGGTCCGGCGCCTCCGGCGTGGTGAGCGAACTGCGCACCCGCTCCGTGCCGATCCGGATCTCCACCCCGCCGATCAGCCCGGTCAGGTGCCCGGCGGCGCGCAGCCCCGCGTCGGCCAGATAGCTTGTCGTGGTCTTGCCGCTGGTCCCGGTCACCCCGATCAGCCGCATCCGCGTGCTTGGGTCGCCGTAGATCCAGCAGGACACGTCGCCGAGCCGGTCCCGCGGCGAGGACACCACGAACACCGGCACGCCGCAGCGCGCCGCGCGGTCCCGGCCCGCCGGGTCGGTGAGGATAGCGACGGCGCCCGCCGCGACGGCCTGCGCGCAGTAGGCGGCGCCGTGCGCGTTCGTTCCGGGAAGGGCGGCATACAGGTCTCCCGGCCGCACCTGGCGCGAGTCGAGCGTTACCCCGGACAGACCACCCTGGCCGTTCGGGATATCTCGCCCCACGCCCAGCAGTTCGCCGAGCCCGGACAGCGGCCGCTCCTCAAGGCGAGCGGGTCGGATCACGCCCCGAGGGTATCTAATCTCAGGGCGCATTGAGCCGGACATTCGGAGCGACAGCCCCATCAGGGGGAATTTGCAGGGTTTGCAGCGCGAATGTCATCACGTTATAGAAAACCGGGCCCGCGACGACATCCCCGAAGTACCCGTACTTCTTGTCCGGATCCTGGACGTTGACCGCCACCACCACCTGCGGGTTGTTGCCCGGCGCCATGCCGATGTAGCTCGACCCGTATACGCACAGCGCGCAGCCCGGCCCGGCCTCGTTCGAGGTACCGGTCTTGGCGGCGACCGCGTAGCCGGGGATGATGCCCCACGGCTCGTCGGCGTCGGCATCCACCGCGGGTACCTGCTGCAGGATCTGGATCAGCTCATGGGCGGTCTTCGCCTTGATCACCCGGCGGGACGGCGCGGGCGCGGCCGGGGTGTACTGGCCGGACGGGCTTGTGGTGCCCGCGATGAGCCGGGGCTGCACCCGGACGCCGCCGTTGGCGAGCGTCGCGTACACGCTGGCCATCTGCACCGCGTTCACCGCGATGCCCTGGCCGAACGACAGCGTGTACCGCTCGTCGGGTGCCCACTGCGACGGCGGCGCCAGCAGACCCGGGCTCTCCCCGGGCAGGTTCAGGCCGGTCGGCTCGCCAAGCCCGAACGCACGCAGGTAGTCGTACTGAACCTGTGGCGGGACATGGTTGGCGACCTGCGACATGCCGATGTTGCTCGAGTTCGCGATGATCCCCGCGATCGTGTAGTGCGCGCCGGCGTCGTCCTCCGAGTCGTGGATCCACTGCCCGCCCTCGTAGATCTCGCCGCTGGACGGGATCCAGTACGCGCTCATCGGTGTCTGGCCGCCGTGCTCGAACGCGGCGGCGGCGGTGATCACCTTGGCGGTGGAGCCGGGCGCGAACACGTCCTGCACCGGTAGGTCGGTGGCGTCCGCCGAGTTGGTCAGCGTCGCCTGGCTGTAGGTCGGCCACTGCGCCATCGCGAGAATGTCGCCCGTCTTGGGCTGGATGATCACGACCGTGCAGTTCTTCGCGTGCATCTGCCGCACCCGCTGCTGGCAGGCCTGCTGGGCCTCGAACTGCAGCGCGGGGATGATGGTCAGCCGGATGCCGCTGCCGTTGACCGGGGAGGTGATCGTGGTCTCGGTGCCCGGGATCGGCGTGTTGGTGCCGTTGGCCACCTCCACCTGCTCGCTGCCCTGCGTGCCGGACAGCAGGTTGTTGTAGGCCTCCTCGATGCCTGCCTGCCCCTTGATCACATCGGACTGGCTGACGTTGGTGAACCCGACGACGTTCGCGGTGGCGTCGCCATCCGGGTACGCCCGGGAGTAGACGGGCGGCAGGGAGATGCCGGCCAGCTGCATCGCGTTGATCTTGTCGCCGTTCCCGACCGGCACGCCGGTGGCGAGGACGACGTAATCCGGCGAGCTCGGGTGCTCGAGCAGGTACAGGATCCGCGCGGCCGGCATGCCGAGCGGCGCGGCGAGCTGCCTGGCGGTCTGGGCTTTGTCGCTGATCAGCGGCGGGTCGGCGGTGACCGTGTATGTCTCCACGGTCGTGGCGAGGATCTGCCCGTTCGCACCGGTGATCGTGCCCCGTATCGCGGGCAGCGTGATGGGCTTCAGCCGCTCCTGCGCGGCAAGCTTGGCGTAGGCACCGGATTCCATGCCCTGGATCTGGACCAGGCGCCCGGCGAACATCGTGAGCACGAACGCGATGGCAAGCAGCGTGAGGCCAAGCCGGCGGCCGGAGTCGCCGCGGCCGACCATGACCCAGCGCGGCGGACGGCCTGGCCGGGGCGGGCGCCGGGGCGGACGGGGCGAACGCGGGGGTCCCGGCGGCCGTGAGCGCGCGGGCCTCGGCGAGCTTTCCAGGCGGCGCGGCCGCCGGTCGGGCGGGCGGCCGTCGCGGGGGTGCCCGTCGGGCGGGCGGCCCGCGCCGGGGCGGCGGGCACCGGGACCCGGTTCCCGGCCGTGGTGTGTCACGGGGTGTATCCCGGAACCTGGATGGCCGGCCCCGCCCCGGAGCCGGCGTCGGTGCTGATCTCGCCGGTCTTGAGGTTGATGAACCGCATTATCCCGGCCGGGCGCATGCCAAGCTGGTAGGCACGCCGCTCGATCACCTGCGCCGACTGGGCGGCGGCGACCTGCTCCTCAAGCTGCTGGCGCTGCCTGGCCAGCGCGTCATTCGACTGCTGCAGCTTGGTGATCTCAAACGATCCCGCGGCCAGCGTGGTGCTGATCACGAGCGTGGAGACGAGCGCCCCGCCGAGCAGGCCGCACAGCAGCAGGAAGAAAGGCATCCGGTGGGCCGCCCGCTGCGCCGCCCGATCGGCAACGCGTTCCCTGCCCGGCTGCCGCGGCCCGGCGCGCTGCGGCGCCGGTGCGGGCTGAGGCCGCGCGACAGGAGGCCGGACGGTGGCCTGCGGCCGCCTTCGCCTAGGGGGGGCCAGGGTCCCTGTGCCCGCTCCCCGCGGGGAATTACTGTCACTCATGCTGCCTCCCGGATCCGTTCCGCCGCACGCAGCCGTGCTGACGCTGCCCGCGGATTGCCGGTCACTTCCTCGGTCTCAGGGCGCTCGGCGCCCCTGGTCAGCAGGCGGAACCGCGGCCCGGCCGGGCCCGTTCCCGCCAGCATGTCGCTGGCCCGCACCGGGAGTCCCGGCGGGGCGGGATCGGCCGATCTCGCGGCGAATTCCCGCTTGACCAGCCGGTCCTCGAGTGAGTGGTAGGCGAGCACCACGATCCGCCCGCCGGGCGCGAGCAAGTCAAGTGCGGCGGGCAGCGCCCGCCGCAGCGCGCCGAGTTCGTCGTTCACCTCGATGCGCAACGCCTGGAACGTCCGCTTGGCCGGGTTACCCCCGGTCCGCCGCGCGGCAGCCGGGATCGCGTCCTTGACGATGACGCTCAGCCGCATGGTCGTGGTGATCGGCTCCTTGGCCCGCTCCCTGACGACCGCCTCGGCGATCCGCCGCGCAAAGCGCTCCTCGCCGTATTGGTAGAGGACCCGGGCCAGTTCCTTGGCGCTGTAGGAGTTCACCACATCGGCGGCCGATTTCGCGGCCGACCGGTCCATCCGCATGTCGAGAGGCGCGTCCCTGGCGTAGGAGAAGCCGCGGTCGATGTCGTCAAGCTGCGGCGACGACACGCCCAAGTCGAAGAGGACACCCTGAACCCGGCGGCGCCCGGCCTTGGCGACGATGGTCGCGATCTGGTCGTAGCAGGCGTGCGCGACGGTCACCCGGCCCGGATAGTCCTCGGCTAGCCCGCGCCCGCGGGTAATCGCGGCCTCGTCGGCGTCGATGCCGATCAGCACCATCCCTGGACATGCCTCGAGCAGGATCCGCGCGTGACCCGCGCGGCCGAGCGTGGCGTCTACCAGGACCGGCGGCTGGCCGCCCGGCGTCGGTTCGCTGAGCGCGGGCACGAGAAGGGCGGTCACCCGGCCGGCCATCACCGGCACGTGCCCGTAGGCGTGATCACCCACCGCGACCCCTCCGCTTTGCCCCACGTCGCCTCTTACCACCGCTCTTACCACCGCGGTTATCAAGCGCCGCGGCTCGCTTCGCCGCCCGGCCGGGTCTCCGTCCGCACCTTTGGGTGAGCCGTCGCCTGGCACCGGGGAAGTGGCGCCAGCCAGATCGGCTCAGGCACGGTGGAGACTCGCCGGACAACCGTGGCCACCGGTGTAGTCCCGGTGACCGCCATCGGGGGTTTCCCGAGGCCGCGCTTACAAGATCCCTGGCAGCACCTCCTCCGCGGCCTCGGAGAACGTATCCTCCTGCGCGCCGAGATAGGTCTCCCATGCCTGTGCGTCCCAGATCTCAAGCCTGGTGTTCGCCCCGATGACCACGCAGTCCCGCTGCAGGCCCGCGTAGCCGCGCAGCGCGGGCGGGACGGTGATCCTGCCCTGTTTATCCGGAATCTCGTCGGAGGCGCTGGCGAAGAACACGCGGCTGTAATCCCGGACCGCCTTGGCCGTCATCGGCGCCGAACGCAGCGCATCGGCCATCCGGGCGAACTCCTCACGCGGAAAGACGTAAAGGCAGCGCTCCTGCCCTTTCGTGATCACGACTCCCCCCGAGAGTTCGTCACGGTACTTCGCCGGCAAGAACAGGCGTCCTTTCTCATCCAGCCGGGGCGCATGAGTACCGAGAAACACCCGGTTCTCACCTCCCACCCCCCCGCGGGCTGAGTTTCGACTGCCATCTCACTCCACCGCGCCCCACTCTACTCCACATTCCTCCACCGTCAACCGCCCCAATGGGGTTTTACGCTCCACTTCGGCGAGAAAAACGCAGGTCAGCGGCGTGGGGCAAAGTGGAGGAAGAACCGCATCCGCTCCTCCGCCCGGGCCCATTCCCCACTTCGCCCCACCGCGGGGTGCCCCACTCCGCCCCACCGCACGTGCAGGGGGCCGACGCGCACTTCCTCTACAGTCACACTGGAAACAGCAGTCATTTAAGCTTCAGCTGTTATCCGCGCGCTGGTAGTTTCGCCCTCGGAGGGGATTAACCGGGAGGATAAGTTCAGGCGACAGGCTTCCTGATCGCGAAGACATTCTTCCTGGTGCAAATAATTCATCGTATACTCACACAAAATATTCGTGATAAAAAAGATTTACTCGAAAAACCCGCCCGGGTATCGAATATTCTTCGCATTATTGTACAAATCGGACGGCGGTGGCGAAGCCGGCGCCGTCCGCGGCGCCCTCCGCATGGAGTGCCGTCCGTGGGTAGCAACGTGGCACACGACTTGGCAAACGACGTACTGTCATATACGACGTAGAGTCTCATTGCGTAAGTTATGCCTTGGCCTACCGAGGAGGGCCTTTGGTAGTTGATACGGGGCGCGATCGCGAGCGGGCACTCGAGGATCTTGTCGGGATAGCCCAGCGGATCGGCGCGGCGGTCGAATCCGTGATCGACGGGAAATCAGATGCAGTCAAGCTCGCGCTCACCGTCCTGCTCGCGGAAGGGCACCTGCTCATCGAAGACGTACCTGGCGTCGGCAAGACCATGCTGGCCAAGGCGCTCGCCAGGTCCATTGACTGCTCGGTACGCCGGGTCCAGTTCACGCCGGACCTGCTGCCAAGCGACATCACCGGAGTCAGCGCCTACAACCAGGAGCGCCGCGACTTCGAGTTCAAGCCCGGCCCCATCTTCGCGAACATCGTCGTGGGAGACGAGATCAACCGCGCCTCGCCGAAGACCCAGTCCGCGCTGCTCGAGTGCATGGAGGAACGTCACGTCACGGTGGACGGCACGACGTACCAGCTCGAGTCGCCGTTCATGGTCATCGCCACCCAGAACCCGGTGGAGATGGAGGGAACCTACCCGCTGCCCGAGGCGCAGCGGGACAGGTTCACCGCGCGGATCTCGATCGGCTACCCCACCGCGGGGGCCGAAATGGAGATGCTCGACACGCACGGCCTCTCGTCACCGCTTGACCAGCTGGCACCGGCCGCCGCGGCACCCGATGTCCGGGACCTGATCCTCGCGGTGCGCGCGGTCCTTGTGTCGAAGCAGGTGAAGGAGTACATCATCGCGCTGGCGGCGGCGACCAGATCCTCACCGGAACTGCGCCTTGGCGCCTCGCCCCGGGCAGCGCTGCACCTGCTGCGGGCCAGCCGCGCCCGGGCGGCGCTCGACGGCCGGGAGTACGTGATCCCGGACGACGTCCAGGCCCTGGCTGCCCCGGTGCTCGCGCACAGGCTGCTGCCCACGGCCGAGGCCCTCGTGGAACGCAAGCTTCCCGAGCAGGTGGTCGCGAGGCTCGTCGCGGATCTCCCGCTGCCCCACCCGTGATGAGGAGGAGTCATGCGGTCGTTGATGGGCGCGCTGACCACGAGGGGCAGGTCTTTCGTGGCGGCCGGCCTCGTGGCGGCCGCGTGCGGGCTGCTCGTCCCCGAACCTGACCTGCTCCGGATCGGCGCGCTGCTTATCGTGCTGCCGGTGCTGTCGGCGCTGGGTGCCAGCAGGGCCCGTTACCGGCTCTCCTGCAGCCGGCGCATCCTGCCCGCCCGGGTAACCGTCGGGCAGCCGACCGACCTGACCATCCGGCTGGCGAACGTCTCGCGGTTGCGGACCGGGCTGCTGCTCGCCGAGGACACGCTTCCGTACGCGCTTGGCGACCGGCCCAGGTTCGTGCTCGACGGCATCGGGGCCGGCAGCAGCAAGGACCTGCACTACCAGGTCCGCTCCGATACCCGGGGCAAGTACACGGTCGGCCCCGTGCAGATACGGGTCGCCGACTCCTTCGGGCTGGTGGCCATCAGCCGGTCTTTCACCACCACGAGCACGCTCACCGTCACGCCCAAGATCATCCCGCTGGCCCGGCCGCCGCTTGCCGGGAACTGGCTCGGCGACAGCGAGCATGGCAGGCGGAGCATCGCCGCAAGCGGCGAGGATGACGTCGCGCCCCGCGCGTACCGCACCGGAGACGGACTGCACCGGGTGCACTGGCGGTCCACGGCCAGGCACGGGGAACTGATGGTGCGCCGCGAGGAGCAGTACTGGCGCAACACCGCGTCGCTGTTCATCGACACCCGCCGCGCCGCTCACGGCCCGGCGTCGTCGTTCGAGTTCGCGGTCACCGCCGCCGCGTCCATCGGGGTCCACCTCGCGGGCCAGGGATTCGACGCGCGGCTTGTGACAGACGCCGGCGAGATCCCCAGCCAGGGAATGTTCCGTGACACGCTGCTCGACACGCTGGCCATCATCCGGCCGTCGCGCGAGACCACCCTGCGCGCGGGCATCCATGCCCTGTCGGCCGGCGGCGGGCAGATCATCGCGGTGCTTGGCATGCTCACCGCGGAGCAGGCCAGGGAACTCGCCGCGGCACGGCAGGGAACCGCTCCGGCGCTGGCCTTGCTGCTGCTGCCCGGCGCATACCGGCAGGACCACGACCCGGCCGCGGCACCCTCCGATGTTCTCGCCTCCGCCGGATGGCGGGTGGCGACGGTGCGCGAAGGCGAGTCGCTGCCCGCGGCGTGGCAGCAGCTGCACCGGATCGGCGGCCCCGTGGCCAGCGTTACCGTGCCGGTGCCCGCTCCGGCCGACCAGGAGCGGGAGGGCTGAACTCATGCGGAACAATCGCAAGACCATCACCGCGGCTCTCGCGACGGTCCTGACCTCGGTCTCGCTGTACCCCGTCTTCATCGGGACCGGGTGGTTCTGGGCAGGCGCCGGGGCCGTCATCATGGTCGCGATCGCCGGGACGCTCACCCGGCTGCGCCGGCTGCCGACGGTGGCCGCCATGGGCGGCACGCTGATCGGGCTCCTGCTGTACCTGAACCTCGGGTTCGAGTCCGCCCGGTCGCTGCTGCTCGTACTTCCGACGCCGTCGTCGCTCAGCCACCTGTGGAGCCTTGCCGGGCAGGGCATCAGCGAGTCGGCCAAGTACGCTCCCCCAGTACCTGAGCTGCGCGGGATGCTGTTGCTTGTCGTCGGCGGAATCGGCCTGACCGCGGTGTTCACCGACCTGATCGCGGTGCAACTGGGAAGCGCGTCCCTGGCCGGGCTGCCATTGCTGCTGTTGTTCACCGAGCCGTTCACGCTCAGCATCAGGCGCGATGCCCTGGGCACCACGATCGCGTTCTGCCTTGGCACGATCGGCTACCTGACCATGCTCAGCTCCGAGGGCAGGGACCGCATCCGGGCATGGGAACGGTCCCCATCGGGCCTGGCCGCCGAACCCGATACCCGCGCGCTTGCGGCCGCGGGACGCCGGGCGGGCCTCGCGTCCGTGGTGGTGGCGCTGTGCGTGCCGTTCTTCGTCCCCGGACTGCACACGACACGGCTCTTCAGCTCGGGCACGCCGGGGATCGGCGGCGACACGGGCGGCTCCGCCTCCGGCGGCGCCGCCATCCCCAACCCGCAGACCCAGGTGGGCAATGAACTGCGCGAGGGCCGCGCCGTGCCCGTGCTGAAATACCAGAGCGGCGACGGGTCAGGGCTGTACCTCCAGCAGTATGTGCTTGATCAACTGACCGATTCGGGCTGGCAGCTCGCCCCGCAGGAGTCGCTCGCGCCCGCCGCCTCCGTGCTGCCCTCCGCACCGGGCCTGACGAGCGACACATGGGCGACGCGCGTGACCACGAAGGTCACGTTCAGCAAGGGCGTCTCGATGTCCCCGCTGCCCGTACCGTTCCCCACGATCGGGGTATCCGCGCCAGCAGGGGTGGTGCAGGCGGACAGGTCCAGCCGGATGGTCTTCGACAACGGAGCCGCGCTTAGCGGCCTCAGCTACTCGGTGACCAGCCTGGAACTGAACCCGCCCCCGCAAGTGCTGGCCGCGGCGTCGCCGCCGCGCGATATCGCCAGCTCCTACCTGACGGTCCCCGCCTCGTACGACTCGCTGAACTTGCTGGCCGACTCCGTCGTGGCCGGGGCCAAGACCGCCTACGCCAAGGCCGTCGCCTTGCAGAACTGGCTCGGCCAGGGGGGCGGCGGGTTCACGTACTCGCTGAAAGCGCCGACGATCACCAACGCCGCCGGGCTGGAGAACTTCCTCGACAACACCAGGAGCGGATACTGCCAGCAGTTCGCCTTCGCCATGGCGGTCCTCGCCCGGCTGGTCGGCATCCCGTCCCAGGTCTCCTACGGATATACCTCGGGCACCCCGGACGGAAAAGACACCTGGCTGGTCACGACGCATGACGCGCACGCCTGGCCGGAGCTGTACTTCCAGGGGCTGGGCTGGCTCCGGTTCGAGCCGACGCCGGCGGGCGCGGGCGGCCAGGGCACCGCGACCGTCCCGTCGTACACGCAGCAGTCGACAAGCACGGGCCCGTCGAAGACGTCGTCGACCAAGTCCGGCACGACAAAGACATCCGGCGCCGGCCACTCAGGCAAGACGGCCGGGCTGCCCAACGAGCGGCTGGAAAACCCGTATGCCGATGCCGGCGGGGCGGCGGCGCCCCGGGCCGTCCGCGCCGGGCTGAACCCCTGGGAGCTGGCCGGGCTCAGCCTGCTCGCGCTGCTTGTGCTCACGGCTCTCGCGCCGGGCTGCGCGAGGCTGATGATCCGGCACCGCCGCTGGCGAACGGGCGCCCGCGGCGGGGACGCGGAGCTGGCCCACACGGCATGGCGCGAACTGCGCGACGACCTGATGGACTACCGCGGCGGGTACGCGCCGAGCGAGTCGCCGCGCGCGCTGGCCAGCCGGGTAAGCGCCGAGCTGCGCCTTACCGGACCCGCGGCGGCGGCGCTGCGCCGGATCACGATGGCGGAGGAGCGCGCGAGGTACTCCGCCCGGCCGACCGACGGCGGGACGCTGCCGCGGGACGCTACCGTTGTCCGGCGGGCCATCGCGGCGGCGGCACCGCGCCGGACCCGGTGGCGGGCGCGACTGCTTCCCTCCTCGGTGATCACGCCAGTGGGGATAGGCGTGAGCCAGGTCACCGACCTGTTCGGCAGAATGGGCCCGGACTGGCGGCTAGGCAAGGGCAAGCGAGCAAGGCAGGCAGGGCCAGCGGGCGCCTGATAAGGCAGACGCGACACCGATAGTGGTCAGCGGTCTCCTTCCTGGCGCCTGCGCCAGCGCTCGTCCATCCGTTCCATCATCTTCCCGCGCCGGTTCCTGCCCCGGCCGGAGCTCCTTCCGCCCCGCGCGTCCGCCTGCTTGCGCCTGCCAACGCCCAGTATCACCCCGGCCATGTGCCGCCAGCTGTTCAGGCCCCATATGCCGCAAAGCAGCATTAGCACGAAGCCGCCCACGGCAAGCCAGATCAGCGGCAGGACCACGCCCGCCGCAACCATGCCGGCACCGATGGCGAAGCCGGAGGCTCCCTGAACCACCCGGCGCTTGTAATGCACGCGGGGATCGCTGGAGCGCACTAGGCGCGCCAGCTTCCGATCCTCCCTGTGGAGCGCCTGCTCGATCTGCTCAAGCTGGCGCTGCTCATGCTCAGAGAGCGGCACAACGCCTCCCATGGGAAGCCAGGGGGATGGGGTGACTTTCACCCCACTTACATACCTGGTTCATTTCCCAGAATACGAGGCTCTCCGCTTCCCTTGGAAGAGGGCGACGGACGTCTGGAAGAAGGCGGGGCCGAAGATGGCGGTTGCCGGTCGGCCGGGACGAGGGTGGCGGGCCGTACCGCGTCCGCCCCAAACCGCTGGGCGATCTGATCCACCGTCTGCTCCGCTTCCCGCCAGCCCGCTGTACGGTCGCCGAATGCAAGCTGAATGGCGGCCGTGGCGGCGGGTCGCAGGCCCGTCGCGCGCACCCCGACGAGTCGCAGTCTGGCCCTGGCGTCCAGACCGGAACTCGCGTAAAGGGCGCACGCAGTGGCGTAAATCACCCTCGCCACGTCGGTCGGTTCCGCCAGTGTCCGCGACTTCGTAATCGTCTTGAAGCTCGCCAGTCTCAGCTTTACCGTCACCGTCCGCGCGACGCACCCGGCCGCGCGCAGCGCCTGCGCGGTCCGGCCGGACAGGCGCAGCAGCTCCCTGCGGATCACCTCCGGATCGTCGACGTCGGCGGGGAACGTCTCTTCGGCGCCCAGGCTCTTTTCCTCACGGCGCGGAACTACCCGGCGTTCGTCACGCCCCCACGCCAGCGACCACAGGTGCTCGCCCGCCGCGGCGCCGAGTTCGCGCCGCAATGTGTCGAGCGGAGTGTGAGCGATATCACCAATCGTCCGCAGGCCAAGCCGGCCGAGGACTTCCTCGGCCCGGTCCCCGACACCCCAAAGCGCGCTGGCGGGCAGCGGGTGCAGGTAGCCGAGCAGGCCCGCCGCCGAGACCACGCGCAGGCCATCCGGCTTGCAGCGCGCGGACGCGATCTTGGCCACGAACTTGCACGACGCCACCCCCACCGAGCAGGTGATGCCCTGCTGCTCCTTGACCCGCGCCCGGATGAGTTCCCCGATCGCGGCGGGCGTGCCCAGCCTGCGCACCGCGCCGGACACGTCGAGGAACGCCTCGTCCAGCGACAGCGGTTCCACCTCCGGGGTGATCTCGCGGAAGATCGACATGACTTCCCTGGAGGTCGCGGCGTAGCGCCGGTGCCGGGGCGGGATGAAGACGGCCCGCGGGCACAGCCGCCTGGCCCTGGTGACCGGCATCGCCGAGCGGACCCCGAACGCGCGCGCCTCATATGTCGCCGACAGCACCACGCTCCGGGCGGTGAGCCCGCCAACCACCACCGGCTTGCCGACGAGCTCGGGCCGGTCCCTGACCTCTACGCTGGCGTAGAAGGCGTCCATATCCACGTGCAGGATGTGACACCCGGCGTCGTCAAGGGCGGGCGGCTCCGGCACGGCAACCTCCCTGGGGCGCTCAGCGGTGCCCGAGCACGTGCAGCCGGGCGGCGATGTCGCGCAGCGCGGGGTACGCCGCGGCCGCGTCCTCGAGCGCCCGCAGCGCCTCCGCCGCACCGGGGTCGGGGCCGGCCGCGGGGAGCAATCCGGCGAAAACCCGGATACCGTGCGCTTCGCCTGGCCTAAGGCCCGCGCCCTCGAGCAGCTCGGTCAGGCCGGCCAGGGTGAACCGGCGCGGCACGCCCGCCCCGGCCCCGCCGCCCTCGAGCAGCTGCCTCGCCTCCCCGTACCGCCCGGCCAGGGCGCGCTGCAGCACCGCGGCCACCACGTTGGCGGCGAGCACGCTCACCGTCGCGCCCGGCCGCAGCACCCGGGCGATGGCGGCCATCGCCGCCGCGGGCTCCTCCACGTACTCCAGGACGTTATGGCAGATCACCAGGTCCGCCGCGGCGTCACCGACCAGGCGGTCCAGGCCGTCCGCCTCGCCCTGCACGGCGGTCAGCAGCACCCGCCTCTCGGCGGCGCGCCGCTGCGCGGCCGCGAGCGCGTCGGGGCTTGGATCGACCACGGTGACGTTGTGGCCGAGTGCCGCGAACGGCACGGCGAAGCCCCCGGTTCCCCCGCCGACGTCAACGATGTCCAGCGCCACCCGGCCCGTGCGCGCCACCCGGGCGGCAATCACCTGCCGCAGCAGGTCCCAGACCAGCGTCGACCGCGCTCCGTCGCGCCTGCGCTCGGTGTCCGCCTGTGCGGTCACATCCTCACCCCTCCCCAGACGTCGCGCACTCCACTGTAGTGCGCGGCGCCCGCGCGGCGCCCTCAGACGCCGACCTCGGGCACCTGGCACGGTGACTACATAACGAAGTTATTACGTAACCTTTTGTTAATGGACAAAGATCGAACTTTGTAAGTGCGCACGTCGTTGTATATGCCGTGGAGACTTTCGAGACCGGTGGAGATAGGCGGCGAAATCCGGCACGCCGCCATTTGCCAATGCCGCCCCGAGAGGATGCCCTGCCACGTATGCTCATCCGCATGCCTGCTCCCTCCGAGCATCTTGAGCTGCCGCATCCCCGGCGCCTGCTGTGGACAGCGGCGTGGAATATGGCGGAGTCTGTTGGGCTTCCGTTCGGTGTCTATATTGTGGTCACCGACGTGGTGAGCCCGGACGCCGGCTTGCTGGCGGGCCTGATCGTGGTCTGGCTGCTCATCGCGATCCGCAAGCTCGTCTCGGGCTGCGTCTCCTCGCTGCTGATGATCTCGGCGGTCGTGCTGACGATCCAGACCGCCGTGGCGCTCGCCACCGGCTACTTGTGGATGTTCCAGCTGCAGTTCCCGCTCGCCAACCTCGCCATGTGCGTGGTGTTCGCGAGAACGGCGCCGACGCACAAGCCGCTCGTGGCCCAGCTCGCCACCGAGGTCGTGGCGCTCAAGCAGCCGCATCATCCGGGGCTGCACCGGTTCTTCCAGGGTGCCACCTGGTTCTGGGCGGCCCTATTCCTGCTGCTGACACTGGCCATGGCCGTCATGATGGTCACCGAGCCATTCAAGCTCTTCATGCTGGTGTCCACCACCGTCACCATCGGCCTGACGATCGTCGGCGCCGGCGTCTGCGCGATCTGGTTCTTCGCGGTGGTCCGCCGCCTGGGCCTGCGGTTCCGCTTCTCGGCGCCCGACTCCGCCGCCTGAGTCGCCCGTCGGGGCTACTCCTCGGAGGCGAGGGTTGGCTTGAGGTCCTTGATCCGGGCGAGCAGGCCATTCACGAACACCGGTGAACTGTCGGTGGACAGGTCCTGGGCCAGCCGGACCGCCTCGCTGATCGCCACGCCGTCCGGCACGTCGTCCGCCCACAGCAGCTCGTTTATGCCAAGACGCAAGATGTTGCGGTCAACAGCGGGCATCCGGTCGAGCGTCCAGTCGACCGCGTTCTCGGTGATCAGCGAGTCGATCCGCTCTCGGTGCGCCGCCACACCGCGGACCAGCTCCGCGGCATAGTCCGGGACGGGTTGCTCGCCAACGGACATCCGCTCGGCGAGCAACTCCAGGACCGGCAGTCCGCGCTGTTCAGCCTCGAAAAGGATGTCAAGCGCCCGCTTGCGGGCCTTGCTGCGCGCAGGCACGCTAAGCGCGACCGAGGTACTGGCCGGTCCGGGTGTCTACCTTGACCTTTTCCCCGGTCGAGATGAACAGCGGTACCTGGATCTGGGCGCCGGTCTCCAGCGTGGCCGGCTTGGTGCCGCCGGTGGAGCGGTCCCCCTGCAATCCCGGGTCGGTCTGCTCGATCGTCAGCTCCACCGCGGCGGGCAGTTCCACGTACAGCGGGGTGCCCTCGTTGAACGCGATGACCGCGCTCTGCTCCTCAAGCAGGTACTTCGCCGCGTCGCCGACGACGGAGGACGGGATACGCGGCTGGTCGTAGTCCGTGAGGTCCATGAACACGAAGTCGTCGCCCTCGCGGTACAGGTACTGCATCTCCCGCTTGTCCACGCTGGCGACGTCCACCTTCATGCCAGCGTTAAAGGTCCGGTCGACGACCTTTCCCGACATCACGTTCTTGAGCTTGGTGCGGACGAAGGCGCCGCCCTTGCCGGGCTTGACATGCTGGAACTCGACGACGTTCCACAGGTTTCCGTCAAGGTTCAGCGTCATGCCGTTCTTCAGGTCGTTCGTGGTGGCCACGGGGTGTCTCCAATTACAGGACGAGCAGTTCTCTCGTAGTGGAAGTCAGGGGCCGGGCTCTCCCGCCAGCCGTCACGACCAGGACATCCTCGATCCGGACGCCGCCCTTCCCGGGCAGGTACACACCAGGCTCGACGGTGACGGGAACCCGGTCGCTCAGCTTACCCGTTCTTCCGTATCCCATCATCGGCGCTTCGTGGACCTCGAGGCCCACGCCATGCCCGAGCCCGTGGCCGAAATGCTCGCCGTGCCCCGCCGCGGCGATCAGGTCTCGCGCGGCGGCGTCCACGTCACCCACGTCGGCGCCCGGCTCCAGTGCCTCGATCCCGGCTCGCTGCGCCTCCGCGACCAGGTCGTAGATGTCCCGCTGCCATCCGGCCGGCTCGCCGATCGCCACGGTGCGGGTCATGTCCGCGTGGTATCCCCCGTACAGCGCACCGAAGTCCATCGTCACCAGGTCCCCGCGGCGCAGCGGCCGGTCCGTGGGCCGGTGGTGCGGGAGCGCGCCGTTCGGGCCGCTGGCGACGATGGTCTCGAACGCGGGGCCGTCCGCGCCGAACTGGGTCATGCGATAGTCGAGAGAAGCAGCCAGCGATCGTTCGGAAAGACCGGGACGGATCTGGGGCAGGACATCAGCGAGCGCGTGGGCGCTTATCCGGCAGGCGGCTGCAAGCAGCTCAAGCTCTGACGGGTCCTTGACCGCCCGCAACTGCTCAATCTTTCTCCCGAACGGGACCGTGGTGACTCCCTCAGCCACCGCCGCTACCTCGGCATGGCGCTCCACCGTCATCTCGTGCGCCTCGAAGGCCACCTTCCGCATCCCGCGGCGCGCCATCTCGGCGGCCAGCCGCCCCTCGGCGAAGCGCTCGATGATCAGCTCCAGGTCAGGGGCGTCTCGCCGCGCGGCCAGCGCGTACCGGAAGTCGGTGGCGAGGACACCCTGGCCGTCGGCCGGCAGCAGCAGCGCGGCGTTGGAACTGGCCAGGCCGGTGAGATAGCGGACGTTCGGGCCAGCGGTGACGAGCACGGCGTCCGCGCCGAGTTCTCTGACCGCCTCTTGGGCGCGCCGCCTGCGCGCTTCGTGAATCTCCGGCATGCACTGACTTTACGTCCTGGATCGATAGGATTTCCGTGCGAGGAAAGGAGTCATATGTCGGGCATACCGCCAGAGATCGACACGTCCAAGCCGCATCCGGCCCGGATCTACGACTACGGCCTCGGCGGCAAGAACCACTTCGCCGCCGACCGCGAGGTGGGAGACAAGGTACTGGCCAGCTTGCCGACGGTTCGCACGACGGCGCGCGAGAACCGCGCGTTTCTCGGCCGCACGGTCCGTTATCTGGCCGAGGAGGCGGGCATCCGGCAGTTCCTTGACATCGGCACCGGGCTGCCGACCACCAACAACGTCCACGAGGTGGCCCAAAGCGCAGCGCCGTCTTCCCACATCGTCTACGTCGACAACGACCCCATGGTGCTCGCGCACGCCCGGGCGCTGCTCACCAGCTCGCCCGAAGGCCGCACCGCCTACATCCACGCCGACCTCCGCGACCCGGCGGCTATCCTAGCGAACCCGGTCACCCGCGACGTGCTGGACT
>Ga0335075_10003871_pt1 | contig 23486 bp, 27 predicted proteins | sample Lox_Sample_24_FD_206723 | JGI IMG/M metagenome (GOLD analysis project Ga0335075, IMG submission 206723) | Soil microbial communities from Loxahatchee National Wildlife Refuge, Florida, United States - Lox_Sample_2.4 | ecosystem: Environmental > Terrestrial > Soil > Wetlands | place: USA...
TCGCCATCACGGAAACCAGCCGGAACCGTCCGGGCGCGGTCAGCGCGCGCAACGTCCAGAACGCCATCACGGTCGCCCGTCCGGCGAACCAGGTCCGCGTCGGCGGCATCTCCAGCTCCACGTCCTCTCGCAGCAGCCCGGCCAGCGTGGTCACATCGGCGGCCTCGAAGGCGGCGGCGAACCGGTCAAGCATCGCCCGCCGCCCGGCATCGGACGGCTCGGCCAACCTCTCCTCGGCGGGCAGCGCCCGCGCGAGGTCGGCCCGGGCCCGCCGCAGCCCGCTGTTGACCGCGGTGGTCGTCATGCCAAGCAGATCCGCCGCCTCCGCCGCCGACAGCTCGAGCACGTCCCGCAAGACCAGCACCGCGCGCTGCCGCGCAGACAGGTGCTGCAGCGCCGCGACCCAGGCCAGCCTGATGCCCGCCCGCGACGCAGCCACCGCGGCCGGATCCCCGCCGAGCAGCGCATCGGGGAACGGCTGCAGCCATGGCACCTCCGGCGCGGGCGCGAGAGGAGCCTCATAATCATCCATAGGTCCGCCCAGCCCGGAAGGCAGCGGCCGGCGGCCGCGGCGCTCGATGGCGGTCAGGCACACGTTGGTCGCGATCCGGTACAGCCAGGTCCGGACGGACGAACGGCCCTCGAACGCGCCGAACGACCGCCAGGCCCGCAGGTACGTCTCCTGAACCAGGTCCTCGGCTTCCTCGGCCGAGCCCACCATCCGATAGCAGTGGGCCAGCAGCTCACGACGGTACTGGCCGGTCAGGCTGGCGAAATCCTCGCTGACTGCCATCGCTGCCCCGCGCCGGGCGGTCAGGAACCCGCGGTCCGGTCCAGCCAGCCCTCGATGCTGCGGGCCAGGGTAGGCATCGGCAGCGAGCCATGATCGAGGACGGCGGCGTGGAAGGCAGGCAGCGAGAAATCCGGGCCAAGCCGATCGCGGGCCGACTCCCGCAGCCGCAGGATCTGCAGTTTGCCGGTGAGATAGGCCAGCGCCTGCCCCGGCATGACCACGTACCGGTCAATCTCCGCGGCCAGGAACTCCGGCGGCATCGGCACGTGGGCCACCATGTACTCCAGCGCCTGCTCGCGGCCCCACCCGTAGAAGTGAATGCCGGTGTCGACGACCAGACGGGCGGCCCGCATCAGCGAGGAGCTGATCGACCCGAGCAGGCCGCGGTCGTCGGCGTACAGCCCGGTTTCCTCGGCCAGCTGCTCCGCGTACAGGCCCCAGCCCTCGGAGAACACCGGAAGGCTGCGCTGGCGCTGCAGCGCAGGCAGGTCGGTGAGCAGTTGCAGGCGGGACAGCTGAAGGTGATGCCCGGGTACCGCCTCGTGGAAGGCCACCACCTCCAGGTCCCATCCGGTCCCGGCGGTGGGCCGCAGCGTGTTGAACCAGAACGTCCCCGGCCGCCCGCCGTCCAGCCGCGGCGGGCTGTAGTGTGGCGCGGCGCCGCCCGACGCCACGACCTCCGGCATCGGCATCACCTCGCACGGCGGCGGGAGGGGGTCGGGAAAGACCTCTCCCGCCCTGGCCTCGGCCCGCTTGACCGCGAGCGACGCCTCGCGGATGGCTTCCTCCGGCGGTATCTTCCCGGCCGAGTCCCGCAGCGCGGCGAAGACCTCATCGAGCCCGTGAAGCCCCCGCCCCGCCCCCAGCCGAACCGCCCTGGCTTCCAGCTCAGCCACATGGTCCAGCCCGGTCTGGTGCAGTTCTTCCGGGCTCAGCGGCAGGGTCGTGTAGATCCGGACCGCCTCGGCGTAGTCCTGCTCGCCCTCGGGCAGGTGGACAAGCCCGGCGCGCGAAGACGGCCGCGCTCGCGGCAGCAGGTCCCGCACCGTGGCCACCCACCTGGCCAGCGCCGGCTTCACCACCTCCTCGGCCAGCGCCCGCCGCTGCGCTTCCCACGCGGCCGCCCCGGACCAGCCCTGCGGCGGCTGAGGCGCGAGCACCGGTGTGGGCGCGGGCGCGGCCAGGACGCCCTCGGCCCAGGTAATGGCCTGCTCGACGAGCGGTGCGATCGGGAGGCGTCCCTTGGCGGCTCCGGCCCGCAGCCGCTCGCCAATCTGGTCGAGCCACGCGCCGCTGCGCTCAAGCCGGGTCAGGTAGGCCTCGGCCGCGGCCGAGTCGACCAGGACCGTCCGTGCGGCCACCGCCAGGAAGGCGGCAGGCCCGGCGTACTGCATGGCCGTGACCGTGTACTCCGCCGGCGCCAGGTCGATGCCCGCGACCTCCCGGTCGGCCGCCTCCCTCGTGCAGTCAAGCGTGACGGCGTCGGCCGGCGCGAGCTGCTCCGACGCGATCTCGTCGGCCTCCCTGAGGAACTCGGTGACCTCGGCCCGCCAGGCCCGCCCGCCCTCCTCGCTCTCGTCCGGGACCCGGTCGTCGTACCCGGGAATGCCGTACATCGTGGCCGCGAAGGGGTTCTCCTCGAGCCAGCGCTGATGGAAACGGTCGGCTAGGTCACGCGCCGTAGTCATGATCCTCCTGACAAACCGGACAGGTCCGCACTCACATCGAGATCATTTAACCGAACGGTCCGTGGCGCGCGCACCCGCCCCCGTGCTCCATCCCCGTGGAGCAACGCCCCGACCCGGGTCAGCCGCGCTTACGGCCCCACGCGGAGATCAGCGGGAAGCTGGCCAGGTCGACCCGGCCCGCCTCGATGTCGTCCAGGTGCTGCTCGATCTCGGAGTCGCTGGTCAGGCCCGCGTCGACCAGGCGATCCCGCTGCCGCTCGATGATCGTGCGCTGGAATTGAGCCTGGGCCGGCCCGGCCAGCGAAATGTACGCGTCCGCTCCGACGTCGGCCAGGCCGGCGCCGCGGAGCAACCGGGGCAGGGTCCGGCCGAAGGTCAGGTCGGTCCGCCGCGACATGAGCTCCCAGGTCGCCAGGCGGAGCTTGTTGGCCCGTTCCGCGGCCGGACCGTGCTCATCCGGGCAGGCCAGTGGCTGCAGCAGCGGGTCGGCGTCCTCGACAAGGAGCCAGCCGCCCGGCCGCAGCGCCGTGATCATCGTGGCCAGCGCGGCATCGCGGTCGGGGACGTGCATGAGCACGAGCCTGGCGTGCACGAGGTCGAACCCGTCGTCCGGCGGCGGGTCGGCGCCGAGTTCGTGCCGCAGGATCTCGAAGCCAAGCTCCCCTGACCCATCGGCCTCCTCCAGTGCGGCAACGTCCCGGTCCGTGGCCAGCACCAGGCCGCCGGGTCTTGACCGCTGCGCGAGCCATCGCGGCAGCGTCGCCCCGCCCGCGCCGACCTCCCAGCAGCGCCAGCCCGGACCGATGCCCAACATCTCGATACGGCGGAAGGTGCCCGGATTGAACAGCGCCGCGAGCGTGCCGAAGTGGGTACGCGCGATCCGCTGCCGACGTGAATCCATGACCAGCACCATAGCGTGTACGTTTTCCATGATCCCGAAGAGTTTTGGTTGTCCTGGCATACCAAACTCTTCGCGATCATGTTCGAATTGGTTCACAGGGCGTAGAAGCACCCGTCCCAGTACGCCTCGACCCGGGGATGGCGCTTACCCCGCAGCCCGATCTCCAGCACGTCAGGCCGCCGGTCGCCCGGGATGCGGAACCAGACCTCCAGGCCGGCCATGTGCACCGAGCTGAATCCGGACAGGTCAGGCGGCGCTTGCGTGGTGGCATGCATGTAGGCAGGCGTTGCCGAGCAGCAAACCCGCGGATGGGCCGCCCACACCCACACCTGCCCGCCCCGTCCGCGGACGAACTCCTCCGCCTCGGGGCTCACCTCGACACGCATCATGTCCTCCGTACCGCCCGCGCCTGCCGAAAACCGGCCAGACCAGCGCAAACGGCCTGCAGTCCATGGTGCCACCGGCCCGTTCGACGCGCCACACCCGACCGCGCCAGCCAGCTGGCTTTACGGGATGAGGCTGCCCGAGCCGCCCCATTGGCCCGCGAGGTGATAGGTGGCGAACGCCAGCCCCAGGCCGGCCGCCAGGGAACCGCACAGCAGCAGCCAGCGCGTGGTCCGCGCCGCCAGCACGTGGCGGGCCTGATCCGCGCGGCCGGTCAGAATCCCTGGCAGCTTCGGGACGTACGAGGCCAGGTGGATGAGCATGAAGACCACCCACAGCAGGAACGCCTCGTGGTGCAGTTGGTCCCATCGGTAGCCGCTCGGGCCCGGGCCCACGACGATCAGCATGATCCCGGTGCCCAGGACGGCCAAAGTGGTCAACATGACGAACGGCCCAGTCACCCGCTGCAGCGGAGCCGGCGGCCCACGCCGCACGTAAGCCGCCGAGCCGGTGTAGTACCTGGTGAAACGCCAGAGCGTGGACCCGATCTTGAGGCAGACCGGGCCAAGCAGCAGCATCCCGAGGAAGACGTGCAACGTGAGCAGCTTGCCCAGCTGAAGCAGCGTGAGGCACTCGGCGACGAACAGCACCAGCAGCACCGCTCCGGTCATCGCCGTCAGGCGCTGGTTGCCCCCCGGGTCCGCACCGTGAGTCGGCTCAGCACGTACCTCAGGTTCCCGCGTGGTCACGGCCTCAGGCTAGGTGCCGCCCGCCCGCCGCCGCGATGGGGACGACCGCCCTCTTTCGGGTAGACATAGGTACACCGGTCCTCGATCGCGCGAGACCCGGCCGGGTGCTTAGGAGGGAGTCGCGTCATGGGCATCTTTTCCTGGCTGAGTTCCTGCGGGTCGGGGAACGACGAGCCCCCCAGCCTGGTCCGCACCAACGACTACTGGGACTCGGACATCGACGAGGTCAGGCAGGCAGCCCTCGAGGACGTCGCCCTCATCAAGCAAGACGACAAGTTGTACCGCAGCCACTCCCCAGACCAACCCCAGGACGAGGAGCAAGACGACGGGGGAGACGGGGACTAAGTCGCTGGCGGCACGTCGAGTGCTGGATTGCGGTCGAAGAAGCCGAACGGCTTCAGCCAGAACGACACCGCATCGGTCGGCATCACCGGCCAGTCCTCCGGCCTGGTTATGTGATGGATGCCGAACACGTACCACAGCACCACGTCGGTGTTCTCGATCGGCCGGTCCGCCGCGGTCCAGGCCGGCAGCCCCTCGTCCCGTGAGGAAAGGTTCGGGAAGTCCCCGCACGGCCACCGCTCGTCTGGATGGTACGGCGTGACCCATAGCGTGTGCCCGACCACCTCGGCGCGCAAGAACGCGGGCGAGGAGGGCGGGAGCAGGGAAGGGAACGCCCCGGACGGCACGAGCTTGTACCCGACGGGAGTGCCGAGGCCGTTCCGTACCTCCTCGTTGACCACCTTCCAGCCGCGCTGAGAGGCCCAGTCGTAGTCCTGCTTCCCCTCCGCCTCCGTCCGCAGCGGCACCTCCCGCACCGCCAATCCCAAACCAAGAGCATCGTCGGCAACGGCCTCCGACGAGACCGCGTAGACGGTATTGGATGGCCCATCCACGTCCAGATCCAGCCGCGCCACGATGAAGTGCTGGTGGAAAGGCGCGTAGATCCCCTGGTCGACCACGGCCCCGTGGCTCAGGCGGGAACCAGAAACCTGTGAGGTCACTACGATCCCGGTGGCCCTGACCTCGCACTCGATGTTCCCGTCCTGGTAGAACCGCCAGTACACCAGGTACTCGTAGTTGGCCACGGTGACGTGAAAGGAGACCACCAGCCGCCGCTGCCGGCGTACCGCGGCGCCGGTCCGCTCGTCGACGTGCTTCCACAGCACGCCGCTGTCCTCCTCGTGCACGCAGATGGCGTTCCGGATCACCCGGGGCTCGCCCGCCGAGTCGTGCACCACCGCGTCCAGGTAGGTGATCTCGCCCAGGCAGTCGCAGCCAAGTTCGAGCGACGTGGTCATGAAGCCCAATCCCCACTCGCCGATGTCGAACGCGGTCCGCCGGTAGTGGTCCGGGCTCGCGTCCCGGTACGGCACGAACATCTCCGCGAACGACAGCCGGTGCGCCACAGGGCGCCAACGCTGCCCGTCGCGGACCGCGACCGTATATAGGACCAGGCCCTCACGATGGTTGAACCCCAGCCGGAGCTGCCAGTTCTGCCACGTCAGCAGCCGACCGGACAGCGTGAACCCCGCGCCAGAGGGCTGATGAACCTCAAGCGGCGCCACCTCCCGCAGCGGAAGCCCGGTCAGGGCGGGCAGATATTCGCCCCGTACCTCGGGTTCGGTCCCAGACCCGTCGAAAAGGTCCTCGATCTCCAGCAGCGTCATGCGGTTCAGGTCGACGACCGGGTGCAGCCCGGTCACGTGGTGCGCGTACGGATTGCCGTCAGGGCTGTCCCGGTACCAGACGTCCGACCAGCCAATCCGCAGGCCGCGGTAGCGCTTGGGCACCAGCGCGGCGCCATAGGCCCACATGTCGGTGAGCACAAGCGACAAGTCGGTGATCCCGCGCCGGGCCAGTGCCTGGGCCAGTGCGGGGTGGGCCCTGAGCATCTCGTCACACTCGTGCCACTCGTCCACCGTCATGTTCGGCTGCTGGCCCGGCAGGTATTCCCAGCCCGTTACCTCGTCGCCGGCCAGCGACACCACCGCCCTGTAGGCCCGCCCGTCGGCGCGGTCCCAGCACACCGCGATCGCCTCGCGGTCGTTAGCCTCGCCCGCCCCAAGCGCGGCCTTGTCCGGCTCCTTGAGCTCGATCGAAGCGAACCGCCAGCCGGCGCCGACCCCGCGGTCGCGCCGCAGGGCCGTGGCCACCCGGCGGATCTCATCCGCCGTCAGCGGGTCGAGCGGATGCGCCGGCGAGCCTGTCACAATCGGTCCTCCGTTCCCGCGTGATCCCATCCTGACCGATGACCGCCCGTTCCCACCCTTTTTGTGCCGAACGAGCCGTCCTGCGCGCGCCCCCGCCCGGGTCAGCCGAACAGCCGCTGCAGCAGCTCGTCAATGACGTCAGCGCCCGCCTGCATCGCGGCCTCCTTGCCGTCGTCGTCCGCCCTGGCCACCAGCAGCGTGACCTCGTTGCCCGACGCGAGCAGCACGTGGGCCAGCGTGCCGACCAGTTCCGGGCGCAGCTTCCCCTGGTCCGCGATGACCTGCAGCACCGCCCTGATCTGGCCGAGGGCATGGTGTTCCTCCATGGCCCGCCACCGCTCCCAGCCCATCACCGCCGGCGCGTCGATCAGCAAGATCCGCCGCACCACCGGATCGCCCGCCAGCCGGATCCAGGCCAGGAACCCGGACCGCAGCAGCGCCACCGGGTCCTCCAAGCCGCTCGCCTCGGCGAGCACCTGCTCCCCGACGCTGGTCTCGACCGCCTCCGCCGCCGCCTCGAACAGCGCCTCCTTGCTCGCGAAGTGATGGTAAAGCGACCCCCGGCTGACCCCCGCCTCCCGCAGCACCGCCTCAATCGAAGTGTCCTCGTAGCCGTACTCGGCGAACATGCGCGTGGCTATCGCCACCAGCTGCGCCCGCGTCGCCTCCCCCCGCGCCACATTCCTGTTCTTAGCCACCCCCGCCCGCCCCGTTGCCCCCGGTCGTTCCGGCCTTGCCGGTGGTCCCGCTTCCCCCGGCCATTCCGTAGCGTCCGGTCGATCCAATCTCGACTCCTCGTCCGGGTCGCAACCCGTTATAGCCCTTGACAAACCGACTATCGGTCTGTTTAGCATAAACCGACAGTCGGTCCAATAAGACTAACGCGCCTCCTAGAAAGGCGAGCGTAATGCAGCTACCCGAACTCAACGCCCACCGCCACACCGCTGCGACCCGCTCCGGCGAAGTCAGCTACATCGACATCGGAAACGGACCCGTGGCGCTGTTCGTACACGGCATCGCCACCAACGCCTACCTGTGGCGGCACGTCATCGACGCGGTGACGGCCCAGCGCCGCTGCGTCGCGGTCGACCTGCCCCTGCACGGCGGCAGCCCGGTGACCGACGGGCAGGACCTGTCGCTCGCCGCGCTGGCGGCCGGCCTCAACGATTTCTGCGACGCGCTGGGGCTTTCCGGCATCGACCTCGTCGCCAACGACACCGGCGGCGCCGTCGCCCAGATCTTCGCCGCCCGCCACCCCGAGCGGCTGGCCACGCTCACCCTCACCAACTGCGATACCGCCGACAATCTGCCGCCCGAGGACTTCAAGCCGATGATCGAACTGGCGAGGCAAGGCAACCTCGCGCCGTCGGCCGTCGCGATGGCCAGCAACCTCATCACGGGCGCCCAGGTCGCCTTCGGCTCGTCGTATGAGCACCTCGACCGGGCGGACAGGGACGTCCTGCGCTCCTACCTTGATCCGTGCTTCGCCACCCTGGAGCGGGCCCGCCAGTTCGAGCGTCTGCTGGTGTCCCTCGACGCCGCTGACCTGCATGCCGTCACGCCGCAACTGAAGGAACTCACCGTGCCCACCCTGCTGGTGTGGGGGACTGGCGATACGTTCTTTGACGTCAAGTGGGCTTACTGGTTGCGGGACACGATCCCCGGCGCCGCCCGCGTGGTCACCGTCGACGGCGCGCGGCTGTTCTTCCCCGAAGAACGCCCCATGGACCTCGTCCCGCACCTGCAACAACACTGGACCGCCGGCACGGCCGCGGCAGCCCGCGCCTGACCTGCCCGGCAGATACCCGCACCCAGCACGCCAGCATCGTCTCACTCACGGGGGCCGCGCCCGGGCAACCGGGCGCGACCGGGTGAGCGCGGAAAGAGTGAAGCTGGATGATTTTCCGGTCGCCTTTGCGGCGGGTCGGGCCGGTGTTGGTGGCTGACCGAGGCGGAGGTATGTGGTGTCCGGGTGTGCGCGATCGTGCTGGCCCGGTGATGGCCGCCCCTGGCCAGGCCGGCGGGCCGCAGCAGCCCGGCCCCGGCCCGGCGCAGGTGCGGGTTCGGTGATTGCGGCGGCCTGTTGTCAGCTGTAGTGGCGCAGCTGTGGCCATAGCTGGGCCCACGACAGGAGAGGGCCGGTGCAGATATAGACCTGGCCGCCCCATTCCTGGTTGTGGATGCCGTACGGATTGGACAGCGTGGCCGCCACCCGGACGCTGGTGAAAAACCCCATGAGGTAGTAGCCGTAGCCGTAGCCGCCGTCGGCGGGCCCGGGCGCGACGGCCACAATGGTGGTGGCGCGCGGGTTACCGGGCCCCCACCACCACTCGCTGTTCTGGCTGCTGACGGCGGTCGGCAGCCCCGTCCCCCGGCCGAGCTCGTTGATGGCCGCGGCCGCGCCGTAGTCGTCGGTGAAGATCACGGCGCTGGCCCGCTGGCTCGGCGGCAGGGATGTCCATACCGCATCGACGGTACGGACCAGCTCGGGCCAGCCGATGGTATCCAGCGGGGTCGCGTTCGACGCGTAGAAGCCGGTGAGGTCGGCGGCCGGGAGCACCGGCAGCTGTAGCGGCAGGTTCACCGCCGTCAGGACCGCGGTGGCCAGCATGAGGATGCGCAGCCGGGTCGGCCGCGCGTGCAGCCACCCGTCGATGGCCACCGCACCGGCGGCGAGCAGGTACACGTACGCGGCGGCCAGGTAGTAGGTCTTCGCCCCGGCGGTGAGCGCGAACAAGACGAACAGCAGCCCGTAGGCCCACGCCAGCGCCCGCCACAGCGGCCGCCCGGACCGCCACAAGCACCACAGGCCAATCACCCAGACCCCCAACAGGGCCAGCTCTGTCAATTGCAGCTGGCCGAGGAGCCAGGTGCCGATATGAGCCAGGCCGCCGTTCTCGCGGTTCAGCGCCTCGGTCATGGCGATCGTCGCCCATCCGTGCTGTGCCTGCCACCACAGGTCGGGAACCTCAAACGCGACCGCGATCGCCGCGCCGGCCGCGAACCAGCGGTTCCAGATCATCCGGCCACCGCCGCTGAGCAGCGCGCCGACGACCAGCGCGATGGCGAAGAAGCTCATGCTGTGGTCATCGGCCACCCCCAGCCCGGCGACCAGGCCGCCAGCCAGCCACCAGCGGCAGTCGCCGGTCCGCCCGATCCTGGCCACGACCAGCGCCAGGCCCGCCCACGCCAGCAGCGCGTAGGGCGTGGTGTTTGCCAGATGATCAGAGCACAGCAGCGTCGGAATCGTGGCCGTCCCGGCCGCGGCCAGCAGCTGCGCCCGCCGGGCGCCGCCGAACTCACGGGCGGTCAGCCCAGCTACCACCACCGTGGCCCACGCCGCCAGCGCGGGCCACACCCGCAGGCCGGACAGCGACACCCCGAACAACTTCAGCGACACCCACGCCAGCAACGGCGCCAGCACCGGCTGATCCACATAGCTCGCCTGCAGATGCCGGGCACAATCCAGGAAATACAGCTCGTCCTCGTCAAAGCCATACCGTGCCGACAGCGCCATCAGCACCGCGAACACGACGCCGCCGACCGCGATCACCCGCCGGTCGAACGGCCCGACCTCCGGCAGCGGGCCAGCAGGCCCCAGCCCCCGCAGATCCCTCAGCCGGGGGCCAGGACGCGGGCCTCGTCCGTCCCGGTCCGGTAGCCGGCCGATGCCATCCCACCCGGTCTTCCCCTTGAGCCAGACCAGCAGCGCCGGGTAATCCCCCCAGTCCGCCCGGCTGCTAGACAAGCCGCCACCGCCCAAAAATCCCGCTTCGCCCGAGACGGCTCAGCGCTATCGTCTTCGCGGCATGAAGGACCGGCCGCGCGGCGACGCCGCGCCCGGACGTCGTGCAACCAGGAATCAGCGGCAATCCAGCCAGCGGGAATTCAGCCAGTGCCTTCAGTACCGTGCGTCGTTCCATGTCCGGGACCTCCGGATCTCGGTTGGTGTTCTGGCCCGGTAGCCGTTGCGGGACTTCCTGCCATTGCGGCCCGCCGGGTGCCAGCCGTGGCAGGCGCGGCGCAGCCGTCACTGGCGCGCTGCTCGCGCCCGTCGGCTACCTAGTGCCGAAGGTCCGCTACCACGAGGGCACGGCCCGGCTTCGGGCGGTAGTACCGGTTGGACGCCCAGGTGAACAACAGCACGCTCGCGGCCAGAGCGAGCAGCCATATCACGGTGCCGACGGCCACGTTGAGCGGAGCCTCTACCACCGCGCTCCGGCCCGCCTGGAACATGTCCACGCAGTCCAAGCCGAACCACGCCGCGACGGCGAACCTGGCCAGGTTGCGCCTCCGGGCCAGTGCCCAGGCCAGCAGCAGCCACACGCCGATGCCGATCGCCTCCTCGACCCGATTGGTGACCATGCGGACGGTCACGACGTGGTGCACTGCCGCGGCCGCCCACGGCGGGTACCTCCGGGCGGCGGCCGACTCGACGCTGTCGATCGTCGCGACATTGATGACCAGAGCGGCAAGCTGCGCCGCCGCGCCGACGCACAGCAGCCAGACCGCGGCCTGCACGGTGCGCGGCGTCCGTGCGGCGGGCCGCAGCCGCATCCGCATCGCGCCCTTGATCAGGTCCGCGACCACAGCCAGACCCGGCCGCTGCCCGTCCTGGGCGCAGGCCAGCAGCACCGCGAGGATCTCTTCCTCGTTCTCGCGGCGGTAGGTCCGGGGGTAGCAGACCAGCAGCCGCCGATACTCCCGCTCCAGCCGGGCCGGCTTGCTCATGCCACGCCTCCGGCCAGGTCCGGCTTCAGCCGCCGTAGCGCGGCCGCGGCGTTAGCGTGCAGCCGGGCCGCCTCCTCGGCGAGCCGCTTCTGGCCCTCAGGGGTGAGCCGGTAGTAGCGGCGCAGCCTGCTGTCCACGATCTCCTCGCGGTCCACCGCGATCAGCCCGTCGGCCCGCAGCCGGTCCAGCGCCATGTACAGCGTTCCGGCGAGCAGCCGGACCCGGCCGCCGGAGATCTCGGCGACATCAGCGATGATCCCGTAACCGTGCTGGCTGCCCGCGGCCAGCGCGGTCAAGATCAGGTAGGTCGCCTCCTGCATCGCGCGTGCGCCCATAACAGCTTTATATATCGTTGGACTAGTGTTTACAAGCCTCGGATTCCAGGCAGCCACAACGTCAGCGACCGCGGGCCGGACACCTCGTTCCGGCAGAGATCTGGTGCCAATTACGCTGCATGTGCCCACCGGTCCCGCAGCGTGCCGGAGGCACACACCCCGCCCTGACGTCGTCCGGCTGTTGCCGGAGCCCTGTCGGCCTAGCTCTGATGCTAGCTCGTTTCGATAAGCGAGTTCGCGCTTCCAATTTCTTCGATCATATGTTTTAATAGCGGTACGACAGACACCGGCCTCGCCTGGCCCGGTGGGATTCTGCGAACCGCTGACCACCGGGGAACCTGGCGCGGCCGCGACCGCTCCGATCAGGGAGTCCGAATGCTCGCCGCAGCCGCTGGAACCAGTCAACCCGTCGTTGCCGCATTGCTCGGGCTCGGGGCATCGGGACTCGCCGGGGCGGTGGTGGCCATGGCCTGGAGCGTGCATGCCCGGCAGATCCGGCTCGCCGAGACGCTGGCCCGCCGTCAGTTCATCGTGACCGGAGAACCGGCCGTGCCGGGCCAGGCGCTGAACGGGCACGCCGACCCCGAGACGGCCCTGGCTCATGTGCAGGAGGCCCTGGAGGCGGTCGGGGCCCGGGAATCTCAGGCCGGCCAGAAGGCTCAAGGAGCCCAGGCAGGTCATCCCGCCGGGGGAAGCCAGGGGGCCCAAGGGCCTCACGCAGGCCAAGGGGGCCGGGCAAGCGCGGCCGCCCGGCAGCCGAAGCTGGTGATCGAGGGCCCGGAGACCGTGGTCGTCGGCGAGCAGGTCCGCTATCGCGTTCGGCCGACCACCACCGGCACCGTGGTGACCTGGGCCGCAGGCGGGGGTTCTGTGTCGCAGGCTCCCGACCCAACCCATCCCGACGAGCTCCTGCTCATCGCGGACCGGCCAGGCAACCTGATGCTCCACGTGCGGGTGCGAGAAGGGCTCAGCGAGCGCCGCGAAACGAAATCGGTCACTGCCGTGACCGACGTGACCCCGGTCTCGTCGCCCTTCCCGCTCCGCCTGTTCCTGCACGGCTGGGGCCTGGTCGTCGTCGCCGTGCTGGTCGTCGGCTTCGCCGCCGCCCTCGTTGCGCTGGGCAACCTCACCTCCGCCGACTTCATCGCGCTGGCCGCCCCGCTGACCGCACTGCTCGGCGTGCTCGCCGCCGTCCGCGCGCACGACCCGTCCCCGCTCCCCAGCCAGCGCAAGAACCCCGCAGCGCCGGAGCCCTGATTACTGCAGCTGCCCGGCCGCCCTCAGGTCGTCGAAGAGCATCTGGTCGACCCGGGGCACGCGGGGGCGGTCCGCGTAGCAGAACCAGGCCACCTCGTCGATCTCGCTGCTGACGGCCAGGGTCCCGGAGTAATCGGCGGTGTAACAGCTCATTCGCACCGTCACTCCGTCAATCGGGCCGTCCGGCTGCGCCGCCTCGTAGGTACCCACGTACCGGACCGTTTCGGGGTGCAACGCGACCGTGAGTTCTTCGGCGATCTCGCGCAGCAGCACCTGCAGATCGCTCTCGGCGCCCTCGCGCTTTCCGCCGGGAATATAGAAGACGTCCTTCCCGCGCGGCCGCGCACACAAGATCCTGCCGTTCTCGACGCAGACCCACCCCACGGTGTCCACCATGACCGGCACCAGGCCGACCCTACCTGCCCGGGCCATGCAGCGGACCTGGAGAATGCCGGCTAGTCGCCTCCGTGCGGGCCGCTGTCGGGAATGCTGGCGCAGGTAAGGGGGGCGCCGGCCTGGATCAACGTGAACGAGACCTCACCGTCCTGCGAGTCCTGGCGGTAGCCGATGCTGAGCTTCACTCCGCTTGGGATCTTCGAGCCGTAGATCACAATGCCCCCGCTGCCATGCGGGGATCCGAGCGACACCACCGTGCCAACGCCGGGCGCCGGCTGGTCGGCCGTGCGGCAGAACTCGTTGGCTGTGACGAGGGCCGGGATGCCGTGTTCGGCCAGGGCCTGGCGGACCGCGCTTGGGTTGATCACCTGCCCCGAGTTCAGGGTCAGCGTCGTGCCACCGTCGGGGTCGGCGACAACGGAGAACGCCGCCAGATGGACCACGGGCGCGTGCCGCTGCGGGACTGACGATCTGCCCTGTGGCGCTAGCCTCGCCGGGCCCCCGCCGGCGGCGAGGCCGACGACCAGCGCGGCGGCGCACGCCCCGGCGCCGGCAATGGACACCGCTCCCACGCGCCGGCGCTGACGCGCGCGGCCCCTGGCCGTGATGGTGTCCAGGCGCGGTGCCGTCGGCATGGGCAACCCGGAGATTGAATCGCGCACGGCGCACAGCATCGCGCTGTCGTTCAGTTCGTCGTTGTCGTTCATCAGTCGACCTCCATGGCCTGAGAAAGTGAAAGTTCGTGGCGCAGCGCCGTCACGGCCCGGGACAGGTGCACCCGGACCGTTGCGGGGGCGATTCCCAGCTGCCCCGCGATGGTGTCGGTGTCCAGGTCGAGGAAGACGCGCAGCGCGATCACCTCGCGCTGTCGATCCGGCAGGTGCCGTAGCGCGGTCAGCAGGGCGGCGTCGAACCCGTCGTCCACGTCGCGAGGGGCCGCGGCGTCGTGACCGCCCAGGGGCAGCTCACGACGATGCCTGCGCCACCACGACGCACCGGCGTTGAGCGCGGTGCGCACCACCCACGCTCGCGGGGCTGGATGACGGCGGACCTTCCGCCACGACAACCACGCCCTGGCGAACGCCTCCGCCACCTGATCCTCGGCCAGCTGCACACTGCCCGTGCTCGCTACCACTGCCCTCAGGCATGGCTCCCAGCTGGCCTCGAAGAACTCGGCGAACTCCGTGTTTTCGTGACTCACAACCCTTTAACTCACAAGCCCCGGCGCTCTGCTTACCTCGCCGGGGCTTACCTCGCCCGGCTTACCTCATCGGGCAGTGTGGATCATCGGCCGGTGGCAGTCACCGATCGCGCGGTCATCGACTCCCCGGGGTCGATGCCGTAGGAGATGATGCGCGTGGGCTGGATCCGGACGATGGTGTCCTCGAAGTTCTCGCGGATGGCCTTGCCTCCCGACGGCACCACGGTGGCGGTCCCGCGCACCTCGATCATGCGCGGCTGCCACGGGGGGAGCACGTCGTCGATCACGATGCTGGCCCGGCCCGTGCGCTGCACGTCCCGCAGCTTCTTCGTCTGGCTCATCCGGAGGCCCCCCACGTCGATAGCGTCGTGTTCCGGGTTGTAGCGAAAAGACGTCGGAACCACGTGCGGCTGTCCGTCCTGGCCGACGGTTGCGATCCGGCCCAGGCGCTGCCCGTTCAGGTACTCGAGTTCCTTGTCGGTGAACGCGCTCATGCCGGGCTAACCCGCGTGCCCGCCGGGGCATTCCGCTAGCAGTGGCATCGTGTGCTCAGCGCTGGTTCCAGAAGTCGCGCTCTTCCACGACAAGCCCGTCGGCCCCGAACAGCAGCATTGACACCCCTGCCAGATCCTCTGTGCCTCCGTCCGTCAGCCTGGTCTGCGCGCTCCAGGGGACAGCCGCCCGGTCACCGTCGACAAGCGGCGTGCCGAACTGGCACTGGGCGGACTCCTCCTCCGCGAACACGCGGGCCAGGTAACCCGGCTCAGGATCGCGGAACGGCTGCTGCTGCCAGATCGCGTTCTCCGCGTACAGCGCGGCAATGGCGGCCGCGTCGTGTTCTTGCCAACCCCGTTCCCATACATCTGCCCACCGCTGGGCTGCCTGTCGGGTGTCCACGCGCCAAGGGTAGACGTGGTGTCGACCGGCCGCCACTCGGCCTGATTGATGCGTTACTGTCGGGCTGTGACGGTGGGCGCGGAGACGGAGCAGGAGCGAAGCAAGCGGCGCTACCAGCGAACCCTGTTCGACGGCGTCGCCCGGCGCTATGACGATGCCCGGGCGGGTTACCCGGACCATCTGGTGCAGTTCGTCGTCACCACCGCCGCGCTCGGCTCCGGCAGCGCGGTCCTTGAGGTCGGCTGCGGAACGGGCCAGCTAACTGAGCGCCTGGCCCGCTTCGGATTCGACCTGACGGCCATCGACATCGGCCCGTCGATGATTGCCGCCGCCCGGCTTCGGCTCGCTGGCTCGGCCGTCTCCTTCCAGCTCGCCTCGTTCGAGGGCTTCGCCGCCGCCGGAGCTTCCCTTGACCTGATCGTCTCCGGCACGGCGTTTCACTGGGTCGATCCAGAGGTCAAGTTCCGCAAGCCCGCTCATCTGCTGCGGCCCGGCGGATGGCTTGCGCTGCTTGCTACCGGGGAGCGCTACGACGATCCCCTCGGGGCGGCGCTGGAGGGCATGTGGGCCGCGCGCAGCGAGGACGGCGATGCCTCGGTCCGGCCGCGCAAGCCCGCCGATGCCGAGGTCATCGCAGGCACCGGGTTGTTCGAAGAGCCGATTCACACCACGCACGCGCAGCCGATGGCCCGCCCGGCCGAGGCCGTCATTGCCGTTGAAAGCACCAGGGCGACGTTCCTGAGCTGGCCGGAGGAAGTCCGCCGCGGATTCACCGAGGAACTGCGCCAGCACCTCCGATCGCAGGCCGAGGTGCGGTTGACCCAGCAGACGTCGCTCACCATGGCCCGCGCCCGTTCTCGGTAGAACCGGCCAGGAAGCGTGGCCCAGACTGGAAAGAGACGCTCTATTTATTGACCGAACGTTCGGTAACGAGTAGCCTGCGAGATGGGGAGACGGGAGGCGCCGTGTACGGCAACGACGACACCGGTACGGCGGGCGGGCAGGTCGGCATCCAAGACCGGGACGCCAAGCAGCGCTTCGACCAGCTGATCTCGGCGGACCAGCGCATCGAGCCCCGTGACTGGATGCCTGACGCGTACCGCAAAACGCTCATCAGGCAGATCGCGCAGCATGCCCACTCGGAGATCATCGGCATGCAGCCCGAGGGGAACTGGATCACCCGCGCGCCCAGCCTGCGGCGCAAGGCCATCCTGATCGCCAAGGTCCAGGACGAGGCGGGCCACGGCCTGTACCTGTACTCGGCCGCCGAGACGCTCGGCGTCGACCGTTCCGAGCTCCTCGACCTGCTCCATGCGGGCAAGCAGAAGTACTCGAGCATCTTCAACTATCCGACCCTCAACTGGGCCGACGTCGGCGCTATCGGCTGGCTGGTGGACGGCGCGGCGATCATGAACCAGGTGCCGTTGTGCCGCTGCTCCTTTGGCCCGTACGCCCGGGCGATGGTCCGCATCTGCAAGGAAGAGTCGTTCCACCAGCGTCAGGGGTTCGACATCCTGTACACCCTGTCGCACGGGACGCCCGCCCAGAAGGCGATGGCCCAGGACGCGGTGAACCGGTACTGGTGGCCGTCGCTGATGATGTTCGGCCCTCCGGACGATGCCTCGTCCCACTCGGCCCAGTCCACCGCCTGGGGCATCAAGCGGTTCAGCAACGACGAGCTGCGCCAGCGGTTCGTCGACATATCCGTCCCGCAGGCCGAGGTGCTCGGCCTGAGCCTGCCCGACGACGACCTGCGCTGGAACGCCGAACACGGCCACTACGACTACGGCTCCATCGATTGGGACGAGTTCGCCCGCGTCATCCGCGGCGACGGCCCGTGTAACGCCGAACGAATGCGGCGCCGCCGCGAGGCTCACGACGACGGTGCCTGGGTCCGCGAGGCGGCCCGGGCCTACGCCGACAAGCACAGGCACGTCGAGGTACAGGCATCATGAATCAGCCGAACGACTCCGGCAGCCGGGACTGGCCGCTATGGGAGGTGTTCGTCCGGGCCCGGCGCGGCCTGACCCACCAGCACGTGGGCAGCCTGCACGCCCCGGACGCCGCGATGGCCCTGCGCAACGCGCGCGACGTCTACACCAGGCGCGGCGAGGGCGTTTCCATCTGGGTGGTCCCCTCGGCCGCGATCGTGGCGAGCAGCCCGGACGAGAAGGACCCGTTCTTCGATCCCGCGCAGGACAAGGTGTACCGGCATCCGACCTTCTACAGCGTGCCCGAGGGAGCCAAGCACCTTTGAGCGCCGCGCCGGACCGCGAAGCGCTGGCCGCCTATGCACTGGCGCTGGGAGACGACGCGCTCATCCTCGCCCAGCGGCTCGGCGAGTGGGTTTCGCGCGCGCCGCAGCTTGAGGAGGACGTCGCCCTGGCCAACATCGCGCTCGACCTGCTCGGGCAGGCGCGGACCCTGCTCACTTACGCCGGGGAGCTCGAGGGAGCCGGACGCGACGAGGATGACCTGGCCTACCTGCGCGACGACCGGGACTTCCGCAACGTCCAGCTGGTCGAGATACCGAACGGCGATTTCGCCGTCACGATCGCACGCCAGCTGGTCTTCTCCGCCTACCAGTACGAGCTGTACACCGCGCTGGAAAGCAGCCGCGACACGACCCTGGCCGGCCTGGCCGGCAAGGCGGTCAAGGAGGTGGCCTACCACCGCGACCACGCGACCCAGTGGACGCTGCGCCTCGGCGACGGGACGGACCTGTCCCGGGCGCGGATGCAGGCCGGACTTGACCGGGTCTGGCCCTACACCGAAGAGCTGGTCGATCCCATTGACCCCGGCGCCGAGGTGCAGGGTATTGTCGTCGACCCCGCAACGCTCCGTCCGGCCTGGGCCCTCTACGTGACCTCCGTGCTGATGGAAGCGGGGGTGGACGTGCCGGAACCGAGCTGGCGCTCGCGCGGCGGCCGCGACGGCCTGCACGCCGAGCACCTCGGGCACCTGCTGGCCGAGATGCAGCACCTGCACCGTTCGCACCCGGGAGTGACCTGGTGAGCGCCGCCGAAAGCCGCGGTAACGCCGAAGGCCGCAGCTCGGACGAAAGCCGCGCCGCGCTCCTCGCCGCCGCCAGGGCCGTGCCTGATCCGGAGCTCCCGGTGCTGAGCCTCGGCGACCTGGGCGTGATCAGGGACGTGCGGGTGACCGGCGACGGAACCGTCGAGGTCGACATCACCCCCACCTACACCGGCTGTCCGGCGACGGCGGTCATCGCCGACGACGTACGCGCCGCGCTGCGCCGGGCCGGCGCCGGGCAGATCCGAGTCTCGACGGTGCTGGCCCCGGCGTGGACCACCGACTGGATGAGCGAGACGGGACGGCGCAAGCTGCGCGAGTACGGGATCGCCCCGCCCGGGTCCGCCGCGCATGCCACCGAGGGCCCGGTGAAGCTCGCGTTCTCGGCCCGCTGCCCGCACTGCGGCTCGGCCGACACCCGCGAGGTCAGCCACTTCGGCTCGACTCCGTGCAAGGCGCTGTGGACCTGCCGGTCGTGCGCGGAGCCCTTCGACTCGTTCAAGGCGATCTGATGCCAGGTGCGCGCCGGCACTCGGTCTTCCACTCGCTCTGCGTGGCCTCCGTGGAGCGGCTCACCGACGACGCCGTGGCCATCACCTTCGATGTCCCGCCTGACCTGCGCGAGGAGTTCCGCTTCCAGGCCGGCCAGCACGTATCGATCAAGTCCCCAGTGGTGGGGGACGACGTGCGCCGCAACTACTCCATCTGCGCACCGGCTACCTCCGGGCGGCTGCGGATCGGCGTCAAGCACCTCCCGGACGGCGTCTTCTCCAGCTACGCGGCCGAGAAGCTCCGCCCCGGCGACGTCCTTGACATCATGACGCCGACCGGCAGCTTCTGCACGCCCCTGCATCCCGGCCAGCGCAAGCGGTACGGGGCCATCGCGGCCGGCTCCGGCATCACCCCGGTGCTCTCCATCCTCAGCACCGCGCTTGAGATCGAGCCTGCCAGCAGCGCCGTGCTGATCTACGTCAACCGCACCACGCTCAACATCATGTTCCTTGAGGACCTCGAGGACCTGAAGAACCGCTACCCAGACCGGTTCCAGCTGATCCACGTGCTCGACGAGGAACCCATGGACGTCGAGATCCTCTCAGGTCGGCTCGACGCCGCCAGGCTCCGGCGCATCCTGGACTGCCTAGTCCTCCCCGACGACGTCGACGAGTGGTTTCTGTGCGGCCCGCTGCCGATGACCGACGCCGCCCGTGAGGTTCTGCTCACCTGCGGGGCCGATGATGAGCATGTTCACCGCGAGCTGTTCTTCGTCGGCCCGCCGCCCGCGGCAGGCGACCGCACCCCGGCCGGCGGCAGAGCCGCGGATACCAGCGAGCCCGGCGAAGGCGCGTCAGTCACCGTCATGCTCGACGGGCGGGCACAGACCTTCGTCCTGCCCGAGGACGAGGCCTCGATCCTCGACGCGACCCTGCGGTACCGGACCGATGCCCCGTTCGCCTGCAAGAACGGCGTCTGCGGCACCTGCCGGGCCAAGGTCGTCGAGGGCAAGGTCCGGATGGACGCCAACTACGCGCTGGAGCCCGCCGACGTCGCCGCCGGGTACGCGCTCGCCTGCCAGTCGCACCCGGCAGCCGATCGCGTCGTTCTCGACTTCGACCAGTAACGTCACCCCGCCGGCGGACACCGTAGTGGCTCAGTGCTGGAGCCGCAGCCCGTCGAACGCCACCGCGACGATGGCGTCGGCCAGGTCAGCCGAGCGGTCGGCGCGACGTGGCCGGTACCACTCCACCACCGAGTTGATCATCCCGTAGAGCAGGCGGGAGATGACCGCTGGGTCGACGTCAGGCCGCAGGTCGCCCTCGTCCCTGGCCTGGGTGACCAGGCTCGCGACCGCGATGTCGAACTCCCGCCGCCGCGCCAGCGCACGGCGCTCGGCCCTGGTGTTACCGCGGACCCGCAGCAGCAGCGTGACGAACGGCAGCTCCGCCGCGAGCAGCAGGACGCTGCGCCTGGCCAGCTCCTCCAGCCGCGTCATCGCCGGCGCGTCGAGTACCGAAATGTCGTCAAGCAGGGCGAACAGCCCGTCCAGCGCGCGGTCGGTGGCCAGCCTGAGCAGTTCCTCCTTGCCTGCCACGTGGTGATAAATGGCCGACTTGGTGATGCCGAGCTCGCGGGACAGATCCTCCATGCTGGTGCCGTCATAGCCGCGCTCGGTAAACACCTTGACCGCGCCCCGCAGCACCGACTCCAGGTCGTGGCCGGGTCGGCCGCGCCGCGTGCCCGCCTGCATCAAGCAACTCCCGAAGGCCACAAAACCGACCGAATGTTCAGTCGAGAACTCTAGCGCAACGGTATCCGATGTCAACCGCGCCAACGCCCTATTGACAAGCGGTCGGCCGGGGGCGTACATGGCCCTAGCAACGCGTCCGTGCGGCAAAGGGGAGGATCATGACTGAGGCAGCCATCGAGGCGGAGATCAGCCCCATCCGGGCCGACCTCGGCACGATCCTGGCCCGCTCGGCCCAGCGTTTCGGATCCAAGCCGGCGCTGGTCACCGACGACCGCACCTTTACCTACTCTGAACTCAGCGAACTATGCGACCGGGTGGCCGGCGGACTGCACGAGATCGGAGTGCGCCCCGGCGACCGGGTCTCGCTGTACTCGCAGAACCGGTGGGAATGGGTGGTCGCCTACCACGCGGCGCTGCGGGCCGGAGCGGTAGTCAACCCGATCAACGTGATGCTCACCGCGGAAGAAGTGGCCTTCGTCCTTAACGACTGCGGCGCCGCGGCCATCTTCACCGCGGGCGAGAAGGCAGAAGTGATCGCGGGCCTGACCCGGACTGTGCCGACCTTGCGCCGGGTCATCAGCTTCGATCCCGCGGGCAGCGGCGTCACCGGCTTCGAGGAACTGCTCGGCTCGCGGGCCACGCCGCCCGAAGTGCCAAGTCCGGATCCGGCGGACCTGTCAACGATCGGCTACACGTCGGGCACGACCGGCCACCCCAAGGGCGCGATGCAGTCGCATCGCGCCGTCTTCCTCAACACCGCGGCCCTGTTCGCGGTCCAGACACGGACCGAACGCGACGTGATGCTCAACGCGCTGCCGCTGCCCCACGTCTACGGCAACATCGTGATGAACGGCACCTTCATGGTCGGCGCCACGCTGGTGCTCATGGCGCGCTTCGACCCGGCCCGGGCCCTGGCCGGGATCCAGCGTCACCACGCGACCGTGTTCGACGGCGTGCCCACCATGTACATGATGATGCTGGCCGACCCGCTCCTGCCCGGCACCGACCTGTCCTCGCTGCGGGTCTGCGCCGTGGGTGGCCAGACCATGCCCGCGGTCAAGATGGCCGAGTGGGAGCGCAGGTCCGGCGCTGCATTGCTCGAGCTTTGGGGCATGACCGAGCTGGGCGGCGCGGGCACAAGCAACTGCAGCTACCTGCCCAACGTCCACGGCTCGATCGGCTTCGCGCTCCCGGGCGCGGAGGCCCGTATCGGCGCGCTCGGCGATTCGGCCGCCACCGTGCCCGACGGCGAGCCGGGCGAGCTGATGATCCGCGGGCCGCTGGTCATGCTGGGCTACTACGGCAATGAGCAGGCGACGCGGGCCACGATCGAGCCGGACGGCTGGATGCACACGGGTGACATCGCCACGCGCGACGACGAAGGCCACTACTTCATCGTCGACCGCAGGAAGGACCTGATCATCACGGGCGGTTTCAACGTCTACCCGGCCGAGATCGAGCGCGTCGTCGCCGCCCATCCCGCGGTGGCGATGGTCGCGGTCGGCTCGGTGCCCGACGAGACCCTGGGCGAACTGGCCCGTGCCTACGTCGTGCTCCGCCCGGGCGCGACAGCCACCGAGGCGGAGATCATCGACCACTGTCGGCCGCATCTGGCCGCCTACAAGCGGCCCCGCTCGGTCCGGTTCGTGCCCGACCTGCCCAAGACCTCCACCGGCAAGGTCATGCGCCGCGAGCTCAAGACCCTCGACCGCTGAGCATCGATCCGCCTTCGCTCAGCGGCTGCTCAGCAGCGACCGTGCCAGCGGCAGGCCCTTGCCGCCGGTGGCCAGCAGCATGACGTCTGAAGTACAGTCCCGCAACCTGACCGAAGACGCCCTCCGCACCTGGCGCCCACCGCAAACCCGGCGCGGCCGCCGTTCCCGCTCCTAAGGAAAGGCTCAAGGCTCGACTTCACTTATCGAGGTCCGGCTGACCTGTGCCTGGCTGACGCCCAGCATGTTGGCCAGCTGGGTCTGAGTCAGCCTCCGGGCGTTCCTCAGCTGGGTGAGTGTCCGCTGGTAATCCTGTTCGTGGCGGTCAAGCTCAGCCCGCGCCTCGGCAGCTCGCCTTGCGACCTGCGGGTCAGCGAGCCGCGCCTTGCGGTCGGCGGTCCAGGAACGATGCCCGCTCATGACAGCAAGCCCTCCTCTCTCAGTTCCGCGAGGTAGATGTCGTACAGGTCATCAGCCTCCGGAACGGCCCTCTCGTACCAGGCATTCCACAATGAACCTTCGCTCTTGTCGCCACCCAGCAGCAGGATCGCCGTCCGGCGCGGATCGAAGCAGAACAGCACCCCGGTCTCCAGGCTGCTCGCCGGTACAAGAAGCTCCTTCATGTTGTGATGGCGAGCAACTGATAATCTCTCCGACGTACGGGCGCCTCATCAGCGGCCCCTTCTCTGCGAGCATGTCAATCACCGCATCAAGCATCGCCCACCTCTTCCCTGTGCCGGGGAACGCCGGGCAGGATCTGAAGGCCGATCCTGCCTTGCGGGCAGGGCGGCTATCGGGGGCGCGCTCGTAAACTGGAGAGGTGGCCGTCGCTGGACCAGGTGCTCGACCTGCGGCGGGAGCGCATGGACGAGGTAGGCGACGTGATCGCTGGCGCGACGGCGCAGGAACTGGAGCGTAACTGCGTGCCTCCTGGCAGCCCCGGTCATCCGC
>Ga0335075_10003872_pt1 | contig 23481 bp, 22 predicted proteins | sample Lox_Sample_24_FD_206723 | JGI IMG/M metagenome (GOLD analysis project Ga0335075, IMG submission 206723) | Soil microbial communities from Loxahatchee National Wildlife Refuge, Florida, United States - Lox_Sample_2.4 | ecosystem: Environmental > Terrestrial > Soil > Wetlands | place: USA...
CGGGTAGCTGCGCACATCGACTTCAATCGCGTGCGCCTTGCCCGCACCGCTGCCGAGGCGGTGCGCCAGCTCCAGCGCCCGGCCGATTTGACGATCGGCGATCCAGACCTCAGCGCCCTCGCCGACAATTGGGTGGACAACGCGGCGCCGATACCGGACGCGCCGCCGGTAACGACCGCAACCTTCCCCGACACGCTCGATGCCATTGGGGAAGGATAGTCGTCGGCCCTGGCCGGTTACCGGAGATCTAGCGACGGGGCCGCACTTGCCGCCGCCGTTCTAGCTGGCGACCGCCACGATGACACCCGGCGGTTGGTCGGCGACGTCAGGAGGTCGCGGTTGGACGGGCGCTTTCAGTAGCTGGCCTACGGCGTCGGCGGTTTCGCGTTCGCCTGGCGCATTGCCGAAGTACACCGTGGTGACTGAGACCTTGGGCAACGACAGGTTGCCGACCTCGGTGACGTTGTAACCGCCCTGCTTCAGCTGGTCGGCGGTACGCCCGGCAATACCTTGTTGACTGGAAATGTTGTAGACCCGCACGTCGGCTTTTGCCGCGGGTTTCGCCGAGGTTTTCGGCACCGTTGTGCTCGCCGTCACAGTGGATACCGACGAGTCGTCGTCAGAGTTGGCCCCCGATCCCATGGCCTGGAAGCCGACCAGCAAAAAAATGACACCAAGAAACAGCAGCACCATCACCATGGCCCGCAGCGGCAGCCCGGTCGAGTCGGGAACGCGCTCATTCATTGACGTCACTGTATCTAGGAGTGCGCCAAAACCCACACCGGCGCTCAGCCGGCGGGTAATACCTCAGGTGACCTCGAAGCCCAGCCGTCGTGCCGCCCGCGCCTTCTGCCGACTGGCACGCAGCCGTCGTAACCGCTTGACCAGCATTGGGTCGGCTGCCAATGCTTCGGGCCGGTCGACCAACGCATTCAGCACCTGGTAGTAGCGCGTGGCCGACATTCCAAACAACTCTTTGATGGCTTCTTCTTTGGCGCCGGCGTATTTCCACCATTGGCGCTCGAACGCCAAAATGTCGTGTTCGCGGCGGGTTAGGCCATCGGCGAGTTCAGAGTCGTCCCCCGATCGATTAGCCCGCGCCATAGCGCTGTCCATATCGCTTCCTCGACCCTTTCGGCGAATTCTCGAATGCTCGCTGCTCCGGCGAATATTCAACCACGCTGACAACTGTTGACCCGGAACCCAAGCCCGCGAGTCGGCTGACTAGGTGAGATTGCCTGTCCGCGCCTTCGGTCGCAACCGGAGCGCATCCCGACTGGAGACAAGCGCGGGCTTAAGCTTGCCGGTCATGGCAGTCGCACCCATTCGCATCGTGGGAGATCCGGTCCTGCACACCCCAACCAAGCCGGTACCGGTCGGCGCGGACGGTTCACTACCGACCGAGCTGGCCGATTTGATCGCCACGCTCTACGACACCATGGACGCCGCCTACGGGGTTGGCCTGGCCGCCAACCAGATCGGTGTCGACTTGCGGGTATTCGTCTACGACTGCGCCGACGAACGCGGGCAATCGACGCGGCGCCGCGGCGTGGTCGTCAATCCGGTGCTGGAGACCTCGGAAATTCCCGAGACCATGCCCGACCCGGAGAACGACGACGAGGGTTGCCTGTCGGTGCCGGGTGAGTCGTTCCCGACCGGGCGGGCCAAGTGGGCTCGGGTCACCGGACTCGACGCCGACGGCAGCCCGATCACGATCGAGGGCGAGGGATTGTTCGCGCGGATGCTCCAGCATGAGACCGGGCATCTGGACGGATTCCTGTATCTGGACCGCTTGATCGGCCGACACGCCCGTGCCGCAAAACGTGCGGTTAAATCCCACGGTTGGGGCGTCCGCGGGTTGTCGTGGACACCGGGTGAAGGGCCGGACCCCTTCGGTCACTGATGGTTTCGTGGCCGCAACCCGGCACCAGGTTGACCGTGCGTTACCGTCGGCCCGCAGGGTCGGTCCCGCCGCTGACCGACGTGGTGGGTCATCTGCTCGGCATCGAGCCGTTGGTGCGGGTGCAGACGAAGACCGGGGCGGTGGTGCAGTTTGCGCCCGCGGATGTGGTGGCGGTGCGGGCGCTCAGCGATGCGCCGGTGCGCACCTCGCAGATCCGCGCGCTCGAGCACGCTGACGCGTTCGCCTGGCCGGGCGTGGAGCAGCACTGGCTGGACGGCTGGCTGTTGCGCGCCGGGCATGGCATCACGTTTCGCGCTAATTCCGCTGTACCGCTTGATGTTTCTGCCCACTCGGCAGCAATACCGGCGATCGTCGACTGGTACACCCGACGTGGATTGGCCCCGCGGCTGGCGATCGCCGACCGGCTGCTGCGACTGGTCGGCGTGGCCGAGCAGGCCAACTCCGTGCTGGTACGCGACGTGGCCACCGCCGCGCCCGACCCGTCGGTACGGCTCGCGGCCCGCCCGGACGACGCCTGGCTGCAGCTCTACCGCGGCGAGGTCCCCGTTGACGTACTGACCGCCGTCGTCAACGGGGAGCTGGCGTTCGGGATGCATGCGCATCTGGCGGTGGCGCGAGCATCGGTGACCGACGCCCCGGACGGCACCCGCTGGGTGGGGCTGTCGGCGATGCGGATAGCAGACCAGGGCGCCGGACAGGCGCTGTGCCAAGCCCTGCTGGCGTGGGGTGCCGTCCGCGGTGCCACCCGCGGCTATGTCCGGGTTCTCGACGACGATCACGCGGCCGCCGGGTTGGCTCACTCGCTGGGCTTCGCATTGCATCACCGGGCGCGCTATTTCACGGCCAAACGGTCCCCGTAGGGTCAGGGCATGCCCGACGGGGTGCTCCGGCTGGCCACTTGGAACGTGAACTCGATTCGCTCCCGGTTACCCCGGGTGCTCGATTGGCTGGAGCGCGCCGAGGTCGACGTGCTGGCCATGCAAGAGACCAAATGCGCCGACGACCAGTTTCCCACCATGCCGTTCTTGGAACTCGGCTACGAGGTGGCGCACTGCGGGTTCAACCAGTGGAACGGCGTGGCGATCGCATCGCGAGTGGGCCTCGAGCAGGTCGAGGTCGGATTTGACGGCCAACCCAGCTGGAGCAGCAAACCTGATGTGGCGGCCGCGGCCGAAGCCCGCGCCCTGGCTGCCACCTGCGCCGGCGTGCGGGTGTGGAGTCTCTATGTGCCCAACGGCCGCGCCCTCGGTGACCCACACTACACATACAAGCTGAATTGGCTTGCCGCGCTTCGCGATACAGCTGAGGGCTGGCTACGCGACGATCCTACTGCGCAAATTGCGTTGGTCGGCGACTGGAATATCGCTCCGACCGACGATGACGTCTGGAACGTCGAATTTTTTCAGGGCGCCACACACGTCTCGGAACCGGAGCGCAAGGCGTTCGAGGCTATCATCAACAGTCAATTCTCGGATGTGGTAAGGCCTTTCACCCCGGGCCCCGGGGTCTATACCTACTGGGACTACACCCAGCTGCGGTTCCCGAAACGACAGGGGATGCGCATCGACTTCATCCTCGCCTCCCCCGCGCTGGCCGGCCGGGTTGCCGACGCGCAGATCGTCCGGGAGGAACGTAAAGGCAAGGCGCCCAGCGACCACGCGCCCGTCCTGGTGGATCTACGCGCAGATTGACCCAAATTGAACCGAAGCCGGTATTCATTTGCTGTTCATTTGACAGGCAAGGCCATAGGATTGCCAGATGCTGCGCAGTATCGTGACGGTTCCATGAACTTTGCGAGAGTTTGCGCGTATGCAACCGCCGCCAGTGTGGCGCACAGCGGGTGTCTGGCCGACGGTCTCAACAACAAATCATCAGGGAGTCATCATGGGTGTCGTTAACGACGCCGTTCGTACTGCTAGTCGGACAGTGGGTCGTGCCGCGGAGGCGACCACCGAGGCCGCGGGTGCGGTAGGCGGCGCCGCGGTCAACGGTGTCGTCGGCGCCGTGACCGGCGCTGCCGCCGGTGTGCAACGGGGCATTGGCCGCGGTAGTCATTCCACTCCGGCAGCAGCACTGACGTTGGGCGCGCTCGGTGTCGCCGGCCTCCTCGAATGGCCGGTGGTGTTGGCCATCGGCGGCGGTGCGTTGATCTTGCGGCACCTGAACGACGGGCATTCCGATGGTTCGCACAGGGCGTCGGTCACACCGGTCAAGGCGGTTCCGACCAAGTCGACCAGTTCGGCCCGTTCGTCAGCGCCACGAAAATCGCCGGCCAAACGGGCACCGGCGCGGTCGCGCGGCACCCAGTCGCGCACCCGCCGTTAACTCTTCCGGTTGGGTACCGTCAGAACAGTGCGAGCATCTCCGCTCCGCGCGGTCGCGCTGGGCATACAGGCAACGTCTGCGTTAGTCGGCGCCACCGTACAAACCGCGGCGACCGCCGCAGGATCACTCGGCACAGTCACCTCAACTGGTCTGACCATGGCCGCGATCCCGGTTCGAGAAGGTGTCAAAGCGCTGTCCGACGGACTGCCCGCGCCCACGTTGACGCGGCATAGTTGGCGGGGCAGGGGACGTGCGTGGATCGAGGTCCGCGGCCTGAACGGCCCGGGCGGCGACGAGCTCGGGAGCACCGTCGTCGACGCCGTCCTGGCACTCCCCGGTGTCACTTCGGCCAGCCTGAACCGCCCGTTGTCGCGGGTCGTCGTGGGCCTCGGCGGCGACCAGAGCTCACTGCGTGAGCTGTGCCGAGCAGTGGACGAGGCTGAAAAGCGCTGCCGTTCACCCGTTAACGTCGCACGTCCGGAACCTTTGCCGGGCGACGGCTTGCTGCTGGCCACCAAGGCGGTGGGGGTCGGCGCCACCGCTGCCGGGGTGGGCGCTGCGGTCGCCGGCCGGCTGCTGCGGTGGCCGGCCTTGAACTACGGTTTCGAGGCAGCGGTGGTGGCCGTCGATTACCAGCCGCGGATACGTCGGCTGCTCGAGGACAGCATTGGCCAATCCGCGACGGACACGCTGCTGAGCCTGGCTATGACCGCCGCACACGTAATTGAGCTCTCGCCCGCGTCGCTGGCCGTCGACTTGATGATGGAGACACTCAAAGCCGCCGAAATGCGCGCTGAAGCGCAGGCCTGGGGCCGGCACGAACCCAGGCTGGCCCGCCATGCCGAGTACGCGGAGGTCTACCCCCCGTCCCGCCCGGTACCACTGCCCGAGGGGCCGATCGAGCGGCACTCACGTCGCAGTGCATTACTTCAGGCGATCGGTGTCGCAGCGGTGGGAGCCACCACCCGCAACATCAGCATGACCTCGACCGCGGCGTTGGTCACCACGCCGAAGGCAACCCGCACCACGCGCGAATCGTTCGCCGCGGCGCTTGGCCAAGGTTTGGCCGACCACCACGCCGTCTTGCCGTTGCACCCGCAGAGCCTGCGCCGGCTTGACAGGGTGGACGCGCTGCTGATCGATCCCAGGGTGTTGTGTACCGACACGCTGCGGGTGGTGCGGGTGCGCGGTGCCGACGACGACGAACTCTCCCCGGCGTGGAACCGCGCGCAGCTGCTGTTGGAGAAACGCGGCCTGCGTGTCGGCTGGCACCCGGTTCCCGGGTCCGACGCGAAAATCGAAGCGCTGGTCGGTCCCATGCACGATCCACTGGCCTCGGCGGTGCTAGCCGAGGCACGCCGAGCCGCCCTGGATTTGATCTCGGTCGACATCGATGACCTCGGCGAGCTGCGGCCCGCGTTCGACGAACTGCGGTCCCCCGAAAACGGATCCGTCGATGATGCGCTGGTCGCGGCGCTGACCGATCTGCAACAGTCGGGTCATACCGTCGCGGTGCTGTCTTCGGCGGCTGCACAAGCACTTTCGTCGGCAGACATCGGGCTGGGTGTGCTGCCCAACTCCGATGGCGATGCGCCGCCTTGGACGGCGGATCTGATCCTGCATGACCTCGCCGGCGCCTGGCGGCTGCTGCACGCGGTCCCCGTTGCCAAGTCAGCGAGCCGGCGAGGGATCGAGATATCGACCGGCGCGACGGCGTTGGGGGCGCTGCTGATGGTGCCCGGCGTGCGCGGTCGAGGACCCGGCCCGGTGACCACGGGCGCGGCGGCAGGTCTGCTGTCCGGCTACTTGATGGCGCGCCGGGTGGTCCGCGCACCGACTCCGCTGCCGGCCCAGATCAACGAGTGGCACGCGATGTCGGTCGAGCAGGTCCGAAAGATGTTGCCGCCGCCCGACGCCGAGGAATCGATGGAGCCCCGCCATGGCGCGCTGGCCACCCGAGCGATCGACACGGCCCACCGCGGCGCCGAACTGACCGGACGACCGCGGCGAGCGGTCGTGCAGTTCGTCAAGGCGGTGCAGGCCGAATTGTCTGACCCGCTGACCCCGGTACTGGCTCTCGGCTCGGCGGCCAGCGCGATCCTGGGTTCGCCGGTCGACGCGGTGCTGGTCGGTTCGGTGCTCACCGGAAACTCCGTGCTCGCCGCCAGCCAACGCCTGCGTGCCGAAAGCCGGCTGAACGAACTGCTGGCTCAACAGATTCCACCGGCCCGCAAGGTGACCACCGGCCCCGACGGTGCGCCGGTGTACAGCGAGATCATCGCCGAGCAACTGCGGCCCGGCGATGTGATCGAAATACGCACCCACGAGGTGATTCCCGCCGACGCCCGGCTGATCGAGGAAGACGACCTCGAGGTCGACGAATCGACGCTCACCGGTGAGTCGCTGCCGGTGGAAAAGCAGATCGACCCCACACCGGGCGCCGAACTGGCCGAGCGTCGCTGCATGCTGTTCGCCGGCACCACCATCGTCGCGGGCACCGCGGTGGCGCTGGTGACCGCCGTCGGCGCCGACACCCAGGCGCGCCGCGCCGCCGAACTCGCGTCCGGTGAACTGCCGGAGGTCGGGCTGCAGCACCAGCTCAGCAAGCTCACCAACCAGGCATTCCCGGTCAGCACGGCCGGCGGCGCACTCGTCGGCGTGCTGGGCTTGTTGCGCGGTCGAGGGTTGCGCGAAGCGGTCTCCAGTGGAATCGCGATCACGGTGGCCGCGGTCCCGGAAGGCATGCCGCTGGTGGCGACGCTGGCACAAGCCGCGTCGGCCCGCCGCCTGACCGAGTACGGCGCGCTGGTGCGCATTCCCAGGTCGGTAGAGGCGCTCGGCCGAGTCGACGTCGTTTGCTTCGACAAGACCGGGACGCTGTCCGAAAACCGGTTGCGGGTGTCCCAGGTGCATCCCGTGGGCCGCTACTCCCGCGACGACGTGTTGGGCTTTGCGGCGCACGCAGCCCCGGACGCCAACGGTGGCCCGCAGGTGCACGCCACCGACCGGGCCATCATCGAGGCGGCGCTGGCGGTTGATGCCTCCAACGGCTCGCGTCGCGGCGAAGAAGCCGCTGAAAGCACAGCTCACTTGCCGTTCCGGTCGGGCAGGTCGTTCTCGGCGTCGGTGTCCGACGACGAACTCACCGTCAAAGGCGCGCCCGAAGTGGTGCTCGCGGCGTGCCACGACGTCGGCCCGGATATCGAGGGCACAGTGCGTCAACTGGCGGCCGAAGGACTGCGGGTGATCGCCGTCGCGCGGCGCCGGCTCAGCCCGCAACAGGCCAAGCTGGTCGCCGACGACGAAGACGCCATCGCCGACCTGGCCGACGACGGATTGTCGCTGGCAGGATTCCTCGGACTCTCCGACACCCCGCGTGCCGAAGCGCCCGCGCTGCTGACAGCCCTGTCCGACCGGGAGGTCGGCATCCGGTTGATTACCGGCGACCACCCGATCACGGCCACCGCTATCGCCCGGGACATGGGCCTGTCGGTCACCGCGGCGCAGGTCATCAGCGGTGCGGAGTGGGACGCATTGTCCCGCAAAGACCAGGAACGCGCCGTCACCGAACGGATCATCTTCGCCCGGATGTCACCGGAGAACAAGGTGCAGGTCGTCCAGACCCTGGAACGCGCCGGCAAGGTATGCGCGATGGTCGGCGACGGGTCCAACGACGCCGCCGCGATCCGGGCCGCCACCGTCGGTCTCGCCGTCGTGGCGCGGGGCAGCGATCCGGCCAGCATCGCGGCCGATGTGGTGCTGGTCGACGCCCGGATCGAAGCACTGGTCGCAGCGATCGACGAGGGCCACCAGCTCTGGCGGCGGGTGCACGCCGCGGTGTCGGTGCTGTTGGGCGGCAATGCCGGCGAGGTGGCTTTCGCGATCATCGGCAGCGCGCTCAGCGGCACGTCGCCGCTCAACACCCGCCAGCTGCTGCTGGTCAACATGATGACCGATGCGTTGCCCGCCGCTGCGCTTGCGGTGAGCCCGCTCAGCGGCCCGGCACAGACGGCTGGCCACGGCCCCGATCAGCGGGCGCTGTGGCGGGCCGTCGCGATCCGCGGGACGACCACCGCGGCGGCGGCGACTGGGGCGTGGGTGATGGCCGGCGTAACCGGACGACCGCGCCGCGCGTCGACGGTGGCGCTGGTCGCGCTGGTGAGCACCCAGCTGGGTCAGACGCTGCTGGACTCCCGCGCGCCGCTGGTCGTATTGACCGCCGGCGGATCGCTGGTCGCGTTGGGGACGCTAATCAGCATCCCGGGAGTCAGCCAGCTGCTTGGCTGTACGCCGCTCGGCCCGCTCGGGTGGGCGCAGGCGCTGGGCTCAGCCGGGGTGGCGACCGCCGCGGTTGCCGTCGCAACCCGCGTGCTCGACAGTAAACGTCCATTGGAGTTGGAAGTCGCCGAGCGGCCGTCCGATCAGTCCGAACCTCCACCAGGCCGAACCGCCACAGCACGGCGTACAACTCGATCAGCGGGATCGCCAGAAAACCAGCGGCCCCTAAGGCTAGTGGGTCGGCGAGAGAGTCCGTCGTCGACGTCATACCTTCGACGGTGACCAAGCCATCCGGCTTAACGGCGAACCTTTAGTTACTGAAAGGCAAATGATGGTCGAAAAGAAGACGCGCCGGGCAACCTCTCAGCGGGAGGCCGTCGAGCATATCCGCGAGGGCGAGACGTTTTTTGTGAACGTGCCGGTAGTCGGACGGCTGGAAATTCCGCGACCTGATCAGCTCGCCTACTACGGCGGTCTGGCCGCGCTTGCCGCATTCGAGTTGATCGACTGGCCGGTCGCGGTCGTTATCGCGGCGGGCCATCTTCTGGCCAATAATCACCACAACCGGCTGCTCGAAGAGCTCGGTGAGGCCATCGAAGACGTTTAGCCGAGATTCTCCTGCAGCACGCGGCGCGCGGTTTCGGCGTCGTGGTGAATCGGCAGACACATCAGTTCGGCCACTCGGTACATGAAACTGTCCGGCGCCAGGACGAGGACGATGGCGTTCTGTTCGAGCAGCCGATCGAGTGCGGCGAATCCGGCACTGTCCAGGTATTTGACCTTGCTCAGCTGAAGAATGACCGGCCGCGGGCCCGGCACGGCCAGCACCGATCGGGTGAACGCGGCGACGTTGGTCACGTCGACCTCGCCGGTTACTGTCACCTCGGCGGGGACGTCCTCCTCGGCGCCGCCGTCCGGGTTGTGCAGCTGGAAGACTGCCCGGGTCATCGTGTTACGCCCTCCGCCAAGCTGGCCCCCGAGAAAACGGCGTGATGAAAATCCAGAGTAATTCGAGTGCCGTGCGCGGTGCGCACGGTCTTCACGTGGTCGGCGAGTCCGTTGATCATGGTGAGCCCTCGTCCGCCCTTCAGGCTACGTTGGCTGGCCGACGAATCGCCGGACCACCGGCCGGTATCGCTGACCGTCGCGGTGACGGTGTCACCGCGCACGAAAGCCTCGATGGAGACCGTGCTGACCGAATCGCCGCTGCTGCCATGCTCTATCGCATTACTTACGGCCTCCCCGGTGGCCAACAGGATATCGGCTTCGCGACGCCGATCGACCGCGATACCGGTCAGCCAATCACGCAGCCGGTGCCGGGCTTCCGGGATATTCGCGGGTGTGGCGGGCACTACCGTGGCGAAACTGCGCGCCGTGCTGTGGTTGGGGCGCACGGCTAACAGAACGACATCGTCGGTGTAGCCGCCTGGCGGTGCCATCCGATCGAGCAACTCGGCACAGAACTCTCCGACCGATAGGTCCGCACGATATGCGGCCGCGGCCTGTAGCCGCGCAAATCCTTCATCGAGCGTCTCGCCTGGCCGCTCGATCAGTCCGTCGGTGTAGAGCAGCAGTAAGCTGCCCGCGGGCAATTCCTGCTCGGCCGTGTTGGGCTTGAGATGGCTTTCCCACGCCGCAATCGGGGGACGCCGGCCGGCTTGCAGAAACACCGGCGCTTGGTCCGGCGTCACCAGCAACGGATACGGATGACCCGCGCAGCTATAGCTGATGCTGCAGCTACCGTCGCCCGTTTCCGGTTGTCCGGTGTCGATGACGGCATAACTGACCGTTGCGCAGCGCGCACCGGGGACTGCCGCCGCATACCTATCCAGCGAGCTGAGCACCGCATCTGGATTGGCGCCGGTCAGAGCGGTAGCGGACACCGCGGCGCGGAGTCTGCTCATCACGATCGCGGCGGGCAGACCGTGCCCGACCACGTCGCCGACGGATACCGCGATCTGACCCGGACCCTGTAGCGGTGCCACCAGATACCAGTCACCGCCGACGCGCATCGCCTCGCCGCCGGGTTGATACACGGCCGCCACCACCGCGACCGTTGACCCGCGGTCGAGGTCGAGCAGATGCTCTTGAAAGTCGACGGCGATCCGATGCTCGCGCTGCGCACTGCGGACCCGCCCCAGCGCCGACTGGGTCATCTCCGCAGTGCGAGCGAACATCTCGAGTTCGCTCGCGTAGAAGTCCCGCGGCGTCGGCCACAGCAGCCCCAGCGAACCGATCACGCTGCCGTCGGGACCGCGCAACGGCTGGCTGACGCACGCCCGGACGCTGTCCGCGGTTTCCTGCACCACATGGCCATAACGCGCGGCGAGGGCCAAAGTATCGGTGATGACCATCCGCTGACCGGTCTTGATGACGTCAATCGGCACCAGCGGCGTGTCCAGGGTTGTCGTGTGGTAGCGGTCGCGGAATTCCACGGGCACCGGACCGGCGAACTCGAAACGCACGTTGTTCTCCTCGGCGTCGAGGAGACCGATCGCGACGACGGTTGCACCGCCCGAGCCCAGCGGAGAGGCCAGCAGCGCATCGGCGATCCCGGAGACCGACTCGGCGGCTTGCAACGCGGCGTCGAGTTGGGCGACGGCAGAGGCATGCCGAAGGTCCGCTTCACGCCGCTGCTGACCGGCACGTTCGCGGTTGGACGCGGACAGTCGCGCCGCGACCCTCTCGACCAGCTCCTGCGAGCGGAACGGTTTGGGCAGGTAGTCGTCCGCGCCCCCGGCGAAACCTTCGCTGATGGCCTCGCTTCCGGCACGGGCGGAAAGCATCAAGATCGGAGTGGCGGCCAATCCAGGATCGCGACGAATGGCCGAGACGAAGTCGAAGCCGTCCAGCTTCGGCATCATCACGTCGGTCACGATGGCATCCGGGCGAAGCTCGCAGGCGGTCTGCAGCGCGGTTTCGCCATCGGCGACCAGAACTGTCCTCCAGCGCACCGACAACAGCCGCTGCAGATGAGCTCGCATGTCGGCGTTGTCATCGGCGATCAAGACCAGTTCGCGGTTGTCGTCGGCGAGTGCGGCCTCGGTCGGCAGCGGCGCCACCCATTGATCAGCCTCGACGACGTAAGGGTTATCCAGCAGGTCGGCCGGTGAATGGTCGATCGGTGTGCCGGCAAGCGATTTGGGCAGCGTGATGGCGACGGCGGTGCCGCGGTCCAGTTCGCTGGCGATCTGTATTTCGCCGTGGTGAAGTTCCACCAGCCCGCGCACCAGCGACAGCCCGATCCCGGTGCCCTCCACGCTGCGACCCCGCGCGGTGTCGGCCCGAAAGAAGCGTTCGCCCAGCCGTTCCAGGTCCGCCGCGCTGATACCCACCCCGGTGTCGCGGACACCGACCAGGCACTGGCTGCCGGCAGAGTGCACCGTCACGGTGATGGAGCCGTTCAGCGTGTATTTGACCGCATTGGAAATCAGGTTGAGCATGATGGTTTCCCACATGTCCGGGTCGACGTCCGCCAGCACCCGACGGCAGTCCACGACGAGTTCCAGTCCGGCCCGCTCGCACAATTCGGTGAACGACGACGCGATCTGCTCCGTCAGCGCGCCGACGTCGGTGCACACCAACGTGGTGACGGCGCGGCCCGCTTCGATCCGGGAGAACTGCAGCAGCGAGTCGACCAGGCGCAGCAGTCGTCCCGCATTGCGCCTGGCCATTCGCAGCCGCTCGGCGAGACCGGTGTGCGAACCGACGTCGGAAATCGCGTCTTCCAGGGGTCCCAGCAAGAGGGTTAGCGGCGTGCGGAATTCGTGGCTGACATTCGTCAAAAACGCCGTCTTGGCGCGGTCGAGTTCGGCCAGCGCATCCGCGCGCCGCCGCTGCTGCTCGTGGGAGCCCACCGACGCCAGCGCCGAGGATAGTTGGTCGGCGAGCAACTGACAGAAGCCGAGGTACTGCTCATCCAGCGGGCACCGTGGGTTTGTTCCCACCACCAGCGCCCCCGCAGTCGCGTTCTCGCCCAGCGGCAGCACCAATGCCTGGTCCGGGCAGTCGCTGCCCAACACGTCAGGGAGACCGCGAATCACCGAAGCGACGTCGTCGATAATTTGCACTTCCGCGCGCGACCGCGCCGTCGGCTCCCAATCGGTCAGCTTTTCCAGCATGGGTGGTAGCAGCGGCAGCACCGACGGCGTCGCCCCGCGCAAGGTGGTCGCGGTCCCGTCCGCGCCACTGACGTACGCCGCGACGAGCGGCACGTCGGCGGGTTGGTCGGCACATACCGAGACAGCTGCGCTCACCGCGTCGCCGACGGTGCGGGTTTCCATCGTCGCCGCGGCGACCGCGTTGAGGAGATGTAGTCGTCGCTCGCTGATCACCCGCTCGGTGGTCTCCCAGGATGGGCAGAAGATCCCGTAGATCTCGCCGTTTTCCCCCACCAGCGGGCTGTAGGTGAAGGTGAAGTAGCGTTCCTGGCGTCGGCCGGCAGTCACCATCGGCAGCATCAGGTCATGCGACCAGGTCGCCTCGCCGCTGGCGATGACGCTGGCCAGCATCGGGCTGATCGGCTCCCAGATGTCCCACCACACGAACTGGCCACGCCGGCCCAGCGCCGCCGGGTGCCTATCCCCCAGGATCTGAATGTAAGCGTCGTTGTACACCAGGAACAGGTCCTCAGCACCCAACCACAAGACGATGGGAAACCGAGAGGTCAACACCACGGCGACCGCGGACCGGACCGCGGCCGACCATTCTTCGGGCGACCCCAACGGGTGTGCGGCCCAGTCGAATTCGGCGAACAGACGACCCATCTCACCGCCGAGTTCGGCGGCCGTAGATAGGTCGGACGGCAGGTTCTGCGGCTCGCTTCTCCAGTCGCGGCGGCGGTCCCCGCTCACTGCCCCTGCTCTATATCACGGCCTTGCAGCGCATGGGGCAGTGTGGGGTAGAGCTCGAGGACGCTGTCCAGGTTCGTCACCTCAATCGGACGAACCACCACTCCGTTGTCGGCAACCAGCCGGACCGACGTTCCGGCTTGCAGTCCTTGCCGGTGACAATCGAGCACGGCGTTGAGGCCGGCGCTGCCGAAGTAGGTCACAGCTTGCAAATCGATGATGAGCAGTCGCGAGGCGTGAGTGGCGGCCTGTTGCAGCCCGGCACCCAACTGGGAGTTGAGCGCGCCGGCGGTGCTGGAATCCACTTCACCCTTGGCCCGCACCACGACAGCTTCCGGCCGCACCTCACAGTCGACCATCAACAAATCCATCGCGTCACCCGCTTCGATCTTGTCGAGCCTAACCGGCGACCTGGCTATGCGTTGGACTCACCCGGGATACGCTCATGGACCGTCAACAACAGATGGTCGAACGCACTTTGCACCGCCGGCGACGGCGGCGGCAGCGTGGCGATTTCGTCGATCAGCTGCTTCGCCAGCGCCCGCAGTTTGGTGTTGGTTTCCTGCGACCGCCACCGCAGCACACTAAAGGCTTGATCGGCGCTGACCCGGTAGATGGCCATCAGGACACCTTTGGCCTGCTCGATGACCGCGCGCGCCTCGAACAGGTCCGGCAACGCCTGGTCGAGGGCGACCTGCCGGGTCTCGACGAAGGTAGTGGTCAAGTCGATGTAATAACCGGCGGTTCCCACCACCGCGCCCATCTCGTCGGCCATCCGATCGGCCACCACGATCGCATCGTGCACCTTGCCGCCGACGTCAATGAAGCGGTGACGGCTGGAGAACGAGCTCTTGGAATGCAATGCCTGGTCCAGCAGGTCCTGAACGTGTGCCCGGTCGTCTGGATGTTTGTGCGACAGCAGCAGTTCGGTCGTCGGCACCACGGACCCCGGCTGGTAGCCGTGCATCAGGGCTACCTCGTCGGACCACTCCCAGCGTTGTCCCACAAACCAGAACCGGAAAGCGCCCACGCTGACGTCGTCGGCCTGGGGTTCCGCCGACCGCGGGGCGGCTGGGTCGGCGGTGTCTGTGTCGGCGCTCATTTGACGGCCTCGCACACGCTACGCATCATTCCACCGTTTACACCGCTTGCCCACCGGCTAGACAGCAAGCACGGACGTGCCGGCAAGTACCAATGGACCTGCTCAATCCCTCTCCTCTGCACACCGCCGCCCGGCTGCGCTAGCGTGGTCTACGCACGATAACGCGGGAGCGCACGCCGAGTGCGCTGAGAGGACGGCTCGGGGCCGTCGACCGTACGAACCTGACCGGGTAATGCCGACGTAGGGAGATGACAATATGACCGTTACCGCCGAACCTACTGTGACCACCGGCCCGATCGCGGGCAGCAGCAAAACTTACCGAGGTATCGACGCCGTTGCCGGCGCCCGAGTGCCGTTTCGGCGAGTGAACCTGTCCAACGGAGAGCACTTCGACCTCTACGACACCTCCGGCCCCTACACCGACCCCGACGCGGTGATCGACGTGAGGGCCGGGCTGCCGCCGCGGCCGGGCGTGGTGCGCGATCGCGGCACGCAGCTGCAGCGGGCCCGCGCCGGAGAGATCACCGCGGAGATGGCATTCATCGCCGCCCGCGAACGCATGTCCGCCGAACTGATTCGTGACGAGGTGGCCCGCGGCCGCGCGGTCATCCCGGCCAACCACAACCACGCCGAGAGCGAGCCGATGATCATCGGCAAGGCGTTCGCGGTGAAGGTCAACGCCAACATCGGCAACTCGGCGGTGACGTCGTCGATCGCCGAGGAGGTCGACAAGATGGTGTGGGCCACCCGCTGGGGTGCAGACACCATCATGGATCTATCCACCGGCAAGGACATTCATGCCACCCGTGAGTGGATTCTGCGTAACTCACCGGTGCCGGTCGGCACCGTGCCGATCTATCAGGCGCTGGAGAAGGTTAAGGGCGATCCGACCGAGTTGACCTGGGAGATCTACCGCGACACCGTAATCGAACAATGCGAGCAGGGTGTGGACTATATGACCGTGCACGCCGGGGTGCTGCTGCGCTACGTGCCGCTGACCGCCAAGCGGGTTACCGGCATCGTGAGTCGCGGCGGGTCGATCATGGCGGCGTGGTGTCTGGCGCATCATCAGGAGTCGTTCCTGTACACCAATTTCGAAGAGCTCTGCGACATCTTCGCCCGCTACGACGTGACGTTCTCGCTGGGTGACGGGCTGCGGCCGGGATCGATCGCTGACGCCAACGACGCCGCGCAGTTCGCCGAATTGCGCACTCTGGGCGAGCTCACCAAAATCGCGAAAGCCCATGGCGCACAAGTGATGATCGAAGGGCCGGGGCACGTCCCGATGCACAAGATCGTCGAGAACGTGCGGCTGGAAGAGGAGTTGTGCGAGGAGGCTCCGTTCTACACGCTGGGCCCGCTGGCCACCGACATCGCGCCGGCTTACGACCACATCACGTCGGCGATCGGCGCCGCCATCATCGCTCAAGCCGGGACCGCGATGCTGTGCTACGTGACTCCCAAGGAGCACCTCGGGCTGCCCGACCGCAAGGACGTCAAGGACGGTGTGATCGCCTACAAGATCGCCGCACATTCAGCCGACCTGGCCAAGGGCCATCCGCACGCGCAGGAGCGCGACAACGCATTGAGCACCGCGCGGTTCGAGTTCCGCTGGAACGACCAGTTCGCGTTGTCACTGGACCCTGATACCGCTCGCGAGTTCCACGACGAGACGCTGCCGGCCGAACCGGCCAAGACCGCACATTTCTGCTCGATGTGTGGCCCGAAGTTCTGCTCGATGCGTATCACTCAGGATGTCCGCGACTATGCCGTCGCGCACGGGCTCGACAGCGAGGAAGCCATCGAGGCGGCTATGCAGGAAGGTATGGCGGAGAAGTCGGCCGAGTTTGCCGAGAACGGCAACCGGGTGTATCTACCGATCGCGCAGCGGTGATCGCAAGCGCGGCGCAGCCGGGCGCAGCGGGTCGCCGCCATCCGGCTGCGGTGATCGCAAGCGCGGCGCAGCCGGGCGCAGCGGGTCGCCGCCATCCGGCTGCGGTGATCGCAAGCGCGGCGCAGCCGGGCGCAGCGGGTCGCCGCCATCCGGCCCAGTGACCTACCTTCCGCTGGCGCCGCGCGGCACTACGCCGCTGCGGGTGCTGGTGATTGCCGGGTCGGATTCCGGCGGCGGTGCCGGTATCCAGGCCGACATCCGCACCTGCACCCTGTTGGGGGTGCACGCACTGTGCGCGGTGACCGCAGTGACAGTGCAGAACTCGGTGGGCGTCAAAGGCTTTCACAAAGTACCCGGTGATGTCATCGCCGCCCAGGTCGAGGTGGTATGCCACGACATCGGGCTGCAGGCCGCCAAGACCGGCATGCTGGCATCGGCGGAAATCATCACCGCTGTCGCGCAGAGTTGGCGCGAGCACGGCGCGGGCGTGCCGTTGGTGGTCGATCCGGTCAGCGCGTCGATGCACGGTGATCCGCTGTTGGACCGCAGCGCGTTAGATTCCCTTCGCGCCGAACTGTTTCCGCTGGCGACATTGGTGACGCCGAATCTGCACGAAGTGCGGTTACTGGTAGACATCGAGGTTGCCGACTCGACGTCGCAGGCCGACGCGGCTCGCGCCCTGCATACCCTCGGATCGCAGTGGGTTCTGGTCAAGGGCGGTCATATGCGCGGGTCGGCCAGCAGCACGGATCTGTTGTTCGACGGCAACGACTTTCACGAGTTCGAGTCGCTTCGGGTAGACACCACCCACGACCACGGTGCCGGTGACACCCTGGCCGCAGCGACGGCCTGCGCCCTGGCGCACGGCTACACCGTGCCGGACGCGGTGGCGTTCGCCAAGGGTTGGGTAACCGAATGCCTGCGGGCCGCCTACCCGCTCGGGCATGGCCACGGCCCGGTCTCACCGCTGTTCAGGCTGTCGTGAAACTCGAGACCATCGCAGGCGTCGCACATGAACCGGACGACACCCCATCCGGCGTGGTGGTGTTGACCCATGGCGCCGGTGGCAGCAGAGAATCCCCTCTGCTGCAACGGCTTTGCGACGAGTGGGCCCGACGCGGCTGGCTTGCGGTCCGCTACAACCTACCTTACCGGCGGCGGCGACCCAAGGGACCGCCGTCGGGCTCGGCGGCCACCGATCGCGCCGGCATCGTCGAGGCAATCGCTGTGTGCCGCGATCTCGCCGACGGCCCGCTGATCGCCGGTGGCCATTCCTACGGCGGCCGGCAGACGTCCATGGCGGTGGCCGAGAATGCGCACCCGGTGGATGTGCTGACGCTGTTTTCCTACCCGGTGCATCCACCCGGTAAGCCCGAACGCACTCGCACCGAGCACCTGCCGGACATCACGGTGCCGACGGTGTTCACCCACGGCACGTCGGATCCCTTCGGCACCCTCGACGAGGTCCACGCCGCCGCCGCGTTGATTCCCGCGCCGATCAAGATCGTCGAGATCACTGGCGCGCGACACGATTTGGGCTGCAAAACCCTTGACGTTCCCGCATTAGCGGTCGACGCTGCGTTGCGGCTGTTGCGCTGAGCGGCGTTGAACGAAATCTTCCGCAACTTCGGCGACCTTGACATTGGAGTCTTGCGAGATCCGACGGAGGATGTCGAACGCCTCGGTGTCGGCGACATCGTCGAGCACCATCAGCATGCCGACGGCCTTGCCGATCATGCGATTTCGGGCGAGACTCAGTCGCAGCGCTTCCACGTCTTCGCCGTGCGCCGCAGCATTGATGGCCACCGTGGCGAATGCTGCCAACATGATGGCCTGTTGGATCGACATCGTGTCGAAGGCATTGGGGGCATCGGAAAACAGGTTGAGCGCAGCTTCCTTGGCGCGGTCGACCTGCAGCTGAACGCTCATCGCGCCCCGCACCGGCGTTTCAGCAATGACGTGGGCTGCCAACACCGGCCACCGCCCACCGGTGGTCAGATCCGATGCCATTTGAGTGGTTTGCTCCTCGATGGCGTCAAGGCACGGCCCACAGCCCAGCGCCAACTCGAGTTTGTCGATCTTGTGCGCGACGCTGTCGCTGACGGCCGCTGTGCTGCAAGTGCCGCCACGGCGGATCATCAGGCTGGCATGGTCGCAGCCGGGAACCATCAGTGTGGCCGCTACACAGATCGCGGCGTACATATCTTTCGCTGTCGAACCTTCAACGACGATGTCGGCCAGCGAGGTGAAGACGCTTGCCGGGTCGACGGGCGGGCGGGGCGGCACAGCAGCCTCCTGACTTTCGTGACGATGCATGCGGGTGGGCGGCAGCGGGTTCGCGAAACGTTGCGCTGCCGCCCACCGAACACTCAGGCGTCGATCACCGCGCGCTCGGCGGCGTTGCCGTCGATGGAGTTACGGCCGTCGCCGCGGCCGATGGTGATCTTGCGCGGCTTGGCTCGCTCGGCCACCGGAATGCGCAGCCGCAGCACGCCCTCGTGGTACGACGCCTCGATGCGCTCGGTGTCGAGGTTCTCGCCGAGAACCAGCTGTCGGCTGAACACTCCTCGTGGCCGTTCAGTCGCCAGCATCTCGCGGTTCGGATCGAGGGCAGGCCGCTGCGCACGCACGGTCACCACATTGCGCTCGATGTCGAGGTCCAGTGAATCCTGGTCGATGCCAGGCAGGTCGAACTCGACGAAGAACGCATCACCTTCGCGCCAGGCGTCCATTGGCATCACCGCTGGACGGGCGGCGGTGCCCAGCACCTGTTCGGTAAAGCGGTCCAGGTCACGGAACGGGTCGGTACGCATCAGCATGGTGGTCACCTCCGAATCTGAAAATCCTCTGTAGCATGTCATCTATAACCTCTGTCAGACGACACAGATTTGATATACCATGCGTGCGATATTGTCGCAAGTGTGATAGGAAGTTTTCTTATACATACAGCCAAGGATGAGCCTCGCATGATCGATCGACCCGACCCCCCGGGCACGCCTACTCCGGGCCAAGGCGTGTACGGCATCTCGGTGGCCGCCGAGCTCTCCGGCGTCGCGGTGCAATCGCTGCGCCTCTACGAACGCCATGGCTTGCTCCGCCCCACCCGCAGCGACGGCGGTACCCGCCGCTACAGCGCCGACGACCTGGCCCGCCTGCGGCGCATCAGCGAGCTGGTCGCCGCCGGAGTGAACCTCGCCGGCATTGCCCGTATCCTCGACCTTCAAGACGACAACGCCGCGCTGCTCGCCGCCAATCATGCCGACGGCGCCAAGACGAAGAAAACGAAGTCCACAACCGACACGGGCGAGTCGGAGTCCACTAACGAATAACTTACTCTGGAGTAAGGTACGGTCTTGTCATGAGTTCGGAGCATCTCGATGTGGTCATCGTGGGTGCCGGCTTCGGCGGCATCGGCGCGGCGATCCAGCTCAAACGCCTGGGGTACGACGACATCACCATCCTCGACCGCGAGGCCGACCTGGGCGGAACGTGGCACGTCAACCGCTATCCGGGTCTGGCCGTTGACGTCCCGTCGGCCACCTATTCCTACTGGTTCGAGCCCAACCCGCAATGGTCACGGCTGTTCGCCACCGGCCCCGAGGTCAAGCAGTACGCCAACGATGTCGCCGATAAGTACGACGTGCGCCGCCACATGCGATTCAACACGACGGTGGAAAGCGCGCGCTGGGACGAGGACTCCCAGCTGTGGCAGGTGGCGCTGGCCGGCGGCGAGACGTTGACCACTCGCTTCCTGATCACTGCCACCGGCTTTCTGTCGCAACCGCATACCCCGGACATCCCGGGCATCACCAGCTTTAGCGGCAAAGTGGTTCACACCACCGCGTGGGACGATAGCTACGACTTCGCGGGTCGTCGGGTCGGCTTGATCGGCACCGGGGCCACCGCGATCCAACTCATCCCCGAACTGGCCAAGACGGTCGCCGACTTGACGGTGTTCCAGCGCACCGCGATCTGGGTCGCGCCCAGGCTGGACTTCGGATTTGCGCCGATCGTTCGACGGCTGTTCGCCCGCGTCCCACTCGCCCAACGGGTGCTGCGCTGGGTTACCGACAACATGCTCGAGTTCATGACCTTGACCAGTGTGCTGAATTACCCCTACTTCCGGCGGATCACGATCGCGGGGATGGACGTGTGCAAGTTTCATCGATTCGTGCAAGTTCGGGACAGGGAACTGCGGCGCAAGCTGACGCCCGACTACGACCTCGGCTGTAAGCGGCCGAGCTGGTCCAACAACTATTACCGCAGCTTCACCAAGCCGCACGTGCACCTGGAGACCAGCGGCATCAACCGGATCGAGCCCGACGGCATTGTCACCAACGACGGGCAGAAGGTGATGATCGACACGTTGGTTCTGGCCACCGGATTCGACCTGTGGGACGCCAACTTCCCCGCCATCGAGGTGGTCGGCCGCTCGGGTAGAAATCTAGGAAAGTGGTGGCGAGAGAACAGGTTCCAGGCTTACCAGGGATTGTCAATTCCATACTTCCCCAACTACCTGAGTCTGGCCAGTCCGTTCGCCTTCTGCGGGCTGTCATTCTTCAACACCATGGAATACCAGATGCGGCACATGGGCCGGTTGCTGGGTGAGGTGAAGCGCAGGGGCGCAACGACCTTCGAGGTCACCGAAGAGGCCAATTCACGCTTCCTGGACCGGATGACCAAAAATCTGGACCATTCGGTGTTCTACGTCGGTGACTGCGCCACGTCACGGTCCTACTACTTCAACCACAGCGGCGAGGCGGCACTGCTACGGCCCACCTCGGTGCGCAACGCCGTGCGGGACGGCTCTCGGTTCCCGCTGAGCGACTACGCAATCGGCTAGGGAGGACTGGGAAAAAATCGCTCGCCAAAGTAGCCGTGTTGCCCGTTTTTCCGGTCTGGCGATGGCCGGCCTCGGACTGGCCCACTTCACCAGCCCGCGGATGTGGGAACCGATCACCAAGGCCGCCTTCCCACGCAATACCCGTCAGCACGTCTAGACCAACGGTGGTATCGAAACGGTGTTGGGGCTGAGCGGATTGGTCTTCGCCGTGCAGGTACCGGGCTTGCCACCGGTAGAGCCCGCCCGACTCGCGGTTCGCCAACGTCACGTCGATGAGGGCGTCGACCAGTTGGTCCAATGTCGCAACCGGGTCGGCGGCGTCGGCGGAATGGGTGCGGTCGACAGTCCCAACTGGACAGTTTGAACTGTCTAGTTTAGGCTGGCACCGGTGGATGGGATCACCGAGTCCGCAGGAGCGGCGGCCCGAGATCTTCGGGTGATGTTCAGCCGGCTACGGCGCCAGCTGCGCGAAGTCTCTACCGGCAGCGATCTGACACCATCGCAGACCGCGGTGCTCACCCGGCTCTGGAAAGAGGGGGCGTCGTCGGCCAGCGCGCTGGCTGCCGCCGAGCGGGTGCGGCCACAGTCGATGGCGGCCATACTGGCCGCACTTGGCCGGCACAGCCTTATCCGGCGCGCGCCCGACCCCGACGATGGCCGGCGCCAAGTGATCTCATTGACCGCCGCGGGCCGGCGCCGCGCGGAAAGCGATCGGCAGATCCGCGAGGAATGGTTGGCCCGTGCCATGCAGGAGCGCTACTCCGAGCGGGAACGCCGCGTCATTCTCGACGCGCTGTCCCTGCTCCAGCGTTTGACCGACTAGCGAAGGGAGTTACCAATGGAATTGGGAATACACTTCATCGACTTTCTGCCCGGTGATCCGGCTAATTTGGCGCCGACGCTGGCGGCGACCGCCAAGACCGCCGAAGACATCGGCGCCACGATGTTCACCCTGGCCGACCACTTCTTCCAGATGGAAGGTGTTGGACAAGCGCAAGATCCGTTCCTGGAGGGCTACACGTCGCTGGGCTTCCTGGCCGGCCAAACCACCAGCATCACCCTGGCATTGCTGGTCACCGGGGTTACTTATCGCCACCCCGGCGTGCTGGCAAAGACAGTCACCACGCTCGACGTGCTCTCCCAGGGCCGGTCGACTTTCGGTATCGGAGCAGCCTGGTACGAGCGCGAGCATGTCGCGTTGGGTGTCCCGTATCCGCCGGTAAGCGAGCGGTTCGAGATGCTTGAGGAGACGCTGCAGATCTGCCGGCAGATGTGGGGCGACGACGACGGTCCCTTCAACGGCAAGCACTTTCAGCTGGCCGAAACAATCTGCGAACCCAAGCCGATTCGTCGGCCGCCGATCCTGATCGGCGGGGGCGGTGAGAAGAAGACGCTGCGGATGGTCGCACAATACGCCGATGTCTGGAACTCCACGGATTCCGAGCCGGACGTGCTGAAGCACAAGATCGAGGTGTTGGCGCGTCACTGCGAAAACGTCGGCCGCGACGTCGCCGAGATCCGCAAGACAGTAGGTCTGTTCGCGGATCCGTTCGACGACGTCGACGGTTACCTCAAGACGCTCGAGTGCTACGCCGAGCTCGGCATCGAGATGATCAATACCGGTCCGGTCCCCGGCACCCCGGACCCCGCCGGTTTCGTGCAACGGTTCGGGGACGAGCTGATGCCGAGGTTATCCGGGATCGGTTGAGCTGCAGTGCCTGCGGATCAGATGTCAGTGATGATCCAGGCACGCTTTGCAGCGTATTCGGAATCCGAAATGGCGCCGCTGGTGCGCAGGGTCTCTAGCTGGTCCGCTGACTACTTGGTCAGCTCGTGCCGCGTGCGGTCTTCGCGAATCGGAACACCGTTGCGGCCGGTGAGATCCTGCGCGTACAGGCCGGTCGCGTAGGCCACCCCGCCGCCGTTGATGCCAAGCTCGGTGCGGTCGATGTGATCCAGCGTGTCGGTGCTCTTGTGGTAGTTCGGGTCGAACGGCTGGTCCGCGGCCCCACCCCACAGCCTTGCCTCCTCCGGGGACTTCTTGTTCTCGGCGCCGGAGAACAGCCCACCCGAGGGGACACCCGCCAAGGTAAAGCCGTCGTAGTCAGACCGTCCGTCGAACGCGGTGTCCTGTGGGATCTCGCCGACGGAATTCAGGTAGGCGGCCAGCGAACGCTCGATCCCGGCCGAGCCCTCGGGTACCACCGGATTACCCCGCCTGTCGAGCGGCAGCGACTGGTCGCCGTCGTAGGTGAAATACCCCGG